>FLNY01004593.1_pt1 | contig 13631 bp, 16 predicted proteins | sample 1140381 | NCBI WGS metagenome assembly FLNY01 (sample SAMEA3878172, study PRJEB12797) | bioreactor metagenome | biome: Moose rumen | place: Sweden | collected 2011-10
TGCCCTCTCAATTAACATCGACACTAACAACGCCGCCAATTTTTATTTTGTTTGTTAAATTTTTAAAACGAATTTTCGCCAAAACTTGTTGAAATTTTTCGCCGATTAAAAATGAAAAGGGCAAATGTACAGCCGTTACGCCTGTTTGTTGAATTTTTATTCCGCGTGAATCTTTTTGATTTTGTACGTCAATCATTTTTGCCCTCTCAATTAACATCGACACTAACAACGCCATCAATTCTTTTTATTGCGTCAACAACAACAATACTTTTTAAACTTCGGTGATTGTAAACTTCAAATTCAATTATCAAAATATCTGAATGCTCCTCGTCCGCCTTAACTTTGACGCCGCGAACTTTGAGCTGTAAATCGTCAATGCAGGAACTTATATGCATAAGTTGCCCCGGCTTGTCATGTGCACGCACTGTAAGATATAGATTTTTTTCGTGCATTACCCATTCATCAATTCTGGAAAGAGTGCCGAGCGTGGAAAAAATCAGCGCAGTTGTAAAAAGTGCGCCGGAATAATAGCCCGCGCCAACTGCAAGTCCTACGCCGGAAACTGCCCAAATACAAGCCGCAGTAGTTAAACCGGTGACAGTTAAGCCTTCCTTCATAATTGCGCCCGCGCCGAGAAAACCAATACCGCTTACAACTTGCGCCGCCAATCTTGCAGGGTCTGCATTGGTTCTCCCTTCGACGTTAAAATATAAAGCCTCGCTTAACACCATTATCAAACAAGAGCCGAGACAAACTAGGACGTTTGTCCGTAAGCCGGCAGATTTTCGCCGACTTTGTCGCTCATATCCTATTACGCCGCCCAATACGCAAGCCAGCGTTAATCTAAAAAATAATTCCCATTCAGAAATCAAAACTATCACCTGTTTAAGGATTAAAGACTAAGGGCTAAGGACTAGGGATTTTTTATCCTATCCGGTTAAAAATATGCAATGAAAAAACGCCCTTGCCTAAAATTATAAAATTTATGAATAAGTGCTTATTGTACCAAAATTGCTTTAAACATAGATAAAATTTCTTGTCCGTAATATCTGCCGGGAACAGCCCAACGCCCGTTTAAATCCTGCCAATTTTCCAAAGTTCTATCGCCGTAAGTATTGCGTACAATATCATAGCGCGGGTCGATAATTGGCGTTAAAGGTCTGCGCGTCGAAGAATACGCCAACAAATGTTGAATATGTGCACGGACGCCCATTTGTGGAGTTGCAAAAAATTCGCCTTTGACGCCGCCGCCCGTTGTCCCTAAGCCGCAATAATTATTTTGTTCAGGAATAACATCGCCGCCATATTTAAAAAATCCGGTTTCTTTTAAAGCCTGAGCGAATGCTACATCAGGGCGAATACCTTCACGCGCTCCTTCTTCGTAATAGTAGGAAACAATTTCTTCAGCCGATACCGCCAATTCCGGAAATGGATTGTTATTCAAAAGATAACGTACGCATTGTTCCTGCGTTGCCATTGGTGTACCGATTATCGAAGTATCATAAATTGAAACTGTTTCCGGCACTGAAATATTTTCCGGCTCGTAATACATTTCTGAATAAGACGTATAATTTGTTTCGGAATCATTAACCAAAATTTCGTGCGGCGTAATTTCCGGACGCAAAATTGAATCAGTTCGTTTTACAGTTACAGTTTTGTTTTTACTTGCTTTTTGTCTCGCCTCCGATTTCGTAGTAACTTTTGAATCGTGAATCCTTTTTGCATTTGCATTTAGCGGCAAGGAAATTGCAAGCGCACCAATTACAAACGCAGAAAGAAACTTTTTAAAACTTTTTTCATTCAACATTAAACACCTCATTTTTCATAGAAATTTCAGCTAACCTTGCAAAGTATACAACATAAATTTTTTAAGTGCAAGAATTACTTTCATTTATTGGAAAAATTTTTAATAAAAATTTAAAGACAAAGTAAAATCATTGCAGTATAATCACGTTGAAACTTTTGGAGGTGAAATTTTTATGAACAATATAAAAAAGAAATTAATCGCCGGAATTTTAAGCGGCGCAATAATTTTTACAGGCGGGCTCGCTTTAAATTCCGTGCAAGCTGCCGATGATTCAAATAAACAACAAAAAGTAGAGCGTCAACGCCACGAACGCCCGCAAATGACAGATGAACAACGCGCCCAATTTGCCCAAAAAGTTGCTGAACGTTACGGCGTCAATCAAGCTGAAGTTGAGACTGCTTTTAAAAATAATGTTCACTTTGACGATATAAGAATTGCGGCGAAACTTGCCAAACTTAGCGGAAAATCTTTTTCTGAAGTTCTTTCAATGAAATCAGATTGGCGGCAGGTTGCCGAAAAACTCGGCTTGACTCACCAACAAATTGAAGAATATACAAAAAATGAACGCCTCGAAGAACTTGCAGAACGTTCCAAACTTGACAAAAAAACTGTTGAAAGTCTTTTGAAAGAAAATTACAACCCGCACGATATTACCATTGCCGGTATTATTGCCAATGAATCCGGAAAAAATGTTAAAAGCGTCATTGCCAAAAAGAAAATTAACAACAGTTGGGAAGATGTTGCAAAAGAATTTAAAGTTGATTTAAATAAATTTAGAAAAGGCGATCGTCACTTTGACGACGAAGATTGGGAAAACAGCGAACGCCCATAATTTAAAATTTTTAAAATGACGAACTATGCACAACTGCAAAAACGGTTGTGCTTTTTTAGTTGCAAAAATAGCCGCGTTGTTGTAGGATTTACAAAAGGAGTTGGACGCTATGAAAATTCAAGGCGCAGTAATTATCGAACAGGGAGTAACTTTCGCAATAGTTGCCGTCAAACAATCAGTCACAAATTACACTTCCAGAATAATCAGCACGCGGCAACAGCTACAATATTTTTTCCCAAATATGCCAATAATTTTAATGTCGCTTGATTCAAATGGAAAGCCCCATTATTACGGCAGGCGGGATATTGTAGAATTTTTAAAAACAATTCGATTAGATCAAATTCCATGGAAAGAATATCATATTTATTGAAGATTTTTTTTAAGTTTTAAGACTTAACAAGTCGGCATTTCTTTCTTTAGAAGAAAGAAACGCCTAGCAAAGAAAGAATCGCCGCGCACCTGCGTTGCAAATGCGATGAGTAAGAGCATTTGCTCGCGTCAAACAAAAAGTAGTTCAAAGTTCCAGCCGCGTTTTCTCACGTTACCTAATCCTAAAATCCCAAGCAAAAACGGAGTGCGGTGCGCGGCATTCCATAGGCACAATGTTCATTTTTTGGGTTATTGTGTAGGTACTTTTATTAAATTTTAAAGGAGCAAAGATTTTGGACAGAGCAAGATTTTCGGCAATAAAAACCGTGTACGCCGTACAAAGTCAAGGCGCGTATTCAAACGTTGCACTCGCGCAGATTTTGCGGCAAGAAAAATTATCAGATATTGACAGGCGATTTTGTACCGAATTGGTTTACGGCACAATAAAAGTTGGGGCGTCTTTAGACTGGAAAATTTCAAAATATGTAGACCGCCCGCTTGAAAAAATCGACGCAAAAATTTTGGCAGTATTGCGCGTTGGAATGTATCAAATTTTTTTCTTGGACAGAGTGCCAAATTCTGCGGCGGTCAATGAATCTGTAGAAATTGCAAAAAAATTCTGTGGTATAGGCGCGTCAAAATTTGTGAACGGTGTTTTGCGCTCGGCGGTACGTGCGCCGCAAAAATCAGAGTTCCCAAACGATAACAGCGTTGAAACTTTGGCGTTAAAAACTTTTCATCCCGCGTGGATTGTAAAATTATTCGTTGAAGAATTTGGGCTCGAAACGGCAAAAAAAATCTGCGCGACGGATAATATTGAGCCGTCACTTTGTTTACGTGTAAATTTTTTAAAGTCTAATCGTGCAGAAATTTTGGACACACTAAAAAAATTCGGTGCAACCGCCGAAATATCAAAACTTGTACCGGAAGGAATTATTTGCAAAAGTCACGGCGCGTTGGACAGTTTTAAGCCGCTGAAAATTGGAATGTGTCAAGTGCAAGATGAAAGTTCAATGCTTGCCGCGCATTGGCTTAACCCTGCAGAGGGCGATTTTGTAATTGACTGTTGCGCCGCGCCCGGCGGTAAAGCTACGCACATTGCCGAGCTTATGAAAAATCACGGGCGAATTATTGCCGCCGATATTTACGAAACTAAATTGCAACATATCAAAGAAAACGCCAAAAGACTTGGAATAAAAATTATTGAGCCGGTATTACTTGATGCCAGAAATATTGGCGAAAAATTTTTCAATAAAGCCGACAAAGTTTTGATTGACGCGCCCTGCTCCGGCTTAGGCGTCATTCGGCGAAAAGCTGATTTACGCTGGAAAAAATCTTTTGAAGAAATTGCCGAATTGCCGAAACTTCAAGCCGAAATTCTTGCAAGTGCCGCAAAAGCCGTAAAAAAAGGCGGTACGCTGATTTACAGTACGTGTACAATTATACGACGTGAAAATGAAGATATTGTGGAAAATTTTCTCAAAAACAATAAAAATTTTAAAATTGTCAAAATGAAAAAATTTCTGCCGCATATTGATGGTACTGACGGCTTTTTCATTGCTAAATTAGTTAGGAGTTAAAATTTTGGAAAAGAAAAATTTATTCGGTTTAACTTTAGCTGAAATTGAAACTGAACTTTCAAACTTGCCGAAATTCCGCGCCAAACAAATTGCAAATTGGATTTATCAGCGCGGCGCAATTTCTTTTGAAGATATGACGGACTTACCTAAAATTCTTCGCGCAGATTTAGAAAAAAATTTTGAAATTCAAACGCCGCAACTTGTCAAAAAATTAGTCTCAAAAGATAATCTGACAACAAAATTTTTGCTTGCGTTTAATGACGGCGCGGCAGTCGAAGTTGTTTTAATGCGCCACGATTACGGCAACAGCATTTGTATTTCAACGCAAGTTGGCTGCCAAATGGGCTGTAAATTTTGCGCGTCAACTTTGAACGGCTTAGAAAGAAATTTGACGGTGGGCGAAATGCTCGGCGAAATTATTTTTGTACAAAATTTCCTGCGCGACGAAAAGCAAAAAGTTGATACGCTTGTAATTATGGGAACGGGCGAGCCACTTACAAATTTTGACAACCTTTTAAAAATGTTGAAACTTTTGCACGAAAATTATACACTAGGTTTAAGCTACAGAAAAATTACAATTTCAACTTGTGGAATTGTCCCCGCCATTAAAAAATTAATCGCCGAAAAAATTCCCGTGACGCTGTCAATTTCTTTGCACGCGCCGAATAATAAATTGCGCTCCGCACTTATGCCGATTAATTCTGCATTCCCGCTTGAGGAAGTTTTAAAAGCCGGCGCAGAATACGCACTTGAAACAGGGCGGCGCGTTACCTACGAATATATTTTGATTGGCGGCGTCAATGACACTGAAGAACACGCCCGCCAACTTGCCAAAATTCTTGCAGGGCAACTTTGCAACGTCAATTTAATTCCAATTAATCCCGTGGACGAAAGAAATTTTCAGCCGCCTACTCATAACGCCGTTCAAAAATTTTTCCATTTCCTAAATTCGCACAATATCAACGCTACTATCAGAAAAGAATTTGGCGCGGGAATTAACGCGGCTTGCGGGCAGCTTCGCTACGCTTCGCAAGGACTAAAGACTAAGGATTAAGGGCTAGGGAATATTGCATTTTGTCAAATTCTAAAATAAAATATTTTGGATTAATGAAAAGGAAGTGGAAATTTTGAGATTGAGGAAAAAGCCTCACACTTTTGAAAAGTTGGAAAATTTTTCTGACTTTGTAACGGTTAAAAAAATCGATTCTTCATACGCCGGAAATTGGAAAAAATTATTTGGCAATGAAAATCAAATTTTTGTCGAACTTGGAACGGGCAAAGGCGATTTTATTTCACAACTTGCCGAAAAAAATCCACAGATAAATTTTATTGGGCTGGAAATGGAACCAACTGTAATTTTGGCGGCGGCGCGGAAAGTTCAAGAAAAAAAACTTTCCAACGTCAAACTTTTTGTTTTTGATATTAATAATATTGAAGAAATTTTTTCTGAAAACGAAATTGACAGGATTTATATAAATTTTTGCGACCCGTGGTCTAAAAAAAGACACGCCAAACGCCGCTTAACGTACATAACATTTTTGCAGAAGTACAAAAAAATTCTTGTACCAAACGGCGAAATTCATTTTAAGACAGACAATCGCGGGCTTTTCGATTTTTCACTTGAACAATTTGAACTGGCAAATTTCAAAGTTCGTGACATTTCCTACGATTTACACGCCAACGAGCCGCCGGAAAATATCCGTACAGAATACGAGAACAGATTTAGCGCGGCGGGCGTTCCAATAAATCGTTGTGTTGTTACGGTTTAAGGCGGTGAGGAATTGGCTACCGGTACTACTGTTGAAAATCCTGAGTCGTCCGAAAGAAAAAAATTTTGGAATAACGACATGGAGGCAATAATTGGAATTATGTTTGTGCTGATAATTTTGGGCACAATCAATGTATTCAGTTCAAGTTTCATATTGGCGGAGGCGGAGTTTGATACGCCGTACTTTTTTTTGAAACGACACGTTATTAACGTTGTAATTGGGCTGATTGTTTTTGTAATTTGTTTTCGTGTTGATTATCACGTTTGGCGGCGATTTATGCCTTATATTTTGGGATTTACATTACTGGCGTTGATTTTAGTTTTGCTGATTGGACCACAAGTGAACGGGGCAAAAAGATGGTTGCCTTTGGGCGTAACACAATTTCAACCGGCGGAATTTTGCAAGTTGGTTTCAATTATGATGACGGCGGCTTATCTGTCGTTGCAAATACGAAAAGAACGGGCGATAAAAATTTTTACTCCACAAATGGCGATAGTTGCTGTAATGTTTGCCTTGACTGAATTAGAACCGGATATGGGAACAGCCAGCATAATTGCGGGAATACCAATAATAATGCTGATAGTTGCGGGCTTGCACTGGAAAAAAGTTTTGTATATGTTAGGCGGAGTTTTGGTTTTAGCGGCGGGTTTAATTTGGTATCAACCGTACAGATTGAAAAGGTTACTTGTAACCTTCGACCCGTGGTCAGACGCGCAAAATTACGGTTATCAAACTGTACAATCACTTTCAGCGATAGGCTCCGGCGAATTAACGGGAATGGGATTAGGCGTCGGCGTTTCAAAATATGATTATTTGCCGGAGGCTCATACAGATTTTGCATTTGCGATTTTCTGTCAGGAAAATGGATTTTTGGGCGCAATTTTTGTATTTATGTTATTTGCGGCGTTTGCAGTTTACGCGGCAAGAATTGCCAGAATTGCGCGTGATGAATACGGGCAAATTTTAGCAATGGGGATAATGATTTTAATTGTCGGACAGGCGATAGGAAATTTATTTATGGTTAGTGGAATGTTTCCGGTTGTTGGAATACCTTTGCCTTTCATAAGTTACGGCGGTACTTCAATGATTGTTACAATGGCGGCTATTGGGATTTTGGTAAATATTGGGCGACTAGGTAAAAAGTCTTAGCAAATTTTTTATTTATGAAATGTACTTTCTTTTTCTACAGCAAAAAAGAAAGTACCAAAGAAAAGTGCCGCGCCCGCCTGCGTTTTTCGCGTTTAAGTTTTCAAAATTTAAAGTAACAGCCGCGTTTTCTCACGTTAACTAAATTTAAAATCACAAGCAAAAACGGAGTGCGGCGGGCGGTTTTTAACTTTCTCAATTAACAATTTTTTATTTATAAATGTATTTTCTTTCTAAAAAAATAAACTGCCAAAAAAAGAATCTTTCACCCTATAAATGCGGCGGGCGGTTTTTCCCTATTCACTTAAATTGGAGGTTTTATGGTTAAAGAAACTTATGATATAACCGGTATGAGTTGCAGTGCGTGTTCTGCGCGAGTCGAAAAAGCCGTTGCAAAAGTTGTGGGCGCGGAAAATGTTAGCGTCAATCTTTTAACTAATTCTATGCAAGTCAAGTATGACGAAATGAAAACTTCAGCCGCAAATATTATCGACGCCGTTATTAATGCAGGTTATGGCGCAAGCATTAAGGCAAGGAAAACAGGCAAAAGGCAAGAGGCAGTAGGCAAAAGTGAAAGGCGCACAATCGACGTTGAAATTTCAGAAATGAAAACGCGCTTGATTTGGTCGCTGATTTTTTTAATTCCAACAGTTTTTATTTCAATGCATTCAATGTTTGGAATTTCCATTGAAATTTTTGACGGCAGAGAAAACGCCGTAACTTTTACCTTCGCGCAGTTTTTGTTAATTCTGCCGATTATGTACCTAAACAGAAAATTTTATATCAACGGTTTCAGAAATTTGTTTCACGGCGCGCCGAATATGGATACGCTTGTTGGCTTAGGTTCAATGGCGGCGGCAATTTTCGGCGCGTTCGCACTTTTCCGCATTGGTTACGGCTTGGGACACGGCGATTTAAATTTGGTTGACGAGTACAGCCGCAATTTGTATTTTGAATCTGCGGGAATGATTGTTACTTTGATAACAGTTGGAAAATATTTTGAGGCGCGGGCGAAAGGCAGTACAACGCGGGCGGTTGAGGCGTTGATAAATCTTGCGCCCAAAACTGCTACAGTCCTGCGCGACGGCGTCGAGGAAAATATTTCTGTTGAAGATTTAATAATTGGCGATATAATTTTGACAAAGCCCGGCGAAAGTTTTGCGGCGGACGGCGTTGTAATTGAAGGCGAAAGTACAGTTGACGAGGCGGCAATTACCGGCGAATCTTTGCCCGTTGAAAAAATTGTCGGCAGTAAAATTACCGGCGGCACAATCAATAAAACCGGCTTTATAAAATTTCGTGCGGAAAAAGTCGGCGGCGATACTGCAATTAGCAAAATTATTTCACTTGTCGAAGAGGCAAGCGCGAGCAAAGCTCCAATAGCAAAAGTTGCTGATAAAATCGCAGGAATTTTTGTACCTGCAGTAATTTTAATTTCCATTGCGGCGGGGATTTTTTGGCTTTTAAGCGGCGCAACTGTTGAATTTGCATTTTCAATCGCCGTTTCAATTTTGGTTATAAGTTGTCCCTGCGCGTTGGGACTTGCTACTCCGGTTGCAATTATGGTAGGAACAGGCAAAGGCGCGGAAAACGGAATTTTGATAAAAAGTGGCGAGGCGTTAGAAACTGCGCACGAAATTAACTCGGTTGTTGTCGATAAAACAGGAACCTTGACTGAAGGCAAGCCGTTTGTTACAGACATTGTAACCTTTGATATTTCTGCAACCGAATTATTAAAAATTGCAGCAAGTCTTGAAAGTAAAAGTGAACACCCGCTTGCAAAATCTATTATAAATTACGCCGCCGAAAAAAATCTTCAACCTTATGAAGTCCAAAATTTCAGGGCGATTTTCGGTAAAGGTGTACAAGGCGAAATTAACGGTGTAAAATATTTCGCAGGCAATGAAAAATTTTTGGCTGAACTCGGCTTTAACTTTTCAATGATTCACGAAAAAATTTCTGAACTTGCCGCCGAAGGTAAAACTCCAATTATTTTTGCAAGCGATAAAAAACTTTTGGGCGTTATCGCTGCGGCTGACATAGAAAAAAGCACGTCCAAAATTGCGATTGACGCTTTTAAAAATTTGGGCGTTGAAGTTGTAATGTTGACGGGCGATAATAAATTTACAGCTAAAAATATTTCCGAAAAACTTGGGATAAAAAATTTTGTTGCTGAAGTTTTGCCGGAAGATAAAGCCGCCGAAATTGAAAAATTACAACGTGCCGGTAAAAAAGTTGCAATGATAGGCGACGGGATTAACGACGCGCCCGCCCTTGCCCGTGCAAATTTGGGAATGGCTATTGGCGCGGGTACTGATGTTGCGATTGAAAGTGCTGACGCCGTTTTGGTTAGAAATGATTTACTTGACGCAGTTAGCGCAATTCGCCTAAGCAAAGCCGTTATGAAAAATATCAAGCAAAATTTGTTTTGGGCTTTTTTCTACAATGTTATTTGCATACCATTGGCGGCGGGTGTTTTTTATCCTGCGTTCGGTTTAAAACTTTCGCCGATGATTGGCGCGGCGGCTATGAGTTTATCAAGCGTTTGTGTTGTTTTGAACGCGCTTAGATTAAAATTTTTCAAAGTTCAGCATTCTGAAATTTCCACTGAAAAAAAATCTTTCGCTCAGGTTCAAATTGAAAATTTTAAAATCAATCAAGTTGAGGAGGAAACAAAATTGAAAACTGAATTAAAAATTGAAGGTATGATGTGTCAAAATTGCGTTAAACACGTTTACAAGGCACTTTCAAAAATGGACGGCGTTACAGGCGTTGAGGTTAGTTTGGAAAATAAAAATGCTATTGTAACTTCAGACAAAGAAATTTCCCTTGACGAATTTGCAAGCGTTATCGACGATGCCGGCTACGAATTAGTTAAGGACTAGGATTTTTTTACAAATTTTTGAGACTTAACAAGTCGGCATTTCTTTTTGGCGCAAAAAGAAACGCCTAGCAAAGAAAAACATTCGCCCGCCTGCGTTTTTCGCGTCGAAGTAGGTATAAGTTGAAAGGTAACAGCCGCGTTTTCTCACGTTATCGCAATTTGTAGGTTACAAGCAAAAACGGAGTGCGGCGGGCGTCATTTGCGCCTTCTAATCTTTCATTTTTAAACGTACTCTAGGGATTAAGGACTATGAAAAAAATAAATTTTCTTGACAGAAATTTTTGTATATGTTAGACTTTGCGGCGTTAAAGCAGAAGTCATACTTCTCACCCGCAAACCTTGATTGAGTTAGCGTGGTTACGGCTGAAAGTCGTATTGTCTTTGTACAAGAGAAGGTGGCTTTGTTGCCGCCTTTAATTTTTTTTATGAGTGCCGCAGGAGGTGTACTTACAATTAGCAGGGACAGTTTGAGAATCAATGAGGAAATTCGCATTCGTGAAGTTAGGGTAACAGATGCAAACGGCGAACAGTTGGGGATAATGTTGACGCGGGACGCCTTACGCCTTGCCGAAGAACAACATTTGGATTTGGTTGAAGTTGCGCCCAAAGCTCGCCCGCCCGTTTGCCGCATTATGGATTTCGGTAAATATCGCTACGAACAACAAAAACGCGACAAAGAGGCGCGCAAAAAACAAAAAGTTATCACGATTAAGGAAGTCAAACTCAGACCAAATATCGAGCAACACGATTTTGAAGTTAAACTTAAAAATGCTCAACGTTTTATCGAAGAAGGCAACAAAGTCAAGGTTACTGTTATGTTTCGCGGGCGTGAACTTTCACACCCCGAAATTGGCAACGCAGTACTTGACAGAATTTCAAAGGCACTTGAGGAAAGTGTGACCGTTGAACGTAATGCTAAGCTCGAAGGAAAGAATATGACTATGATTCTCTCTCCTAAGGCGCAGAATGCAAAGAAGAATAAAAAAGGAGGGGTTGCAGATGCCCAAAATCAAGACTCACAGAGCGACAGCTAAACGTTTCACCGCAACCGGTAGCGGCGAATTTAAACGCAATAAAGCCTATAAAAGCCATATCTTAGAAAAAAAATCCCGTAAACGCAAGAGAAATCTCCGTAAAGCTACGCTTGCCTCAGCGGCTGACCGCAAAAACGTTAAAAAAATGCTCCCTTACGCTTAATTAGGGATTAGGTTTTAGGTGTTAGGGATAATTTGGAAGGAGATTTTTTATGCCAAGAGTTAAAACAGGCGTAACTGCACATGCACGCCATAAAAAAATTCTTAAGCTTGCGAAAGGTTATCGCGGCGCAAGAAGTAAACAATTCAAAAAAGCTAATGAAACCGTAATGAAAGCCGGCTATTATGCTTATCGTGATCGCAGAGTCAAAAAGCGTGAATTCCGTCGCCTTTGGATTGCGCGTATCAATGCTGCAGCGCGTATGAATGGAATTTCTTACAGTAAATTAATTTGCGGGCTCACAAAAGCCGGCGTTGCTATAGATCGTAAAATGATGGCGGAATTGGCTGTTTCTGACGCCGCCGCTTTTTCAAAACTCGTTGATATTGCCAAAGAAAATATTTAATAAATTTTTAAGACTGTCGAAATATTCTTTGACAGTCTTTTTTAATTCCTAAATTGGAGGTGGAAATTTTGAAAGATACTGAAAATACAATCGATATGGAATATGACGAAAAATACAAAAGGTACAACGTCGGAAAGTACAAGGATAAATATTCAGAGCAGGGACTTTTTGATAAAATTTCCGGCAGTGTAAAAAAAGCAGGGCTCGGTTTAATTTACAAGGCGTTACAACTTTTTTATGTGGCGCAAAATCCAAAAGTTCCAATGAAAATTCGTGCGGCAGTTATTGCGCCTTTGGGTTATTTTATTTCGCCGGTTGATTTAATTCCGGATATAATGCCGGTTGTTGGATTTTCGGACGATGCCGCAATTATTGCAGGGGCTATAATGATTGCACAATTTTATATTAATGATGACATTCGAGAAAAAGCCAAAAATACAATCAGAAAATTATTTGGCGATTCTGCAGTTGCTGAATTGCAATAAAAAAGACAGGCGGAGGATTAAACCTTCACCCGTCTTTTTTTTATTTTAAATTTTAATAGCGATGTCTGCCTCTGCCGCTATTGTCATTATTGTAATAATCGTCGTCATCATACCTTGAACCGCGGCGGTTGTTGTAATAATCGTCGTCGTCATACCTTGAACCGCGGCGGTTATTGTAATAATCGTCGTCATCATCATATCTGGAGCGGCGTTTATTATCTTCGTATGAAGGGTCGCGGCTATTTTTGTTAGTCAGTCGAATTTGCACAGCCTCTATTCTTCTACTTTGCCCAACAGTTCCTGCAATATCGCCGTTTTTAACCCAATCCATCCAGCCGAGTTTTTCGACATGTACTCTGTAATAAACGTCGTACTTATTGGCGTAATCGCCGGTTAATTGGATTCTGAGAGCCTCCATACGCCGACTTTGTTGCATAGTTCCGGCAGTTTGTCCACTGCTTACCCAGTCTTGCCAGCCTTCTTTTTCGACGTGTGCGCGGTATCTGATATTTTTGGCGTTTATTTTGATAGCCTCAAGGCGTCTATTTTGCCCGGTTGTACCTGCAACATCGCCATCTGAAACTTCACGCATCCAGCCGTAATCTTGAACGTATGCACGATAAGATATACTTGGCGCGGCGGCAACGATTGAAAATTGAGTAATAGCAAAAAAAGTTACAAGAAATGCAAGAAAAATTTTTCGCATATCAATCAGCCTCCTTAAAATTATTTCTAAATTGTTTTATTTTTTCTTGAGCATCATTAAATATAAATTGAGATTCATCAATAAAACCCGCATGAAAAGCTCTGTGGCAGTTAGAACAAAGTAATATGCATTTTTCTAATTCTTTTTTCAGTCGCTCCCAGCTCCAGCCCAAATGAGACCTAAATTTTTCATCTTTAACACCGGGATTAATATGGTGAATATCTAAAGCACACAAATATTTATCATAACCGCAACAAGAACATTTGCCTCCAAGATAAAGAACAGCTTGAAATTTGTTTTTCTTATCCACTCTTTTATTGTGACGAGTTCTACATTTTTTGTAAATGAAAGATTTGAATGTGCACATGACGCCCGCCGCACTTCGTTTTTGCTTGGGACTTTAAATTGCGGTAACGTGAGAAAACGCGGTCGGAACTTTAAATTACTTTTTGT
>FLNY01001026.1_pt1 | contig 13612 bp, 12 predicted proteins | sample 1140381 | NCBI WGS metagenome assembly FLNY01 (sample SAMEA3878172, study PRJEB12797) | bioreactor metagenome | biome: Moose rumen | place: Sweden | collected 2011-10
TCGCCGGCCTATCGTGCGGACGAGGACGTCCACAACCCCAGTGTATACGGGAACTCAAGAAACCTCGGAATCACTTGCGGGAGCTGAATCAGGAGCTGACTCTGCTGACGAAACTTCATCCAAGTCGGACTCGGAATCACTTGCGGAAGCGGGCTCGGACTCCGGGGTTGGCTCAAGTTCAGGATCTGATGCTGGCTCTATTTCAGGATCTGAAGCTGGCTCCGAAGTTGGCATTTGCTCAGACTCCGAAGTTGGTCCATCCTCTGAAATTGAAGGAGGATTCAATTCTTCTTTTGGCTTGTCGTCCTTCTCTTCTGCAGATATCGCTTCTTTGGCCTGCTCGATGATTTCACTATAGTCGGTCAGGGGAGGCAGCTCGTGATGCGACATGGACTGGTGTTCCTTGGCCAGAAACGAAATCTTACCACTGAGAATCTCAAGGCGGTCGGAGGCCTTCACCAGGTCCTTTTTTGCATAGTCCAGCTCTATCATTGCCTTCTTACGGTCAGCATCCCAGCGGTGGATGCTCTTTTCGAGCGACTGCTTCTTCTCTGTCAGCTTCTTTATGCGGGCGGCCTGTTCTTCCGCCTGAACATCCATATAGTCCATCTGGAACTTGATGAACCGGCCAATATTGGTATTAATGTCTACGCTGTTGAAAACAACAGCCACTGAACAATCGTCCTTGCTTCCGATACGAGAGATGATAGGAAGGTCGTCCCTCAGTTGCTGAAGGGCGGAATTCCGCCCGTCCTTGGCGATGATCTTGAGTATCTCAACATAGAAGTTGGCGATATTCTCCATCTCACCGTATGTGTCGTCGATGCCGTCGCTGCCCAGGAAGACAGCCACGGGGATGGAAGTCTGGTTGCCATAACAGTAGCGGAACTCGTTGATGGCGTCGGAGTCGCAGATGGAAGTGGTCTTGTTCAGAAAGCAACGGTCGTCCCAGGGAATGGGTTCGTCCCAAACCTTCTGCTCACCGTGGAAGTTGACATCCTTATGGAACGACAGGCATTTGCCGTCGCCCAAATGGAACGCAAACCAATAGTCAGCTGTCTGTACATAAGCCATAAGCGTGCATCCATATTGCTTGTTCAGCGTGGACTCGGCAGGAGTTACGACAAGGTTCTTCCGAAACTCATCGAGATACTTCTGAGGCACATGCTCCTCTTCCCACTCCGTGAGAGGGAATTCATGGGCATGCTTGTCAATCCGCTCATTCCAGAGCGTGATTATCGATGAGAACATCTGACGGAATTTCACGTCAAGCGCAGTGAGTTTCTTGTCGTTGCCGGTGATGACTCCCTCAGCAGTGTATGCGCTTTTTTTGAAATCATCAGATTCGGTGTTCTGCACGAAGTCTTTCACCACCTCCACGATTACCTCTGTCGCCGTCTTTGAGCCAACGTCGCTGCGGAAATAGCGTTCACCGCCATGACCGTCACAAACCACTGCTATGGCCACTCCGTCTTCAACACTGCTGTAAGAATAGTCCTGACACGGTTTGCCAGAGTCCTTATGACTCTCACCCAGACAATGGATATTTATACTCTCAATCATATAGTTTGAAATTTGAAATTTGAGGTTTGAAATGTAGGAAATCTCAAACCTCAAATTTCAAAAACACAAAAGATTAGTCCCAATAATCATCGGTTGCCTGACCCGGATCGGCAGCCGTGTTGGCACCATCCACATTGTCAATCTGATTCTTGATTTCCTCAACCACCTGATCCTGCTTGGTTGCGTCGGTGGCAGACGTGCTCTTGCTGCCTATCTGAGAGGAAGTCACTGCTACGATGCGGATAATCTGCTTCAAGGCCTCAATGTTGTGTACCTCGATGACGGCCTCCAGGTTACCGGTGAATTTCTTCAGCTCGTCCTTGTCGCAGTCGTCTCCGATGGCTATCGCAATCTTGATGGCTGCCTTGAACCAGTTGTTCAGCTTCAGCTTCTCTATTCCCTTGTCGTAGTCGTCGGTAGCACCACCGTCCGAAAGAAGTATTACGACTGGCGCATAACTGCCACTGGCCGACTTCATGAATCCGTCGCGGTGGAGAACCTTCTCCAGCTGGATGCAAGCCTCGCCAAGGGAAGTGAGCCCACCTGCACTCTGATCCTGCCAGATGAAGTCACCTGCACTCTTGGGCTCGTCGTAAAGCCAACTCGTGCCGCTGGAGAACTGCAAGGCTGCAACCTTGATCTCTGCGTCGGGGTTTGAGTTCGAAATCTCACTGATCATCGGTATGATGTTTGTGATTGCATCGTTTAGGGCACCGATTTTGTTGCCGCTCATACTGCCTGACGTGTCGGCCAGGAAGAAAAGGGTCATCGTTCTGCGTGGAACGCTTTCTACATCTATTAAGCTCATAATATTTTAATTTTTAGTTTAAAGTTGAGTGTTTAATGTTGAGAGGGAAGTTAGAATTTCTAGAGGGACTAGAGATTCTAGACTTTCTAGAGATTCTAGAATTAGTGGGTAGGCGGAGTAACTATAAACCTCAAAGTTCAATTTTCGTGCAAGCGAATACAAAGCCAAGCTTGCTTGAGCTTTGTTGAGCGCAGCCGAAAATCATGTCAATAAATTTCAAATTTATTTGACTTCCGCCTTGGCATTGGGAGCACCCTCGATGCTCGAGCCGAAAGAGATTTTCAGACCGGGACGGGCGGGCAGACAGTCATTCACATTCACCTGGCGGATTTTTCCGCTCGGGGTCTCTACGTTCCAGCTGTTCGTCGACACGTTCTGAAGCATCATCTCGCCGCTGCTGCTCGTCTGAACCTTGATGTCGGGCTTGTTGTCCATATCAATAAACAGGCAGGTGCCAGGAGTGAGAACCATTGAACGGTCGCCCATCGCCAGACGACGGGTGATGTCGAACTGAGCACCACACTCTATACACTTCCCTGTGGTCTGAGAACCGTCAACGAATGTCTCCTGACGGCACTTAGGGCATATCACCAACGTGTCGCGAACCTTGGCGATGACATTCTCCCACATCGACTCAACCATACGGGTCGTAGGGTTCTTTAGCTTCTCCTGGCTCAACTGCTCCATGAAGGTTTCGCGAAGCAACTTCGGAAAGGCTGGCCAACGGCGGATCACATTCGTATGAACTCCGCGGACAGGAAGGTTGGTCGTGTTCTGACGGTCATAGATAAACAGTGCCTCACTTCCGTAGAACTTCTTCTCGTTGCTTTCCGTCATGCAGGGGCAGGCTGCTACCCTCGCGCCCTCTAGCGGATGGTTCAGGTAGATGAGCATGAACAGTAACACCGTGAGTGAATACCGGTCGCTGTATTTATCCGGGATGCCGCCGGCAACAATCTCGGGGGCCATATAGCGGGCCTTGCCCATGATACCGGATTTCTCCCCCTGGGGATAGACGTTGTCGTTGTCGCAGATGAGCACGTCGCCGTCGTCAGGACGGATGAAGAAGTTGCCGTCGTTCAGATCCTGGTAGCTGTAGCCTTTAAGGTGGAGCAGCTTGAAACCGTTGCATATCTTCATCGCTGCAGCAAAGATGGCAGACAACGACTTCATCTGATGGCGGGCCAGCAGATACTGGCCGAACTCATAATAGCCTGAAGGACGCAGCTTCATCACATACCCATAGCTCTCATACTCTCTCACAGTCAGAAACTCCGGCCAGATAAACGCATCAGAAGGAGCACCGGCGTCAACGTTCTTCTGAAGGTTCTTGTAGAACTTGTCATCCGGTGGATTATGATACCACTTCAGAGCCATCTTCTTGCCGCCCAAGTCCACTTTATATACTGTGCCTTGGCCTCCTCGGCCGAGCTCCTCGATCACTGTACATGTCATTCCACCTGTCGTCAGATGGACAGTCTGTCCTTTCTTTAAGTCCATAGTATTTAAGTTTTTAGTTATTCTAAGTTATTTTTAGCAGGCTATGTTTTTTCTATAATTTCTAGTTTTTCTAGTTCTTCTAGATTCTCTAGTTATACTAGTTCTTCTAGATTCTCTAGTTTTTCTAGAATCTCTAGAATTTAATCAACCAATCCGTCCGCATGGCGAAGATTCTGGAGCAGCGAATACAATGCCAAGCTCGCTTGAGCATTGTTGAGTCGTGACGGAATCCTGCGAAGCGAAATTTCAAACCTCAAATCTCAAACCTCAAAGTTACTCCCGTCCGCATGGCTAAATCTCAAACCTCAAATTTCAAATTTCAAAGTATTCAATACCCCCCTCCACCGAATGAGAAGTCGCTGGCCTCGGTAACTCCCCCTATGCGAACATGACAGATGGGACATTCGGTGGTCTCCTCATTATAGCAGATGAAATGGCCGCATTTACCACACTGTGCAAAGGTCTGACCTCCGCAATAGGGACAGTAATTGAAGTTCTCGTCAGGAACCACCTGGCCTCTCACGCTCCGTTGGTCAGTGCCCTCACGGATAGCCTGGTCCTTCGTCAGCTTGAACGACCACACAAATTTGAACTGGCTCTTACTCACCGGGTCGACGGATATGCCAAATAACTGACGGCTGCGGCTGCATGCCGACAGGATGGCGAATGCTTCTTTGCTTACTGGGGTGAAATTCATATTATTAGTGAGATTTTGCGTTTAGAATTTAGTCAGTCAGATGATCGGTTAAGGGGCAGGAAAACGGGTCAATCCACCTTCAGACCAATCACGTCGATGCAGGCCTTCACTTTGGCCAACACCTCATGGATCTTCACCTTCAGCGACTTGTCGTTATGAACATCGCCGGCGGTGAAAGCCACGCAGTCCATCTTCATGCGCTGGGCTAGAAACAAGGCGCGCTCAGCATGGTCACGCTGAGTGATAATCGTCATGCGAGTCACACCCTCGTCACGTGCGTTCTTGATCGACTCGAAGGTGCGCCATCCGGAACAGTCCTCCTCTATCAGGTCCTCCACGATGCCTTTGCTCTTCAGGTAGCGGTGCATGTCGCGAGGCTCGTTCTCACCGCTTATCGTCACACCCCCGCTCAATATCACACGGCTGATTTTCTTATGAGACAAAAGCTCAACCGCTGCGTCCAACCGGTTCACGAAATAGGGATTGGGATCGCCGTTCTCACGCTTGGAGGATGTACCAAGCACGATGCCTACATTATAGAATGGTATCTCCTCAACGTTATTGAAGATCTTCCCCTTTGCCACGTTCGACACATAGAAATTGCAAAATACCACTATCCCCGCCAACAGCAGGACGACTATGATCAAAAACACCAACATTTCTCTTTTTCGTAATTTTTATCTGCAAATTTACAATTATACATTCAAAATTGCAAATAAAACCAAGAAAAATATTTGCAAGCCTCAGTTTTTAGTAAATCTGAAACAGGGGAAAACCGCAACTTAAGCTATTTCCGTTTATGCTTTATATGCTGTTTATAGAACTTGCGGGCCTTACGATTACGCTCATATTTGTCTATCTGACGACTCACGTACTCCACCGATTCCGCAGCATCCCATCCACGCCTCTCTGCATATGCCGACACAATGCGGGAGGACAGCCCACGGTCACGCGTCAGGCGCATCAGGTTGGACAGGCATTCCTCTTTCGTTGGTGATTCCCGGAAATGAGAGCGGTTCAAGTCTATCACCGCGAACTCATAGCGGCCATCAGATTTCTTATGGAAAAGAAAATTGGACAGGTTTGTGTCGCCGTGCAGAAACCCTTTCGAATGAAGAAACACAAGATAGTCAACCAGCCCGTCAAACAACTGACTGTCTGTGTCCAACAAACCGATATTCGACTTGATGTCAGGATCTGACGTATAAGTGGAGACGAAATAGCCCTGACGGAAAATACCAAAACGTTTGCATTCTATATAAGCGATGGGCTCAGGTGTGCTGATGCCCAACTCTTTCAGCCTGAGAGAGAACAAATAAGCCCGCTTTGCCTTGGATGGGCGGAAAAAAGTATAGTCTATGCGCTGAAAGAAAAGAGGGACCTTATACCGCTTTACCACCAACTTCAATCCTTCAATCTCATATAACTTCACGACATTACGCTTGTCATGGAGCATGATGCCTTGATGCTGGAAAACTTCCGGAAGGGTGCGGATAAAGTTTTCAAGGAATTGATAGGAAGGATTGACAGTTATGTTCATTTGAATTTTCTTGTGTCTTTATAATCGTGATAGGAATGCTGCAAATCCAGATAGTCGGGACGGTGTACCCGACGCTTGTTTTCCGGAGGTATCTCCATATAGTCACCATACAGAGCACGAAGATATGTGTCGTAGTCCTCCGGACCGTAAAACAAGTGACCCTCAAACTCATAACCGTCACGGCGATGACCTATCACCGATTTGCTGATGATGCTCTTCTCACCGTTGTCAAGCATGCATACCTTGTCGTGCTTGTCAAAGTCACATGCGGTCTGAACCTTGTGCATCCAACGCTGAAGAGTGGAGTTCTTAAATGCGAACTGAACAAAGCGGGGCCACCACGAGGAGATGCCATGACCACGCTTATAAGGGTCACGGTTACGCATATACAACAAGCGGTTCAATATCTTGTAAGCCGAAAAATGAAGACGGCGAAGCATACGGCTGTCGGATACGGCATCCAGCACCCATACATCCACATATACACCGCCTAGCTGATTATAGCTCCAACGTTCTATCAATGTCGTACTGCCGTCAATCACCTTACTCAGCTCTCCTGGGCAATTCTCACGTGTCGTAGGACTCACGAACTCATACGGCGCAGGAAGCAAATCAGAGATTATCCGGGCAAAGCGCTCATAGTCCGGACGAAGAAGGGCGATGTCTATATCGTCATCCCATGGAATACATCCCTTATGACGGACTGCCCCCAGCAAAGTGCCGTTCGTAAGAAAATAAGGGATATCATTAGCACGGCAAATCTTGTCTATCTCAACTAGGATCTTAAACGAGCAATTTTGATGCTCCTGAAGGGTAGGTTGAGCACTTCTAGTATTCTTTTCCACTTCTATTATCATTTATTTGTATGCAAAGTTAGGCATTATTTGTGAGTTTGACAAAATTTTGTTAACTTTGTACCATAAATTGCCACAAATAAGACAATTAACGGGGAAATTCGGAATAACTTGGTGATATCCGAATTCCTTTCACCCTACATTGGAAATGACAAAACAGAAAGTACTGCTTGACTTGACGAATCTGAAGAATCCCAACTGTGGATTCGGGCAAATCGCCATCAATTATGCTACCCAGTTCGGTAAACTAGAGCTGGAGGACATCTCGTTTGTTTTTCTCATCCCGGAAAACTATAACGGGATAATTGAAGGTAACGCTGAGATCGTCAGATACACCAAGCAAATGAGACATGACAAAAAACTGCTGCCGAAAGTCAATCTCTGGCATGCCGTCAACCAAAACCAAAAGGTCAACACGAACGAAGACAACACAAAAGTGGTATTAACCATACACGACCTCAATTATCTGACGGAAAAACAATGGTACAGCCGAATAAAGCACGACTTTATACTCAAAAATCGAATCAAAAGGGCTGATGCCGTCACCGCCATCTCGGGATTCGTAGCAAGACAGATGGAAGAACGGTTCAAAAAAACTTTGAAGCAGAAGCATGTAGAGGTCATTTACGACGCGGTCGAGTGGATTGCCGGCAAGCCACAGGAAAAACCGGCTTTCGCTGATCAAAAGCCCTTTTTCTTCACCATCGGACAGATCAGAATGAAAAAGAACTTCCATCTGCTGCTCGATGTGATGAAACAATTTCCCGAACATAACCTCTATATATGCGGAGACGACCATTTCGAAGCCGGTAAGCTCATCGCCAGCAGAATTGAGAAGGAAAAGATCAACAACGTAAAACTCACCGGCAAAATTTCAGAGCAAGAGAAAGTCTGGCTATACCAACACGCAGAAGCTTTCCTCTTCCCCAGCCAGGGAGAAGGATTCGGACTGCCCGTCATAGAGGCCATGCAGTTCGGGAAACCGGTACTCGTATCAAATTACACGTGCCTGCCGGAAATCACCGCAGGACATGCGTTCGTCTGGAAAGACCTCACAACCCAGACAATGGCGGACGGAATCAGGCAATACCTCGACGAGTTCAAACAAAACCCGAATATAAAGGAACAGATGAGGAAACATGCTCTCTCCTTCAACTACGAGAACCACGTCAACGAATACATCACACTCTATCGGAAATTACTCAATTCGTAAGATAATTCTTTTATTTTCAATCTGAACCACAAAATACTGATTGTTTTGGAAGTCAAGCATATACTCGTCATTCGTTTCAGAAGGGTCGGAGACTCGGTTCTATCTATGGCACTGTGCCATGGACTCAGGCAAACTTTTCCTGACGCGCAAATCGATTTCGTCATCAACGAGGGAGCTCACCTGCTCTATCTGCAACATCCGGATGTCGACAGGTGCATCGTCTTCTCAACCGATGACCACAAATTCCTGAATTATGCACCGAAAGTCTGGAAAACCGTACATGACACCAAATACGACCTCATCATCGACATGAGGACAACGCTGCGTACGCTGCTTTTCTCTGCTTTCTCTATGTTCAGGACAACGCTCAGGGTGGGAGAAAAAAAATGGTACGCATGGCCATGGCTGACAAGAAGAGTGGATAACCACGCTCCGGGAACAGGAAGCCGTATTGATCAGAACAACATGCTGCTCATGGCACTGAAAGACATTGCGGAAGTGAAAACATCAAACGAATTCAAGCTCTATGCCCAGCAGGACAACGTGGAACGATACCACCAAATCATGCAGGAAAAAGGGATAGACTTCAGCAAGATGGTCATCATCGCAACACCTACGGCAAGACTCGAATACAAAGTGCTTCCGGCAGAAACCATGAAGGCTGTACTGACGAATATCATTAACCAGTTCGACGCACAAATCATCTTCAACTTCGCAGGAAAAGAAAGAGACATCGCACTCAGGTACAAAAAAGAAATGGGAAACGACAAGCATATCTTCACCGATATCGAAGCACCTACACTGCCCGACCTCTGCGCGCTCATGAAAAACTGCGACTTCTTCTTCGGAAACGAGGGAGGACCACGACACATCGCACAGGCACTCGACATTCCATCATTCGCCATCTTCCCGCCGGGAATCAGAAAAAGCATCTGGCTGCCTGAACAAGGAGAACGGTTCGCGGGAATCAGCCCTGACGACTTCATCCCAAGAGAAGAACAAATCAAGAAAAAAATGACTTACGAACAACGGATGAGCTTGCTCACCGAAGAAAGAATATGGCTACAGCTGAAGCCCATGCTCTCCAAACACTGTACCAAATGATACGATACTATCTTTGCATACTCATCACTTGCATCACGTCCATCACCTGTCTTGCACAGGAGTTGGAGGTGGCCTCAGTCTATAATCCTGTACAAGAAAACGATACTCTACTGCAAGTAAAGAATATGCTTGCGCAAGAAAACGACACCATAAGGAACGACTCCGTCCAGGACTTCCAGGACAAATACGACAACAACCGATTCAAGCGAGGAAGACAATTCCTGCATAATGACACCGTCTGGAAAGACTACGCCATGGGGACACGCGTCCACCTGCAACGGCTTACGGACACGGACACACTGGTGACAATCAGGAAGAACGACATAAAACCCATCCTCGAGTCACTGGCCATCAACTTCGGAGTCTGGGGCTACGACCACTTCTTCAAGGACGCCGACTGGGCCGACGTCAACGCCCACACCATTCACCACAACCTCAGGTGTAAATGGATTCTCGACCACGACAGCTACTCCGGAAACCAGTTCTCACACCCCTACCACGGAAGCATGTTCTACAACGCTGCACGCTACCACGGACACGATTACTACACCTCAGCACTCTATCCGCTAATCGGCAGCTGCGTATGGGAGTATTTCTGCGAGACCAACGAGCCATCCTACAACGACTTCCTGTCAACCGGCATCGGAGGAAGCGCCATCGGAGAAATGACCCACAGGGTCAGCGACCTCGTTTTCGACAACTCAAAAACGGGGGTCAGACGTATCTTCAGGGAAATCGTGGGAAGCTTCATCAATCCTTCGAGGGGATTCCACCGGCTTTTCTCCGGAGAGATGTGGAGGGTCAGCCCTTCCAGAGGCAAGCGGGTCACCCCGGAGCCCTTCTCGCTCGATGTCGGCATCGGTAACCGCTACATGAGGGAGATGAGGCGCCAGAAGCGCCAGAAGAACGTCGCATACATTGACTTCGCCATGAACTACGGAGAACATTTCGACGGTAAGGAACACCATCAGCCTTTCGACTTCTTCAGGCTCTACGCACAGCTCAACCTCTCGAACGAAGACCCTACGTTCAGCGACATCGACATCAGGGGACGTATCGCCACCAAGCAGTTCCAGTCACACAACGACTGGAAGTTCGACCTCGGACTATATCAGGTGTTCAAGTATGTCGACAACTACGGGGAAAACGGAAAAAGCAAGAGCCGGATGAACGCCGGAGACTTCGCGTTCGTCAACGAAGCATGCAGCTTCGGAGCCGGTCTCTACACCGAGAAAGTCAACCACGGAATATCATTCAGCAACGACTTCATGCTCGACGCCATCGCATTCGGAGGAAACACGGCCGACTATTTCTCCAAGCGCACATACAACTACGCATCAGGATTCAGCCTGAGAAACGAGATACGCTTCTGCGTCAACAACCGAATGGTCATCGGCGACGACTTCTATTTCGTCAGGATGTACATGTTCAAGGGCAACGAGCCCTTGAAGCCGGACACACCCGTGGAATACAGCAAATGGGCATGGGGAGACAAGGGAAACTGCTCCATTTACCAGAACCGCGCATACCTGCAGTTCTTCCTCAAGCACAACCTCAAGCTCAACGCCGAACACAAGCTCTTCTACCGGCGCTCCAACTATGCCAGCTTCGACAACGTTCATGCCAAAAGCTTCGAACTCAGGTTCGGAATCATCTACGCCATTTAGTGATGTTAAAAAAATGGCTATTCCAGCATTGTCTCCTTTAGGAAGTCGATGTCCTGCTGGGAGATTCCGAGGATGTCCGTGCAATAATGGATGCATCGCTCTGAAAGGGTTTCCCCATCAAACTGGTCGAAGAATCGGGGGCGGTCTGCGAAACCGTTCTTTGTCCGTATGCCAGCGTCCGAGAAGGATGTGAGCTCGAAGTCCTTGAAGAAAGAATCGGGTGTAAGTCCGAGTATGCCCTCTATGAGGAAGGCCAGGAATCCGGTACGGTCGGCTCCCCATACGCAATGGAAATAGACGGCTTTCTGTTTCTTGAGCGTATTGATGACAAGTTGGAGTTCTTTTCTCAGTCTTTCCTGCGTGTCAGTTTCTCCGAATTGTTTTCCTGCATAATCCTCGGCATCAGCGAAGAAATAATTCCCTTCTTCCGCTGAGAATCCGAAGGCTGAGATATCCTTGAATCTCTCTGAGGACTTTCTTGTCCACCTGAGGTCGATTTCAGCAGCCACCCCCAGACTCTTTAGCACGTCGACGTCTTCCGGCGTGGCCTGGTGCTGGCCGTTGAGTTCCCCGCCCCGCAACAATTTTCCGTACCTCACATGTCTGCCGTCATCGGTGGGCCATCCTCCCAAGTCCCTTATGTTGCTTACGCTGGGGGCATGAATCATTCGCAGCTGTCCTGTCGTACGGAACTGTCCTTTGGCAAGCTGATGGCCGTCGCCCGCAAGTGAGTAATAGTATGTCCTTTGGGGTATGAGATTATATACCTTGTATGCGCTCTCTCCCGCCTGCGGCTTGAAGACGCCTGCGTCGTTCCCTCCTTCCGTTGTCCCGATGCTGAGCAACAGTTCGCTGGCGTCGTTCTCTGGCAGCAGAATGGTCACGGGGTTGGGAATGTCTCTTCGCATGGTGGTGTTGAATGTGAAATCCTCGATTATGCTTACTGTGCTGTAGTCATAATGTATCTGTGCCAGGTATCGTCTGACATCCAGGTTCTCAAGCGACACATTGAATGTCATGTCTGTGAGGTCGCATTCGTGGTAGGTCAGTATATCGGGGGTTTTCACAGAGTCGAGGACTGTGGTGTATGTCCACGAGAAACTGCCGAAATCGCCGTTGACGGTTCCCCCGGCCCATGGCAGTTCCGTCTGCTGCGGCTTATCACAGACGGAGACGTCATAGAACGGGGTCACTTCCCTCTTGCTGTTGCATCTGGCCACGAATGGAGTTCCAGCCGGAATGCTCTCCGTCGGACAGATCCAGGCATTGCCCTCCTCATCAATGGACATGATAGAGAAGACTTCATCGAAATTTTCCGTTGAGCAGTCTACGGGCAGACACAAGGGCGTCAGCATCCCGGCATTGAGGGTTTTATGCAGCTCGAACACTGGGGTCTGTTCCTCAGTCAAAGGATTTGCAATAATGTTGATGATGGCCACGATGTCGGAGATGTCGGTCTTGCCGTCGGAGTTCACGTCGGCCTTGTCGTTGCTGTCTGTTCCCGCGATGACGTTGATCACGGCCACGATGTCGGAGATGTCGATGGTGTTGTCGGAGTTGACATCAGCGGGATAGGGGTTTGTTGCTTGGCAGATTACCTCCACTTCCTCGTCCCATGACTCATTCACCAAATTTCCAATATAGCTTATGTAGTAAGTTCCTGGTGAGAAACCCGGGAAATAAATGTCTATTCCAAATTCTCTGAACCCCCATATACCCGGTCCGTATTGCACAGGGATATAATTGAGCCTTACTTTGTCTCCTTGCACATTGCACATGAGATAGATATAGTTGTTTCCAAGAATATTGGGTTTTCCAACCACATGAAGGCTGTTACCCACAAACTCATATCCGAGCGAATGCCCTTCTTTGATGAAGGCCGAATTGTCGGCTATGGAATCTTTCGGTTTGAGAAAGGCAGTTTTCAGCATGTCTGTGTTCACATTCAAGAAAACATGGTATGACGCTGTCTGTGCCTCAATCAGCGTGTTTATTCTGTTAATCTTTAGTGTAAGACTGTAGTATCTGTCATACAGCGAAACACCTTTAAGGTCTTCGAATGAGAGTAGTCCTGTTTTAAGTGATCCCAGTCCCTGCAACCACTCGTCTGTGATGGATTCGTCGTCAAGCCCCTGCAGTTTGATTTTCTTGAAAGTTCCCATGTTCTTGTCATCCCATTGCTGCACAATCGTTGTGTCAGTCACTTGGAGTACAACGAACCGGGTGCCATGCATGTCCTTGAATTCCTGTCCCTTCCTCAGACCGAAGTCAAAGACTAGATGTTCAGTTTTCGTGGCGGAATCATACCTGAAAACTTTCTCCTCCTCCTGTCTGAAATAAAAATCATAGAGTGTGGCATGTTTGTCATCTTCAGTGTCGACAGAAACCATATACTTTATATAGTCATGTCCGTCAAATGAGGCGTCATTATCGTTGGTTGTGTATAGACACAGTTCCGAGCTGTAACCATTCTCACAACAGATGCTGTACAAATAGAATGGGCTTGTGTTCTGTGGCAAGTACTGCGCTGAGATGGGAGCGGACATCAAGGTAAGTACCACGAGCAACCCGCAGAAAAATAGAAGGTTCTTAATAAGCTTCATAATATTTCAAAATTAAAAAGTTTGATTGTTTTTACAAAATTACTTCTTTTGTGAAGAAAAAAC
>FLNY01002482.1_pt1 | contig 13612 bp, 13 predicted proteins | sample 1140381 | NCBI WGS metagenome assembly FLNY01 (sample SAMEA3878172, study PRJEB12797) | bioreactor metagenome | biome: Moose rumen | place: Sweden | collected 2011-10
ATTTGTTGTTTCGCAAATGCGAAACTTGAAATCCCATATTTGCAGCAAAGTTACACATTCTGTCGGAGATTCCGAACGCACGGGCAAATAGTACTTTTTCCGTCCGTGGAAGTTTACAGAATTAACGGATAGTTCACAAAAGATTCGCATTCATTTGTAAATTATTTGATGATGATTCAAAAGATTAAACACTATTTTGCTAAAACGGATTTGAAAAATTATTCAAGCATGGAATATTCATGTTATTACTTTAATATTCAGTAATTTATATAGTTTATAAAAATCATCACTTTAATTATTTTTCCACCTTGGAGAGAAAAGGGGGCATTCCTAAAGAAAAACAAGGGGAATATTGATAGGTTTTATATTATTTATCATAGATTTAACATATTTTACATAATATTTTACTTTATATAAATTAACCCATTTCTCCCCCACCCTTGTTTACAAAAAGACAAAAAAGAAGTTTGGTGATTTCTATTTTATTTTTTACTTTTGTGAAAAATTGATTTAGAAATATGAATCGTCGCTTACTACAGTTTTTGCAGGCAGAAAATGTGACGCAATCCCAATTTGCCGACATTTTGAACGTGGCCCGCGGCAGCGTGTCGCACATCCTCTCCGGCCGCAACCGTCCAGGGTACGATTTTTTGGAGAGTCTGCTGCTCCACTACCCCCAGCTGAACCTGGACTGGCTCCTCACCGGAAAAGGCCGCATGTATAAAGAGACGGCCGAAAACCTGCCGGAAACCTCGGACGACGCCCCCCTGCTGGCACTTTCCGGGGAAGAAGAAAATGCGGCAGAGGGCCGTGAAATCAGCCGCATCCTGGTCTTTTTCAAGGACAACACCTTCCAAGAGTATCATCCTGCGTAATTTATTCCTATATTTGCAACTGCAACAGATGGAACCATGATGCTGTTCAAGTCACACTTCAAAGGCCTGAACCAGGAGGTTTCCGGCCTTCGGTTCAGCAATCCCGCCGGTGTTTTCAGGAAAGGGGAATCGGCCCGGATCCGTTCTCTCACGGGCCTGGGACTGGGTTTCCTGACCGTTTCGCCGGACAGCCGGGACATTCTTCGCTGGATCCAGCAGGTGGTCTCCCAGCGCCGCGGACAGGACACCCTGCTGGGCGTCAATCTAAGGAAGGACATCGAGCGCTCCTTCTCGCTGGTCTATGACTTTGCCGATTTCCTGGTCATAGACACCAACAGCAACGGCGGCATCGACTCCCCGGACGTGTCGGACATCCCCGTCCTCCTGGACGAGCTGCTGAACCTGCGGCTGTGTTACGAGCAGTACACGCCCATTTTCCTGCGCCTTCCCATCGGCCTTACTCCGGAAGAGCTGCACACCATCCTCTCCTACTGCCAGCTTTCCGGGGTGAACGGCGTCGTAGCCACCGGTATCGGCAATGTGCGCCAGGTGCTGGAGTTCACCCAACGGCGACTGCCCGTGACCGGCTGCTCCACCAGCCCGGAAGAAGCCGCCCTGATGCTGCGCGAGGGCGCTTCCCTGGTAGAAATGGAGGTCCGTCCTTCCGTAGCGCTCAAACTGCTCAAAACCATGGAAAAAGAAGCCAAAAAACATGATTAGCGCCTGTATCTGCACCATCGGCGACGAAATTCTCATCGGCCAGGTCGTGGACACCAATTCTTCCCGTCTGGCCACGGCCTTGGAAGAGGCCGGCGTACACGTCACCCGCATGGTAACCGTCGGTGACGACCGGCAGGAAATTGCCGGGACCCTGCGCCAGGAGCTTTCCCGCAACAAGCTTGTCATCACCACCGGCGGCCTGGGGCCCACCAAGGACGACATCACCAAAAGCGTCCTGGCGGAACTGTCCCTGAGCACTGGCTATGTGGAACATCCCGGACAATTGGAAGTCATCCGGAACATCCTCTCCGGCCGGGGTCTGGACATACTCCCCTCCAACCGGGCGCAGGCGCTGGTGCCGGATAAGGCCGAAGTCCTGGTGAACCGGCTGGGTACGGCGCCCGTGATGGTCTTCCGGAACCTGGGCGCGGGAAGTACGCTCTACGCGCTGCCCGGCGTTCCCCACGAGGCCGTGGGGGCCATTCCGGCCCTGCTGGAGGACATCCGCGCCCACCAGAAGCTCACCCACATCTGCCACCGCAATGTCATGGTCTATGGCATGGCCGAGTCGGCCCTGAGTGAATACATCGCCCCCTGGGAAGAGGCCCTGCCGGAAGAGATGCACCTGGCCTATCTGCCCAATCCGCTGACTGGCATCCGTTTACGCCTGTCCATCTACGGCGGGGACCCGGCCCTCCAGCAGGCCCGGATTTCGGAGCAGGTCAGCCGCCTGAAAGCCCTGCTGGGCCAGCGGGTCTATGCCGACGGGGACTCTACCCTGGAGGAGACCCTGGGCCGGATCCTGCAGGCTCACGGCCTCACCGTATCGGCCGCGGAATCCTGCACGGGCGGGGAGATTGCGCATCTGCTCACCTCCGTCCCCGGATCTTCAGGCTATTTCCTGGGTTCCGTGACCTCCTATGCCGTTTCCGTGAAAGAAAAGGTCCTGGGCGTCCCGGCCCGGACCATCCGGGAACATGGCGTGGTGAGCAGTGCCGTGGCCGCCGCCATGGCCGAAGGCGTAAGACGGCTTACGGGCAGCGACTACGCCGTGGCCACCACCGGCCTGGCCGGTCCTTCCGGCGATGAGTCCAATCCCGTGGGAACCGTCTGGATTGGAGCCGCCGGACCGCAGGGCACACAGACCGTCCGCTACCAGTTCAAGAACGACCGGATACGCAACATTGAACGCTTTGCAGCGTCGGCGCTGGACTTTTTGCGCCGTTTTGTTTTAGCCGACTTAAAAGATTGATATCATATAAATAAAACAAAGTTGTTAGGCGCTCTAACAACTTTGTTACATCCGAGAGAGTTTACAACTTAACACATTGATTTTGCGGCTCTTATTTCTTTTCTGACACCGGAGCCAGGGTAGACTTCAGGATTCTGCGCACCTTCATTTCCGGCGCTCCGTCATAATACACTTCACTGCCTCCGCTCAGGTCCACGTCCAGCGTCCTGTCCACTTTCACGGTGAGGGTACCGCCCGTGAGCTTGGCGTTGACTTTGGACACCGGCAGGGCGCGGGCGTCCACCTTCATGTTCCGTTCGCCCTTGGCCGACAGGGACTGGGACTTGCCGCTGAGGGTGAGCTCGGACTTGCCGCCGGCATCCACGGAAACGCTTTCCACCGTGGCGTCCACCGTGGCTTTGGCGCTGCCGCCGCCCTTCAGGGTAAGTTTGTCGCCGCTCACGGTGGCCCGCAGGGTACTGCTGCCGTCCACATTTAGCTCGATGTCATGGCCGACCGTAAGCATGAGGGTGGCCTGGCTCTTGTCATTCAGGGAGACGGAGGCCGACGAAGCCACCACGGACAAGTTCTTCAGCTGGGCCTTGTCTTCCAGCTTGAGCGAGAAATCGGTGGTGGAAATTTCTTCCGGGACCGTAAGGACCACATTGTCTTCCAGCTCGATGCCCTTCACCTGGGGAGCGTACACAACGGCCCGGAACACCTGCTCCGGGGCGTTTTTGCCCTTCAGCTCCTTCTTGATTTCCTTGGGGACGTCTTTCTCGTTGTATTTGATGTAGAGGACACCCGTACGCACATAGACCTGCACATAGTCGGCCAGGAGCTTTTCCACCGTCACCTTGGCATTGTAGTCCCCTTTGGAGAGGGTGATGTCAAAATCTCCGGAGGCGCTGATTTTGCTGAACTCCCCCACCGGGATGGTTTTCTCTTCCAGCTGGGAGGTGCCCTGGGCCGCGGCGCCCCAAGCGAATGTAATTAAAGCAAAAGTTGCAATAAAAGCACTTAAAGTTTTGTTAAAAAATGTTTTCATATTCTAAATGAATTAATCTTCTACTTGCTCTGACAAGCTGGCCCACTCCTCCGTACAGGCATCCATATCCCGTTTCCGGTTCAGGTATTCCGCCGTCAGGTCCAGGATGTCGTCCTGGGGAAGACCTGGCCCCGCCAGCAGGCGCTCGATTTCCGCCATCCGGGCCTCGTGGGAGGCAATCTCCTTTTCCAGCCAGAGTATCCGGCTGCGGAGCTTGCGCTGCTCCTTGGATACGGCCTTCCGGGATCGGAACTGCTCCTGGGCCTGCACTTTCCTGTCCGTGTCCACCTGAGAGGGAGAGGACGGCTGCGGCGCCTGCCCCTTCCTTTCCAGTTCCGAGAGGCTTTCCATCTTCCGCTTCCGGAGGAAATCGGCCACGCCGCCCAGGTGCTCGGTCACTTTTCCGTCGCGGAACTCGTACAGCTTGTCCACCAATCCCTCCAGAAAATCCCGGTCGTGCGAAACTACAATCAATGTGCCATCAAAAGAGAGAAGCGCCTTTTTGAGCACATCTTTGGAAAGGATGTCCATGTGGTTGGTAGGTTCGTCCAGCGCCAGCACATTGTGGGAGGAAAGCATGAGCCTGGCCATGCCCAGCCGGGCCCTTTCGCCGCCGCTGAGCACAGACACCCGTTTGTCTATGTCCTCCCCCTTGAACAGAAACGCTCCCAGGATATCCCGGAGCCGGGTCCGGATCTCCCCCACGGCAATCCGGTCCAGGGTGCCGAATACGGTTTCCGAGGGGTCCAGCACCTCTTCCTGGTTCTGCGCATAATACCCTACATGCACGTTGTGTCCCAGCCGGGCCTCCCCTTCCAGCGGTTCCAGCTCCCCCATCACCACGCGCATGAGGGTGGTCTTGCCCTCGCCGTTCCGGCCGATGAGCGCCACCTTTTCCCCGCGCTTGATTTCCACCTGGGCGTTCCGGAACACCACTTTCCCGGGATAGCCCACCGTCAGGTCCGTTCCCTTGAAGACCACGTCGCCGGAACGCTGGGCCGGGGGGAAACGAAGGACCAGGCGGGAAGTGTCGGTCTGGTCCATCTCTATGCGCTCCAGCTTCTCCAGGGCCTTGATGCGGGACTGCACCTGGTTGCTCTTGGTGGGCTTGTAGCGGAAGCGGTTGATGAAATCTTCTGTCTTCTCTATCATCCGTTGCTGGTTCTGGAAAGCGGCCGCCTGCTGGGCCATCCGTTCGGAGCGCAGCGCCACATACTGGCTGTAAGGCACTTTGTAGTCGTGGATGTGCCCCAGGAGGATTTCCACCGTGCGGTCCGTCACGGTATCCAGGAAGCGGCGGTCGTGGGAGACCAGCAGCACACTGCCCCGGAAGGCCTTCAGGTAATCCTCGAACCACCCGATGGACTCGATGTCCAGGTGGTTGGTGGGCTCGTCCAGCAGCAGCACCTGGGGCTTGGAGAGCAGAATCTTGGCCAGCTCGATGCGCATGTTCCACCCCTGGCTGAAGGTTTCGGTCCTGCGGTCCAGTTCATCGGCCTTGAACCCAAGCCCGAAAAGCACTTTCTCGGCCTGCGCCCTGGGAGAAAGCCCCGATTCCAGCGCCAGACGGTCGTTCAGGCCGTTCAGGCGGTCTATCAGGGCAGCATATCCGGGGGAATCGTAGTCGGTCCGTTCCCCCAGCGCAGCGGTAATCTGCTCCATTTCCCGCTCCATCTCCCGGATGTAGCCGAACACCGTCAGCACTTCGTCCAGCACGGTATGGCCGCGGTGGTGCTCCATCATCTGCGGAAGATAGCCGATCCTGATCCCCGAGGGCTTGGCGATGGTACCGGAAGTGGGCGCCTGCTCCCCGGTAATGAGTTTCATGAGCGTAGATTTCCCCGCCCCGTTTTTTCCCACCAGACCAATCTTGTCGGTGTCGCCGATGTGGCAGCTCACCCCGTCCAGCAGGGTGAAACTGCCGAATGCCACGGTTATGTCATTGAGTGAAATCATTTCTTGCACAGGAGGATGGAAAATTCAAACAAAGCATACAGCGGAATGGCCAGCACGAACATGGAGAAGGGGTCGCTGGGCGTGATGAGCGCCGCCAGGACCAGGATGACCACCACGGCATAGCGGCGCCATCCCTTCAAGGTCTTCCTGTCCACGATGCCCAGGCTGGAGAGCACCAGGATGACCGTGGGAAACTCGAACAGCAGGCCGATGAGAAAGACCATCGACACAAAGAGGGAGATGTAGGAAGACAGGGAGATGGTGTTGGCCACCGAGTCGCTCACCGTATAGTTCATGAAAAAAATGAGGCAGATGGGCAGCACGATGAAATACCCCACCGCAACGCCCAGGTAGAAGAGCCCGGAAGAAAGCCCGAAGGCCTTCCCCACGGCCTTCTTTTCGTGCTGGTAGAGGGCTGGCTTTATAAATTTCCACACTTCGTAAATAACGTATGGAAAAGCAATTATAGCCCCGCACAGCAAGGAAACCTTTAAGTGAACGAAAAATTGGGCCGACACCTCGATATTGATTAGGGACATGGAGAAGTCCAGCCCCAGCCACCTGTATAGGACAAAGTCCGGCGCGGTGGGCCACAGGACCGCCCGGAAAAGCCGGTCCGGAATGGAAAGGAAAACCGCGGAGACAAGCGCAACAGCGAGCACCGAGCGGAAAAGCGTTCCCCTCAGCGCTTCCAGATGGTCCCAGAAGGACATTTCCGCGTCCTGTCCCGCCACTACTGCTTCTTGTAGTCGTCGGTATTGTCCATATCCTTGATTTCCTTCTCCACCTCGTTCATCCCCTGCTTGAAACTCTTGACACCCTGCCCGAGCCCCTTCATCAGTTCGGGAATCTTTTTGCCGCCGAACAGCAGGAGCACCACGGCAACGATGGCTACGATTTCCCATGTGCCGATCATCAGCATCGGATAGATAAGCATAATATCAACCATTAACCGTTAACGAATTTTTCAAATAGTTCCACAATGGGTTCCGGGCAACGGACGGGCAGGAAGGTTTTCTTGTCCAGGAAGCCCAGGACCACCAGCCCGTCGGCACAAAGCACCCCGTCCTGGTTGTACACGGCCTGGGAGATGAACATCTTGGCCATGGGGGCCTTGTTCACCTCGGCCGTAGCCGTGAGCACATCCCCCATCCGGGCGGGATGGCGGAAATGGCATTCCACAGACACGATGGGAACCAGGATGCCCAGCTCGCGCTCGCACCGTTCGATGGGAAAGCCCAAAGAGACCATCATCTGGTCCCGGGCTATCTCGAAGTAGCGGATATAATTGGAGTGGTGGACCACCGCCATCTGGTCGGTCTCGTAGTACCGGACCGGGAATGTCGCCTTATATATGGCCATAACAAAAATGTTATAGGTTTAAACAGATTTGTTTTATAAACTTTCTTTCAATTGTTTAATCTTTTCCTCCAGGCTTTCAATCCGGGAGAGGGTATCGGCTTCCTTCTTGCGCTCGTTTTCTATGACGGCGGCCGGGGCGTTGGAAACGAAACGCTCGTTGGAGAGCTTGGCGCGGATGCCGGAGAGGAATTTTTGCTGGTACAAGAGGTCCTTGCCGGCCTTTTCCAATTCCTCCTGCACGTTCACCCGGCCGTCCAGCACCACCAGCATTTCGTGCGTTCGGACCAGGAATCCCACGCCCTGCACCGAACCGAAACCGTCGGTGAGGCTCACATCGGCATTGGCCATTTTCTCCACCACGGGAAGCACTTCCCGGGGGAAGGCGGGGCTCTTGATGAGCAGGGACAAGGTTTCCTTGGGGGCGAGGTTGCGCTGGTTGCGCACGCCGCGGACGCCGTTCACCGTTTCCATGGCCAGGGCGAAGCTGTCCAGGACGGCAGCATCGTAAGGCTCCGCCTGGGGGCTGGGGGCAAACATGATGGTCTCCCCCTCCCCGCGCGGGGCCAGATCCTGCCACAGCTCTTCCGTAATGAAGGGCATCACCGGATGGATGAGCTTGAGCAGGGACTCGAAGAAACCCAGGGTGGCCGCCTGCGTCCCGGCATCCACCGGCTGTCCGTACGAGGGCTTGATGGCTTCCAGGTAGCAGCTGCAGTAGTCGTCCCAGAAAAGCTTGTAAATGGTCATGAGGGCATCCGAAATGCGGAATTTGCTGTAATGGTCCTCTACCAGGGCCACCGTGGCTGAGAGTTTGGCGCGGAACCACGCCACGGCCACTTTCTGCGCCTCGGTCTGGGGAATATCGGCCACCTGGAATCCTTTTACCAGGCGGTAGCTGTTCCAGATTTTGTTGCAGAAGGCGGCGCCCTGCCGGATCATGGCCTCGTCGTAGAAGATGTCGTTGCCGGCGCTGGAGCACAGCAGCATGCCGATGCGCACGGCGTCGGCCCCGTACTGCTCTATGAGGTCCAGCGGATTGGGGCTGTTGCCCAGGGTCTTGGACATCTTGCGGCCGATCTTGTCGCGCACGATGCCCGTGAAATAGACGTTGGAGAAGGGTTCCCGGCCCATGAATTCCTCTCCGGCCATGATCATGCGGGCCACCCAGAAGAAGATGATGTCCGGACCGGTCACCAGGTCGCTGGTGGGATAGTAGTAGGCCAGGTCGGCGTTGGGCTGGTGGTCCGGATGGCCGGGCATCTGGGGGTCGAAAACAGAGATGGGCCAGAGCCAGGAACTGAACCAGGTATCCAGCACATCCTCGTCCTGACGAAGGTCTTCTGCCTTGATGGAAGGGTCTTTAGCCTGTGCCGCCTTAAGTGCCAGTTCCGGTGTAGCTTCTACTACGAAAGAGCCGTCCGGAAGGTAATAGGCCGGAATGCGCTGGCCCCACCAGAGCTGACGGGAGATGCACCAGTCGCGGGCGTTCTCCATCCAGTGGCGGTAGGTGTTCACATATTTCTCCGGGATGAACCGGGTGCGGCCGCTTTCCACGGTTTCAAGCGCCATCTTGGCCAGGGTGTCCATCTTCAGGAACCACTGGGCGCTGAGCTTGGGCTCAATTACGGCATCCGTCCGCTCGGAATAGCCCACGGGGCTGGTATAGTCTTCCACCTTCGCCAGGTTTCCGGCCTCTTCCAGCATCTTCACTATCTTCTTGCGGGCGACAAAACGGTCTTCGCCCACCAGGATCTGCGCCTTTTCGTTCAGGCGGCCGTGGTCGTCGATGATTTCAAGTACGGGGAGATTGTGCCTCAGGCCTATCTCGTAGTCGTGCACATCGTGGGCCGGCGTAACCTTCAGGCAGCCGGTTCCAAAGTCCATTTCCACATAGTCGTCCTCCATGACGGGGATTTCCCTGTTGATAAGGGGGATGAGGACTTTCTTTCCCTTGAGATGGAAATGCCTCTCGTCCTTGGGATTCACGCAGATGGCGGCATCGGCCATAATGGTCTCCGGACGGGTGGTGGCAATCACCAGGAATTGGTCCGTGGGGTGGCCGTTGCCATCTGAGATATAGTACCGGAGGTGGTACAGGTGGCTCTGGGTATCCTTGTGGATAACCTCATCGTCACTGACGGCGGTCAGGGCTTCCGGATCCCAGTTCACCATGCGCACGCCCTTGTAAATCCAGCCCTTCCTGTAGAAATACACGAAGGTATTGATGACGGCCTCCGAGAGTTCCGGCTCCATGGTAAAGCGGGTGCGGTCCCAGTCGCAGGAGCAGCCCAGCTTGCGCAGCTGCTGCAGGATAATCCCGCCGTGCTCCTCCTTCCAGGCCCAGGCATGCTTCAGGAATTCTTCCCGGCCGATGTCTTCCTTGCTGATGCCCTCGGCCTTGAGCTTTGCGACCACCTTGCTCTCGGTAGCTATCGAGGCATGGTCCGTTCCGGGTACCCAGCAGGCGTTTTTCCCGTCCATGCGGGCCTTGCGGATGAGCACGTCGTTCAGGGTGTTGTTGAGCACGTGGCCCATGTGCAGGATGCCCGTCACGTTGGGCGGCGGTATCACGATGGTATAAGGTTCCTTCCCGTTGGGTTCACTGTGGAAGCACTTGTGGTCCTGCCACCAGGCATACCACTTGTCTTCCACTTCCCGGGCACTGTACTTCGCGGCTAATTCCTTCATATCTGTTGTTTTTCCGGCCTGCCATGGCGGCAGTTGCCATTTATTCTACAAAAGTAAGGATTTTTTGCCGCACTTGCAAAACTCCGGAAGCGGCATTCGTGCGCGGGCGGGGTTGCGGGAATCGGGCAAAATGCGTATCTTTACCCCAAAACAGAATGGATTTATGACAAACGAAGCATGCACCACCATCATGGTCGGCCGCAAGATGATGGCCGACGGTTCTATGATTTATGCCCGGAGCGACGACTCCAAGTCTGTCAGGGCCACCCGGCTGGTCCACTACCCCGCCGGAAAGGGGCCGGAGGAGTTCGTGGCCCTGGACAGCCCCTTCCGCTGCCCGCTGCCGCCGGAGCGGCTGGGATTCAGCGCCCTGGAGCGCGAAGACCTCCCGTACCACTGGGGCGAGGCCGGCTTCAACGATGCGGGCGTGGGCATGAGCGCCACGGAGACCATCTTCTCCAGCAATCAGGTGCTGGAGCTGGACCCCTACGTTCCGGAAGGGCTGGCAGAAAACTGTGTGTACCACATTGTGCTTCCGTACGTGAGGACCGCCCGGGAAGGCGTGCTCAGGCTGGCTTCCCTCATAGAACGGTACGGCAGCGCCGAAGGCTTCGGCATCGCCTTCATGGACCGGCAGGAGACCTGGTACCTGGAGAACGCCGGCGGCCACCGCTATCTGGCAAAGAAAATGCCCGCGGACCAATACTTTGTGTCCGGCAACCAAAGCCGATACCGCAGCTACAACCCCCAGGAAGACATCGCTTCGGCCGATTTGGTGGAATGGGCCCGGGAGCATGGCTTCTTCCAGGGCGAATTCGATTTCCACACGGCCTACAGCCTGGAGAGCGAGAACGACAAAACCTACAATTATCCGCGCGTGTGGTATCTCCAGGGGCTGTTCACCCCCTCGGTAAAGACCGATGTGCGGGTGAACGACTTCCCGGTGTACCAGAAGGCCGACCGGCCCCTGACCGTGGACGACATCAAGCAGGCTTTCCGTTCCCACTACGACGGCACCGATCACGACCCTTACCTCCACGCCAATCCCAGGGAACCCTACCGGCCGGTCTCCATTTTCCGCACCATCAACACCCACATCCTGCAGGTGCGTCCGGAGCTCCCGCAGGAAATCGGCCTGCTGGACTACATGGCCGAAGGGATGGCGGACCTCAGCGTTTATCTGCCGCTGTACCAAGGCGTAACTTCCTATCCAAAGGCATACGGCACAGGGACGAAGCACTCGCAGAAAAGCTCGGCCTACTGGCTGTTCCGCAAGGTGTCGGCCCTGGGCATGCTCAACTACAACAAGTACGCCCCCCTCATCAAGGGAAAATATGCCGCCCTGGAAGCCGACATGGCCCGCAGCCAGAAGGAAATGGAAGCCGATTTCGTCCGGCTGCCCAGGGGAGAGGCCGTGGCCATGCTGCAAAAATGGTCCGACAAATGGCTTGCCCGGGCGCTGTGGGTAGCATCAGACCTGCAGGAGCGGCTCTTTACGGAGCTCACCCGGGACATCGAGGCCGAATACCTCTTCCATGGGGCATAGGAAAACTTGGCCGTTCCTGCGGAATTCGTTATCTTTGTACCACCGTAAAACCAATGAAAAATGGACAATAACCAGCCCAAAAACCAGAACCAGCTAAGCCTGGAACTAAATCCCCAGAGCACCAAGGTCTCCTACTCCAACCTGGCCATCATCTCCCACTCCCGGAGCGAATTCATCATAGACTTTGCGGCCACCCTGCCGGGCCTGCCCAAAGCGCTCATCGCAGACCGCATCATCATGACCCCGGAGCATGCAAAACGGCTCATGAACGCCCTCTTCGACAACATCTCCAAGTATGAGGCCCAGTTCGGGGTCATAGACCTTAGCGGCGGCAAGGGCCCGCAGCCGGGCGCCACCTTCAACCTGAACGACTTCGGCCCCATCGGCGGCGGCAACAAATCGTAAAGATGGACCTCCGGACAATCAAGGCCTTCGCCTTTGACATAGACGGGGTCGCTACGGACGGCGGCGTTTTCTGCGACCCCCGGGGGGACCTGCTGCGCACCTACGATGCCAAAGACGGCTTTGCCATCCGCATGGCCGTCCTGCACGGCTATCCCGTAGCGGTCATCACCGGCGGCAGCTCGGAAAGCATCCGCCTGCGCATGATCACCAGCGGGGTCGCCCCGGAAGACGTTTTCCTGCATTGCCGCGACAAGCGGGAGCAGTTCGCCGTCTTCTGCCAGCGGTACCGGCTGCTCCCGGAAGAGGTGATGTACTTCGGGGACGATGTCCCGGACATGGCCGTCATGCAGATGAGCGGCTGCGGCGTGTGCCCCGCCGACGCCGTGGAGGAAGTGAAGGAGGTGGCCGACTGGGTTTCGGACCGGCCGGGCGGCAGGGGCTGCCTGCGAGAGTGCATAGAGACCACCCTGCGGGCCCAGGGCAAATGGGTCTTCGACCCGGTGGCATACAAGCACAGATTCTAAGCCCATGAACCTGAACGGTTGGCACATCATCCTGGGCAGCAACTCCCCAAGAAGACGGGAGTTGCTAAAAGGATTAGACATTGACTTTGAAGTAGATACAGGCAATAACTTCCAGGAAAGCTTCGGGCCGGAAGTCCCCTTCAGCCAGGTTCCCCGGCTCATGGCCGAAGGCAAGTCCCGGGGCTTCCACCGGCCCCTGGAAGAGGGGGAAATCCTTATCACGGCCGACACCATGGTCATCCTGCCTCCGGAGGAAGGCCGCCCCGGAGAAATCCTGGGCAAACCCCGGGACCGGGAAGACGCCTTGCGCATGCTCCGGGACCTCTCCGGAAGGAAACACCATGTGACCACGGCCGTCACCCTCCGGAGCCGGGACCGGCAGGAGACCTTCGAAGTTACCACCCAAGTGTGGTTCAAAGCCCTCTCGAAAGAGGAAATTACTTATTACATAGATACTTACAAGCCATACGACAAGGCCGGGGCCTACGCCATCCAGGAATGGATCGGCCATGTGGGCATTACCCGCATAGAGGGTTCCTACTTCAATGTGGTGGGCTTTCCCGTCCAGCGGGTGTACGAAGCGCTGCAGGAGTTCATTTAGCCACAAAGACCATCCCGAAATCCCGGCAGAGATACTGGGCGGCGCTGCGGCCGGAAGTGGCCGCGGGCGGAAGGCCACCGGAATAGGCTGTACGTTGCCCGGCAAAATACAGTCCTTTTTTGTAGTGGATTGGGGCGTTGCAGGTGGAAGTTCCTGGCACCCAGTGGGTCATGTAACTGCCTTCGTAAGTGTCGCAGTAGTGCTCGTAAGTAAGCGGCGTAGCCAGGTCGGTCACTTCCACATTCCCCTCAATTTCAGGAATATAGCTTACTATCCGTTCCAGAAAGGCGTGAACGGCGGCTTCTTTTTTCTCGTTGTAGGTACCGTCGGCCTTGGCTTCTTTCCAGTAGGAATAGGACGGGCCGCCCAGAATGGCGGTAAGTACCGTGCACCCTTCCGGTGCATAAGCCGTGTCCCGCGAATAGTTGTTCACTATTAGGTGCGGATAGCGCTGCCCGGCCACTTCCAGAGGCGGATCGAAGACCAGCTGCATACTACGGGGATACCGGTCCAGGCGGGTTTTGACGCCGACTCCCAGGAACATGCAGTGCTCCGTGCAAAGCTTTTTGCGCATCTTGCGAGCCCAACTGTCCTGCAAAGGTTCCGGGAAGAGCTTGTCGATGGCCCTCCGCGCGTCCATGCTGATTATGACGGCT
>FLNY01004110.1_pt1 | contig 13593 bp, 12 predicted proteins | sample 1140381 | NCBI WGS metagenome assembly FLNY01 (sample SAMEA3878172, study PRJEB12797) | bioreactor metagenome | biome: Moose rumen | place: Sweden | collected 2011-10
ATGCCAGCCATATAGGCCTGCAACTCTCGCATCGCCAAATCGACATCATCCTTCTTTAAGGCACGCCAGAATTTCAGGGCGAAGCCAGTCTGTACATTGCCTGAATCCAAGCCCGTATAAACAGGAAGCAGTCCTTGAGTATAGCCAATACGCACCTCTTGATTAGGAATGGCAAGGGTATAGATTAACGCTTCGCGATCATAGTCCTTGATTGTCAGATAGCCACTCTGATATAATAAGGGCAAGGCCGTCATCATCCCCTCAGTCGGCACATCGAAGGATTCGGCAGGAGCCTCAATCTTTTCCAGAGATGTGATGTCGGTACGGAAATGTTGCATCTGGCGGATGAGGAATGTCGGAGTGCCGCTCTCGAACCAGTAGTTGGCTACTTCCCCCTGTTTGAAAGCCTTCAGCAGGCTAAAGGGATTATACACTTCTTCTGAAGCACGTGAGAAATGATAGCCATCGTAGCGCAGTTTCAGACGTTCATGCATCTGCTCAAAAGACTCTCCATAGGCCGAGGCCAGTTCCCGGATATCATCTGGCATAACCGTCAGCAGTTCGTTTTCCGTGATTCCGCAAATGGTGGAGAAAACAGGATCCATCGTGACGTTCATCAGATTATTGATGGTCGAGAAGATGCTCAGTTGAGAGAATTTCGTAATGCCCGTGATAAAGCAGAACTTTATTTTCGGCTCCTGTTTCTTCAAACGCTGGTAAAACTCCTGCATCACCTCCCGCATCTGCTTCAACTGCTCTTCTGCGTGAAGTACATCGAGCAGCGGCGCATCGTATTCATCGATGATGACCGCCACCTGACAGCCCGTTTGCTCAAAGGCACGGTCAATCAAGCCAGACAGGCGCATGCCTGGGGTATTCTCCTTGGGATTCGCACCATAGATCTTCTCATATTTTTCGAGAATCAGTCCCAGTTCGTCACTTACGCCTTGCGGTGGCATGTGCCTTGCGCCGCTCAAATCCAAGTGGATGACGGGATAGCGTTTCCACTCTTTCTCGTACTGCATGATCTTCAGGCCCTCAAAGAGTTCACGATCTCCGCGGAAATATGACTCCAAAGTCGAAGTCAGCAAGGACTTGCCAAACCGGCGGGGACGGCTCAGGAAAACAAACGTCGCATAGTTCTGAAGTTTCCAGACCAGGTCTGTTTTATCCACATACAGATACCCATCCCGGATGATCCGAGAAAACGTCTGTATGCCTATCGGGTATTTTCGACCTTTCTTCACTATTCAATAAGCCAGCCTTCAATATTCCTAAGTTTCTTCGAGAAATTGAGACCAATCTTGATGACTTTTCTGCCCTCTGCTTCGAAAGGTAAAGCATACGATTTGTCATCTATCTGTCTCAACGCCTCTTCTGCCGTACCATCCAACTTGAACTCAAAGACATACACCAAGTCCTTTGTCTTCAGCACCATATCAATACGTCCCTCACTGGTGTGATATTCTGCCTGTACATAATAACCCAGAAGTTTCGAAAGGATAAACAGGACATTCTGATAATGGTTTTCTAAGTCTTTCACCAATTCGTAGGGTGTATCGGCAAAGAAACTCTTCAAACGATTGAGGAATCGCTGTGTATCGCCAGACTCCAGTTCGCGAACAAACTGGGCAATCTGGAAGGGTGCCTCAACCTCTGAGAAAGGCGTATAATGGGGTAACAGATATTTCATAAATCCCTCTTCCACCTCCTCATTAGGAAAGCCCAACTGATAGAGTTTGAAGCGGGAATCGTAGCCCTTGATGGTCAGGTAGCCACTCTGATAAATAACGGGGATAGGGTTGGACGACATAACATCAATACTGTCGAGCACCTCTGCAGAAGTCTGCTCATGAGCCATCTGCTCGAGATTATAATGATGCAACTGCAGCAACTTTACAAGGAAAGAGGGAGTTCCTGTTTCAAACCAATAACTGCCAAAACGCATCTTGTAGAATGTGCTCAGGAGGCTGTAAGGATTATATATACCAGGAGACTCTTCAGTGAAATGGTAACCGTCATACATTTGCCTGAGTTTCATCGTAGCCTCATCCGTTGACATCTTGTTTTCTAAGGCCAGTTGCTCTATACTCGGAGCGAAATAGCGTGTCAGTTCTTCTGCACTGACACCACAAATATCGTAGTATCGCCAGTCCATAGAAAGATCTGTCAGATTGTTTAGGTCGCTGAAAATACTGACTTTGCCAAACTTTGTCACTCCAGTTAGGAATGCAAAGCGGATATACTGGTCGTCTGACTTCAGCGCGCCATAAAATGCCTTAAGCATCTTCCTGTACACCTCTTGAAGTTCTTCGTCTTCTATCGCCTGCAATAAAGGCTTGTCGTATTCATCGATTAGTATTACAACCCGCTCTCCACACTTCTGGCAGGCACGGCGGATAACCCCTTCAAAGCGCAGAGGGACAGATTTCTCAGCAGGATTACTGCCATAGAGTTTCTCCCATTCGCTTAATGCCGCCTCCAACTTATTTTGTAGAGCCTCGGGAGAGTCATAGTTTTCGGTATTCAGGTCCAGATGCAGCACTGGGTACTGCTTCCAATCCTTTTCGCTGTCTGCAATTGCAAGTCCTTCAAACAGTTCTTTCTTCCCCTCAAAATAAGCCTGCACGGTAGATAAGAACAGACTCTTACCAAACCGGCGAGGACGTGACAGGAAATAGTATCTCCCTGTGTTAACCAACTGAGAGATAATTGCTGTCTTATCCAAATAGATATAATTATCCCTTCTTAGACTCTCAAAATTTTGTATACCTAAAGGCAGTTTCTGCAGGATCATTATAACAAATTATTCCATTATTATATCAAAAGCAAGGTTTAGAGAAAACTCGTTGTCAATATAAGTCTTCATCCCTCGAAAAATTAACGATCTCTTCGGAAATAGATTTCTGTGAATGCCTGAATGCCTATCGGGTATTATCAAATTACCAGCATTTCAGGTATGACCATCGGCTTAGTCTTCAGAAGCATAGTGCCCCAACTAAGTCCTAAGCCAAAAGAAGAACCCAAGATCGTTGTCTCTTCATTTCTGAGCCGCTCGGCGATTCTTGTCACCATCAGGGAAGGGATGGATGCACCACCGAGATTACCAAACTCCTCCAGATTATAAGGAACCTTCTCTGTCGGCAGTTTCAATTTCTTCACCACACGGTCTACAATCATCTTATTGGCCTGGTGGATCAGAAAATAGTCAACATCAGTATAGCGGTCGATCTGGTAATCTGCCATAAACTGCTCTACAGACTTTGGTGGCTTGCTGATAGCAAACGAGAATACATTCATGCCATTGATCATCGTGTGAATAGGCGCACGGACAATGCCATTGCCGAAGTCTTCATAAATAAAGGACTCCGGTGTAGCAGGATGACGGAATCCGCCATGAGGAGTCATCAATGCCTCTGAGCCTTTGCCAAAAGTATGGAAGTCAATGATGATGCTATGAGCCTCAACATCATATTCAAGTGCCAACGCTGTACCACCATCACCAAACAGAGGCACACGGCTCTTGTCCTTCATTGACCCCATACGTAAGGCCGTATCTCCAACAAGCAAAAGAGCACGTTTAACCTGTCCTGTCGTCAGCAGATTGCCTGCCACCACAATAGCATACATACAACCACAACACCCCATCGGAATATCCACACAGAAACAGTCCTCACTCAATCCCATCCGGTCCTGTAAAAGGCAAGATGTCGGTGGCGTGCGGTAATCGCCTGTTACGGATTCAAAAATCAAGGCATCAACACTGTCTTTGGCCCATCCAAGTTCTTCTAACAGTTTTTCGCCTGCCGCCTGACACATATCCGAAGCACACATCGTGTCTGGCGCAATATGGCGAGACTTGATGCCTACTGTATTATCGAAAATGTCGGCCTCTTCCTGTGTGAACAAGTCTATATCAGCAGTCTTCACGGTGTGTTTTGGCACAGCCATTGCCACACCTGCTATGTTAACGTTCTTTATTTCCCAACGCGCCATCTTAATTCATTGAAGATTAAACCTTGAAAACTAAAGGGTGATTTCATATTTTGCGAGGAGTTCCTTGCCCTTGGCGTATGATGTCAAGTCCATAATGTCCTCTGGATCAAGCATAATGTCGAAGGCTTCTTCAAACTGAGCCACAAGACTCAATTGATGAACAGAATCCCATTCTTCTACAGTTTCCTTACCATAACCATCAATCAAATCCTCTGCCTTTGCACCAAACACCTCCATAAAAGCGTTGTTATACTTCTCTATATTCTCCATATCTAATTCTTATGTTTATTACTTACAGTTTATAGTTTATAGATGATTACTCAACTTGGCGTATAAAGTCTTGCCGGCTTCATTTTTGGGAATCTCATTGATGACTTTCACCTCAAATGAAGAAGCCACCAATTTCAGACGAGCCACAAGTTCCTCTTTAACACCAGTCTTATATTTCTCATCCGTAATGTAGACCAGCATCTTCTCATCCGTTCCGACACAGGCACACTCTATCAGATACTTGCCCCTGATGATACGTTCACACTCATCCAGGCCGACACGCATACCAAAGAGTTTCAGGAAGCGTCCCATACGACCTACTATATAATAGCAACCATCTTCATCGAAATAGGCCAAGTCTCCTGTACGAATGAAACCATGCCGTTCGTCTCCCAGCAGCAGGTCTTCACGGCTTCGGGCATACCCCATCGTCACATTTTTACCTCGATAACACATCTCACCCTCCGTATTCGGCGTAGTGATTGGATTACCATCCATGTCAATCAGTGACAATTCTGCATTGGGCACGGCAATACCGATACTGCCGACCTTTTCAACTGCCCACTTCGGAGGCAACCAAGCCATACGGGCCGTACATTCCGACTGGCCGTATGTAGCAATCCACTTCTTGCCATTATCGCGGCAGTATTCTGCAAACTTCAGGTTCAGTTCCTTTGGCATACGTCCACCACCCTGTGTCAACAAGGTCAGGTCAGGCAAGTCCATTCGGAAGAACCGCATCAGGTTCAGAATCTCAAAACTATAAGGCACGCCCGTGAAACTCGTTGCCCGCTCCTCCTTGATGAATTTCCAGAAGTTACGGTCAGTCATATTGAGATTTGTGATCAACACCATTGCTCCGACATAAAAATGGCTGAACACCATCGACAGGCCCATTGTGTAATACAAGGGTAACACCATCAGAGGACGGTCTTTCTCTGTCAATTCGAAAAATGTCGAGATATTAAGGGCAGCCGCCTCAATATTAGCATACTTATGACGCACTAACTTGGGACTGCCCGTAGAACCGCTGGTGGGCAGCAAATGCGACAATGCGTCATTCATCGGACAAGCCTCATTTCCTGTCCTCATCAATGTGTAGCCATAAAATGTGCCAACCTTCCCATAGCCGAAACGATCTGCCATCCCTTCTGGCACACAGACGAAAGGAGGCTCGTATAATTCGTAAAGACTCTGATACAGTTCCTCGTCCAGATGGGCATTGAGAACCAACGGCACATTTCCTGCACAGATATTTCCAATTGTCCATGCAATGCCCCCCACATTGTTCTCCACCAAAAGGAAGAGCAATGAACGGGCTGGCATTAACAGTTCGGCCTTTTCAGCGAAGTCCCGCAACGCTCCATACGACAACTGCTGTCCCTGCGAATCAATAGCCGCAACCGATTCCTTCGGCCACTTGTCCAAATTCAATATCATCTTTCAATAGCGGAAGCAAATTATTCACTTTTCACTCTTCACTTAAATAGATGCGCAGCCGTTTACTCCCATGATCTCACCTGAGATATAAGAGGCTCTGTCAGAGGCCAGAAATGCACAAGCATTCGCTACATCCTCAGGAGTGCCTAGACGCCCCAAGCCAATGCGTGAAATACGCTGGTCAATCTTCGAACCGTCACTTTCATAGAGTTCTGCGAAGCGCTCTGTCTTCACGATACCAGGAGCCACAGCATTCACACGGATACCCTGCGGAGCCAGTTCCTTGGCAGCAGACTTCGTAAATGAGATGATAGCCCCCTTCGTAGCAGAATAAGCCGACTGGCCTGGAGAGCCGAGCACCGCCGTGACCGAAGCAATATTCACGATAGAGCCACCACCTGTACGGGCCATCAGGCGGGAACAGAGTTGCACCATCTCGATAACGGCAATCACATTGATACGGAACATCAGTTCCGTCTCCTGACGCACGATCATACCTATCTTTTTATTAAAGACGACACCAGCATTGTTCACTAAAGCATCAATGCGTTTCTCCTGTTTGAAGATCGTCATCAAGGCATTCTTCACCGCCGCAGCATCAGACACATCGAAATACATAGGAACAATACGAGTGCTATTCCGCTCGGAACACTCCTTTGCCCAATCGTCCATTGAACCCTCGCGGAGGTCACAGGCATAGACAATGGCACCGTCAGCAGCAAACCGCTCTGCGATGCCCTTGCCAATACCCTGCGCTGCACCAGTAATGATACAGATTTTAGAATCTAATAACTTCATATCAATCAGATGGTAAGGCCACCATCAATAACAAGTGAATGGCCTGTTACCCAAGAAGACGCATCTGATAACAAATAGATTATACCTAAAGCAACATCTATAGTCTCACCATAACGTTTTAGAGGATATTTTTCGATATCGGCATCTCGTTGTTCATCTGAAATTGTTCCATTTTCTATTAGTTTTGTATGTACCATTCCAGGATTCACACTATTAACTCTTATTTTTTTAGGTGCCAATTCAACAGCACTAAATTTCATAATAGAATTAATTGCTGACTTAGATGCTCCATATACTCCATTACCAGGATTATACACCCTAACTCCACCAATAGAAGAAACAATCACCACCGAAGAATCCTTTGACATCTTCTTTTTCTTCACGAGTAGTCTCAAAAGTTCAACAGTAGAAAAAACATTGACTTCAAAAACATTAGAAAACTTATCCTTTGTACAAAACAGAAGTGGTCTTGTCGTTCCACCAATCCCCGCACATAGAACTAAGCCATTTAATGTAGGTAGATTTGCCAACATCAAATCAACTTCCTCTGGATTTGTCAATTCTGTGATAAATTGAGAATGTCCAGAGCCTTCTAATTGAGAATAAGTATCCTGCAATCTTTGTTCATTTCTTCCAACAATAATAACCTTGGCTCCCAACTTTGAGCATTCAACTGCCGTTTTCTGGCCAATACCAGAAGAAGCCCCTGTGACAAGTATCGTCTTGCCTTCTAACGAATATGGATTATACGACATATTTCTTATCTGCTTCTTCGTCAGCCACCTCTACAAGACTAGAGATAACAACGCTATTGGTTTCAAATGCCACTGTGCCCCAAGAAAGACCGACTCCAAATCCACAACAAATAAACTTAGAAGGTGTATTCTCACACTTCTCCTTCAGTTCTGTGACAATAGTCAATGGAATTGATGCAGAAGAGGTATTACCAAAATGATACATACAAGAAGGGACTTTCTCTGGAGCCAGTTTCAGTTTCTTTGCTATCATATTATTCATCTTCATGTTAGCCTGATGAAAAACGAAATAATCGTAATTCTGATAATCGAAGCCAAAATGTTCTCCTAATTTTTTCACAGATTTCGGGGCAGTCGTAATGCCAAAGGAGAATACATCCATACCCTGCATACGCGTCTGAAGTCTACATTTCATCAGGCCATCGACATTTTCCTTATCAAATGATGTTGGCTTAATCTGACCTCGAGAACCGCCATCAGGAGTTATAATTGCGTCAAAGCCACTACCGTCTGTACCGAAGTGGAACTTAAGACCTTCATAATTTTCATCAAATTCGATAGCAGTGGCTGTTCCTGCACTACCAAATAATGGATCACGGACTTCACCTCCAAGTTTTACTCGAGGTCTAGCATCACCCGCTAACAATAGAGCCTTCTTTGCACCTTTTCCAACAAGTCCAGCCACTGTACTCAGTCCATACACCCATCCAGAACATCCCAAAGAGACATCGAAAGCCATGCATTCCTTACTTAATCCCAAACGATCCTGGAGGATACATGCTGTTGCTGGCAGGATATAATCCGGCGTCTGAGAAACAAAAGCCAAAGCATCAATTTCGCTCTTCTCCCACCCGAGATCCGCAATTAATTTTTCTGCAGCAGCATAACTTAAATCTGAAGTAGTCAATTCCCGACTTGTCCTTCGCTCCATAACACCCGTTGTTTTCACATAATCTTCTGGTGAATAGTCGCTAGACATCATGACACTATTTTCAGGATGCAGATTACTCATCACATTTTTAGGAACGCCAGCAGCAATGCCGGCGATCCTAACATTTTTAAACTCTAAAAAAGCCATGAATTATTTTTTCGACTTAATCAAGTTAAACAAATCTTCTACCGTATTGCTGGTGCGAATATCTTCACCTTTCAAGGTTACCTCATACTCCTCATCAGCCATAGCGATAACGGAAAGGGCAATCAGTGATGACCACTCATCCAACTCCTTAAACACGGTTTCTGCCTTAATCTCACTTGCATCAGTATCATCAAACTGAGCCGCAAAATTCTCAATAAAATCTTTTAATTCCATAATTGTGTTAATTTAAAATTTGTTATTAATTACTTCATTATAAACGCCAATGATTTGGTCTGATATCACATCCTGTGAAAAATGATTAAAACAATAATCACGAATATCATATGAATTGTATTCAGTATGATGCTCTAACATATACTGCATGGCTCGAGTCAATTCTTCTATATTTTCTTTCCCCACCAGTAATCCTTGTTCTGGGTGGAGGAATGTCTCAGGGCCTCCACTCCTTGAAGCAATGATTGGCAAACCTATGGCCATCGCTTCAATCACCACAATAGCAAAAGTCTCCAACCTACTTGAAAGGACAAAACAATCAGAATGGCAAAGTAATTCACAGACTTCCATTGGTGTTTTTGTACCCAACAAATGGATTTGAGCAGAAAGCCCAAGTTCTCGAATCTTACTTTCAACCAACTTACGCTCTTCACCGTCACCAACGATGTCAAGTGTTACATTCTCAGGGAAATGTCCTTTTGCAAATGCATCAACTAAAATATCAAATCCCTTGTTCCTTCTGAATGCGCCAACAGAGATGAATTTAAATGTATTATCTTGACGTTCGGCTTTTGTTGTTTCAAAGAACCGATCGCTTACCATATTATTGATAACTATACTATTGACATTGAAATTCCGCTTCAGCGAATTTGCCAAAGCTTGGGAAACGCAAATCACCTTGTCTGCTCGATGATAAGCAAAGGCCATCTTCCTTAACCACTCAGGGATATCAGTTTTGTTGGTCATCGTCCAATGTTCCGTAATGACAAAAGGCAAATGATATTCATCTTTCAAGAATATAGTGAACGATGCTAAACTAATAATATGGGCATGTATAATGTCAGGCATCCCCTTCTCACTGACAACAGCCTTAAAAACCTGTCTATATGCCCTCTTCCTTGAATAATTATTTATCTTTCGAATTATCCTCTTACGAAAGACGACACATTTTCCTTGATAGAAATCGACTCCATCGACTCTGCGATGTGTTATCTCACGCTTTTCAAGCATATATTGCCTTGGACGCTCCAACACATTTATAACAGTAACATCCAGTCCTTTGGCTGCCAATGCCTTTGCCTGAACAGCCTCATAGTTGCCTGACATAGGGTCTTTTTCTGAAGGAAAACCTCGAGTGACAAAAAGAACTTTCATAAATCACAAACTTGAAACATTAACAAGTCTCATTACCTTGATATTCAAAGTTTCCAATATCAGTTTCTTTTATAACTTTTTCTGACGAACTATACACAATAGAGCAGGTAAGGCAAACAAACAACAAAGTTAGCGGGCGCACTCCAGTCATTATTATTGATAATATATAACCAATAAAGATATACCTTATGATAGTCTTGTCTACCATATTTTTAGAGAATAATCTATAAATATAATATGCCATTGCAAAGAAAAACAACAGACCTATCCAGCCTCTCTCAACTAGGTAATACACTAGTACACTCTCAAATCCTAAAAGGTCAGGGTGAAGGTCATTATGCTTATACATCCAATACTCCCGATAACCATATCCCCTACCAAATACAGGATTATCCTCAATTTCAATGAAAGAAGCATTGAGTTGATTGATTCTCATTTCCATTGATGAACCACTAATGTCATTATCTTCCTGTTTCTCATCATCCCAAAATTGTAAACTAGCCACAATTGGTTCCATCTCGACGCTCACATTTTTCCATATTCTATTAGGCACGAAACTTAACCCAATAATGAAAACAACTAAAACAAAAACCAATCTTTTCAAATTTGACTTCAAATCTGTTTTCAGATTTTTAATTATGTAGAGAAATAGGACTAATGCCATTGGAGCCATTGCACCACGTGAAGCAGACAGGAAGACCAAACTACAAGCAATAAGAATAAAGAATAAATTAATAATCCATCTTTTTCCTCTAAAGAATAAAGGAAGCATTACAAGCATATATTGACCTAACGATAAAGGATGTCTGTAAATAGTTTGGGCGCGAAAACTCATATTACCTCTTTCTGCGTCTATCATATCTACAATAAACTGATTATCATCAACTCCTAACAAAATATAAAGAGGCATAGCGGCTGGATTAATTCCAATTACGACCTCAAATACAACACAAAAAAGCAGATTAAAAATTATTGCGGAACACAATATTTTTTTCAGTATCATAGCCGAGCCATATTCAGTCTGTACAAGTAGAAATGTCTGAAGAGCAAAAAGTAGCATAACCATCTCAACAAATAACAACCTCAACTGCTCTATCAAGGGTACTGTCTGAGATAAAAAAACTATCATTAAAGATACAAAAAGATATGCTAATACAGCCCTCTGATTCTCAACAAAGAAAGAAGCCCATAAAATCCTTCGCTCCTTCAAACGCAATTCCATGACAACAGATGCCAACATTAACATTGTTTCCATTGGCCATCTTAATTCTGACATTAAAGTCTCAAGAATAATCGTAGGAACAAATAAAAAAGTAAACCATATTATATAGATGCCTTTTTTATAAGATGCCAAACTTAATATGGCAACGAAGAATATATACGCATACAGTGTAATTTTAATCTCCATACGTAAGTTATTTAGACTTCAAAAAGGCACATAATACTCGCACCAAATTTTTCAAACTATATTGCTTAAACAGACTGGCTAATCCTACTGTGCATACAATTATAAAAAAGACTTTTAGTAGAAGTAGCACGAAAAGATTCTTAACTGGTAAAAAATTAATCAAGGATGATACAAACACAAAAGTAAAAACAGAATTGACTATTTGTGGAGTCAAACTGACAAAGAATGAAAATGAAGATTCTTTTAGAGTAATAAAATGCAAAATATTGTATGTATTCAGAAAGTTAATAAACAAAGAAATATCCCACGACCAAGCAACAGCCTCAATAGACTGTCCCCAATGGGCTGCGACAAAGAATCCTGCAACAGTAAAAAAGGTGTTCAACATTCCACTAAAAAACAAATGGTTCGTTTTCCCGGCAGCCTGAAAAACTGGGACATTTGTCGATAAGATCATCTGCAAGGGCAATGACAGGGCTAATATACAAAACACTGGTATTGCAGCCTCCCACTGAGAACCATAAACTATCCTAATAAGTTCTCCACCACAAAAATAGAGAATCAATCCTAAAGGGAAACTAATATTGGAAATAAGTATAGCCAACTTCTGATTTTTGTCCTTCAGCTCGCGCTTATCATTCTGAAGCGTTGAAAGAACAGGATGCAGCACCGGCTCTATCACATAAGACACATTTTGAATGGGGAGCATCATCAAATGATAGGATTTGTCATAATATCCCAATTGGGTCAAAGAAAAATACTTTCCTATAATCAATTTGTCAAGGTTACGTGAGAAGTAATTACAGAAAGAAAAGGCGAATTGGAAGAATGAGAATGATGCAACCATATCAACAGCCTCACGATTCATCTTAGCAACAAGGTGAAGTGGATAATTATAATAATTTACCGCAAAGACACCTATCGATGACAAAATGGGTGCAACCAGCAAAGCATAGATACCCCATCCGTGAAAAGCCCCCCAAATAGCAATAGTACCACTGAGCACCTGAAAAAACAATGTTCGGTAGGCTATCGTACGAAATCTCTTTTCTTTTCGCATCAGTGCATTTGGAACCACGTTTGCAGAATTAAATAGTATCACGATTGTCATCAACTGACATACAGGCTTCAAAGTATCGTTAACATAATAATCGGCAATAACACCTGACAACAGATAAAGTGCTATCGTTAAAACAACACCGATATATAATGTTAATGTAAACAAGCTGTTCAAATGATGCTTCGTGAGTTGCTTGTATTGAACTACAGCCGGCCCAATTCCGATGTCGGATAGTATATTCAAAAAATGAAGAACGACCATAGCAACAGCTATGGTTCCAAAAGCCGAAGGCGATATAAGCCGTGCTAATATTGCCGATATTAGCAACTGAATAACAATACCAGAATACTTGGCTACGGCTATCCAAAAGACACCTTTTGTTATTTCCTTTTTTACTGAGGGCATTTGCCTTACTATCTATTATAAGATTAGTTTAGAAAAAGCACAAACAAATACGACAATAAAAACTTCAAAAAAAGATGACCCTATAAAGGAGGGACAGGCTCACGGTACTGAACCTTTCTATGAGAGTAAAATGGAGCCTGCCCTCCGAATACATAACGATTTTTTATACATACTGCTTCACAGCAGGATTTTTCTTTTCGATCTCCCAACCCTCTTAGCCAAGAGGGCTTCGAACCTCATCCTAAATCCTTCTCCAATCATTGGATAAGGACTTAAAAAGAAAATCGCAGAAACCGCCGATTTCCTTTATGTTTTGGTAAGCCGGGACACGGCTATTTTAATTCCTTCATGTTGTCAAAACGAAGTCTTACCCCTGTTCGCAAAAGGAACTTAACGGAGATATTCTTCTTTAATGCATTATCCGAAGGAACAGTAGGGTTAAACACCGCATGAGCTTCTACTGGAATGATTGAGGTCAGTTTCACACCGACTTTAGAACAGCGTTGCTTGACATCCTCTACTATTTTCTGCAACTGCTCACTCGCCTTATGGTAGTTGTCGAAGATGGCTTCATCCGAACTATTAGACGCATTAGTCTTAAACTCTATGAACTCCATCTCATCCGAAGTGATGACAGCACAATCACACTTTGAGGTTTTATCATAAATGACACCATCAATATGCCACAAAAAGACATCCTTATGGGTTTTATTCAATAATATGAAAACCTTATCGCGTCCAAGACCTTTTGTGTCATTCACGTATACAACATGGCCTACTTCAGCATCGTCATACACGAACAACTGGCCTCTATTATCGCATTCGAATAGTTCATCCAACCAATCCTCGCCTACGGATATACGTTGAAACAATTCTAATTCACCGAAAGCCTCCTTCAGACGCAAGCGGTCGATTGCCTCAATAGTAAGCGTCCAAAAGTTGGTTTTGCCCTTTTAGGGCGGGCATCCTGCGATGCCCACCAACAGTTGGATTG
>FLNY01004111.1_pt1 | contig 13574 bp, 9 predicted proteins | sample 1140381 | NCBI WGS metagenome assembly FLNY01 (sample SAMEA3878172, study PRJEB12797) | bioreactor metagenome | biome: Moose rumen | place: Sweden | collected 2011-10
CCGCTTGGGAAATACTCGGTGCCGTTTGGGAAATACTCGGTGCCGCTTGGGAAATACTCGGTGCCGTTCGGGCTGCCGGGGTCGTGGATTTTTTTGGGGGGTGCTTACTGCCCCCCAGCCAGTTCTTGATCCGATGGAATAATTCTTTGATACGCATATATAGTTGTTTTATGCACTTTTTATCCCGCCTATCCCGCTCATCCCGCACTGAAAGTAAAAAATCTTACGTGTGGGATAGGCGGGATGAGCGGGTTCTTTTCAGAGTTTCCCTACTACCACGCGCGCGCGTTGCTTCATCATCCACTATCCCGTAATGCTAAACATACTATCATTGAGAACACAGGGGGTCAGGAACGATGTGTATAAGTGGCGTGCGGTGGAGGTCGTGGAAGACTGAAGCGCACGTGCCGCGAGGGGATACGACACTGACAAGACGATAAATCCCCGCTGCCTGTGACGGTAGCGGGGATTTTCTATGATCCTGAATGGGGAATTAGAGGTTAGGATTGATTTTGCTCCACTCAGAGATGGGAGGCACGATGTTCAGCGTGACGAGTTCGTCGCGCATCTTGCAGAGGTGCTCGTAACTCTGGTCGAGTTTGGCATTCTCCTCGGGTGTGCCCTGAGGAACCTCGTACTTGGCGCCGTCGGCGGTCATCGTGGTCTTCATGGCCATCATGATGTGGTCGTACTTGTCGGTCTTCACATACGTACCAACGGGGAAGCGGAAAGGCTCACCGCCCATAGCGGCACGGATCATCTCAACAGAGAGGTAAGAGGGGCTCTGGAATGAAGAGCGTCCGCGAAGTTCGATGATCTTGGCACCACCCTTGGTGACATCGACCTTCATCTGCTCCCACTCCTCGGCGGGGAACTCGGCTGTGCCGATGATGTCGGTCAACTTACGGCCTGCGATCTCCACATGGCTGCCGAAGACGGCCATCTGCTCACCGTGGCCACCGTAGGTAGCGCAACCAGTGATCTGGTTCTGCATCACACCAAACTTCTTGGCCAAAGCCGACTGCAGACGGGTGGTGTCGAGACCGGCGAGGGTCGTCACCTGTCCGGGCTTCAGACCAGAGTAGAGCAGTGTTACCAGACCAGTGAGGTCGGCGGGGTTGAAGATGATCACCACGTGCTTCACGTCGGGGCAGTACTTCTTGATATTCTGGCCAAGTTCCTCGGCGATCTTACAGTTGCCGGCGAGCAGATCTTCACGGGTCATACCAGCCTTACGGGGTGCACCGCCTGAAGAGATGATGTACTTAGCGCCCTTGAAAGCCTCTTCTGCATCGGTTGTAGCCACGATGTTCACATCGTCGAAGCCGCTCTGGCGCATTTCCTCGGCAACACCCTCTGGAGAGAACACGTCGTACAGACAGATTTCACTTGTCAGACCCATCATCAGGGCAGACTGAGCCATGTTTGAACCAATCATACCGGCAGCGCCGACGATGGTTAATTTGTCGTTTGTTAAGAATGCCATAATTTGTATTATTATAAATTGTAAGTTGAATCAAAAGTGCTGCAAAGATACGAAAAAAACTCGTGTATCACCGCTTTTTAATATTAATCTGTGTTAATCCGTTTAATTTGTGCCGCCAATTTTATATCTTTGCCAACTGGAAATAGCAAAAAAACGAACAATAATGAACACTAAAACAATTCTGATGCTGTCATTGGCCATTGCCGTGATAGCAAGTTGCAAGCAGGCTCCGCAGCAGGAGAACGTCGAGGAAGAAGTGTTGGACATTCCCGAATGCATCGTATCAACTCCGCCTGATTCCTTGCATTTTGATCCCTTCTATAAGAAGTATGTTGATGTCAACGGCATCCCCCTTATCTCTTCGTGGCGCGTGCCCGACTCAGCCTTCGTGGCTGCCCATCGTACACTCTATGCCATGACGTCGATGCTGCCCGAGGCCGTGCTCGACTCGATGGTAAACCGTGGTACGCGTGTGGCCATCATGGCACGATATGAGGGAACGACCGATATCCCCGAGCACCACGACCTGATCAACGACACGACGCTGAACTGGGACCTGCGTGCCCGTGGACTGGGTGGTGACCTGAACCTGCCGTTGACCTCGTGTGCCGAGGAGAACGTGCTGGCCTACCAGATCGACAAATACCATGCCGAGGATATCCTGATCCATGAGTTTGCGCACTCGATCCACCTCATCGGACTGATGCTGGCCGTGCCCGACTTCGACAGTCGTCTGAAGCAGTGCTACGAGAACGCCAAGGCCAAGGGGCTGTTGACGAATACCTATCGCGAGACCGACAAGGAGGAATACTTCGCTGAGGCCGTGCAGGACTGGTTCAATGTGAATGCCGAGATGGATCATACCGACGGTAAGCACAACTGGTGTAACACCCGCGAGGAACTGCAGGAGTTCGACCCCGACCTCTATAACCTGCTGGCAGAGTACTTCCCGAAGACCTCGCTGCAGATCAGCAAGCACAAGAAGATCAATAATATCTCAAAATACTAAGCGGCCATGATGATTCGCAGAGAGACTTATATCCGCCGCAGGGCGCAACTTAGGAAGGATATGGGCAGCGGTCTGCTGCTTTTCCTGGGCAACGACGAGGTGGGCATGAACTACCTCGACAATACGTATAAGTTCCGTCAGGACTCTACGTTCCTCTATTTCTTCGGCCTCGACTATGCGGGACTGGCTGCCGTGATCGACGTGGATGACGACAGTGAGATCGTGTTCGGCAACGAACTGACCATCGACGACATCGTGTGGACAGGTACGCAGCCGACTCTGAAGGAAAAGGCGGAAACGGTAGGCATCACGAAGACCCTGCCGATGAGCGAACTGAAAAACTATATCGACAAGGCCCGTCAGAAGGGGCAGCCCATCCATTTCCTGCCGCCTTATCGTGGTGACCATAAGGTGTGGCTGTGGGAACTGCTCGGCGTGGAGCCTGCCGCCCAGGCAGAAAAGGCTTTCGTACCGTTTATCAAGGCCATCGTTGCCCAGCGCAACTACAAGGACGACGAGGAGATCCGACTGATCGAGGAGAGCGTCGATCTGAGTACGGAGATGCACTTGGCGGCCTATCGGACGGTGCGTCCGGGAATCTCGGAGTCGCAGGTGGCAGCCGTTGTCGAGGAGGTGGCCTGTCGTCATGGTAACGCACTGGCCTTCCCGACGATTGCCACCGTGCAGGGACAGGTGCTTCATAACCACGGTTTCATCCACGACCTGAAGGAGGGTGACATCTTCCTGCTCGACGCGGGCGCCGAGACCAAGTCGCACTATGCAGGCGACCTGTCGTCGTCGATGCCCGTCGGTGAGCGGTTCACGGAGCGTCAGGAGATCATCTATAACATCCATCTGGCCAGTTTCCAGGCCGCCGTGGATACGCTGAAACTGGGTGTACCCTTCCGCGATGCCCATATCGCTGCGGCCACGAAGATTGCCGAAGGCATGAAAGACCTCGGTCTGATGAAGGGCGACCCCGCCGAGGCCGCCGAGGCAGGTGCCTACGCCCTTTTCTTCCCCTGTGGTCTGGGCCACATGGTAGGTCTCGACGTGCATAACATGGAGAATCTCGGTGAACAGTATGTAGGCTATGCCGAAGGACAGGTGAAAAGCAAACAGTTCGGCTTTAAGTCGTTGCGCTTCGCTCGTCCGTTGGAAGTCGGTTTCGTGTTCACCGTGGAGCCAGGCATCTACTTCATCCCCGAACTGATGGACAAGTGGCGCGCCGAGAAACAGTTCACCGATTTTATCAACTACGACAAACTCGACGCCTGGCGCGACTTTACGGGTCTGCGTAATGAACTGAATTACGTGATGACCAAGGACGGCGCCCGTCTGCTGGGCACCATCAAGAAGCCTATGACACTCGAAGAAGTATATCAAGCAAAAAACAGTTAGTAATATGAACTACAGTATCAAATATCCTGAAAACGAAGGGGGCATGAACGCGCGCATCAAGCGCCTGCGCCAGCAGAACTTTGACACCCCCACCACACTGAGTATCGAGCGGGCGCTGATCGAGACAGCCTTTTATAAAGAGAACTACGGTACGATGCCGATTGCCGTGCTCCGTGCCAAGAACTTCTATGAGATCTGCAAGAAGAAAACCCTGTATATCGGCGACGACGAACTGATCGTAGGTGAGCGCGGCCCGCTGCCGAAGGCTGTGCCTACATTCCCCGAACTGACCTGTCACTCGGTGGAAGACCTACACACATTGAACGAGCGTGAACTGCAGCGCTACACTATCTCGCAGGAGGACATCGACACCTACGAGCGCGAGGTGATTCCCTACTGGAAGGGCAAGACCCAGAGGGAGCGCATCTTCAACCACGTGTCGAAGGAATGGGAGGAAGCCTACCATGCCGGTGTATTCACTGAGTTTATGGAACAGCGCGCCGCCGGTCATACGGCCATGGACGGCAAGATGTACCGTGAGGGACTGCTCGACGTGAAGGCCCGTATTGAGAAGAAGATCGCAATTCTCGACTATATCTACGATCCCGAGGCTACCGACAAGCAGCAGGAACTGGAGGCCATGGCCATCTCGTGCGATGCCGCCATCCTCTTTGCCGAGCGCCATGCCGAACTCGCTGAGCAGATGGCTGCCAAGGAACAGAACCCGCAGCGCAAGGCCGAACTGGAGAAGATCGCCGACGTGTGCCACTGGGTGCCTGCCCATGCTCCGCGCGACCTCTGGGAAGCCATCCAGATGTACTGGTTCGTGCACCTCGGAACGGTGACGGAACTGAACGGTTGGGACTCGATGAACCCCGGACATATCGACCAGCACCTGTTCCCCTTCTATCAGAAGGGTATCGCCGACGGTACGCTGACGCGCGACCAGGCCAAGGAACTGATCTCCTGTCTGTGGATCAAGTTCAACAACCAGCCCGCACCTCCGAAGGTGGGTGTGACGGCACTGGAGTCGGGCACCTACAATGACTTTACCAATATTAATATAGGTGGTGTGGATCGTGATGGCAAGAGTGCCGCCAACGAGATTTCCTACATGATCCTGGAGATTCAGGAGGAACTGCACGAACTGCAGCCGGGTCTCTCCATCCATATCGCGGAGAACACGCCCGACGAGTTCCTGTTGGCAGGTATCAAGGTGATCCGTCAGGGTCACGGTTATCCCTCGGTCTTCAACCCCGACACCTACGTCAAAGAGATGGTACGTGCGGGTAAGACGGTGGAAGATGCCCGTGAGGGCGGCTGCTCGGGTTGTATCGAGGTGGGTGCCTTCGGCAAGGAGGCCTATCTGCTGACAGGCTACCTGAACACCCCGAAGATCCTGGAGATCACGCTGAACAACGGCATCGATCCCGAGACGGGCAAGAAACTCGGTTTGGAGACGGGTGACCCGCGCCAGTTCAAGTCCTTCGAGGATCTCTACGAGGCGTGGCACAAGCAGATGATCTACTTCGTGAACCTGAAACTCTCGGTGAACAACTATATCGAGCGTATGTTCTCGCTCTACGCCCCGGCCACTTTCCTGAGTCTCTATATCGACGACTGTATTGAGAAGGGCAAGGACTACTACAGCGGTGGCGCACGCTACAACACGACCTATATCCAGTGTACGGGTCTCGGCACCATCACCGACTGCTTCACGACGCTGAAGAAGCACGTCTTCGAGGAGGGCAAATATACGATGGACGAGATCCTGCAGGCCTGCGCCAAGAACTGGGAGGGCGAGGAGAAGATGCGCCAGTATATCCGAAACCACACGCCGTTCTTCGGTAATGACGACGAGTATGCCGATACGATTGCCGTTCGCGTGTATGACGATCTGGTGAAGGCTATCGAAGGACGTCCTAACACCCGTGGCGGCAAGACGCAACTGAACATGCTCTCGACGACCTGCCACAACTATTTCGGCTCCGTCTGCGGGGCTACGCCGAACGGGCGTATGGCTCACTTCGCCATCAGCGACGGTACGTCGCCTGCCCACGGTTCCGACTCCCACGGACCGACGGCCGTCATCAAGTCGCTGGGTAAACTCGACCAGACGAAGAGTGGCGGTACGCTGCTGAACGTGCGCTTCGTGCCGCAGTTGCTGAAACGCGAGGAGGACCAGAAGAAACTGGGCAGTCTCATCCGTACGTATTTCAAGTTCGGTGGTCATCATATCCAGTTTAACATCGTGGATACGGCGACGCTCCATGATGCCCAGAAGCATCCCGATGAGTACAAGGACCTGCTGGTGCGCGTGGCCGGCTACTCCGATTACTTCAACGACATGACGGAGCAGTTGCAGAACGAGATCATCGCCCGTACCGAGAACGACGAGTTGTAATGGCACTGGTATTTGATATCAAGCGATATGCGATTAATGATGGTCCGGGCATCCGGACCACCATTTTCCTGAAGGGCTGTCCGCTCCGTTGCGTGTGGTGTCACAACCCCGAGAGTTGGTCGTCCGAGCCGCAGATCCTCTACAAGAAGACTAAGTGTATCGGTTGTCAGTCGTGTGTGGAGGTCTGTCCGCAACAGGCCATTCAACTGACGGCAGATGGCATCAAGCCAACGGCAAACGCGTGTGTCGTTTGTGGGCGTTGTACGGAGGAATGTCCTACGACCGCGCTGGGGATGTGTGGCCGTGAATGGGCGATGGACGACCTGATGGCAGAGATCGAGAAAGAACGCACGATTATGGAGGATAGTGGGGGAGGGGTGACCCTCTGTGGCGGGGAACCCCTGATGCATCCCGACTATGCGCTGGAGATCCTACAGGAATTGGGACGGCGCGGTTTCCATCGCACAGTGGATACCACGCTCTTTGCCTCGCAGGAGACCGTTGCCAAGGTGGCCGACGCCTGTGAACTCCTCCTCGTCGATCTGAAACTGATGGACTCTGCCAAGCACCAGCACTATACAGGCGTGCCCAACGAGCGTATCCTCCAGAATATCCGTTGGCTGGCAGAGGCTGGCAAGGATTTCTTCATCCGTATCCCCTTGATCGATGGCGTGAACGCTGATGATGAGAATCTGGAAGCGACGGCCCGGTTCCTGGAGCCCCTTCCTTGGCAGCGCCGCACGGTGAACCTGTTGCCCTATCATGACGTGGGCAAGGACAAGCACCGTCGTATGTGGACGACCTATAATCCGCAGGGCTTCCAGATGGCGGCTCCGTCAGAAGAACTCCAGCAGCACTGTGCAGCACAACTGGAGTCATACGGTCTTCACACGGTCATCGGGGGATAGTCTCCTATCGCCAGATGGTGTAGTCGGAAAGTTTGATCCACGATACATTCTCGGAATAGGTAGTCTGATAAGCACCTATTTCGATTTTTGTATGTTGTACCTCAATAGGCGAACCGGGCATGTTGTTCCATACCTTGCCGTCGCGACTGGTGCGGGCAAAGAGCAGGTTGCCGCGTCGCTCGAACTGTAGGATGGGCTCGAAGTCGTAGCCCGTGGAGTTCGGGAACTGCGGTCGGCCTTCGGGGCTGAGGATGGTCAGCATGTTGCCGCAGTTGTAGAGCGGGAACACACCGAGTTGATACCAGGTGTCCTGACCATCGCGGATCAGGATACCGCCGTCGTTATAGCCTTTCACGGCGTGCTCTTTCAATCCTTCCATGTCGCTAAGGGTCGCCATCACTACGAAGTCGCCCTCTACCTCCTGGTAGATGGTGCCACCATGCTGCAACGGTTCCTCGTTGAACAGGGCATTGCCGTTGGAGAGCGTGAATGCCTCCTTTTTCTCGAACGACGGTTTCATGTCGGCAGGGAGCGTGAATTTGCTGTCGGGATCGGTCTCCTCGAAATCATCGTCACCGAGTGAGGGGATACTATCCCTTGCACTGCTGGTTGCATAGAGCAGTGCGACCTCTTCGGCCGATACGGACAGTGGTGCGATACCGATGGAACTGATATAGCCTCTGAAGTTGTTCGTGCCAGTGCCATCGGCTCCAATCAGGATTTTCCCTTCCGGTCGTATCATCAGGAAGTTGTTCTGCTGGTGTACCAGTTTCCCGTTGCAGTAGGCACGCTCCTGCCAGCCGTCGTAGGTGACGACCCAGTGTTGCCACTTCCCCTCGCCAGCCTTGATCTCTTGTGGTGCGCCGCTACTCTCGAACGAGCCGTTGTGATTGATAAGTCCCGTCTCGGGATCCGTGCCTAAGCGCAGTTCCGTGGTGGCGAGGTCGGCCTGGGAGGCGGAGAGTGATGCGACTGTCGATACGGGACCTGCCTTAGTGCTCAGTACCCAGGCCGAGATGGTATAGGGGGCGTTGTAGCGGTAGGTCTCGGGGAGGGGGAGTTCACTGGTGAGCCGTTGCGTACCGTTGAAGAAGAGTCCCCATCTGCCATCTTTCACCCGAACGCGGATGGGCTTGTTGGCTTCGAATTTCATGGACGGCTGTTTGTTGCCGCCGACGGCGGAGACCTCGTTGATGTCGAAGGGCTGTTGGGCCTTGTTAGCGACGGTCTCGGCATCCAGGATCATGATGGCTGTCTCCAGATGCCGTTGATGAGCATCCACGTCTTTCTGATGCATGCCCGGATAGCCGTCGTTACTCTCCGCACTGGTCTGGGGCAGTTGGGGTGCCTCCAGCCATACCTTCACGTTCCAGATGGCGGGCATGTGACCGTTCTTCTGGGTGTCGCAGATGCTGATGCGGATATAGCGGGCCTTCACGCTTGCCCCCCTGCCCGAGGGGGACTGTCCGTAGGACTGAGGGGTGGGAGCCCTGTCAATCATCGGCGATCCCTGCATCGTGTTGTCGCTGCGGTCGGCATAAAGCGTCCAGTTCTTCCCGTCAATGGAGGTCTCGATCTTATACTGATAGAAGAAGGTGGCGTACTCGAACTGCGTCCACACCTCATTGAATCTCTGGGTCTTGCCCAGGTCGATCTGTATCCACTCGTCGTGGCGCTCCTCGCTGTCCCAGTTGCACTTGGCGGCCTTCCAGAGTGTGGCATTATTGTCATCCACAGCGTATTCGGGCTTGAACCACTCGTCGTAGTAACTGGAGGCCGTCACCTTTGCGCCATAGGCGAGGTTCGTATGTCTGGTGTCCTTGAAGACTGCGACATTCTGGGCATTGTGCGTTGGGGTAATGGGTAGGATATTTCCATTGGCATCGAACGTCATCTCATCGATACACACCTGACGGTTGAAACCGTGAACCGACTTCGGGTTGTTGTGGCGGTGATAGACGATATAATAGCGGCCGTCCTGTTCCAGGATGGAGTGGTGGCCGGGACCGTGGATGGTCTCGTCTTCATTGGTTGTCAGCAGTTCGCCTTTATAGGTGAAGGGCCCCATTGGTCCTGTCGAGGAGGTGGCATACTGTACACGGTAGGTGTCGGTATGGCACGAGCCACTGGAGTAGGTGAAGTAGTAGATGCCGCCTCGCTTGAATACAAAGGGTGCCTCGAAGACATCCTTCAGTTCCGTGTTGGGGATCAGTCGCTTTTCCGAGAAGAACGCATTGGCGGCGATGGGGAAGGGCGCCTGCTCGTTCCAGCGGCGGGCATCGGCTGCCAGTTCCTTAGAGAGGGTGCTCACGTCGAAGTCGCCGCCTCTCAGTTTGGCGACACCACAGCCGAAGCCGTCGAAGATGCCCCAAGTGGTGAAATAGAGGTACTCGCTGCCGTCATCGTCGCGGAACAGTTGTGGGTCGAGGGTGATCACGTTGTGTACATAGCGGTCGGGCACCATCACGGCATCCTCCCGACCAAGGATGTTCTTCCACGGCCCCAGCGGGGAGTCGCTTTCGCCGACATTGATGTTGCAGGGCTCACAGTAATAGTAACGGAACTTGCCGTTTGGCTGTTGCACCACGTCGGGGGCCCACACCACCTCCGTCGTGGGCCAGTTCATCACGACGTTCTTCCAGTTGACGAAATCCCGGCTCACCCATACCTGGGCGGGGCCGTAGCCATTACCCGTACCGTCGGTGGTGGCGTAGAGGTAATAGGTGTCGCCAAACCGTCGGATGGTAGGGTCAGCGAAATAGCCGGGGATGAAGGGGTTCATGTTGCCTGGCGCGTTCCACGGTGTGCCACAGACGGGTGATGGGGTGTATTTGTCTTTCGTGGGTTGTGCCGTTGCCAATGTCGGCAGCATCAATAGTGATAGTAGTACCTTTAGATAGTTCATCGTTTCTCCTTTTTGGCTGCAAACTTACGAAAAAAACCTTAATAATACAATGCTTTTACAAATAATCTTATTATCTTTGCAGGAAAAAAAAGTGAATCCTATGGCTAAAACAATTAACGAACGACTTGAGGATCTCCGTGAAGTGATGCGCCGCGAGCATCTGGCAGCCTTCATCTTCCCCAGTACGGATCCCCACCAGGGCGAATACATCCCCGACCACTGGAAAGGGCGCGAGTTTATATCGGGCTTCAATGGCTCGGCAGGTACGGCCGTGGTGACAATGACCTCTGCCGCCTTATGGACTGACTCCCGTTATTTCATCGCAGCGGCAGACCAGTTGAAGGGGACGGAATTCCAATTGATGAAACTGAAGATTGAAGGGACACCCACGATTTCTGAATGGATTGGCAAGGAGTGTGGGCCAGGTGCTGAAGTGGGAATTGACGGTTGGTGCAGTTCCGCCAACAGCGTGAAGGAACTGATTGCCGACCTGCGCAAGGAGGGTGGCATCACCCTTCGCACTAACCTTGATCCCTTGCGACAGATTTGGACAGACCGCCCCGCTATCCCGCAAAACCCCATCGAGATCTTCCCGATGAGATATGCGGGTGAATCGACAGGCGATAAGATAGCCCGTATCCGTCAGGCCCTGCGTAAGCAGCATGCCGACGGGATGCTGATGGCCGCCCTGGATGATATTGCCTGGACGTTGAATCTGCGGGGAACGGACGTGCACTGTAACCCTGTCTTCGTCAGTTATCTGCTCATCTCCTCGAAGGAGGTCATCTTATATATTAATAAGGTGAAACTCACATCAGAGGTATCCAACTATCTGAAAGCAGAGGGCATAGAGGTGGAAGAGTATGAACAGGTGAAGGATGGGTTGAAAAAGTATTTCGAATACAATATCCTGCTTGATCCGGATGAGGTGAACTATACGTTGTATGAGGTGTCGCGGAAGAAAGAGAATCCGCGTGTGGAGATCGTGGAGACGGAGTCGCCCGTGAAACGGATGAAGACCGTAAAGAACGAGACCGAGATAGCGGGTTTTAGGAATGCGATGCTGAAAGACGGCATCGCACTGGTGAAGTTCCTCCATTGGCTGTCAGGGTATATCGGCAAACCGGAGATCGCTCGGTTGACAGAGATTTCCATCGATGAAAAACTCACCTCGTTGCGCGCCGAACAGCCGCTCTACCGTGATATATCCTTCGACACCATCGCAGGCTACGGTGAGCATGGTGCCATCGTACACTATGAGGCCACGCCCGAGACTGATATCCCCCTGCAACCCAAAGGCATGCTCCTGCTCGACAGTGGTGCCCAGTACCTGGACGGCACGACGGATATAACCCGTACCATCGCCCTCGGTCCGCTGACGGAGGAGGAGAAGAAGATCTATACCCTCGTGCTGAAAGGCCATATCCAGATAGAACTCTGTAAGTTTCCCAATGCATCGAGCGGCACGCAGATTGACATCCTCGCCCGTAAGGACATGTGGCGCGAAGGTCTGAACTACCTGCATGGCACGGGTCACGGCGTGGGCACCTATCTGAACGTCCACGAGGGTCCCCACCAGTTCCGTATGGAGTGGAAACCCGCCCCCCTCGTGGCTGGCATGACCATTACCGATGAACCAGGCATCTATCTGCCTGGTCGTTGCGGTGCCCGTACGGAGAACACGCTACTCATTGTGCCTTACAAGGAAACGGAGTTCGGCAAGTTCCTCCAGTTCGAATCCCTGACCCTCTGTCCCATCGACAAGACACCCATTGTCAAGGAGATGATGTTGCCGGAGGAGGTTGACTGGTTGAACACTTATCATCAGCGTGTCTTCGATACCCTTTCACCCCATCTCGATGCCGGAGAGGTAGCTTGGCTCCGTGATGCCTGTGCCCCTTTATGATAGAAAATTTGAATAATTTTTGCAAAAGATTTGTTCAGTTCGTGAAATTGTTGTAACTTTGCACCCGCTTTTCGTGGCACCTGTGCCCGAAGGCATGAAGTTTAACATAAAATATTTAAAGCAAAGACAAATGATTATTGTACCAGTAAAAGAAGGCGAGAATATCGAGAAGGCCCTCAAGAAGTTTAAGAGAAAGTTCGAAAAGACAGGTGTGGTAAAGGAACTTCGCCGTCGTCAGCAGTTCGACAAACCTTCTGTGCTTAAGCGCCTTAAGATGGAGCACGCCATTTACGTACAGCAACTCCGCGCTAACGAGGAATAAAAAATATTCCCGAAAATTTGGTAGTTTCGAATAATTTCCGTAAATTCGTAGCCGAAAAGCAGTAGGTGACGATTTATGATGATTAACCAATTTCTGAACTACCTGCGCTACGAGCGGAATGCATCTCCGCAGACAGTGCAGACATACGAGGAGAACCTCCGGGAATTTGAATCGTATCTGAGTTTTAGGGATGAAGGCCTCTCTTTGGATCGGGTAGATACCGATCTGATCCGTGACTGGATGGAGGGTCTGATGGATAAAGGAAACAACGCCTCAACGATTAATAAGAAGTTGAGCGCATTGCGTTCCTTTTATCGCTTTGCCCTAAAACGGAAGTTGGTTATCGCTGATCCCGCCCATCCCATCACGGGCCCGAAGAAATCCAAACCCCTGCCGCAGTTCCTCCGTGAAAACGAGATGGATCATCTGCTTGACCAGATCGAATGGGGTAATAATTATAAGGACGTGCGCGCGCGTACCATATTAATATTATTCTATGAGGCAGGACTGAGGCGGTCGGAGTTGACCGGGCTGAATGATGACGACGTGGATTTCAATACCCGCCAACTGAAGGTGACAGGTAAGCGCAACAAGCAGCGGATCATCCCCTTCGGCGAGGAACTCTCCCTGATGCTGGGCCGTTATATAGCTTTGCGCGACGAACAGTTCGGGACGGATGGCGGGGCGCTCTTCCTGAATGATAAAGGGGAGCGGATGACGGGCAGTCAGGTATATACCATCGTGCATAAGTACCTGACGGCGGTGACCAGTCTGAAGAAGCGCTCACCTCATGTGCTGCGCCACACCTTTGCCACAGCGATGCTGAACAATGGTGCCGGACTGGAGAGTATCAAGAACCTGCTGGGTCATGAGAGCGTCAGTACGACGGAGATCTATGCCCACACCACGTTCGAGCAACTGAAACGAATTTATAAAGAGGCTCATCCCAGAGCCTGAACCTTATTAATAACTATTAAAAAATAGGAGGTAACTATGGAGATTAAGATTCAGTCGATTCACTTCGACGCTACCGAGAAACTACAGGCGTTCATCGAAAAGAAGATCGCCAAGTTGGAAAAATCTTTTGAGGATATACAGAAAGTAGAGGTGCAGTGTAAACTGGTGAAGCCTGCTACTGCCCAGAATAAGGAGGTAAGCCTCTCTGTGGCGGTTCCTGGTAATACGCTGTTCGTGGAGAAGACAAGCGACACATTTGAGGAAAGTGTTGATCTG
>FLNY01001776.1_pt1 | contig 13538 bp, 4 predicted proteins | sample 1140381 | NCBI WGS metagenome assembly FLNY01 (sample SAMEA3878172, study PRJEB12797) | bioreactor metagenome | biome: Moose rumen | place: Sweden | collected 2011-10
AGGACAATGGTTGTAGTAGTTATGGCTTGGGGAATGGTTTTTATAACACATCAGCAGCCTGGGATAAAAGAAATCAGTCAGAAAAGCTGGATATTTCTAATACTATCCGGCCTTGCAACAGGAGCTTCATGGCTATGTTATTATAAGGCACTTCAAATGGGAGATGCATCAAAGGTTGTCCCAATTGATAAATTGTCTGTAGTTATAACACTTGTATTGGCATTTGTATTTTTGCATGAAGATTTTACGGCAAAATCAGCAATAGGATGTGTCCTTATTGGTGCTGGTACGCTGTTGATGGTTGTATGAGATTTTATATGGAAAGAAATGTGAGCGCGGGGATATCGCTTTTGAAAAGGTAATATAAATGAGGCTCAAATATGGGTTCCGGAATATGAGGACTGTATTACTTAAATTAAAAATACGATAGAGAAGGCAAAACAGATAGTGTGAATTGGGGGAACATTTATGTCAACAATAGCTTTATCACTTACTTTTATGGAGGCTTTAGATAAGCTTGATAAGTCGACAAGAAAAAAAGTAAGAGAGTTTATAGAGAAGTTTAACGAGGATCCCACACGTTCTGGAATTAACATAGAGAAATTAAAGTATTGTGTGGATGAAAAAATCCGTTCAGTGCGTATTGATAAGACATATCGTGGAATATTGGCGGTTCAGGATGATACATATCTTTTTCTTTGGGTGGATCATCATGATGAAGCGTATGATTGGGCGGCTAGAAAAAGATGTGATGTTAATGATGTTACTGGCGCTATTCAGCTTTATGATTCTAAAGTTACGGAAATTTCAATTGAACAGATTAATAGTATTACAGGGCTGTTTGATGCTTTAAGCGATGAAGATTTATTGCAAATTGGTGTAACAAAGATTGCTATTCCATATATCAGAAATCTGAAAAATGAGCAGGAGTTTAACGATTCAAGGGAGTTATTGCCTGAAGATGTATTTGAGAATCTTTCCTATGTTGTGGAGGGATTTCCAATTGAAGAGATTCTCACTCTTATTGAAGTTGAATCTCAGCCTACAACGTTTGCTGAAGCACTTGAAAATAGTTCACATCGTGGATTCTATGTAATTGAAGGCGAAGAAGAACTAAAGCAGATGATGGATGCACCTTCGGAAAAATGGCGTGTGTTCTTACACCCGAAGCAGAAGGAAATTGTAGAAAAGAGTTTTTCAGGTCCAGCTCGCGCTATGGGAAGTGCAGGTACAGGAAAGACAGTTGTTGCGATGCATCGTGCGAAGTTTTTAGCGGAAAATATGAAGAATCGCGAAAAGATTCTTTTCACAACCTTTACTGTTAATCTTGCAAAGGACATTGAAGATAATTTGAAAAAAATCTGTTCGTCGCAAGCAATGAATCATATCGAGATTACTAATATTGATTCATGGATGACAAGTTATTTTGGAAGAAGTGGTGGTAATTCAGAAATAATCTTTGATGATACAGATGAGCGTATTGATAAGGTATGGAAGAGTGCCATTAGCCGTGGAAATGGAGAGAAGTATCCGCTTGATTTCTATAAAGAAGAGTGGAAACATGTTATCTCAGCGAAGGATGCATTTGAATTTGAAAAATATTTAAGAGTATCTAGAGAAGGGCGGGGCACTGGATTAGATAGACGTGCTAGAATGAATGTATGGAAAGTCATTTTGGAATTCATGAATATTATGGATGAAAAAAGGATTTGTGATATTGAGTATGCATATCATTTATGCACGGAGAATATCAAAGAAGTAAATGGGTTGTATGAATCTATCATTGTAGATGAAGGTCAGGATTTAAGCCCGGCACAGTATAGATTATTACGTGCAATGGCTGGAGCTGAACACAATAATGATATGTTTATTGTTGGCGATTCACATCAACGTATATATGATAATAATGCTGTTTTATCCCAATGCGGAATTAGCATAAGGGGTAGAAGCTCAATTTTAAGAGTCAACTATCGAACGACTGATGAAATTCGTAAATATGCTAACAGTCTGCTTGCAGGATTGTCGTTTGATGATATGGATGATGGTATTGTAAATTATGGGGCAGAAACATCATTAACACATGGTGATGTTCCTGAAATAAAAGGTTTTGATAATACTGAACAAGAAGCATCTTTTGTAAAAGAAAGGATTGATTCATTAATATTCAAAGGTGTGCCTAAGGAAGAAATATGTATTGTTGCTCGTTCTAAAAATTTGCTAGATTCATTCAAAGATATACTTGGACGAAAGGGAATGCAGCTTTACGAATTGAAAAATCAAAAGGCTGATGATAGAGGTATTAGCGGAGTTAGGTGTGCAACTATGCATCGTGTTAAAGGTCTTGAGTTTCAGTATGTATTTGTTGTTGCCTTAAATAAAGTTACAACAAATAGTGAGTCAGATACTAGATATAAGAGAGAAAAGTGTCTTGTATATGTGTCTCTTACCAGGGCAAGAAAAGAAGCATATATTACGTACACAGGTAATCCATCTGACGTATTGAATGTGTAATTGGGAAGGGTTGTGTAGATGAATAATAGGGAAAGAGTGTTTTGCGCTGTTATTAAAACGCTATATGAGAAGTATTTGGAAACAAAAGTATTAGATTTTAATGCTCTTGTTTTCACGCAGCAAGAACTGGAAGCTTCTTTTAATTCGTTGCATTTTGGAAAGACTTTTAAGAAGAGCTTGCTCAATAATTACTACTATGGACATGGTAGTAAAAAGGAAAATGTTAAATTCATAGTAAACGCTTTTGAAGAAGAAAGTATAGGATATTTAAGATTAGCTTATCCTAAGGAGATTGAAACATATTCAGAGCAGTTTGAGATTACTAAGCAGGGTTGGTCTGTGTTATCTGATTACAATCAGGACGAAGTATGTGTATTTCTTAAAAAATATAATTCTTGGATTAAAAAGCATATTCCTGAGAAAAATCATATAGAGAATCTTTCAGCTAATGAGGCAGCATGGGTAAGTGCTGCCTTATTAACATATAATGCCTATGCTCACAATCCTAATGTTGATGTTAGTGATTTTTATTTTGTCAATGCTAATATAACAAAATTGGCTTATGAAATAGGTGGAGAATATGCAAAGAGTACCTATGCAAGCGCCGTAAAGCAGCGTGCAGTTAAAGGTGTCGGTAAGGATGAATTTCTGTCGGAATGTCAAAAAGGAAAAAGGCGGGTGACATTTAGGCGTGAGGTTAGAAAGAGTGCACCTAAACTGGATAACAATGTCATGCTATATACTGTTAATGGAAAAAAGGGAATCAATGCAATTACAAAGATTTTGCAAGAGATTGCGTTGTATTATTTGCCTACTAATGAAGAATATGACGTTCTTTTAGATATTGGTAAGGTAGATAAAGCACATATTTGTGTTGATAATACCTTAGTGAAGCGTACCAGAGAGTCATTAATTGAATATGTCGTTACGACATACTGTGTAAATTCAATTACTGAATTAGAGTTTAAGAATAAATATAATTCATTGATAGACGAAGCAAATTTGGAACAATACGCTGATTTTGAAATAAAAGATTTTGATTCAGAAATACTAGCACGTAAGGATGTTATAGATTGTGGGCATAATAGATTTAGATACTATCCGAATAAGGGCAGAAATGCAGGAAATATAATTCCTTATCTTGAACTAGAAAAGTATGAGAACCAAGAGGTTTCGGCGACATTAATATATAAGAATAATCCTAGCGTAATGTTAGATGCACATTTAAAGAATGAATATGAAGTATATGATTATCTAAGAAAGTTTGCAGGGAAATACTGCGCAAATATTGAGTTTCTTGATAATCTGGAAATACGTATTGGTAATGCTTCCATAAGTGAGCAATTACTAGGGATTATTGAAAAGTATGAACCAATTGAAAAAAACTATTTGATTAATATTTACATGCAGAAGTATGGCTCTAGCAAAGAATTAATACAGTCTAAGCTTCGTGAGCTAAGCGAATACTATTCTGATGGATATTATAGATCTGAGCAGCGCGCGGTAAAAAACGTAACAAGAACTCAAGAATATGGTGTAGTGAAGTCTACGCTTGCACAGATTCAAGATGGTGATAAGAGTATTCAGCGCCAGAACCCCAATATTAGATTAATAGCTAATATATCTAATAAATATATTTCCGAAGATTCTGATTGGGGCAAACTTCATAATAGGATTATTCGTGAGTTTATTGAAGCTGATTTGATTTGCGAGATAGAATTATCTGATGATGAGTATATCTTATTGATGAGGCGCTACTTTGTTCCATTCTGCAAGCGGATTATCAATACAAGGAATCCGTTGATTGTTCCGGACATTATATTTACTGTTGGATTAGTGCAGGTTGCCATTAGAAACTATGATAGTAATTTCTGGGGTAGAGTAGCTGATGAAATAGGTATTGATCATTTTACGACTCCGCAACAATCTAAAATAGGTGGTATCGTATCTCAGACCCTTATTATGTATGGAAAAGCATATGTTGAAGCTGGAGAACATGTAAGAAATGTTTTAATGCATGCATTTATCGTAGATAACTATGCATTTGACTTTTTTGAGTACCTTTTCCAGTTCTATAATCTGGATTTGGAAAGAAGCATTTCAGATACTTGCGACGAGGAAGCAAGGTATATTTGTGATGCAATTAAAAACCCAAATTCAAAGCGTCAGCAGATGCTATCTGATTACAGTGGTTTATCTGTATATGCGTCAGGTGATTACTGCAAAAATGTAATAGCAGCATCATTAGTTGCTATTGATAATGCATTTTGGAATTCATCAAAGAATGTAGAAGGATTACCCTCACGTTTATATGATAGATTCATCCTCTGGAAAAACAACGAAAAAGGAGATTTTAGAAAAGCAAAGAATAGAAAGGAACGTGACTCTGAATCTTATAGAAAATTCTTTAACAGTCCTCAATTGGTTTGTGATTTTTCTAATGACGTGCAATTTGAAATTATTCTTCCTAAGCAGCTTTTGCAGAATACAGATAAGGAATATAGAAATATTTATTGGAGAGTTTCAAATGATTTATCAACAAATGAATATATATGTACAGTAAAAGAAGGCAGTTTTGGCCTTAAAACTGAAGAGCATAGTTTTTCTGTTGATGAAAAAGAGATTTTTATGGCATATACCTTTGAACTATTTGACGATGGTGAAGTCATTAGAAAGTTTACATGGAGGAACCATGAAATTTGCTTATTTGATGAGACTGGAAATCACGTGAATGTTGAGAATCTTTCAGAAGGAGAATATATCGGATTTTCACTACCATCAGTTAATGTTGAATCTGAAGCAATTGAGGATTCTTACAATATTCGTGGGCTAACATATTATCAATTTGTATTTAGACTTGGGGATATTTTATATGTCCCAGGCGAGGCAAATTATTATATTGGTGATTTACCACAAAGAGGCTTCTCAAACGATGGCTTATTACCAGATGTATTTATTGAGGCTGGTGAGTCCAGATTACCGGTTTACAGTAAAATTCCAGGACTTGTTATTAATATTGAAGACGAGCGCTTAAATGGAACTGCAATTATCGTTAACAATAACAAAATAAAGGCTACAAATCTCAAAGCTGTTGATATTAAAAATGCTAATGTGCTAGGGCAGAAATACTATTATTTTGACTTGAGTGGGGTTTCAGGTATTAGTATTGGTATCAATTCGGTAGATGTAGATGTGCCTGGCAGTAGTCGAGGGAAGAGATTAGATTTTGTATATTTAAAGGACTTTAACTTTTTGTTTGAAGATGCCCCATATATTAATAAAACAAGAGGTACGCTTCGTTCAAATTATAGAATCGATAGGAAGACTATTGTTGATGAACACGTATCAGAAAATGAATATATGGATTTTGAATTTACAGACCTTAAAGAAGATATTCTGGAGTGTCCTTTAATCCTTGGAGGTCAGAAATATAGTATTGGATTTAAAACACCATTGCTTCTGTATAGCACGGATAGAACAGAGTGGACATTCTACAAGCCAGAAGATTACTGGTATGCTGATTTACCCCGTGTGATTTATCTTTCTTATCCTGCAAAAGCAATTAAGTTAGAGTTTGTAGAGGATAATGGCGAGAAGAATGCTTTTACGTATGAGAAAAGGCTCGATGGAATTATAGAATGTGATTTAACTAAGCTTAAATCGTATGTTGGTCCCTTCCATACAAAAAAAATGATACATAATATTCAATTGGTAGATGGTAATAATGAGTATGATTTTCTGCGCATTGTTAACCATAGTGTATTTGCGAATGTAGAGTTAAGTGCTGACGTCGAGAATGATGAAATAACAGGGAACTTTGATATTCTTGGCAAAGGGAATTACTACGTTGATATTCTTTTTAAGGGTAAGTTAATATGTGAAAAGCAAGAGCTGGATTCAGATAGACAGCTTACAGTAAAGGCTGAAATTAAAACGGGCTATTATGATGTTTCTTTATTTGAAGGTGAAGAAGATGAGGACTCATTTGATGAAATACAATATCAGATTGTAGGCTCATTAAGGAAAAATCTTCGTAATCCTGCGGATATCACTGGAGAACATGTTGAACTTAAACATTTGACTTATGTAAATGAAGGTGATGTTGTTCGTAATTTATTTGTTAGTGCCAAACGACAGAATTATATCAGCATTGATAAAAAGATTGATCAGCATACGTATGAAGGAACGCTTATAGTTGCATTCCATGATACGGATATAAGGGATGTAAAAAAAGTTCGCATTACAATTCCTAAATTGAACAAGGTTAATTCTATTCTGGTGGATTTCTATGATGAATATGATGAGGTAGATAACCTTTTGTATGATAGTTATTCTGAATGTGTAGCAACACCGGAATATAGCAATCAATATGGCAAGAATGAGAAGTATCGTAGATTTGATCCAATCCTGTGGACTGATGATGAAGAGTCGTATTATTGGAATGTAGAATTTGTTAGCACTAATCAGGAGATGGAGCGAGCAGCGAAAGAATGGATTAAGCAAGATCATTTTAATAAAACAAATAGTAATTCTATTTGGAAGAATTAAGGGGTATATAAATGAAATTTTCACCAATTAAGACATCTGATGTAATTGTAGAGAAATACAAAAGATACCTTAGCACTATTTTTCAGATAGCAGATGATGATTATGAAAAACAGTTTAAGAAGGCTTTATCTGAAAAAGAAATATTAGCCAAAGGACCATATTTGGATGCAGTAGATACCTTTAAAAAGGGAAAATCCTTATCAGAATTGATTGATGAAGGCATAGTATCTAAAAATATGGAAAAGTTAAATTTTCCTAAGGACAGAACGCTTTATTTGCATCAGGAACGAGCAATACGTAAGGTAAAAGAAGGGAAAAATATAGTTGTTTCTACTGGTACTGGTTCCGGTAAAACAGAGAGTTTCTTATTGCCGATTCTTTCAGAATTATCAAATGAGTTAGAAGAAGGTTCGCTATGCCCAGGAGTAAGAGCACTTTTAATATATCCAATGAATGCCTTGGCAAATGACCAGGTAGAAAGACTAAGGGAACTTCTGGATGATTATCCAGAGATTACGTATGGAAGCTATACAGGGCAGACCGCACAGAAACAAGAAGATGCACTTCGAGATTATAAAAATCTCAATAAAGGGAAGTCTCCTAAGAAAAATGAACTCATTAGTCGAGAAGTGATGATAAAAACACCACCTCATATATTGATTACCAACTATGCTATGCTTGAATATTTGATGGTTAGACCTAAAGAGGCAACATTCTTTACGGGCGCAAATGCAAATTATTGGAAGTATATTATTCTAGATGAGGCTCATGTTTATAAAGGTTCAACAGGCATAGAAGTTTCTATGCTTCTTCGTCGTGTAGCAAGTTCTTTACCAGTTAATAACTTGCAGTATGTATTAACATCCGCAACTTTGGGTGATGAAGACCAGAATAAAGAAGTTGCTGACTTTGCTAGTAGACTCTGTAATAGTAGTTTCAGCGAGAAGTCTATAATCAGAGCCATAAGGAAAAAACCTGGTGAAGAAACTGATGTTGAATTTAAAAATGAATGGAACTCTTATGCACCAATGGCGGAGGCGATTAAGGATGAGAATCCGCGATTGCTTGTGTCAGAATTTGAGAAGCTAAGTGGAATAAAGGTTAATCAGAATGACATTCAAGAAAAACTATATGAGTATCTGGTTAAAGACCAAAACTATTGGGATGTCCGTAAACAATTGTTAGACAAACCTAGAACTGTCAATTATTTAGGCAAGCAGCTTGGTTGTGCTGAAGAAGATATAGTTAATTTGGTTACAGTTGCTGCTTATGCAATGAAGGAAAGAGGACAATTGCTTGATGCGAAGTACCATATGTTTATAAAGGCTACAGATAGTGCTTTTATTACATTGGCTCCATCAAAAAAGTTGCTCTTAACTAGAAACAATACTATTTTTGAAAATGGCAAAGAATATGCGGTGTTTGAAGCAGCTGTATGTAGTTATTGTCACGATATTTATCTTGTAGGAAAAGTAGATGACTTGGGTTATTTCAAGCAGACAGGCGTAGAGACCGGAATAGGTATGAGTACATCTCTTTACCTAGGTGATACCATTTCTGATGAAATAGATTTAGAAGATGAAGACAATCAGATTGAAGAAATGGTTATCTGTCCTCATTGCGGCAAGTTAATGCAAAAGAATTCATCATCTGTTGAACAATGCGAGCATGATAGCAAAGAATATGTTACTGTTTTTAATTTAAATAAGCCTATTGATGCAGTTAAAACTTGTATTTCCTGTGGAAATACTAGCAATGTAAGTGGTGTTGCTCGTCAATTTTTCACAGGTCAGGAAGCTGTTACTAGTGTAATAGGCACTGCATTATTTGAAGAACTTCCTTCTTATAAAACTTTACACGAGACTGTTGAGATCCATAATGATGAAGATTCATTTGATTTTGATGACGAAGTCGAAGAGTATTTAGAGCAAGAAGATACTGCAAAGCAGTTTATTGCTTTCTCTGACAGTCGACAAGCTGCAGCGTATTTTGCATCCTATTTTAGTGAGACATATGAAGAAATTCTATATAGACGTATTATTGTCGAGGCGCTTAAGAACAGGTCAGAAACAACGACGCTGTATCATTTTGTGAATGATTTACAGGCATACATTGAGCAGTACCACATTATTGATTCATCAGATTCTCAACGTGAGGCGAAAAAAGAAGCATGGAAGGCTATTCTTGCAGAATTAGTTAACTTGAATAGTGGTAATGCCTTACAAAACCTGGGATTTCTGAAAGTTGATGTAGATAATAATCTGATTCCTGGCGCTAAGAGTTGGAATTTAAGTAAAGAAGAGATGGCAGATATATCAAATGTGTTATTAATGACAATGATGATAGATGCTGCCATCAAATATCCTGTTGCATTAAATGCTGATGACAAAGAATTTTTCTTACATAACGGACATGAAGGTGAGTTTAATTATTCTGACTCATCTAAGTCAAAGAAGATGAAATCTTTTATCCCTTCAAAGCAAAATATGCATAATAGAAGAGTAGACTACATCGAACGTATTTTAACAAAGGTGGCACCTGAGAAAGAAGCGGAACGTTTTCTTGAACTATTTTGGAACTCTATCTTTTTGAGCAAGGAGATTTTGGTTAAGAACGATAAGGGGTATCAGGTAAGTGCTGAAAAATTAAATCTAGTTCCTAAAGCAAAATTCTATCGTTGCCCTAAGTGTCACAAGATAACGCCATACAGTGTAAAGGGAGTATGCCCTACTTATAGATGTTCTGGTGAACTAGAAGAAATAGATATTGCTAGTGAATTTGCAGATAATCATTATTATCGCATGTATCAAGAGATGGAAATCCGTAAGCTTAGAGTTGTAGAGCATACGGCTCAGCTCGATAAAGAAAAGGCATATGATTATCAGTCTAAGTTTAAGAATAAGCAGGTCGACGTTTTAAGCTGTTCTACTACATTTGAAATGGGTGTTGATGTAGGTAGTTTGGAGACTGTAATGATGCGAAATATGCCACCATCTCCTGCTAATTATGCGCAGAGAGCTGGACGTGCCGGTCGAAGTATTAAATCTTCAGCTTATGCTTTAACTTTCTGTACAAAGGGAAATCATGACTTTTCATATTTTGATGAACCCGAAGAAATGATTCGAGGTAGAATCAACCCACCTATCTTTAAGGTGGAAAATGAGAAGATAGCAATCCGGCATGTATATGCATCGGCATTTGCATTTTTCTGGAAGATGCATAGCGAGTATTTTAAGAGTGTATCAGATTTTGTTGTACCTAAGGAAGGAAAAAAAGAATCGGGTGTAGATATATTCAAGGATTACTTAAACCGTAATCCGGAAAATCTAAAAGAGTATCTTATTAGCTTCTTGCCAGAGTCTCTTGTTAATAGATTTTTCATTCGCGATTTTGGATGGGTTGAAGGACTTATTGGAGAAGAAGGTGCTTTAATAAAAGCGGTTAGAGATTATGACGATGAAATCAAGAAATTAGATTTTTCGCTCAAGCAAGCACAAGATGGCAAAGGCGGAAATGAAGCCTATATTAGAATGCGTAAGCGTAATTTCGAAGAAGAAAATATTCTTACATTCTTGTCTAGAAAAAATGTTATGCCTAAGTATGGATTTCCGGTAGATACTGTCGGATTATCTATATTTGAAACCGGTAAGAATAAAAAGGATACTGTTTACCATCTTGATTTATCAAGAGATCTTAGCATGGCTATATCAGAGTATGCACCAGGGTCTCAGATTGTTGCTGATGGAAAACTTATTACAAGTAGATACATAAGAAAGATTCCTAACCTTGGTTGGAGAATGTATGACTATGTAATCTGTGACTGTAAGACCTTGAATATCGATCAGCATATCGATTATGAAGATCCAGAACATCTGAGTATCTGCCATACTTGTGGAAATGAGCTGAGACAGGATTTAATCAAAACATTTATTGTTCCAGAGTTTGGATTCGAGGCAAACAAGGTTGAAAAAGCAACTCTTGTAAAACCTAAAAGGACTTATAATAGCGAGATTGCATATGTAGGATATAAAGATAATTTGGAGAGCAAGCCATTTGTTGATGGAAATCGTAAATACGAAATGCAGTTTAGCCAGAACGATGAGATGGCAGTTCTAAATCAGTCTAATTTTATGGTTTGTGAGAGCTGCGGCTTTGCGGAGATTAATACGGTTGCTAATGCTCTTAAACGAACCACTGAAAAGGAACATGTGAACTCAAGTGGTGGTAAGTGTTCAAATAAAAAACTAAAGCGCTTTTCTCTAGGATATCGCTTCCAGACAGATGTTATTCAAATTAAGTTTTGTTGGCCAGAACTGAGAGAGTATTATCAGGCATTGTCAGTCCTTTATGCATTAATGAAGGGAGCATGTAATGTATTGAATCTTGAGCAGAGTGATATAGCTGGAACAATTCAATACTTCAAGAACGAAGACACCAAGCACGGATGTTACAAGATAATTCTTTATGATGATACTCCAGGTGGTGCAGGACATGTTAAGCGTCTATATGATGGCGATATGTTTGGAAGAGTTTTGAACGAGGCTTACCGCATTGTTAATAAGTGCACTTGTGGTGGCGATGTGAAAGATACTTCATGTTATAGTTGTTTAAGAACATATTCTAATCAGCGTTTCCATAATGTGATTCAACGTAGATATGTACTTGATTTCTTAGATAAAGTATTTGATGAAAATCTTATTAGCATTGAAGACTATGTAAATGAGGAAAATATCAATACTTCTGAACAGAACGTAGACGTCAATTTTAGTGGAGATAGTGAGTGGAAGGAAGTAGAAGAACTCCTGAAATATTCAGATGAAGATGTTCAAAGCTTTGCTAAAATAGTAAAATCTGAGGGAATAGACTGTCCGGATTATGTTGGATTTGAAATAATGGATAATGGTGTGGTTGTAGCAGAGGGGGAATTGGCTTGGACTGATAAGAAGATTGTTTACTTAGCAGAATCAGAAAAAAAGAAGGCTTCGAAGTTGGTTAAGCTAGGATGGACAGTATTTGATAATGTACATCCCTTTGTAAAAGCTGTTTTCATGAAATGATAATTTACAAAAGGTATGGGAGGTAGTAATTGTGTTTATACAAGGTAGTCCTGAATGGTTCCATGAGAATGCAAATAAGCCTAAATATGAAAAGGATAGGGAACGCGTAGAGGGAATGCGTGCTAGCTTTATTTCACGTTTTTCACCACAAAGGCTTAAGGGAATGAATGGATCTGAACTTCTTGCAAACGTCTTTGGAAGCGAAGATGACTGCATGGTTCGTATTCTTATGTTTGATGGAGATTATCGATGGTTTGGCGCTCCTGGCAAGTATGTTTATCTCGGGATTGTATATCAAAAGCAGGGAGGAATCTGGTGTTATAAAGAAGGACCAAATGCTGAAGAGATAACGAGAGCAGAAGCTGAAAAGAAGGCTGAACATGTTAGAAATCTTTTAATTAGTTGTATAGACGAAATTGATTCTATTTCCAAGGAAAGTGGTTTTGAACTTATAGGTAATTATGAAGAGCTCGCAAATAGAATTTCAAAGTATTTCTTATCTAGTTTTGCATGGGTAATAAAGTACTTTCAGATGATTTATCCAGAGTATTTTGCGGCTATGTATGCAGATCACACTATTGAAAGAGCACAAGAGATTCTTGGTTTACCAAATCATGGGAAGACCAAAAGAATCATTAATATAGGTGAAATATCCTTATTTATAAGGAGATGCGATGTCAATAATATAATTTTTAATGAAGTTTATGCTGATGAATGGGGATGGGAAGAAGATTATTCGATATGTGAAAATGCCGAGAAAAATTATGAAAATAGGTTAAAACCGGTTAGAAATGTAAATGTTGATTATTATGAGACACCTAGGGCAGTTAGTGAAAGATTAGAGAGAACTGCAGACGTACAAGGTTATATTGAAGATTCTAGCGATATCGATGAACTTGCTGGAGAAGAGAGAAACGCTATAGTTAAGCTGCGGGTAAATCAAAGCATTTTTAGGGACAATTTGATCAAGCGATATGGAAAGTGTTGCCTTTGCGGAGTGAATTGCAAGGAATTATTGCTTGCTAGTCATATAAAACCTTGGGCAGATAGTGATGAGAAAGAAAAGCTTGATGTTGATAATGGATTATTATTGTGTCCGGCACATGATCGCCTGTTTGATAAAGGATTCATAACTTTTACTGATGATGGATTTATAGAAATCTCAGAGGAACTTGATGAAATGAATAGGACTTTCTTAAATGTTCATGAAGGGATGAGGATAAATTTAACTGATGATAATAGTAAGTATTTAAGTTATCATAGAACAAATATTTATAGGCAATAAGTTTTATTGGGAATTTGATATTTATAAAAAGTATAGACTAAGGGAGAGTAAGTTTTGACAACAGCAATAATTTATTATAGCAAACATCACGGCAATACAAAGAAAGTACTCGACGCCATTGCAACAGCTGATACAGA
>FLNY01000776.1_pt1 | contig 13504 bp, 11 predicted proteins | sample 1140381 | NCBI WGS metagenome assembly FLNY01 (sample SAMEA3878172, study PRJEB12797) | bioreactor metagenome | biome: Moose rumen | place: Sweden | collected 2011-10
AAAGAACGGATATGTATACCTTGCAACCCCGCCGCTATACCTCGTGAAGAAGGGCGCCCAGGAGAGATACTGCTGGACAGATGCACAGCGTGACGTTGCCACCGCAGAACTTGGCAGGGGCAGCGACAAGGGCGTTACGGTGCAGCGGTACAAAGGTCTCGGAGAAATGTCGGACACCCAGCTCTGGGAAACCACAATGGACCCTGCCAGGCGTGTTCTCCGCCAGATAACCATAGAGAATGCGGCCGACGCAGAGCGCACATTCTCCATGCTCATGGGAGACGACGTCCCGCCACGCCGCGCCTTCATAGAAGAAAACGCACATTATGCAAATATCGACGCCTAATCTGCCCAAGCTGCCGGGGAAGTTCATTCCAATGCTCATTGTTTTCGCAGTCCTTGTGCTCCTCATGCCAAGGACCGCGAAATTCAATTATGACTACAAGAAAGGAACCCCGTGGCCCTATGAGACTCTCATCTCGCAGTTCGATTTCCCCATCCTCAAGACAGAGGAGCAAATCATGGACGAGATGGAAAGCGCCGGTACCATAGTGGTGCCGTATTACAGGTACTCGGATGAAATAACGTCGTCTGTAATAAAAAACATCCAAGGGCAGGATCTTGGGGGCCATTCCCAGCTGCGTCCCGCCATAGTGAGCCGCATATCGGACATATATTCCAAGGGGGTTATTTCAGATGCCAAGGTAAAGCATAGCAAAGGGCAGGCCGATATTTCCGAAACACTCATATATGTCCAGAAGGACAAGCACGCCCAGAAGTATCCGCGCTCGGAGGTGTACAAGGTGTCTGAGGCAAAAGATCAGCTTGCGGCGTCGCTTGCAAAGAATTACCCTTCCGTGAACATAGACTCCCTCCTCAGGAAGTCCCAGGTTTATGAGGCCATCGTCCCAAATCTGGTCTATGACAAAAGCATGACCGAGCTCACTCACGCCGGGTCAAGCGATTACGTCTCGCCAACTCTGGGCTACGTAAGGGCCGACGAGAAGATAGTCTCCAAGGGAGAGATAGTAACTGCGGAGGTGGCTCAGATTCTGGACAGCTACAGGATAGAATACAACAAGGTATTTGGCTATGGCGGCCCCAGGGTGCTCCTTTACTTAGGCAACATCCTCCTGGCATTCATCCTTGCGGTAATCCTGTATTTCTGCATTTACTTCACCAATCCGTTTGTATTCAGTGACAGGAACCGGTACTACTATCTGCTCAGCGTATTTCTCCTTGCAGCAGTGGTCACTTTCCTCGTGGAAAGGTTCGCCCCGGGATATCTTTACATGATTCCCTATCCTGTCTTTGCCTTATATCTCCTGGCTTTCTTCAGGAAGAGGCTGGTGTTGCCGGTATATATGGTATCCCTGCTGCCGCTGCTCATTTTCTGCGGAAACGGAATGGAACTCTTCGTCATGTTCCTTGCAGCGGGCGTAGTCACCATAGAAACATTCGGCTCCCTGTCCAAGGGATGGAAGCAGTTCCTCAATGCAGCCATAATCTTTGCCGTCGAGGCTGTCGTATTCCTTGCGTTCCGGCTCATAGACGCCGGCAGCATGTCCGTATGGTGGGTCTCCCTCATCCAGATATTCGTGGGGGCCATGGCAACTGTTGCGCTTTATCCTCTCATTTTCCTGTTCGAGCGCATATTCAATCTGGTATCCGTAACCCGTCTGGAGGAAATGACAGATACGTCCAATCCTCTGCTGCAGGAACTTGCAACCAAGGCTCCGGGAACGTTCCAGCACTGCCTGCAGGTAATGAACCTGGTGGACGCCGTGGGCCGCGCAACAGATGCCGATGTGCCGCTGCTGCGGGCCGGGGCCCTGTATCATGACCTTGGCAAGATGGTAAACCCCATGTGCTTTGTGGAAAACGAGGGCGCATATCCCGATGCTCCCAAGTATCACGCCGGAAAAACGCCCCAGGAAAGCGCTGCAGACATTATCCGTCACGTGGATGACGGTCTCCAGATAGCGGAGCTGCACAGACTGCCAGATCAGATAAAGGCCTTCATCCGCACCCACCACGGCACCTCCAACACGGCATTCTTCCTCAACAAGTACCTGTCGTCGGGAGGAGATCCGTCAGACGTCTCGGCCTTTTATTACCACGGGGAGAAACCCACCACCAAGGAGCAGGTCATTCTCATGGTGTGCGATTCCATAGAGGCCGCATCCCGTTCGCTCAAGGACTTTTCTCCGGAATCCTGCGACAAATTTGTGGAATCCATAATCGCAGGCAAGGAAAAGGCCGGCCAGCTGGAAAATGCAGACATAACCATCCGTGACTTCAACCTTATGAAGCAAATGCTCAAGACATACCTTCAGCAGATTTATCACTCGCGGGTGGCCTACCCCAAAACTAAACAAAATCAATAATAAAAATGAACGTAACAAAAACACAGGCCGATGCTCTCAACTACAATGTGACCATCGAGATTGAGGCGAAAGATTACGAGGAGCCTTTACGCAAGAAACTTAACGAATACAGGCGCAAGGCCGACATCAAGGGCTTCCGCCGCGGAATGGCCCCCATGAGCCTCATCCAGAGGATGTACGGAGGCGAGGCGCTCTATGAAAGCGTAAACGCCCTGGTAGGGGAGTCCATAGACAAATTCATCGAAGACGAAAAGATCCGCGTCGTCGGAGAGCCCCTTCCTTCGGAGGACCAGCCCCAGCTTTCATGGAAAGCGGGCGAGAACTTCACCTTCAAGTTTGACATAGCCCAGACACCGGAAATTGCCTTCGAGGTGGGCAAGGAAGACAAAGTCCCTTATTATGACATCAACATCACCGCTCCGGAGAAGAAATCGGCAAAGGAGCAGCTCCTCCAGCAGTACGGTTCCCTTCAGGAAGGCACTAAGGCCGGCAAGGAAGACTATATAGTGGCCGATATAGAGAATGAAGGCCACAAGGCAGAGGGCGTCTATGTTTCCATAGCGCAGGTGGCCGAAGAGGCGCAGGGCGCATTCATCGGCAAAAAGGCTGGCGAAAAGTTCCAGGTGGACGTCAATGCCGCATTTACAAATGAGACAGACCGTGCCGCAATGCTGCGCGTAGACAAGGCAAAACTTGCCGACCTTGATCCCATGTTCACTTTCACAGTAGTCAATGTGAAGACATTTGTCCCCGCAGAGGAAAACCAGGAAACCTGGGACAAGATTTACGGCGAGGGTAAAGTTACAACTCCCGAGCAGTTCGAGGAGAAGATAGTTGAGCGCATCAAGGGGTCCCACGAGCAGGAAGCCAACTACCGTTTCGGCACCGATGTGCGCAGGTATTTTGTAGAAAAGGCTGCAATAGAGCTTCCAGAAGACTTCCTCAAGCGCTGGCTCGTCTATGCCAACGAGGGCAAATTCACCAAGGAGCAGGTGGATGCGGAATTTCCCGGCTTTGTGGAGGACTTCAAGTGGCAGCTCGTAAGGGGTTATATCATGCAGAAATTCGGCCTCAAGGTCACTGATGCAGACATCAAGGCTGCCGCCGAGTCCTATGTAGCCTATCAGTATGCAATGTACGGAATGGGCAATGTGCCTTCAGATATCATAAAATCCTCTGCAGAGAACGTCTTGCAGGACCGTAACCAGTATCGCCGCCTTGAAGAGCAGTGCGAGGACAACATCGCAATTGCCAAGGTGCGTGAGGAGGTTACCCTGCAGACAAAGAAAATTTCCATGGAAAAATTTCGTGAACTTAAGTAATATGACTGATTTTGAGAAATTTGCAGTAAAAGGGAGGGGCCTCTCATCAATGACCCTTTCCCGCTACTCGTCGACCGTTGACGCATACATCAATCCCACAATCACGGAAGAGAGGCAGCTCAACGTGGCCCAGATGGATGTGTTTTCCCGCCTCATGATGGACCGCATCATTTTCCTGGGCGTTCCAATTGACGACGACGTGGCCAATATCATCCAGGCCCAGCTCCTGTTCCTTGCATCCAAGGATCCGGGGGCCGATATCACCATGTACCTCAATACGCCCGGCGGCCAGGTGCATTCCGGTCTTGCCATATATGACACCATGCAGCTTGTCCAGCCGGATGTAGCTACGGTTTGCACCGGAATGGCAGCCTCCATGGGAGCCGTCCTCCTGTGCGCAGGCGAAAAGGGCAAGCGCAGTGCTCTCCCTCATTCCCGCGTGCTCATCCATCAGCCGCTTGGCGGGGCCCAGGGTCAGGCTACGGAGATACTCATAGCCGCAAAGGAAATTGAGAAAACCCGTACGGAACTTTTTTCAATCATATCGGACCACACTGGAAAACCTTACGATGAGGTGGCAAAGGACGGCGAGCGTGACTACTGGATGACGGCGCAGGAGGCGAAGGAATACGGAATGGTGGACGAAATCCTGAGTAAAAGGAGCAAGTAATGGCAAAGAAGCCACAGGATCGCTGCATGTTCTGCGGGCGTCCCGATTCGGAGGTGCCGCTGCTTCTCCACGGCCTTGACGGATACATCTGCTCAGACTGTGTTCGCCTCGCGTCAGAATATTTGGAGGAGCTGCAGGGAAGCGGTAAAGCTCCCGGGAAGTCTCCGTCCCTCGGGAAAGCTCCCAGACCGGCCGAAATAAAGGCATACCTGGACCAGTACGTAATTGGCCAGGACAGGGCCAAGAAAGTGCTTGCAGTGGCCGTGTACAATCATTACAAGAGGCTCCGGAACAACCTCACCGACAAAACCGACGGCTCAGTGGAGCTGGAAAAGTCCAATATCCTGCTGGTTGGTCCAACGGGCACGGGAAAGACTCTTCTTGCGCGCACCATCGCCAAAATGCTGGACGTTCCCTTCACCATAGTGGATGCCACTGTCCTCACGGAAGCCGGTTATGTTGGAGAAGATGTGGAGAGCATCCTTACCCGCCTTCTCCAGGAGGCCGATTTCAATCTTGAAAAGGCCGAGATGGGCATCGTGTTCATAGACGAGATAGACAAGATTGCCCGCAAGAGCGACAACCCGTCCATTACCCGCGACGTGTCTGGCGAAGGCGTGCAGCAGGCCCTCCTCAAACTCCTTGAAGGAAGTATAGTGAACGTTCCCCCGAAGGGTGGCCGAAAGCACCCGGAGCAGGAATTCATCCATGTGAACACCCAGAACATCCTCTTCATCTGCGGCGGTGCGTTCGAGGGTATCGAGCGCCACATAGCACTCCGTAAGAACACGCAGATAATAGGATTCGGCGCCGAGGAGAAAAAGCGCATAGACAGGGACGACCTCCTCCGGTACGTAGATGCAATGGACCTTCGTGCCTATGGCCTCATCCCGGAGATAGTGGGAAGGCTCCCCGTAGTAACGTATCTCGATCAGCTTGACAGGGAATCGCTCAGGCGCATTCTTACGGAACCCAAAAACGCGCTCATACGCCAGTACGAAAAGCTGTTCGAGCTTGATTCCATGAAACTGGAAGTGGATCCGGAGGCCCTTGACCTCATAGTTGACACCTCCATCAAGAACAAGCTTGGCGCTCGCGGCCTGCGTTCCATATGCGAGAAGGTTATGGCCGACGCAATGTTCGAGGCGCCCTCCTCCAGGAAGAAAATTTTCCGCCTCACAAAAGAATATGTGACCTCACGTTTGGCCGAATAATAAAAAAAGCTTATCTTTGCGGGCTTAAAAAAGCCGAAGACGCTTTTTGGTGCAATGGGGTGCACTTAATTGATGCACTGAGTAACACATTTTAAAAAACAAAAAACAATGAAGCATTTTGCTCTTAAAGGCGAAATCCGCCAGAAAGGCAACAAGGCCGTCCTCAAGGCCTTCCGCGCACAGGGACTTGTTCCTTGCAATCTGTATGGTAACGGCATGGAGAACATCCTGTTCACCGTAAGTGAAAAGGATCTCAAGGGTCTCACCCACACTCCCGCCTCTTACATCGTAGACCTCAATCTTGGAGATAAGGTATACACCGCAGTGGGCCACGAATTCCAGTGGCACCCGGTAAATGACAATTGCCTCCACGCAGATTTCCTCGCAGTAGATGAGAAGAAACCCATCGTCATCAGCGTTCCCCTTAACGTTTTTGGTCACCCCAAGGGTGTCCAGGCCGGCGGTAAGTTCACGCAGCACGCCCGCTCCCTTAAGGTTTGCGCCCTCATGAAGGACCTTCCGGACCAGCTTGACGTGGATTCTTCAGACCTCGAGCTGGACAAGAGGATGGTGGCTGGAGACCTCAAGTTTGAGGGAATCCAGATTGTCTCGGACAAGAACACCATCATCTGCTCCGTTAAGACCACCCGTGCCATGCAGCAGGCTGCTGCAGAGGCCGCAAAGGGCGGTGCAGAGTAACGGACCATGTCCACCTACCTCGTTGCCGGTCTGGGAAACATAGGTGCAGAGTATGCATCTACCCGCCACAACATGGGATTTATGATATTGGATGCCTGGGCTCAGGCATCCAATGTCGTTTTCCGCCGTGACAGGTACGGAGAAATTGCCGAGGTTTCTTTCAAGGGGAGATGGTTCGTTCTCCTGAAGCCGTCAACATATATGAACCTGAGCGGCAATGCGGTCCGTTACTGGATGCAGAAGCTGGGCCTTCCCCTGGAGAATCTTATAGTCATTTGCGACGACCTCAACCTCCCGTTCGGCACAGTAAGGATGAGGGGCAACGGTTCGTCGGGCGGCCACAACGGATTGGAAAACATTACCGAATGTCTTGAGAGCAGCGAATGGGCACGCATAAGGGTTGGAATCGGCAACGATTTCTCCCGCGGCAGACAGATAGATTATGTTCTTGGTGATTTCTCGGATGAGGAAAAGCAGGCTATATCCCAACTGGCCGAAAGGGTAGTTCAGGGCGTCAAGGATTTCTCTACGGTTGGGCTGGAGAGGGCTATGAACTCCCTCAATACCCGTCCAAAGCCTCAAAAATCCACCCAAAACGATTGAAATGTAATAATTTCCCTCATTTTTTTTTGACATTTGGAAAATTATTTTTACCTTAGACCACGAATTATAGGGAAGCTGTTATTTAAACCATAAAATTAAATCAAAATGAACAAGCTTGTTGAAAAAATCAATGCCGAATTCGCAGAATTCGCAAAGAATGCTGAAGCACAGGTAGTTAAGGGTAACAAGGCTGCAGGCGCCCGCGCTCGTAAGAACGCCCTTGAGCTTATGAAAGACCTCAAGGAATTCCGCAAGGTTTCCGTAGAAGCTGCCAAGAAGTAAGCAAAAAAAGAAAAAAGAAAAAAAATGTTGCGATTTTTCAAAAAAGTCGCAACATTTTTATTTTTTATGCATCTATATAGTAGGTTTAGGTTTTAGTACACGTCAAAAAACCGGTTCAAGAGGCTTTCTCAAGAACCGGTTTTTTTGTGTTATTACTGTCTTATTACCTTATATTCAAGGAATAGGGGAGCCTTGCATAAACTGCAGAGGGCTTGCCTGCCTTAATGGCGTCCAGGGCTTTCTCAACGCCTTCAAAGGCAGTACCTTTGAGGATTGAGGGGCTGGAGCTTGTGCCAAGGCCTTCCATGAGCTTCTCAAGGAAGGTGGGTACTGCAGGATATCCCTTTACGTGATATTCGTCGGCAGAATAGAGATTTGCAAGGGCAGCGGCATAGCACACGGCATCTTCGAGGGTGCCTATCTGGTCTACAAGCCCTATTTTAATGGCGTCGCTGCCGGCCCAAACTCTGCCCTGTGCAATGGCGTCAACGCTCTCCGTGTCCATTCCCCGGCTTTCTGCCACCAGGTTCACGAACATCTCGTATATGTCTTCTACGGATGCCTGCATGTATTTGAGCTCTTCATCGTCAAACGCTCGCATGAGGGAGAACATGTCGCTGTGCTTGTTTGAGCCGATGGTCTCAATGCCCACTCCTGCGTTCTTAGTAACTTTTGAGAATTCCGGAATCATCGAGAACACTCCGATGGAGCCCGTGATGGTGGTTTCGTCTGAATAAATCTTCTGGCAGCCGTTAGATATCCAGTATCCGCCTGATGCGGCGTAATCGCCAAAGGAGGCCACAAGGGGCTTTTCCTTCTGAAGAAGGTCCAGGGCGGCGCGTATCTTGACCGAAGCGCTTACGCTGCCGCCGGGGGAATTCACGCGAAGCACCACGGCTTTCACGTTCTTGTCCTTGCGTACTTTGTCAATCTCTGCTACGAACCGGTCTGCCGCAATATCCTGAAGCTGTTTTCCTTCCACTATCTCACCGTCGGCATAGATGACGGCAATCTCGTTTTTACCTCCACGGGCGGGAAGAACCCTTGCGTTCACATAGTCCGGAAATGCGATGAATGCGAGCTTTTTGGGATCTTCCGTGCCGGCGAGGGTGCAAACCTTTTGTACGAGCGCCTCGTGGTCAAGCAATTCATCAACCAGCCCGTTGTAGAGAAAGTCCTCCGGAAGCACCAGGGAGAGGTTATCTACAAGAGCATTGAAGTCTTCCACGGTAATGTCTCTGGAAAGGGCCATCTGTTCACTGAGCGAGCTCCAGAGGCTGTTCACCATCACCTGATTCTGCTCCCTGTTCTCTGGCGAAGACGAACTGCGGATGAACATTTCACCTGCGCTCTTGTATTTGCCATGGCGGATGAGCTGAACGTTAACGCCAAGTTTTGAAAGAATGTCCTTGAGGAAAATCTGCTGGCTTGCAAGGCCGATGAGCGTGGGATTGCCTCCGTGCTGGGCTCCCATATAGATTTTATCGGCCGCAGTGTAAAGGTAATAGGAACCGTTGCCCGGATTTTCGGTATATGCAACTACCGGCTTTCCGCTGAGGCGGAATTCAATTATTGCCTTGCGCAGCTCCTCCAGATGGGAGATTCCGGCCGATGCGCCGTCGGCCCTGAGGAGGACAAAACTTACGGAAGGGTCTGCCGCTGCACTCTGGAGGGCCTTAACCGCATCCCTTAAGCCCACCGTTGGAACGGTGGAAAAACTGCGGGAAGAGAAAGTGGGCATGGATTCCATCGATGTCTGTTCGCCTACGGTGAATGCAGACATGTCAAGGTCCAGCACTCCGCCGTGTCTTGGGATGACCGTGGTGGTGGCTGTGGCACCGCTGGCCGCCATGCCGGCAATCATCATTATCCAAAAGAATACACGTATGATCCCCCATACGATGAGTGCGGCGATAACCGCAAGCATTGTCTTTACGAATTCCTTCATATGCTGTTATTTAACGAGATTCGTTGTATCGTTCCAGTCAATGTGCTCTTTATAGAATGATGTGAGAGCGCTGTCTCCGCTAGAAGGGAGAAACATTGAGAGCCCGGAATATGTACTGATTGTTATGCTCATGAATGAAGGCGTCGCGGCCTTGTATGTGATGCAGGCTCCAAGGGCCGAATCAAGCCTGGATTTTTCATCGGCGCTTATCCCGGCCTTTACAAGGATGTCTTCAAAGTCGTAGAAATAGGGGTAATCGTAGCGATAGTACTGCTGGATACCGTTCCCCGTGAGAGAGCCGATTACCTCCCTGTACTTTTCAAAAAGCTCTTTGCTGATGGTTGCAAGGCTGCCAAGACCGGAAGTTTTTACCAGAGTGATTGTTGCGTAGGGGTTGCTTTTTGTGTAATCCGTCTGGGGATTCGAGTACTGCTCATAATAGTCTTTTGCGACGGCAAACACGTTGGGCTCGCTCTGAAGGAGGTTCTGGGTGAGTGTAAGGTAGTTCATGCCCTCCCTCATTATCTCCGTGGGAGAAAAGACAATCTGCTCCGTAACGTTCCTGAGTGCCCAGGCAACTTCCACGCAGCCCATGAAACATGCGTCAAAAACCACATAATCCAATTTGTACGGGATTGCGCCTACAAATTCGTTGAGTTCCATTTCCCGCTTGTTCCCGTAGTCGTCATCCATGCCTATGGAACGCAGCGAGGCACGTGTCCTGTTCTTGTCGGGGAGCCATCCCGTCCCATGTGAGGAGTAAACCAGCCCGTAGCCCTTTGCGGGGAACATGGTTTTGGCAAGATCAAGCACTTCCTTCAACACGGCCGGGTCTGTAGCCTGGTCCTGTTCCCCCCATGTCTTTATGTTTTCTTTTACAATATCTCCGCCGGAGTTCTTGTACACCCTGTATAGGACCGGTGCATAATTCGATCCCCTGTTCCTGGAAAAGACCAGAAGGACGTGGCTGGACTGGGTATTTTGGGGTAAATATGCACTTTCGAGGTCTTCCAGATCTGTTGTGAGGGCATTGGAAAGGTCATTGTATCCGGCCGAATACATGATCATGACCCTGCGTGATTCATCGGAGTTGTTTTCGGGATCCTTTGTGCAGGAGGCGGCAATGACAAGCAGGGTTGCCGCATATAATAGTTTGCGTAGTTTTTTCATACCTGGCATATCCTCAATAACCATGCAAAGTTAGCGATTATTTTGTATTTTTGCGATATGATAGTGAGTGACTTCCGGAATTACCTCCGCATAGAAAGGGGGATGTCGCTTAATACGGTGGCTTCCTACTGCCGTGACGTGGCGGGTTTTCTCGATGCGACGGGTCTTGCTCCGTCTTCCATAACCACCGCTCATGTCGAGTCCTATCTTGGGGCCGTTGCATCCGAAGGCCTTTCCAAACGTTCATCGGCAAGACTCCTGAGCGCCCTCAGATGTTTTTTTGACTGGTGCGTGCAGGAAGGCGAATGCAGGGAAAACCCGTGTGACAAGGTGGATTCGCCGAAGCTTGGAAAATACCTTCCGGAAGTGCTCAGCCTGGATGAAGTGGAGGCGGTGATGGAATCTGTAGACCTCAATGCCCCCTACGGAAAAAGAGACCGTGCAATCCTTGAAGTCCTGTATGGCTGCGGCCTCCGGGTGAGTGAGGCTGCCGGCCTTCGCCTTTCGCATGTGTACCTTGATGAGGGCTTCATAGACATCATAGGGAAGGGCGATAAGCAGAGGCTGGTCCCGCTTGGAGAGGTTGCGGCCGATGCCGTGCGCTCATACCTTCCGGACAGGCCTGTCCCCTCATCGGCCGAATATGATGACTATCTGTTCCTGAGCCGCTTTGGGAGGCCGCTCAGCCGCGTCTATATCTTCAAGATGGTAAAACAACAGGCAATGGCGGCAGGTATAAGGAAGGAAATATCCCCCCATACCTTCCGCCATTCATTTGCAACCCACCTTATAGAGAATGGCGCAGACCTTAGAACAGTGCAGGAAATGCTTGGGCACGAGAGCATTCTCACAACAGAGATTTACACTCATATAGACACCAAGACCTGGCACCGCTCCGTTCTGGAGCACCATCCCAGGAAAAAGTGACGCCTATTTCTTGAAGAAACGGTTGTAAAGACCAAGGAAGCCTGCTCCGTGACGGGCTTCGTCGCGTGCCATCTCATGTACGGTGTCGTGGATGGCGTCGTATCCAAGTTCCTTTGCCTTCTTTGCGATGAGGAACTTGCCTTCGCATGCGCCGGCCTCCGCCTCATAGCGTTTCTTGAGGTTTGTCTTGGTGTCCCATACCATTTCGCCGAGGAGTTCGGCAATGCGTGCTGCATGGTCTGCTTCATCTAAGGCATAGCGCCTGAAAGCGTCTGCAACTTCCGGATAGCCTTCGCGGTCTGCCTGCCGGCTCATTGCAAGGTACATGCCCACCTCAGAGCATTCACCCTTGAAATGATCCTGCAGGCCTTCCCAAATCTCCGGGTCACAGCCCTTCGCAACTCCCAGTACGTGTTCTGCCGCCCACTGTGGCTTTCCTTCTTCCTCCTTGATTTCTACAAACTTATCGGCCTTTGCATGGCATACGGGGCATTCTGCGGGCGCGCTGTCACCTTCGTGAACGTATCCGCATACGAGACATCTGAATTTCTTTTTCATAACTGTATCCTTTTATTGTTTTATATCAAAAATGGTTTTTCAACCTTCGCAAATATAATGAAATTTGCTGGATTTTTACTATATTGCAAAAAATATGATACCGTTTTTAAAGCAGGTGGCCGCTCACTATTTTGAGGGCCCGGAAATACAGTCAACGCTCTTTATCTTTCCCAACAGGCGGTCGCTGGTGTTTTTCAAAAAATACCTTTCGGACGTCCTCAGGGAAAGCGGTTCTTCCGTTCCCCTTCCGGTGCCGCCGCTTTATACCGTAAACGACTTCTTCTACAAGGTTTCCGGGCTGCAGGGTGCAGACCGCCTGAGGCTCATCCTCGAACTTTACGCCGCATACAAAAATCTTTCACCGTCTGCCGAGCCCCTTGACGAATTCATCTTCTGGGGAGACGTCCTTCTTGCCGATTTCGACGACGTGGACAAATACCTTGCTCCGGCGGAGGCTCTCATGCAGAATGTCGGGGAATTCCGCTCCATGGAAGACAGTATCGATTACCTTACTCCAACGCAGAGCGAAGCTATAGAGCGCTTCCTGTCGCACTTCAGGGACAGCGCAGGACTCAGGAAGCAGGATGGCGTCAAAGCCAGCTTCCTGCGTCTGTGGAACATTCTTTTCCCTCTGTACAGGGATTTTAACCGGGCCCTTTCAGTAAAGGGCATTGCCTACGAGGGTATGGTTTACCGTTCGCTGGCAGAACGTCTCAAGGGTGGGGAGAGCGTGAGCGATATCCTCTCCGCTGTATTCCCCGATGTCTCAAGATACGTCTTCGTGGGACTCAACGCCCTCAATGAATGTGAACGCCTTCTCATGGCAAGGATGAGGGATGCAGGTCTTGCAGAATTCGTATGGGATTATGTGAGCGGGGAAATCCGTGACCCGGCAAACAAGTCGTCCCTTTTCATGAAAAAGAACGTGCAGGATTTCCACCAGGCTTTTCCCATAGATCCGGATGGTCTTGGGGAGCCGGAAATAACTGTTGTGAGCGTGCCGTCCTCCGTTGGGCAGACAAAGCTTGCCCCGTTTATCCTGGAGCGTCTCGCGCAGGGATCGGCCCCTGTGGAAACGGCTTTTGTCCTTGCCGATGAAAGCCTCCTGCTGCCGCTCCTGAGCTCCATCCCTCCGCAGTATGACAAGGTGAATGTAACTATGGGTTATCCCATGGGGGACAGCGCCGTTTTTACGCTTCTGGATACGCTCGGAAGAATGCAGCTTAGGCTGAGGGAAAGCGGCGGGAGGTGGTATTTCTACCATAGGGAGCTGTGGGAGGTGCTTTCATCCGGAATCGTGAAATCCCTCCTGTCGGAGGGCGAGAGACAAACCGTAGAAAAAGTTAAAGTCCAGGCAAAATACTACGTTCCCGTGGAAGACATCTCTCAGGGGGAATTGCTAAGCCTTATCTTCAAGCCAGTTCTCACCGGCGGTGCGGTGGCATCGGCCGCCAACAATCATTTCCTTGAAGAGTATTTCCTTGAAATCATCTCATATATCGGGCGCAGGCTCAGCGAGACCGGAGACCTTCTGGAACTGGATTTTGCAAAGAGATGCTTCTCCCAGCTCACCATACTACGGGAGACAGATCTTGAAATTCTTCCGTCCACATACCTCCGCACGCTTGAACGCATACTGAAGGGCATTTCCGTACCTTTCAGGGGAGAACCGCTCGAGGGCCTGCAGGTTATGGGCCCGCTGGAGACGCGTGCACTGGATTTCA
>FLNY01001027.1_pt1 | contig 13494 bp, 8 predicted proteins | sample 1140381 | NCBI WGS metagenome assembly FLNY01 (sample SAMEA3878172, study PRJEB12797) | bioreactor metagenome | biome: Moose rumen | place: Sweden | collected 2011-10
TCGCAAACTCGCGGAAGCGTAGCGAGCTACGGTTCAAGAGGTTAAGGGCAAAGATGCCAAAAAGAGGCAAACACAGACAAAGATAATTCTCATGGATTTATTAATTATTAGAACATGCCTTTAGTTAGTTCAACAAATGCCACTGGCCAGAGGATATGTCCCGCACATATCCGCATGTGGGCCGGGAAGGCGGACTGACGAGGGGAAGCCAGAAGACCTGCCTGTTTTATTATAATAATGTATGTCCGCACAGGAATATGCGGAAAGAAAGCATCGATTATGAAACCCGGAATGAGACTGTGGGGGGCACTGATGTGTCTGACCAGTCCGTTGATGGCACAGAACACGCTTCCAGTCGACACACTGCAGGAAGTGGTGGTCACAGCCACAGGAACACAGCATCTGCTGAAGAACGTGCCTGTACAGACGGAGGTCATCACCCACAAGATGTTACAGCGATATGGGGGCAGCTCAATTGAGGAGATATTGGGCGGCCTTAGCAGCTCGTTCGCTTTCAACGAAGGCGATATGGGATCGCAGATGCAACTCAATGGACTGGGAAACAACTACATTCTGATTCTGATTGACGGCAAGCGGATTCATGGCGACGTGGGGGGAGAGAACGACCTCTCGCTCATAGACCCACAGAATATCGACCGCATTGAAATCGTGAAAGGGGCATCGTCTGCTCTCTACGGCAGCGATGCCATGGCAGGCGTGATCAATATCATCACGAAGAAGCATGAGGCAGGGGTGCTACTGGAAAACGCCACACGATACGGCTCTTACAACGACCTGAGACAGCACAACAGCATCGGCCTGGCAAGCGGAAAGTGGAGAAGCCTCACCAACTTCCAGCTACAGCACTCTGACGGGTGGCAGAACACTGCAACGGAATACACACCCTCGTCGGCGGCACCCGTGACCGACTCCAGGAGCAAGACCGTCAACAAGCATACAAGCTGGCAGCTGGCGGAGCAAATCACATTCACCCCCAGCAAGCAGTGGGAGTTCTATGCCGCAGGATCTGTCTATGCCAAAGGCATATACCGGCCGAAAGGGAAATACCCCAAATACGATGTCAAAACCTTTGACCTGAAATACAGAAACGCATCGGCCTCGGCCGGGGCTAAATGGACTGCTCGAAGGGGAGATGTCGTCACCCTGGATATCGACTGGAACAAGCATGCCTACTACCATGCCTTCACCTCCACAACACTGGCAGAGGGATTCGACAACGAAGGACAGCTTATTCTCGACTTCCCATATTTCAAAGGACAGAAAACTCTACAAAGCAACCAGGAACGGACGATGGCACATCTGAAGGGTGTATTTCAACTTCCTTTCCATCAGAGGATCAGTGCAGGAATGGAAGCACAGTACGACTACCTGAAGGCACCGACCTCCATCGCAGGGCGTACCGCAGACGACAACATGGAGGCTCTCTACCTGCAGGACGAGTGGATGCCCCTCAGCTGGCTGCAGATGACCGCAGGACTCAGGCTCAACCGCAACGAGGCATTCGGATGGAGGCTCACACCAAAATTCTCCACCATGGTGAGCGCGGGTGACTTCAGGCTGAGAGGATCGTGGAGCCAGGGGTTCAAGACACCCACTCTGAAGGAACTGAACTACCGGTATATCCGTGAGATGAGCTCCATCATTATGTATCTGGGAAATAAGAACCTCAACCCACAGACTTCCAACTATTTCTCCCTCAGCACAGAATACAGCAGAAACGGATTCAACATCACACTCAGCGGATATGTGAACAAGCTCGACAACATGATCACGCTGGTCACCATTCCACGGACTGAGGCACCGGCCGAATACATGGCGCAGTACGGCGAGATGCTCAACAAGGTGCGAAGGTATGAGAACATGGAAGACGCACGCACATGCGGCATCGACCTCAGCGTGAGATACGTGAAAGGCGAGTGGACGGCTGGAGCCGGGTACAGCTATCTCGACACGAAAGCTCACGTCTATGACGCCGACCACGACCGCCTCAACCGGGTAGTCATCGACGGTATGGCTCACCATAAAGGTAATATCTTCCTCACATGGGACCACCGATTCTCACCATCCTACCAGCTCTCAGCTGGTATCTATGGACGCATGTCCAGCAAACGATTTTACCAGGTCGACGGAAACGGGAAAGGATATCAGACTTGGAGGATCGCCACCACACACACCATCGGACACTCGAAGAAAACCACCTACAGGATTGACGCCGGAGTCGACAATATCTTCAACTACGTGGACCGAACACCACACGGACTACATCTCGGTACGACCACACCAGGAACGACCGTTTACGTGGGACTTACCGTACGATTCAAAAACGGAAAGAACATCAGATTTAAAAATAACAAATCAACTATTAAAACCAGACAAGAAAATGAAGAAGATTAACGTCTTGATGATTGCCATGATGGCAGTCCTTTCTGTCGTTAGTTTCACCGCATGCAGCGACGATGACGACGACAAAGTATCCAACATGCAACGCTATCAGAATGAGGTGGACAAAACCGTCAGCCAGCAGAAGAAGCACGACAAGGCCATCCTGCTCGTGGCATTCGGATCTACTTGGCAGCAGGCTTACGACGCATTCGACCTCACACGCAGTGAGTATGAGAAGGCTTTCCCGGGATATGATGTGTTCCTCTCTTTCTCATCTGCCATCTGCATCAACCGTGCCGCTGCTGGAGAGAACACGGCTAAACGCTCTTTCTATGAGCCGAAATACTGGCTAGAGGCATTCGGACGTGTGCAGTATAGCGAAATCATCGTTCAGTCAATGCAGGTCATACCGGGGGAGGAGTACGGACGCGTGGTGAACGCCATGAAAGACTTCGCCAACAACAGCAACGGAGACCTCGACGACGAATACCTCGCAAAGATGACACTCAAGCTGGGTGAGCCGCTTATGGCAAGGGTCAACGACGTGACCGCACTGGCAAAGGTGCTCGACACCAACTTCAAGTCATATGCAGCTAAAGGAGCTATGCTCTTCATGGGACATGGTAACCCCGACAAGCAGGACACTTACAAGGCAAACGTACGTTACACCCAGCTGGAAGAGGCTATGCAGGCCATCAACCAGAACTACTTCGTCGGAACCGTTGACATGATGGACAACTTCAAGGTGCAGGTACAGGAGCGTATGGCTGAAAAGGGAATCACGTCTGGAAACGTTTACTGCGCACCACTGATGTCGATTGCCGGTGACCACGCTCACAACGACATGGCCGGAGACGACGACGCATGGGACAACGGATTCGAGGTGAACGAGGAAGGAGAGGTGGAGGACACCAGCTGGAAGAACTACTTCTTCCATATGGGATATGACATCGACGCGGAATCTTACACCGACAACAAGGGCATCGTGAAGGGACTGCTTGAGTATAGCAACGTGCGACAGCTCTATATGGCACACACCCAAAGGGCTGAGGTGCAGGACTTCTACCACTCCATGTATCCGGAAGAATAAGTTTACCTTACTATATAATTTTACCATACCATTAATTTTATCATTTTCCGTACTCACCGGCAAAAAAAGCGTTTTTTGCCGGTGAGTACACACGTTTTTTTTAAAAGTTTAGAGTTTGTTTTAGTTTAGAGTGAAGTTAGTTTTGGTTTAGAGTTTATTGTTGAGAATTTTGAATTTAGAATGATTTTGTCAAAGACATTTTTTTTATATGAGTCGTATAGCAATCGTATTTTCCTTACTGGCAGCATTGTCTTGGCCGGATGTTGATGCGCAGATACATAAGAGCCAGAAGGCCGACTCCACATCGCTGGACCGGCTATACAACCTCAACCCGATCGTCGTGACTGGGTCGGGACACCATCAGCGACTGAAGAGCACCGCCACTCCTGTACGCATGCTCTCAGGACAGGAAATTCAGGAACAGGGAATTACAACCTTTGACGGGGCACTCAATCGACTGCTGCCACAGGTGTCGATGGCGCCAAGCTCCATGGGATCGTTCCTCAGACTCAACGGACTGGGAAATAAATACATCCTTATCCTGATCAACGGACAGAAACTGTCGGGCGACATCTCAAGCAACATCGACCTCAACCGCGTCAACATGGCGAGAGTCAAGCGGATTGAGGTGCTCGACGGAGCCGCCTCGTCGCTCTACGGCAGCGACGCCATCGCCGGCGTGATCAACATCATCACCGACCAGCCCACAGACGACATCGTGAGCGTAAGCAGCGACACGCGAATATCCGGAAAAGGGCAGCTCACCGAGTCCGTCAACCTTGATATCTACACCAACGGGTTCGGATCATACACTTCCTACAGCCACGACCGAGCCGACAGCTACCAGAACAACAACCTGGTCTACAAGAAAGGATCTGACACAGAGACCGAGCAGACCATCGCGCCCCTTTTCACCGGATACCGATCCAACCTGCTCAGCCAGAAATTTACCTATTCGCCAGACAAGAAGCTGGCCATGAATGCCGGAATCGACTTCTCTTGGAAAACGACCGAACGGCCCGACAGCAGAGAAGACATCACGGGCGGAACTGATTACGAGATGCGATACCGGGGACTGCGGTGGAACGTGGGCGGTATCTATAAGTTCACACGGAGAAACTCCCTACAGGCCGACTTCACTGCCGACAACTTCCGATATGGAAAGGAATACGACGTGGAGACCAAAACCAATAAGGTCGGCGACTACGTACAGTCCAAGAAGCAACGCACGCTCGAAGGACAGCTCAAAGGCATACTGGGGCTTACCGAACACTCAACAACCATCATCGGAGCCGACTGGAGACGCGACCAGCTCGAGGCATCATCTGGTAATATCGACCAGCATACCTATATCCTGGCAGCATACGTTCAGCACGAGATGCGCCTGATGGAACAACTCACCGCCACACTCGGAGCACGATATGACTATCACGAGCAATTCAACGGCCGGTTCACACCAAAGGCCACGCTCATGTACTCACCGGGAGCTTTCAACTTCAGAGCTACTTACTCGTCGGGATTCCGCGCGCCCGGACTCGACGAACTCTACTACCATTATTTCTCCATCAACCGTGGCAAACCGCAGATTATCTTCGGAAACAAAGACCTCGAACCGGAGAAGAGTCATTACTGGGCACTCAATGCGGAATACAGGACCAATACCCTGGCGGTGAGCATCACAGGATTTGTCAACAACATACGCGACATGGTGGTGCGACAGGACATCGACATCGACGACGAGTCGATGCAGATGCTGAGGAAGGATTTTCCCGAGATGAAAGACGACGAGGCGGCCAAACTCGAGCGCTATTCCCTCTACCGTAACAGCGACCGCGGAAGGGTGGAGGGACTCCAGGCCAGCCTGTCGGCCAACCTCTTTCCGGGATTCAACCTCACTGCCAACTACGCATGGACATATGCCAGGACAAAGACGGCTGGAAAATGGGAAATCCTAGACAGGAGCATTCGCAACAGCGCCACATTCGCAGCTAACTACCACCACGCATGGGGACGGTATGCGCTGAACGTGAACCTGAACGGACGATTTCAGTCGAAGACATACTATAACAGCTATGAGGACGCTCCTGGATTTGGCATCTGGAATCTGCAGACCACCCATACCTTCGACCACCTGAAATGGGTACGTATCCAGCCAAGCATCGGCATCGACAACCTCTTCGACAAGGTGGACGACCGCATCGACTCCACCAAGCGGAAATATGCACTCTATTCACCCGGCCGGATGCTGGTGGTGGGATTGAAGGTGGTGTTCCGTTGAGAGGGGGGGATTCTATAGACTTATAGAAGCTATAGATACTATAGAACCTATAGACTTTCTATCTAAATAATAAAAAGAATGAAGAAAATCATCATAGCAGGCATCGGGCCGGGCAGCACGGGCGATATCACACCCGCAGTGGCGCAGGTGCTCAGCAACGCTGACGCCGTGGTGGGGTACAAGCCCTATTTCCAGTATGTACGTCAGTTTCTCCGAGAGGAATGCCGGTGTGTGGACACGGGTATGAAACGTGAGATGGACCGGGCCCGGCAGGCACTGGAGCTGGCGGAAGCGGGAATGACCGTGGTCGTCATCTCATCGGGCGATGCCGGCATCTATGGCATGGCACCCTTGGTGTACGAGCTCTGTGCGCAGAAGGAAAGCGATGTGGAGCTGAGCGTGCTGCCCGGCATATCCGCATTTCAGAAAGCGGCAGCACTGCTCGGCGCACCCATCGGACACGACCTCTGTATCATCTCACTCTCAGACCTGATGACTCCATGGGAGGTCATAGAAAAACGGATAAGAGCTGCGGCTCTGGGTGATTTCATCACTGCTGTCTACAACCCCAAGTCGCATGAGCGATACTGGCAACTATACAGGCTCAGGGAAATCTTTCTGAAAGAAGGCAGGAGCCCGCAGACGTCCGTCGGCATCGTCAGGCAAGCGGGTAGGGAAGGGCAGTCCGTCAGCGTCTGCACACTCGGCGGGCTCAACCCGGAGGAGGTCGATATGTTCACCGTACTCATCATCGGTAATTCACAGAGTTATGTCGACGCCCAGGGTCACTTCATCACACCGCGCGGCTACCAGGCGAAATACGGCCTGGTGAGCGAGAACCATAATGAGGGCTCTTCCGTCGGCCAGCAAATCATGATGGAGAGCTTCCGGACGATAGAAGGCGAGCTCAGGCAGAAATCACTTCCTTTAGGACACAAATGGGCACTGCTGCACGCCATCCATACGACTGCCGACTTCGAGATGGAGGAACTCCTGTTGTCTGATGAGGACGCGGTGGAGCGGATATATGACAAGATCAAGGCAGGCACCCTGACAACCATCGTGACCGATGTGACGATGGTGGTCAGCGGAATACGTAAAGGTGCGCTCTCACGACTGGGGGTAGAGGCCAAATGCTATCTGCCTGACCCGCGAGTGGCGGAGATGGCTAAGAACTTCAACATCACGCGAACTCAGGCTGGCATCCGCCTGGCTGTGGAGGAACATCCTGAAGCACTCTTCGCCTTCGGCAACGCACCGACAGCACTGATGGAGCTGAGCGACCTCATCAGAAAGGGGAAGGCACGACCGGCTGGAATCATTGCCGCACCGGTGGGATTCGTCCATGTCAGGGAGTCGAAACATGGGGTGAAGCCCTTCACTGACATCCCTAAACTCATCGTCGACGGACGTAAGGGAGGAAGCAACCTTGCTGCTACACTATGCAACGCCATCCTATGCTTCGACGATGCCGAACAGCTCAAGCCGGGAAGGGACTTGTGAGGTTTATTGACACGATTCTCGGCTGCGCTCAACATAGCTCAAGCGAGCTTGGCTCTGTATTCGCTTGCACGAGAATTGAAATTTGAAATTTGAAGTTTGAAATTTGAAATTTATTGGCGTGATTTTCGGCTGCGCTCAACAAAGCTCAAGCAAGCTTGGCTCTGTATTCGCTTGCACGAAAATTGAGGTTTAGCCATCCGGACGGGGGCTTTGAAGTTTGAAATTTATGAAACTGACAATTATAGGCTTGACAGACACGCCGCAGCCACAGCTCAGCTCAGAAGAGATGTGGGCGGTGCTCAAAGGAAAGGTGTTCAGTGGCGGGAGGAGGCACCACGAGCTGGTGGAAAGACTCCTGCCCGAGGATGCCGTGTGGATTGACATCACGCCACCCCTCTCGAAGGTGTTTGAACAATACCGCCAGCACGAGGAAATCGTGGTGTTCGCTTCCGGCGACCCGCTCTTCTTCGGATTCGCCAGCACGGCTCGAAGGGAGTTGCCGAAGGCACATATCCTCACCTATCCTGCCTTCAACTCACTACAGCTGCTGGCCCATCGACTCGTGATGCCCTACCACGACATGAATGTCGTCTCGCTCACCGGACGCCCTTGGCATGAGTTCGACCGCGTGCTGATTGAGGGAAAGCAGAAGATAGGCGTGCTCACCGACAAGGAACACAACCCTGCAGCCATCGCGGCGCGTATGCTCGAGTTCGGCTACGGCGACTATAAGATGGCTGTTGGCGAACATCTGGGACATCCCGACAAGGAGCGGGTGAGGGAAATGGGACTGAAAGAAGCCAGGATGATGACATTCTCGCAGCCCAACTGCCTCATTCTGACTGGCGGACACGAACGCCGTATGAGCATCCCCGACCATGAGTTCACGCTGCTCGACGGACGGGAGCGGATGATCACGAAGAACATCATCCGGACGGCATCTCTCCATGCGCTCGAACTCTGGAGGCGCCATGTCTTGTGGGATGTCGGGTTCTGCACCGGAAGCGTCAGCATAGAGGCGCGCCTGCAGTTCCCCCATGTTGAGGTACAGGCTTTCGAAATACGTCCTGAGTGCGAACGGATTATCGCGGAGAACAGCCGCAGGTTCGGAGTCCCCGGCATCAACGTGCATATGGGCGACTTCCTTGCCGCCGACTGCCCGACACTGCCTCGCCCCGATGCCGTCTTCATCGGCGGACATGGAGGAAAACTGAGGGAAATCATGAAAAAAGTGAAAGAATATCTGTTGCCAGGCGGTGTGATTGTGATGAACAGTGTGACGGCGGAGAGCAGGAAAACTTTCGAGGAGGCCGCCGAAGAATATGGCATGGAGCTCTCCATGACACAACATATCCAACTGAATGAATATAACCCTATAGATATATTGAAATGCGAACTGCGCTCATCATCATAAGCGGGGAGGGCCGAGCCGTGGCACTCCCTCTGCAGAAGGAACTGAATGCCGACGTTATCAGCCGTGAGGATGTCGGCAAGTTATGGAACGACTACGATGCTTTTATTTTTGTCGGAGCGATGGGCATCTGTGTGCGCACCATCGCTCCCTATGTCGCAGAAAAACACACCGACCCGGCTGTGGTATGCGTGGACTCTGCGGGGCGGAATGCCGTGGCGGTCCTATCCGGACATGTGGGCGGAGCCAATGAACTGACAGACAGGGTGGCGGTCGTTCTGGGAGCAGACCCTGTCGTCACGACCCAGAGCGACAACGCCGGACTTTGGGCACTCGACACCCTTGACCGGCAGTTCGGATGGAACTGCAGCGTGAACGGAGGAACGATGAACGACTGCATCTTCCATTTCGTCAACCGGCGCCCTACGGCGCTGCTGCTTGACATCAGGGACGAGGGCATCGACTATCTCGAAAAGCACTTACCGCCGCATGTCACCATCGTAAGCACCATGGAGGAAGCGGCGGACGGAGCTTTCGGACTGCTTATCGTAGTTTCGCCTTTCAGGAAAAATATCCCTGAAGGGATGATTGTCCTCCAGTTTGTGCCACAAGTTGCCACCGTAGGCATCGGACTGGCGCATCAAGCCGGACCGGCGGACGAGATTTACCGACAGCTGATGGCTGGACTGGAGTCACGGGGACTGATGCCATGCGTGAAGGAGTTCTGCACTATCGACCTGAAGGCAGGAGAGCCCGTTGTGGACTTCATACGCCGGAATGGCAGTCCTGTGCGCTTCTTCAAGGCTGAGGAGCTGGCGGAAGTGGATGTCCCAAATCCCAGTTCCGTGGTCGAGAAGCATGTGGGAACCCCCAGCGTGTGTGAGGCGGCGGCGATATTGGGGGCTGATCATGGCGAACTGGTCATTCCGAAATTCAAAGGCGAGAAATTCACGGCAGCCGTCGCCATCGACCGCCGCTACCTGAGGCAGAGCGGAGGACACGTGGAAATCGTGGGCGCCGGTCCCGGCGATCCCGACCTCATATCCGTGAGGGGGCGCAAGATGCTGGAGAAGGCCGACCTCATCCTCTATGCCGGCAGCCTCGTGCCCAGGGAACTCACCCTGTGCGCCAAAAACGGAGCCGTCGTGCGCTCGTCTGCCTCCATGAACCTGGAGGAGCAGTGCCAGCTGATGAAGGAATTCTACGACCAAGGGAAGTTCATCGTACGCCTGCATACCGGCGACCCCTGCATCTTCGGTGCCATTCAGGAGCAGATGGCCTTCTTCGATGCCCAAGGCATGTCGTACCATATCACACCCGGCATCTCGTCCTTCCTGGCAGCCGCGGCTGAACTGAGAAGTCAGTTCACCATACCTGAACGGTGCCAGACCATCATTCTGACAAGAGGGGAGGGGAGGACACCAATGCCGGAGAGGGAGAAGCTCCATCTGCTGGCAAGAAGCCAAAGCACGATGTGCATCTTTCTCAGCGCTGCCATCGTGGACGATGTACAGCGGCAGCTGCTTCAGGAGTATCCGGAGGATACGCCCGTGGCGGCATGCTATCATCTCACGTGGCCCGACCAGCGAATCTACCGGGGAAAACTGAAGAACCTGGCGGACATCATACACGACAACCACCTGACTCTCACCACCATGATTGTGGTGGGAGAGGCCATCGACAACCGCAGGGGGCTCTCAGAACTTTATTCCAGTCAATTCACCCATCTTTATCGGAAAGGAACGGATACGGACAAATGATACTGATTCTTGGAGGAACCACTGAAGGGCGTAAGGCAGTGGAAGTGCTGGAGGAGGCAGGAAGCCCCTTCTTCTATTCCACGAAGACCGGCGAGCAGGACGTGGCATTGCATCATGGCACGGCCATGAACGGTGCGATGGACTATGGGCAGATGTGCTCGTTTTGCCGAGAGCATGGCGTACGTCTGCTGGTCGACGCTGCCCATCCGTTCGCCAGCCAGCTGCACGACACGGTGGCCCGTGTCTCTGCGGACTTGTCGATTCCTGCCATCCGTTATGAACGCATCTATCCGCCTCGAGACTTGTCCCTGACGTGGATTGACGGTTATGACCAGCTGCCGCCGCTGAAGGGAGTCCTTCTGGCCACCACCGGCGTGCAGTCGATAGCCAGACTGAGAACATTCGAATCCGACGAACTCGGAATTATTTATAGAATTCTCAACCGCGACAGTTCGATCCGCCTTGCCAGAGAGCAGGAGGTACGGCCCGACCAGCTCTGCTTCTTTGAGCCGGGGGAAGACGAGCGTGAGCTGCTGCTGCGCGTCAAGCCCGATGCCGTCCTGATGAAGGAGAGCGGCATGACTGGAGGATTTATGGAAAAATGCCGGGCTGCGAAAGAACTGGGCATAAAAGTAATCGTTATACGCAGGCCGAAGCTCTCACCGGCGTTCCATGTGGTCAACGGGGTACATGGGCTCAGGAGGGCGGTCGAGCGATTCTTGCCGGAATTCTTTCCGCTGCACAGCGGACTGACTACCGGAACCTATGCCACTGCGGCTGCGGTGGCACACGCTTTCCTCCTGCTGAGGGGGGAGAGTCCAACGCAAGTGCCGGTGCTGCTTCCCGACGGAGAGACCATCAACGTCGACGTGAACTATGCAGACGGATATGCATGGACAAGGAAAGTGAGCGGCGACGACCCCGACATCACCAACGGCATAGAAATCCGTGCATGGGTGGAAAGGAGCGAATGCTTTGAAGTGGAAGGGGGAAAGGGCGTGGGCACCATCACACTGCCTGGTTTCGATTATCCGCCTGGCTCACCGGCCATCAACAAAGGACCCCGACAGATGATGGAAGCCAATCTGAGGCAGTTCGGAATACCGCTGAAGGTGACTGTGGAGGTGCCTGAAGGAGTGGAAATCGCACGCAAGACTTTCAATCCGCGCCTTGGTATCGAGGGCGGCATCTCCATCATCGGTGTCTCCGGCATCATCATGCCCTATTCTGAGGAGGCATTTCTCGAGAGCATACGCAAGTGCATGCAGGTGGCACAGAAAAGCGGAAACGAACGGGTGGTCATCAACAGCGGAGCTAAGAGCGAGAAATTCGTCAGGAGATGCTACCCTGACCTGCAGGAACAGGCATTCGTGGAGTATGGAAACTATATCGGTGAGACCATCAAGATGGCGGCGGAAATGGGGGTCAAGCACCTTACACTCGGTATTATGATGGGCAAGGCGGTGAAGCTGGCTGCTGGACATCTCGACACCCACAGCCGACATACTACGATGGACCGCAATTTCATCGCCCGAATGCTTCGCGAGGCGGGGTGTGGGGACGACACTGTCGGACGGGCGGAGCACCTGAATCTGGCCAAGGAGCTTTGGACAATAGTGCCCGCAGATCGCATACGAGACTTCTGCCAGGTGGTGATCCGTCATTGCCGCAAGCACTGCAAGCCGCTGCTGCCACAAGGCGAACTCACTATCCTGCTCATCAGCGAGGAAGGAAAAATATTTGAGGAGGCATAGACTTCTATAGTCTCTATAGCCTCTATAGCCTCTATCTGAAAACCATCTAAAATTCAAAAGATATGAAAAAGAATACCTGTATGACTGTTGCAATGGCGTTTCTGCTGATGCTTCCCCTGCTGGCCGGATGTTCCTGCGGAGGACATAAAGGCGGAAAGGCTGTAGAAGTGAATGGCGCGCCTGTGGAAGTGGATTCTGCTGAGATGATCAGGCCTGACTATGCGAAAGGTTTCACCGTCAAATACCTGTCTGATGACGTACGACTCGTAGAGGTGGGCGACCCTCAGCATGTGCTGAAAGAGAGCGATGAAGACGAGGACTACGACATGCCGGTGGACTACCGCTTCGCTTTGGTGAGGAAAGGCTCGAAGGCTGACGTGCCGGAAGGGTATAAGCGTGTGGAGGTGCCGATTGAGAGAACCATCTGCATGACTTCGCTACAGCTGTCCAACTTCACCGCACTCGATGCACACAACGTGATCCGTGGAATCACCGGAACGAAGAACCTCTTCGACGAGGATATCAAGGAAAGGGTGAAGAATGGGGAAATCGTGAAAATCGGGATGGAGGGTGACTTCGACCCGGAACTGGTCCTGGCCGCTAATCCGGAGGTCATCTTTATTTCGCCCTTCAAGCGGGGAGGTTACGATGCCATCAAGGAAACGGGCGTGACTCTCGTGCCACACCTCGGCTATAAGGAGCTGGACCCGCTGGGACAGGCGGAGTGGATGAAGTTCGTCGCTTTGTTCATCGGTAAGGAGAAGGAGGCCAACGTGGTGTTCGAAGGTATCCGGAAGCGATATGAACAGGTGAGAAAGCTGGCGGACGGCGTGAAAGACCGACCTACGGTCTTCAGCGGAGAGATGCACGGAGGCAACTGGTATGCCGTCGGAGGACGCAACAACCTCGCACAGCTCTTCCGGGATGCAGGAGCCGACTATATCATCAAGGACGAGAACACGGGGGGAGTAAACCTGGAGTTTGAGCAGATGTATGCCATGGCGGCCAATGCCGACTATTGGCGTATCCTCAACAGTTTTCCCGGAAACTTCTCATATGAGGCGCTGGAGGCTTCGGAACCGCGGAACGAACTGTTCAAGGCTTTCAAGGACAGGCATGTGGTATATTGCAACATGAAGCAGACTCCCTATTATGAGCTGACACCAGTACAGCCTGATGTGCTGCTGAAAGACCTTGTGGCCATTTTCCACCCGGAACTGGTCGAGACGGATTACCAACCGAAATTCTACAGACTCCTGAAATGAGACATCATTCACTGACAAAATTTTTAGCCG
>FLNY01001028.1_pt1 | contig 13492 bp, 8 predicted proteins | sample 1140381 | NCBI WGS metagenome assembly FLNY01 (sample SAMEA3878172, study PRJEB12797) | bioreactor metagenome | biome: Moose rumen | place: Sweden | collected 2011-10
CATTGAGTAATCATATGATGTCCGTTTATGTACGATGACAAACTGCTTGATGCTACCAAGTAAGAAAAAAACCGGGCACACGCTGGTGTCCGGTTTTTTACTGTAATTAGATGCTGCGTCTGATTAGTTAAGAGCGTCGGTCAGCTCCTTGCCACCTTTGAACTTAGCAGACTTCTTTGCTGCAATCGTGATCTGAGTCTTAGTCCGGGGGTTCATGCCCTGGCGCTCACCTCTCTCTGCTACTGAGAATGTACCAAAACCGATAAGAGCAACTTTGTCGCCTGCCTTCAGTGCCTCGGCGATTGCCTCTGTTGTTGCGTCAATGGCTTTCTTGGCGTCTGCTTTCGTCAGACCAGCCTTCTCTGCTACTGCATTTACGAGATCATTCTTGTTCATAGATCAATTTTTTTAAGTGTTAAAATATTAGTTTGTAATGTCACATTTTTATATTGTTGGCATTAAATTCCTAATTTATAACGCAAAGTTATACTTTTAGTTTCAACAAACAAATAATTTTGTTAAAAAAAATAATATTTTTGTGTTTTTTTCTACTATTTGACCAATATTTGCATCATAATCAGAGAAAAAAAGGTAATTTTGCAATAAATTTTTAAAATCACGCATTATAAACCATTTTTTCATTATGAATACGAAATTACCCAACGTCATCAAATATCTGCTTATCGCCAACATCATCATGTTTGTGCTGACCGAACTCATGGCAATGAAGCACACCGACCTGTCACAATCCCTCGGACTTTTCTATATAGGAAGCCACTATTTCAAGCCACACCAGCTCATCACATACATGTTCATGCATGCCAACTTCATGCACATCTTCTTCAACATGTTCGCACTTTGGATGTTCGGCAACATCATGGTCAGGACGTGGAACGAGAAGAAATTCCTCCTCTTCTATTTCGTCTGCGGAATCGGAGCAGCCATCACACAGGAGGTGGGACAGGCCATCGGAGTGCTCAACCAGAACTCATGCACCATCGGTGCGTCGGGCGCTGTATTTGGCATACTCCTCGCATTCGGCATGACATACCCCAACGAGAAACTGTTCATCATACCCATCCCCTTCCCCATCAAGGCGAAATACCTCATCTTCGGATATATCCTCATCGAAGTTCTCCAGTTCTTCAGTGCCACCGGCGACGGCGTGGCACACCTTGCACACCTCGGCGGTGCTCTCTTCGGATTCCTGCTCATGCTCTACTGGAAAAAACACCCCGACAAGGACATCAACAACTGGACCAGGACCAACCCGGGCAGCTCCACCGGCCAGCGCAAGGGCAACATCTTCGGATTCGGAAGGAAAGCGTCATCCGGCGGACAACAGCCCTTCACCGTCACGTACGGAGGTAACACCACCCGTCAGGAGACCGACTACGAATACAATGAGCGGAAAAGACGGGAGGCGCATGAAGTAGACCTCATCCTCGACAAAATCAGGAAAAGCGGATGGGACAGCCTCACGCCCGAGGAGCAGAAGAAAATCATCGACGCCAGCAAGAAATAAAGAAAATGTCACACCATTCCAGCAAATCGAGGAAAATCATTATCATCATCACAACCATTATCACCGCTATCGTGGCCGCATTGATGATTCTGAGTGCGTTCAGCGGAACACTGCAGCCTCAGAGCCATCCCAGGCTCGCCGTTCTGCCTCTGGGATTCCCGTTCCTGCTGGCGGCCAACATCGTCATGCTCATCCTGTGCCTCTTCATCTGCAGGAAAAGCGCATGCATTCCACTCGCCGCCATGCTCCTCTGCATCACCGACATCAGGGCATTCCTTCCCGTCAACATTCCGGAAAACATCCCCCAGGATGCCGTCAAGGTCCTGTCATTTAATATCGGCGGGGCATGCGCGGAAGAGAAACAGCAGTTCATCGACTACATCACCGGCCAGGACGCCGACATCATCTGCCTGCAGGAGGTCTACTGGAAAGGGAAATGGGTGGACAACGAGCAGGTCCGTGCCGTCTACCCCCATATCGTCACTCTCTCAGGCAAGGCGAAGATGTCCTGCGTGAGCAAGTACCCCATCGTAGGTACGGAGCAAATCCACTATAAGAGCGGCGGTAACATGTCAGCCGCATACTACCTCGACATCAACGGCGACACCGTCATGGTCATCAACAACCACTTCGAGTCTTACAGGTTCTCTGAGCAGGAACTGAACCAGTACAGGGAAATCACGGGAAGCAACATGCCGATGAGAAAGAGGGAGGAAGAGTCGAAGGACATGGTCAAGAAGCTGATGGCCGGCAAGAAGATGAGAGGCCCTCAGGTGGAGGCCGTGAACGACTATATGCTGAGAAACTGGAAAAGACACACCATCGTCTGCGGCGATTTCAATGAGACCGCCAACGAATATGCCCATTACCTGCTCACGAAAAAACTCAACGACGCATTCACCAGGGCCGGAAACGGATTCGGCTTCTCGTTCAGCAAGAACAAGCTCCACTTCCGAATCGACCACATCCTATGCTCTGAGGACATCAAACCCATCGGATCTTTCGTTGACAAATCGTGCGCCTTAAGTGACCATTTTCCAATTATTTCACACCTCAAATTGAAATAATCACACAATTTCAGCACTTTTTCTGACGAAATTTACAAGAAAAGTATTTATTTTCAGAAAAAAACACTAACTTTGCAAACTTGAATGATTGTATTTGTTAAATGGAACCTCCATCGCATACATTATTATATAAATAATTCGTGCGGAAAAGGTGTCCATTCGACATACTTTGTGCGCTATATATAACACCGGCGCACACAGAGAAAATGGAAAGAGCGGAAAATAGTACAAAACATTAAATAACAAACAAAAATCAATTCACAAAAAAATGCAAAACAAAGGATTTGTAAAGGTCATTGCGGTCCTGCTTGCACTGATCTGCGTTTACTACCTCTCATTTGCAGTCTACACCAACCATGTGGACAACAAAGCCGAGAAAATCAAAGAGGAAATCGGCGGTGAGAAAGGCGAAAAGGCAGCACAGGCATATCTGGACTCGCTCAACCAGGAGAAATGCTACCTTGGCAACACCCTGAAGGAATGCCGCGAGAACGCCATCGGACTCGGACTCGACTTGAAGGGTGGTATGAACGTGATGCTGGAAGTGTCCGTGCCGGACGTGGTCAGAGTGCTTTCTGACAACAACCAGACACCGGAGTTCCTGCAGGCTATGACAGAGGCTCAGAAGGAGTCACAGCAGAGTCAGTCGGACTTCATCACACTGTTCGTCGATAAGTACAAGAAGTTATCTAACGGAAAGACGCTCTCTGTGGTCTTCGCCAACTCAAAGATGGGCGACAAGGTAAAGACCAACAGCACTGACGCCGACGTCGAGAAAGCCATCAGGTCAGAAGTCGACGACGCTGTGGAGAACGCGTTCAAGGTGCTCAGGGCACGTATCGACCGATTCGGTGTCGTTCAGCCGAACATCCAGAAAATCGAAGGACAGGTGGGACGTATCAGCGTCGAGCTCCCGGGAATCAAGGAGCCAGAGCGCGTGCGTAAGCTTCTCCAGGGAAGCGCCAACCTCGAGTTCTGGGAGACCTACGACACCCAGGTGGCCCTGCCTTACCTCATACAAATCAACAACGCGCTCAGAGGCACAGAGGCTGAAGAGGAGACTGCCAGCGCAGAACCAGCAGACAGCACAAAGGCCGCTCCTGCTGCCGCAGCTGCTCCTGCCGACTCTACAGCCCTCGCCAAGAACGAGGCTGACGCCGACTCAGCCAAGGCTGACACGGCAAAGAAAGGCAACATCCTGGCGAACGTGAACAGCACCAACCCGGAGGACGCCAAAGCCAACCAGCAGCTCTCTGAGGAGGAACTGGAGAAAATCAAGAAGGAGAACCCGCTCCTGTCCATGCTCCATCCCCAGCAGGGCAACGCAGGATGTATCGTGGGATATGCCCTCGCTACGGATACCGCAGAAATCAACAAGCTGCTCGCTTCAGAGACAGCCAAGCAGATACTCCCTACCGACCTCGTCCTGAAATGGGATGTGAAGGGACTGAAGGGACAGGACAACGTGTTCCGCCTCTACGCCCTGAAGAAGGGTCCGAAGGGAACCGCCACGATGGAAGGTGACGTCATCACCGAGGCCCACGACGACTTCGACAACCTCGGACACCCCTCTGTTTCCATGAACATGAACACTGAGGGAGCCCGCAAATGGGCTGCACTCACCGAGGCCAACGTAGGCCACAGCGTGGCAATCGTGCTCGACGACTACGTATACAGCGCACCGAACGTGAACGACAAGATCGAAGGCGGCCGCTCACAGATCACCGGTGACTTCACCCCGAACGAGACCAAGGACCTCTCAACCGTCCTCGCTTCTGGTAAGATGCCGGCAAGAACCGTCATCGTGCAGGAGGATATCGTTGGTCCTACTCTCGGACAGCAGTCCATCCAGGCCGGATTCATCTCATTCATCATCGCATTCATCATCCTGATGATTTACATGTGCATGATGTACGGATTCCGTCCGGGTATGGTGGCAAACGGAGCGCTTATCCTCAACTTCTTCTTCACACTCGGTATCCTCACCTCATTCCAGGCGGCACTGACCATGTCGGGTATCGCAGGTATGGTGCTCACACTCGGTACGGCCGTCGACGCCAACGTGCTCATCTACGAGCGTATCAAGGAGGAGCTCAGAGGAGGAAAGACCATGAAGTCAGCAGTAGCTGCCGGTTACAGCAACGCGTTCTCAGCCATCTTCGACTCCAACCTCACATCCCTCATCACAGGTATCATCCTCTTCATGGCGGGTACAGGTCCTATCAAGGGATTCGCCACAACGCTCATCATCGGTATCGTTTGCTCGTTCTTCACTGCCGTTTGGCTCACTAGAATCGTGTTCGAGCACTTCGTCAACCGCGAGAAGTGGCTTGACCTCACATTCACCACGAGCATCTCACGCAACATGTTCAAGGACACCAAGTACAAGTTCATGAGCAGCTACAAGAAGTCGTTCACCGTATTCGGTATCCTCGTCGCAGCCGGTATCATCTCGCTCTGCATAAGAGGACTCAGCCAGTCAATCGACTTCACGGGAGGACGTAACTTCAAGGTGGAATTCCTCAAGGACGTTGACATCGAGGCCACACGTGCCACACTGCAAAAGAACCTCGTGGACAAGGAGAGCGAAGAGGCTGTCAACACCAACGTCATCGCACTCGGTACAGACGGCAGAAGCATCCGCGTAACCACCAACTACAAAATCAAGGACAACGGAGCAACGGTTGACCAGGAAATCGAGGGTATCCTCTATAACTCATTCGTAGAGCTCGGACTCGTGGACAAGAACGTGTCGCTCGACGCATTCATCGACCGCGACAACCGTGAGGGTGGTTCTATCATCAGCTCTCAGAAGGTTGGTCCTTCCATAGCCAAGGACATCACGTACAAGGCGTTCATCAGCGTGTTCCTCGCACTCGTAGCCATCTTCCTCTACATCCTTCTGAGGTTCCGGAACGTGGCTTACTCCGTGGGTTCAATCGTGGCTCTGGCCATCGATACATTCTTGATCATCGCGATGTACTCCATCTGCTACGGATGGATCGGATTCTCGCTTGAAATCGACCAGACATTCATCGGAGCCATCCTGACCGCCATCGGTTACTCCATCAACGACAAGGTGGTGGTGTTCGACCGTATCCGTGAGAACTTCAAGCTCTATCCGAAGCGTGATCACCAGCGCATCTTCAACGACTCGCTCAACCAGACGCTCACACGTACCATCAACACGTCTGTGTCTACGCTCATAGTGCTCCTCGCCATCTTCATCTTCGGTGGTGACTCCATCCGTTCATTCGCATTCGCAATGATCCTTGGTGTGGTATTCGGTACACTCTCATCCATCTTCATCGCAGCTCCTACTGCTTACCTCGTGATGGGACGCAAAATCAAGGAAGCACCTGCAGAAGAGGCTGCAGCTACACCCGAGCCAGCCAAGAAGTAATCAAAACCGGCAATAATCCCAAAGAGGCATGTGAAAATTCACATGCCTCTTTTTCTTTTCCCAACGTTCAGCACATAAGCCGCCCGTTTTTTGCGCCCCACTCTTCCACATCGCCCCCACTCTACCGCATCGAAGCCCATCCACACTGGGGGCGTGGACGTCCCCGTCCGCGCCAGCCGTCGAGGGCTCGATGCCCGAGACGGTTGAAAAAAACCGCTATAAAGATTTGCCAGATTTGATAAGATTTGTAAGATTTTCTTTCTGAGAATCTGCTTTCGCTCGGCAAATCTCAAACAAGTTTAGCCTTGCTCTCGCTTATTCGCAGATTTCTGCATGAAATGCACACCACACCTCATGATTCGACCCACGTCCATATTCCTTCCCGTCCGCATGGTCCTCTCAACCCTTAACTACCCACAGTAACCTCACTCTAAACCCTCAACTACCCACAGTAACCTCACTCTAAACTCTCAACTCTAAACTCTAAAAACAACTCTAAACTCTAAAAAAAAAATGGGCCGACACCCTTGTGCCAGCCCACTGTTCTTATGTGCCTTTAAAAACTTTACACCAGATGCTTGATTAAGTTCTCCTTGTCGCCCTCAAGCATGTCGATGACAGGAATCTCAATCATCGTGTAGGCACCGGGCTGCTGCTTCAGCGAAGCGCGGGCCACATTCACGAGCACCTGGGCAGTCAGGGCCGGGTTGTTGATTTTCATGTTGAACTCCAGCAGCTGGTTGTGAGTCGTGCCCGACACTCCCTTGCGAACCAGGTTCACGCCATGGCCCACGTCGTTCAGCGCATCCACGCTGTCCACCTGCTGGATATGGGTCTCGTCGTTCACGAAGTAAGGGTCAGCCTTGATCTGGGCGGCCACGGCCTGGAAGTCATAGCCCGGAAGCAGCTCCACATACACCATGCGGCGGTGAATGCCGGTGCCCAGAGGAATCGTCACGGACAGCGCGTCCTTTACGCCCTCGATGGCTTTCACGGCTACGGAATGTCCCATCGAACGGCCAGGACCGAAGTTCGTGTAAGTCACACCCTTCGGAGCCAGACTCTCCATCAGCGTGCGGACGATGGAGTCGCTGCCCGGATCCCAGCCGGCAGAAATGATGCTCACGGCGTTGTTTGCCTTGGCACATGCGTCAAGCGAACGTCGCAGGTCCACAATCTGAGTATGGATGTCAAACGAATCCACGGTGTTGATTCCCAAGGCAAGGCACTCCTTGGCATATTCCTCAACCTTGCGGGTAGGAGTGGCAAGGATAGCCACCTGAACGCCGTCAAGCTCCTTGATATTTTTCACTACTTTATAGTCGGCCAGCTCTGCCGGCTTGTTCTCCGCACCATTACGGCGCACGATTCCCACACATTCCATGTCACCCGAAGCCTCGATGGCCTGAAGGGTGTACTTCCCGATGTTGCCATAACCGATGATGGCCACTTTTGTCTTTGACATAACTATATTTTTTATGAATAATTAAAATTTTCTGCAAAGTTACGCTTTTCTTTTCAAAATCACGTAAATTTAACAAAAAAATTTACAAAACGTCACCATTTTACTTATTTTTGAGTAAATCTGACAGCATCTTCAACACCGTCTCCGGGGATGCGTCCTTCAGTACCACCTGCTTCTGCTTGTCCAAAAGATAGAGCGAGGGGGTAGCCGGAAGATAGTAAAGGGTCTTGGAATGAATCTCGCCACCGGGACTGTAGGCGTCGGTCCAGTTTGAAGGCATGCCATACGTCTTGCGCTTCCATGACTCATAGTCGGAATCGCCATATATTGCCAGCACCTGCACGCGGCTGTCACGAAGCACGGGCTCAAGCATCAGTTGGGGAAGGATACGCTCGCAGTTCTCGCAATCAGGGTCGTGGAACACCAGCAAGAGCCAATCGCTTTCCAGCTCATGCATTCGTCCCTCTGCGCCCTGGCGGGTGCGGTAAGCGAAGTCTGTGGCCACTGCGCCCACCTGGTTCTTGCTCACCTGGCTCAGGCGGAATCGGTCGCGCTCCAGCATCGCGCCATCGCACGTACTGCACCCGCCTACAATCTTGCGAAGCAGGGCGGCATAGACGAGATCGTTGCGCAATGGCGAATTGGGGTTGAACAGGTAGTGCTCCATCAGGTGGTCGTAGTGCCTCGCTCCCCATTCGGTAGCGAAAGCCCTCCTCACAAAGTCTGCCGCCGCCCGTTCTTTCTGCTTCTCATCCGCATATCCCAAGGTATAGATGAAGTCGGAAAACCCCTGTTCTCCCACCTGGCAGTTCGTGGCGGTCGTGTCGTTAAAGTCGAATCGGCTCCAATAGTTGCCAAGCAGAAAATCCATGCGTTCCTCTGGTGTGCGAAGCGAGTCAGGCAAGGCAGGATACGGAAACTCCTGGCCGACGGCTGAACCGACGGAAAGCAGGAATAAGAATATAAAAAGTTTGTTTTTCATCTTTTTGGTTGTTTTGTATGCATGCGACGGAATCCGCTGAAGAGCCTCCAGCATATACCCGCAAATTACAAATTTAGCAAAAAACGCACAACAAAAGGCAATTTTATGCCAATTATTCACCTTTTTTAAACTTTTTCTACCGCATTTGGAATAAAAACCGTAATTTTGCAAGCAAATTGACAAGATGAAATATGAGTAAGATAGGATTTGACAACGAGAAATACCTCCGCATTCAGTCGGAGAACATCAAGAAACGCATCGCACAGTTCGACGACAAACTATACCTTGAACTGGGCGGAAAACTGTTCGACGACCACCACGCATCACGCGTTCTGCCGGGATTCAAGCCCGACAGCAAGCTGTGCATGTTCCAGCAAATCAGCGACAGCATCGAGATAGTCATCGTCATCAGTGCCGAGGACATCGAGAAGAACAAGGTCCGTGCTGACCTTGGCATCACCTACGACGAGGACGTGCTTCGCCTGCGCGACGAGTTCATGGCAAGGGGATTTTTCGTTGGATCGGTGGTCATCACCCACTACGACGGACAGCGCGCCGCCGACCAGTTCCGTGAGCGGCTCACGCGGATGGGCATCAAATCCTACTACCACTACCTCATCGACGGATACCCCCACAACGTGGCAAAAATCGCCAGCGACGAGGGATTCGGAAAGAACGACTACGTGGAGACCGAGCGGCCGCTCGTCATCGTCACCGCACCGGGACCGGGAAGCGGAAAGATGGCGGTGTGCCTCAGCCAGCTCTACTGCGAGAACAAACGGGGCATACACGCCGGCTATGCCAAGTTCGAGACCTTCCCCGTCTGGAACCTGCCGCTCAAGCATCCCGTCAACATCGCATACGAGGCAGCCACGGCTGACCTCAACGACGTCAACATGATCGACCCCTTCCACCTCGAGGCATACGGAAAGGTGGCGGTCAACTACAACCGTGATATCGAGATCTACCCCGTACTCAAAGCGCTGTTCGAGGGAATATACGGAAAGACTCCCTACAAATCGCCCACCGACATGGGCGTCAACATGGTGGGATTCTGCATCAGCGACGACGAGGTGTGCTGCAAGGCATCCAAGGACGAGATCATACGCCGCTACTACGACGCCACGAACAAGCTGGCCGACGGTATGTGCAACGACTCTGAAATCAGCAAGATACAGCTGCTCTTCAACCAGGCAGGCATCTCTACGGCTGACCGTAAGACCACCGTCGCGGCCAACGAGCTCAGGGAGAAGAGCGGACACACCTCGGCGGCCATCGAGCTCGACGACGGAACCATCATCAAGGCGCACTCCAGCCCCCTGCTCGGATGCAGCGCAGCGCTCCTGCTCAACGCGACCAAGCACCTGGCCGGCATTGACCACGAAATCAAGCTCATTCCCCAGAGCATGATCGAGCCGATTCAGAAGACCAAGACCGAATACCTCGGAGGCATCAACCCCCGCCTCCACACCGACGAGGTGCTCGTGGCCATCTCCGTGCTCTCACAGCACGACGAGAACTGCCGACGGGCACTGCAGCAGCTGCCTAACCTGCGGGGATGCCAGGTGCACAGCACCGTCATGCTCAGCGAAGTGGACCGCAAAATCTTCAAGAAGCTGGGATGCAACCTCACATGCGACCCCATCAAAAAGAAAAAGACAGCGAAAAAATAAGCCTTTCTCAAGGTTTACAATACAGACGAAAAACAGGTCCGTCAGATTGGCACAAAACAGTAATCAGCCAAGCTGACGGATTTTTTTGTCGTGAACAGATACAAAATCAATCCTTTTTATTCCCTTTTACCACATTATTCCACCATATTGACAATAAAAAAAGAAGGAAAATCCTTTGCGAAATCAACAAAAACCATTAAATTTGCCATGTTATTTGTCTGCGTGACTACACGCAATCACACTACTACAGACCAAACTACATTTTACTGATAAAATGAAAAAAATACTACTAATCACGGCAGCGATTGCTGCCTTTATGTTGTTTTGTGTCCAAGTCAATGCGCAAAGCGGAAACAGGGCCTTCGCCTTCGGATATCAATGGACACAGGCGGAACTCGACAGTTTCCCACAGAAAACGAATATTCCGACTGTTTATCTGGAAGTTTATAAGACTACTGTCAATGACGACGGTAATACAGTTACCACATCCTTTACTGACGGGAGCCTTGAGAGCATCAGCACTATATTCGACCAGAAAAACGATTGGTATTACATCACAAAAGTGACTGTACGCGATGACGGTGGGACAATCAAGGAAAGAAGGGACTGGGCCGGAGTAAGAGGTAGAGGAAACTCCACATGGAATATAGGATATGGAAATTACAAAAGACCATTAAGAATCAAGTTCAACACCAAAACAGCTTTACTAACAACCATGGAAAATGGCGTCGAGGTCAACAACTACGCCAACGAGAAAAGCTGGACACTTTTGGCCAACTCGCTTGACGCGACACTTATCCGGAACGGAATGACTGCAGAGGTTTCCAAATACCTTGGATTGCAATTCACCCCGGCTTCTGTATATGCCGACTTGGTCGTCAATGGCAAGTACCTGGGAACTTACCAAATTTCGGATCAGGTACAGGTTGCCAACAAACGAGTCCCCATTATAGAGAATGTGGGGTATTTCTTTGAGTTTAATTCCGATAAGGGACAGATGATGAAGGAAGACCCTTATTTTAATCTAAGCAACGACGGATTCGGATGGGACAGCTATGTCAATGTCAAGTCACCAGAAGCAGATCTGGCTACTATTGACGGACAGACAAAAGACCCAAAATTCGACAAACTCAGAAGCCACATCGTTTCTGTGGCAAAACTTGCACAGAATGGTCCATACAATACGACAAGTTCATGGAGAAAATATGTGGATATTGAATCAGCCGTCAATGCATTTATTACGGAGGACATCACAGGAAACTATGATGGAGTTGTAGCAAACAATTATGCATATATGCCGGATATCTACTCCAAGATCTACTTTGGTCCAATTTGGGACACCGACCTGGCTTGGGGATGCCTTACGAACAATACAGACATGACTGAGAAGCATTTATGGGAAGGTGAGTCCCACGCATTTGGTGAAGTTGTCAAAAAACTGTATGAGAATGACCCTTATTTTGTGAAAGCTCTGTATGAAAGATGGGAAGAGGTTTATAACAACGGCGAGCTGACCACATATCTCCTAGGCAAGGTAGATGAGCTAAAGAACAGAATCAAACAATCTGCGGCTCTCAACTATAATGAAGGGCAGGATGGAGCCGGGCACAAAGTTCAAAAAGAAAGCTGGACTGACGGCAATCAATATGCTGACTTAGAAGCCGCTTACGAAGTGATGAAGACATTCATCACCAACCATATTGAATGGCTCAACAACGATTATCAGAACAAATATTACAGTCTCAACTGTCAGTCTCTTCCTGATCTCATCGACGAAGGAGAAGGAGGAGAAGGTGGAGGCACCGGGGCCGGCCTTGTCCACGAGGGACTTAATAAGTTCTGGGGATATGGGGAAGACACCTATTATTACTATGGTTCAAGTTCTGATATCAAGACTGGAGCTACTCTCACGGTTACGCTTACAGGAGGAACCAACTTCCAAATATGGACAAACAACTCTTATAAACTCTACGACGCGAACTCAGGATGGACAACCAGCAGCGATAATAACCAATTTGTCTACACCCGTACACTGACCGCCGAAGATGTTAATGCGATAAAAAACAACGGATATGTGTTTGCCATCGTCATGTGGAACGCAGAATGTACGAGCGTCACGCTTGAAGGAGGCGAAGCTGGACAAGGCGGTGATATTGCTGGCTGTACCCACGACTATGCTGACTGTAATTATGAGCCCCTGGGCGACGGAACTTACCGACGCGTCTGCAACCTCTGCGAGGAGGCGGAGCTCGACGGAGAGCCTTACTACCAGTTCGTCATCTATCCGGAAAGTGACACCGAACTCACCATGATGGGAACCACCTGGAGGCCGGAGGACATCGGCACCGACGCACAGGGCAACGCACTCTATCCCAATGCCATCGCAAAGGTGAAGGTGACTGCCGACGTGGCGGCAAACATCAAGGACGGAGTCAACATCGTCAACGTCACGGGAGAACAGGTCTGCCAGAACCTCGTCATCACCGACGGCCACCCCTACTACTGCGACAAGAAGTTCACAGCCGTCAAGTCCACTTACTCCCGTAAGATGAAAAACGACTGGGGCACCATCATCCTCCCTTACAAATACCAGCAGGCCAGCAACGAGACCGCGTCCTTCTATCATCTCAGCGGAGTCAACGAGATGAGCGATGGTAAGCTTACCCTCATCCTCACCGCCATCAACCCGTCCATCGACGGAAACGCCAGCGCTTACACACCGGTATTCTTCAAGCGGAAGAGCGGCTCCTCCACCATCACCGTTGACGGAGAGAACATCACCGTCAAGAAGTCCACGGCCGACAAGACGAGCTCCACGGTGGCTGACTGGACGCTCTACGGAGCCATCGAGCAGACGGAGACCGTCACCGACGAATACGCCTACTATGTGGCGAACAACACGTTCTACCAGAACGACGGCAGTTTCCAAGTCAATCCGTTCCGGGCATACATCAAGTACTCTGGGCTCGACCTACCGGCCAAGACCATCGGCATCACCGACACGGACAACGACGACATCGCCAGCTCGCTGCAGACCGTCAGCACAGACGACTGCCTCGCCATCTTCATCGACAACGGACAAATCTCCGTAGGAGCGCCGGCCGACATGAACGTCACCATCACCACCATCGGAGGCGCGCTCATCAAGTCTGCTGCCATGACCAAGGGCTCCACCATCACCGTGAATGTGCCATCAGGAATCTATCTCGTCAACGGCGTGAAAGTACTCGTAAAATAAAAGTCAAACAACCGATATCGATAATCCCGTCTCCATCCCGAGGCGGGATTTTTCGTGTCCTCTTTTCCCGCAAACCAATGTATTTTTGAATCAAAAGCTATTCCAAATGTAACATTCTGCAAGAAACCCTCCCATCCCC
>FLNY01004897.1_pt1 | contig 13487 bp, 11 predicted proteins | sample 1140381 | NCBI WGS metagenome assembly FLNY01 (sample SAMEA3878172, study PRJEB12797) | bioreactor metagenome | biome: Moose rumen | place: Sweden | collected 2011-10
GTTCAGAAAAATCTCTCCTATGACTTTACGGAAATCGAAAACATTTTCAAAAAGGATAAGCCTGATCTGCTCGTTGTTAGCCACGCAAGTAATGTAATCGGTCTTGTTCAGCCTGTAGAAAAATTGTGTCTTCTTGCAAAAAAGTTTGATTGCCTGACTGTGCTCGACATGGCGCAGACGGCAGGACTGGTAGATTTGAACGTGGGTCTTGAAACAATTGATTTTGCAGTCTTTGCCGGACACAAAACTCTTTACGGACCTACAGGAATAAGCGGCTTTGCCATGAAAGCTGATTTTGATCTTGCTCCAGTTTTGTTCGGCGGAACAGGCTACGAAAGCGCAAACCAGGATATGCCAAAAGAAATCCCCCAGCGATACGAGATGGGAACGCTCAATATCTCTGGAATTGCAGGCTTGTATGCGGCGACCGGCTGGATTTTGGAAACTGGCATTGAATCAATCTGGATGAAGGAACAGGAACACAGAAAATGCCTGCTTGAGATTTTGAGAAAGTACGATTTTGTGAAGATTGTTGGAAATTGCCACACGGATTCGAGATTTCTAACGAAATCTCAGTCTCTGGAGCAAGAAGTCAAATATGCAGGCATTGTCTCATGCTTAATAGAAGGAGTTCCAAGTGACACGGCGGCAAGCGTTTTTTCCGAGCAGAATATCGCCGTGCGGTCTGGCTTACAGTGTGCTCCGCTTGCCCACAAAACGCTGGGGACTTTTCCTGCAGGCACGGTGAGGTTTAGCACCAGCTATTTTACCGGCGACGAGGATTTTATGGAGCTGGAAAAGGCGATGGAGTATTTGAAGGGGAATTTGTAGGAGGAGAATTTGAAAATGACAGAAAGATTTACAGACATAACCTTCCAAACCCGTTACCGCTCAGGAGATGCCTACGCTAAACCTCGTGAATTTTATAATCAGGTTTTGCCTTGCACAAAACTCTACAGAAGAGCGGTAGGCTTTTTTTCTTCTACAAGTTTTTTAGAAATCTCCTACGGAATTTTGTCTCTTGTGAAGAATGATGGAAAAATGCAGTTAATAACTTCACCTCGATTAAACGAAGATGATGTTGCCGCAATCAAAAAAGGCTATGAATCAAGAGAAAATATCTATCTTAGGGCTTTTTCACGCGAGATGATTTTGCCCAAAACAATCAACGAGCAAAACAGATTAAATATTCTAGCAAATCTAATTGAAATGGGAATCTTAGAAATAAAAATTGCCGTTACAAAGAATCCTGAATTTAGCATGTACCATGAAAAGATTGGTCTTTTTGTTGATGACGAGGGAAATAAAGTTGCAATTTCGGGAAGCATGAATGAGTCTGAAACGGCTATTTCTGAAAACTTTGAATCATTTCAGGTTTTCTGCGGCTGGTATGAAGGAGACGCGGAACGTGTAAAAATATGTGAAGATGATTTTAACGCAATGTGGCAGAATAAGCAAAATGCACTGGAAGTTTTTGACTTTCCTGAATTGCCAAAGATGTTGATACAAAGATATAAGAATAAAAGCTTTTCGAAAAGTGAATTAATTGAAAAATCCTTTTCTATTAATTCTGATGAAGATGTTGAAATCGAAAAAGCTCTTCCACCTAATATTCCGACAATGCCAGACTGGTTACAGCTTCACGATTACCAAGAAGAAGCCATTGATAATTGGGCTAATCAAAATTACCGTGGTATTTTTGACATGGCAACGGGAACAGGAAAAACTCTAACGGGCTTGTCGGCTTTAACAAGACTGTTTTCTGATAAATTTCCAGAAAAACTCTTTGCAATTATCGTTTGTCCTTATCAGCATTTGGTAGAACAGTGGGTAGAAGATATTGTAAAGTTCAATATCCAACCGATTATTGGGTATTCGAGTTCGCCACAGAAAGATTGGAAAGGCAGTCTTAGAACTGCTGTTCTTGATATTTCGATAAAAAGTCTAGAAAAAGATTTTTTCTGTTTTATTTGTACAAATACAACTTTTTCATCTGAGTTTGTCCAAAGTCAAATTGCAAAAATACGAGTTCCAAAGCTACTTCTTGTTGACGAAGCTCATAATTTTGGTGCGCCATATCTTTCAAAATGGTTGTTGGACTCTTATCAATATCGAATCGGTCTTTCTGCCACAATAAAACGACATGGGGATACCGAGGGAACTCAAAAACTGTTTGATTTTTTTGGAAATAAAGTAATCGAATATAACATCGAAAGAGCAATCAAAGAAAAAAAACTGACTCCGTATAAATATTATCCCGTGATTATAACTCTTGATGATGACGAACTTGAAGAATATAAAAGGCTTACAAAAGAAATTAATAGTAACCTAATTGTTGATAAAAAAGGAAATTACAAACTTTCCAAATACGGCGAAATTCTTGCAATGCAACGCTCAAGAATTGTTGCAGGTGCAAAAGAAAAAATCCTAATGCTTCGTAAAAAAATTCTGCCGTATAAAAATGATACACATCTCCTTGTATATTGTGGAGCAAATACATCTCTTGTTGAAAATGAAGATTTTACGCAGGTGGAAGAAATTGAAGAACGCCAAATTGTGACAATCTCAAAAATGCTTGGAAATGAACTTGGTATAAAGAATCATCATTTTACATCTAATGAAAATGTAAAGGAACGAAATGAACTGAAAGAACGCTTTACTAATGGTGATTTACAGGCTCTAGTCGCAATCAAGTGTCTCGATGAAGGCGTGAACATTCCAAAAATCAAAACTGCATTTATTCTTGCAAGTACAACAAATCCAAAAGAGTACATTCAGCGTCGAGGTCGCGTACTTCGTCTTGCTGAAGGTAAAGATTTTGCAGAAATCTATGACTTTATTACGCTTCCATATCCTATTGAATCAGTACAATCGTTAACTCAAGTGCAAATCAATGAGGTTGTTTCGCTTGTAAAACGAGAATTATACCGTGCAGAGGAGTTTGCCAGGATTGCTAAAAATTGGGGTGAAGCCGAATCCGTCTTAAATGAAATTCGAGATGCGTACAATGTGCGTGTTGAAATAAATGCTGCTACAGAAATGGAGGTCTTTGATGAATGAAGAAAACAAAGAAGTTGAAATTGACAAAGTAAAGGCTCAAAAAATTATGCAGAAAATCATTCTTGCAGAAGCCAAAAACTTAAAGTCAAAAGAAATTCCAGACATGGTAAAAGCCATTCAAAAAATGATTGAGGAGGAAGTTCAATGTTATTAAAGAAACTTACGCTCAAAGATTTCCGCCAGTTTAAAGGAACTCAGGAAATTATCTTTTCGCCAGACAGAGAGCAGAATGTTACAATCATTGTCGGTGAAAATGGAACAGGGAAAACAACATTTGAGCAGGCATTTACCTGGTGTCTGTATGGAGAAACGAGTTTTTCTGATAAAAATTTGCTTTGTAAATCAACAGCACAGGAAATAAATCCAGGTGAAGAAAAAATCGTTTCCGTCATTTTGGAATTTGTTCACAATAATACAGAGTATACATGCAAAACAGAACAAATCTATTACAAAGATTCTTATGGTGCGATAAAGTCGAAATCGAATCTTACTCGAGTTCTTGAATACAAGGGAAAGGACGGACAGCAGGAAAATATTTCACCAACGCAGCTTGAAGGAAAAATCAACGAAATACTTCCTAAAGAACTTTCAAGTTATTTTTTCTTTGATGGTGAGCGAATTGGCAATATGAGCAAGGAGATTGCAAAAGGAAAATCAAAGGAATTTCCTGCAGCTGTAAAGAGTCTGCTTGGGCTTTCCGCATTTGAAAGTGCATTAAATCATCTTAACGGTGTTCATAATCAGAATTCTGTTGTTAAGTCGTATAAAAGAAGTTTTAATGCTACTGGAAATAACGAACTGAAAAAACTTATAGACGAAATAGACAGTCTTGAAAAAGAGCGCGATGATAAAGAAGAGCGAATTACAGAAATTAATGATAAAGATTTGCCAACGGTTCAGTATGAAAAAGAACGTATCGAAAAGGAACAGAAAAAATTCTCTAATGTAGAAAGTTTGGTTAATGAGCGAAAAATTCATGAAGACAATCTAAAAAAAGAAGAAAACCTTCGGCAAACTAATGTCGGAGACTTTTTTAAATCCTTTTCAAAAGATTCTTATCAGTTTTTTGCTCTTAAAATGATAAACGATGCTGTAAAGGCACTTTCCGAAGCTGAAATTAAAGATAATGGAATTCCTGATATTCATGCAAGAACAATTGATTATCTTATAAATACTCGAAAAACATGCTTGTGTGGTGCACCCATCATTGAAGGAAAAGAAGTACATCAACACCTTATTGATTTATTGCAATATATTCCTCCTCAGTCGCTCGGAACTTCAATTCGACAGTTTGTAAATTTGGCTAACGAAAAATCAAAAATTGGTGACTTTACAGAATCAATGGTAGATTTTTATGGACGTATAAGACAATCTGATGAAGAGATAAAAAAGCAAAACAATGAAATTGAGAGAATCAATAAAGAATTAACGGGTATAGATGAGAATGGAATTTCAAAACTACAGAAAGATTTGGATCACTATTCTCAAAAAGAACTCGAATATGTTGATGAACGAGGAAAATGTAGAGAAGCAATCTCTCGCCTCACTGATGCAATAAACGGTAAAGAACAGGCAAAAAGCAAATTCACAAACATCGGCGAAACCAACAGAAAAATCTCTGCTTACCTAGCCTATGCAAATTACATTTTTGAAGAAATGCAAAAGCAATATAGTGAAGAAGAAACAAAAGTCCGCACTCAATTTGAAGAAACAATCAATAAGATTTTCAAAGAAATCTATAACGGAGGTCTTTCTCTCAAAATCGATGAAAAATACAACATCAAAATCCTTGTGAATGATTTCAACGGTTATAACGAAGATGTTGAAACTTCAACGGCACAAAGTCTTTCTGTTATTCTTGCCTTTATTTCTGCTGTCATAAAAATGGCTCGTGAAAATGAAAACAGTGGAAATAAGCTTTTAGTGACAGAAGCCTATCCTCTAGTAATGGATGCTCCTCTTTCGGCTTTTGATAAAACTCGCATACAAACAATTTGTGAAGTTCTTCCAAATATAGCTGAGCAGGTAATTATTTTTATTAATGACAAAGACGGTGAGGTTGCCGAAGTAAATATGAGAGAAAAAATCGGGAAGAAATACTCTTTCCGAAAAGAAAATGAATTTGAAACTTACATGGAGGAAAAATAATGTTTGATAAAGATTTAAATATCACTGGAAAACATGGCGATTATATGCGAAAAATAGTTGCAGAACTTGATTCTGAGAAGAATAAGTTTTTTCGATTTGCTTATGATGCTTATCGATGTGCTGCTGTAATCGGTTTTCTCTATGGGAGAAAAGCTCAGAAGCAAACATCGTCGAAAGATGATTATACAATTTTTTTGAGCCAAATTAAAAACATCCAAGATGATCTTGATTTCAATTATAAACTCATCATGCTTTTAGACAAAGAACATGAGCAAAATTTTGACAATCGACTTCAAAAAGCGTTTAATTATTCACAAAATGAAAGACCAAATGGAGATGTAGAACTTTTTGAGCAATACTCGCTTGGCGGAATTGAAATTCTTTATGAAAAGCTCATAAAAGATGCTAACAAACCGGAAGATTATATTTCTAATTTGATGGCTTTTGTTCAGGAATTCAATGAGCGTTACAATTCTGATGTTGATTCTGTAAATCTTGTTGAACTATGCAGAGCAGCAAGTGCATTTTAGGTTATGAATGACGCTATAATCGAAAAACTCTTTCTGCAATATCAGCAGAAAGGTTTTTTGACGAATGATGAAATTTTAGCCGAATTAGTTTTCTCAAATGTTTCGATTATTCAAACAGAACGAATTTGTTCAGAATTACTAGCAAAAGGAGTTTTGATTTCAGATTCTGCTCCGAGTAAGAAAAGAGAATCTAATCTTAATTCTGATTACGATAAAGCCCACATTGATTATAATGCACTGTATGAGAAAATTATCGGGAAAGAGCCAAACCTAAAATTTCTCGTCAATTACATCAGAAAAATTCAGCCTCCTCAGTTACATGAAGTAGAGAAGTTGTATCCGCAAATACAAGAAGAAAATGATTTTGCCAGAAACCGCCTTTTTGAGATGAATATGCGAATGGCTTTAAAACTTGCCTATCAGAAAGCGAAGCAATTTCAGTTATTGTTAGAGGATACGGTGCAAAATGCAATGATTGGTCTTTTTGAGGCAATAGAAAATTTTGATTTAACAAAACATGAGAAATTCCAAGGTTATTCGACATTTTGGATTCTCAATTCAGTGAATCGAAATAAAAATATTAATGAAACTCTGATAACAATTCCTACACATTTTCTTGAAATGCATGAAAAAATTTACAAATATTTGTATGAGGAACATAAAGATTTTTTTGAAGAACCAATTTTATCTGCAAAACTAATTTCTGAAATTTCATCTTTTTTTTATATTCAAGAAGATGTTGTAAAACGGCATCTGATTCTTCTTAGTCCATTGATTGATGAAAGTGTTCTTGAAGACTTGTTTTTTGAGGATTTTAGTGATGAAGTCTGCGACAAGATTTTTGCAGAACAGATTAATACACTTTTGGATGAACTAAAACCTAAAGAACGACAAGTTCTAAAATTTCGCTTTGGCTTATATAGAAAAAGTGATTTTGATTATGATAATGTTTGCAAGCTTGTGAACCAGAAAATTTATGGTGGAGAAGGTAAGTATGGTTACTCACAAACATTAACGCTTGAACAGGTTGCGAATTTATACGGCCTTACAAGAGAACGAATAAGACAAATAGAAAATAAAGGCCTAAAAAAGTTGAGAGAAAAACTTAGACCTTTTGGTGAAACAGAATCTTATTAGGAGTATATAATTAAATGACCCGTGATGAATTATTAAAAAACATCAAACCAACAATTGCCGGACTCGTTATGACCGAGGATACGGGATTACAGTTTACTGTTATGTTGCATCCGCTCTTCCCTCCGCGCAAGGCTTTCTGCTATAATTTATTAAGGAGTCGATATGTTTACTGGAATTATTGAAGAAATAGGGAAGATAAAAAGAGTGTCGCTTTCCGGGAAATCCGGCTCGCTTGAAATTGCCGCAAATGTCGTTCTTGAAGGCACTAAGATTGGAGACTCAATTGCCGTGAACGGAGTTTGCCTTACGGTGACATCACTTTCCGAAGCAAGTTTTACTGCCGATGTTATGGCAGAAACCTTGCGACGAAGCTCTCTTGGCTCGCTTAGGGCCGGTAGTTCCGTAAATCTTGAAAGGGCTATGTCAGCGCAAGGGCGATTTGGCGGCCATATTGTCAGCGGTCATATTGACGGAACCGGTAAAATCTCAAAAATGAAAAAAGAAGAAAACGCCGTCTGGGTGTTTATCGAAGCAAAAGCAGAGATTCTGTCGCTTATTATCGAAAAGGGCTCTGTTGCTATCGACGGAATCAGCCTGACGGTGGTCAGCGTTACTGATTCTGAATTTTCTGTCAGCGTAATTCCTCATACATCTAAAGAAACGACCCTTCTTTCTAAAAAAGCAGGGGATTTTGTAAATCTTGAAAATGACATTGTGGCAAAATATGTGCAAAAGTTACTCGGCTCTTCTATCTCGCCTGTTACAACAAGCCAGGCTGACGAAAAAATCCTAAACTGGCTGAAGAGCTAAAATCCGGGAACCTTCGGCGCGGTGAATTTTTTTTTCATCTGCTGGAGCAAATCTATTGCCATTTCTGCGCTGACTTCCTTTTGAGGCTCGTGATATTCAACCAAATGCGGCGGAATTTCGTCCAAAAAACGGCTTGGCTGACACTCAACCGAGCTGTTCTGCCTGCGGCGAGTGCGGCAGCTTGAAATAAAAAGCTTGTCGCGGGCACGGGTGATTGCGACATAAAAAAGCCGCCTTTCTTCTTCGACGGCAGCGTCTCCGCCTTCATCTACGGCCCGCCCATGGGGAATTAAGCCTTCTTCAGCTCCTGCGATAAAGACGACAGGAAATTCCAAGCCCTTTGAGGCGTGAATCGTCATAAGGTTTACTTTTCCAAGATTTTCGTCATCGTCCAAATCATCTCTGGAAAGCAGGGTGATTCTGTTCAGATAGTTGTATAAAGTCGCTTCCCCTGTGTCAGGATTGTTTTCAAATCGCTCGATTGAGCCAATCAGGCTTTCTATGTTGAGCATTTTGAATCTGGCCGCTTTTTCAGATTTTGGATTTTCTCCAATCAGATAGTCAAAATATCTGATATTTTCGACCATAGAACGGACTTTTTTTGCCAGCCCGTGACCGCCGAGCATGGATTTATTCCCCTCGATAATGTCGACAAAGGCCTTTAGGTTCTGCTTTGTGCTTTCAGAAAATGATTCGTCGGAAGAGGCGGCCGGGTCAAGAGCGACACCAGAAGAACTTGCCGGAGGCCGTTGCATAAACAAATCCGCCTGCTCGTCAGGTACTTCCAAAAGCGCGTTGATTGCCTGCCAAAGAGAGCAGGAAAGGTTTTTTGCGATTTCGTTGAGCTTTTCTATTGTCGCCCGTCCAATTCCGCGGCGGGGCGTATTTATGATTCTGAGCAAATTTACATCGTCATCATGATTTGAGATTACGCGAAGATAGCTGATTATGTCTTTGATTTCCTTCCGCTGAAAAAAACTTGTTCCTCCGCTCATGGTGTAGGGGATATTTTCTGCCAGAAAAGATTCTTCCAAAACCCGGGACTGAGTGTTTGCCCGCATAAGAACGCAAAAATCGTCATATTTTCGCTTTTCTGAAACGCAGATTCCCTGAATTGTCTCGATGATGAATTCAGCCTCCGCAGTTTCATTATCCGGCATATAAATCTCGATGGGCTTTCCCTCTCCGTTACCGCTCCAAAGTTCCTTGTCTTTACGGTTCGTGTTGTGCTTTATGACACCGTTAGCGGCCGCCAGAATCGTTCCCGTAGAGCGGTAATTCTGCTCAAGGCGTATTTCTTTTACATCTTTAAAATCCTTTTCAAAATTTATGATGTTCTGGTAGTCCGCACCCCGCCAAGAATAAATCGACTGGTCGTCATCTCCAACGACGGCGATGTTGTTTTCTGCCAGAAGTCGCATAAATTCGTATTGCTGGTGGCTCGTGTCCTGAAATTCATCGACCATTATGTATTTGTAGCGCTCTTTGTATTTCGCCAAGATTTCCGGATGCTCACGGAAAAGCTTAATCGGAAGAGTTATTAAATCATCAAAATCGACCGCATTGTAAAGCTTTAAGCCTTCCTGATAGCCTTCGTAAAGCTCTTTGTACATTTCATTTTCGCTTGTCCACTGCTTTCGGCCAGTTTTTATATCTGAAATTAAGATTCCAACCTGATAGACATCCAGCGCGTCCGGAGAATAGTGAAGCTCCCTGCCAGTTTCTTTTATAAGGGCATTTCGGTCAGTTTCATCATAAATCGAAAAATTTTCGCGATAGCCCAGGGCCGCAATTTCCTGCCTTAAAACACGGACTCCAAAAGCGTGGAAAGTCGATACCGTAAGAAGAGGGAGTTTTTTTCCTGTAAGCTCCTTGATTCGCTCGCTCATTTCTCGGGCCGCCTTGTTTGTGAAAGTGAGAGCCAGAATCGCGCTCTGGGGAACTCCCGCATCGAGCATGTGGGCAATTCTGAATGTAATAACACGGGTCTTCCCGCTGCCAGCGCCCGCAATAATCAAAATCGCACCGTTAATTGTCATTACGGCTTCGTATTGCTCAGGGTTCAGCTCGTTCTTAAGGTCAGATAAGTCAGTCATAGGAAGGTAAGTATAAAGGAAAAGGTAAGAAGTGAGAAGTAAACAAGTTTGAGTTTTTAGGGAAATATGATATAGTTCTAAAAAATGCAATCTCATATTCAAAAAACAATCTCACAAATTTCTCCACTGGACGAAAAAGCGGTTTTAAAAGCAAGGGAATATCAGGCAATGCTGGCAATTCCCCCAGGAAGCTTGGGCGAGCTGCTTAAAATAGGAAGTCGCCTTTCTGGAATAACCGGAAAGCTGCACAATAGCCTGCCTAAAAAACGGATTATCGTGCTTGCAGGCGACAACGGAATAGCGGAAGAGGGCGTTTCTTTGACTCCGCAGAGCATTACGATGAGCCAGGCCGTAAATATGACAAAATATCTTACTGGAATGAGCGCTCTTGCAAAGCATTTTGGGAACGAGGTTCAGGTCGTTGATGTCGGAATCAAATATGACTACGACTGCCCAAAAATTCTAAACAAAAGAATCCGAAAAGGAACAAATTCATTTTTGCGCGGGAAAGCAATGTCAGAGGAAGAGGCGATTAAGGCGATTGAAATTGGCATTGAGCTTTCTGACATGGCAAAATCTGACGGCGTGAGCCTTATCGGAGTCGGGGAAATGGGAATCGCCAATACGACAACCTCAACGGCAGTCCTTTCTGTTCTGACGGGGCTTCCCGCTGACGAAATAACGGGGCGGGGAGGAGGACTTACTGACGAAATGCTTTGTCACAAAAAAGAAGTCATAAAAAAGGGAATTGAACTGAATAAGCCAGATAAAAATGACATAATCGATGTCCTTTCAAAGGTCGGGGGCTTTGACCTTGCGGCAATGTGCGGAGTTTTCTTAGGCTGCGCAAAAAACAGGCTTCCTGTCGTTATTGACGGCTATATTTCGGTAGTCGCCGCCTTGTGCGCAAGTCGCCTTTGTCCGGCTTCCTCAGAATTTTTCTTTCCTTCCCACTGCTCCGAAGAAAAAGGCTATAAAATTGCGATTAACGAGCTTTCATTAGAGCCATACTTGAACCTAAAAATGCGGCTGGGTGAGGGAAGCGGCTGCCCACTGGCATTTGAGCTTATGGACGCCGCCTGCGTAATTATGAACGAAATGGCAACCTTTGAAAAGGCTGAAATAAACGACGGCTATCTGGACAAAATCAGAAATATTCCAGCCGAAGAGGCGGCTCAGTAGCTTATGGAAAATTATCTTATCAGCGGCGGCGTAAAAAACGGAAAGTCGTCTTATGCCCAAAGGCTTGCCCTTGAAATGGCTGAAAAAAAAGCAGTCGCGCCCGTCTATTTTGCGACGATGATTAGCCACGATTCAGAAGACGATGAAAGAATCAGAAAGCACCGCGAGGACAGAAAAGAGCTTGGCTTTGAGACCATTGAGTGCGGAATGAACATTGCCTCTTTTGCAGAAAAAATCGCCGGAAGGGTAGTGCTTTTTGACAGCCTTACAGCCCTTGTTCAAAACGAGCTTTTTGAAGGGCGGACTGATTTCTCACCAGAAACGATACGAAAGGATTATGAGCGAGTCAGCCAAAAATTGCGGGATGAGCTGTCAGTTTTTTTAGAAAAAGCAGCCTCTGTTATTTTTGTGAGCGACAATATTTATAATGATGGGAAAATCTACGACGGAGCGACGGAAATATATCGGAAAATGCTTTCCGAAACCGAGCAATTCGTAGCAAAAAAATGCCAGGTGTATGAAATGCTTGCAGGAAATAAAAATAAAGTAATAGAAAAGGAAGGGGGAAGTCTCCCCCTCGGCTACAATGGCTCCGCCATTTCCGCCTGCCCCTTCTACGGGGGTACCCCCCGTAACGCCCCCATAACGCTTATAATCGGTGGAAGCTATCAGGGGAAAACGGCGTTCGCCAAAGAAAAATTCTCTCTCTCGGACGAAGACATCTGTGTCTGCACAAGGGATAAAATGCCTGATTTTTCAAAAAAATGTATCAGTCACTGCGAAAATTATGTCGCTTACTGCCTTAAGAATAATAAGGGCGGGGAGATTCTTAGCCTGCCGCCTCAGAATGACGATGGCTCAGCTCGAATCATTATCTGTGATGATATTTTTTGCGGAGTCGTGCCACTTGATTCGTTTCAGCGAAAGCTTCGGGAAGAATGTGGTCTTTTTCTTCAGAAAATCGCAAAAAATGCCAGCGTTTACCGTGTTTTTTGCGGAATAGGGCAGAGAATCAAATGAAAAAATCAGAAGAGGCGGGCGAAGAGCTGAAAAAGTTCGAGATTTTTCTATTTCGTCACGGGAAGACATTGGCAAACGAAAAATCACTTTATTGCGGAAAATCTGACCCGCCTTTAAGCGAGGGGGGAAGGGAAGAGCTTTTGAAGAAAACGATGCTTCCAGATATTTCAAAGTGCAGGATTGTCACGAGCCCCTTAAGACGGGCAAGCCAAACCCTTGGCCTTTTGTATCCATCTCTTTCGGCTTTAGCAGAGGTAGATGCTGGTTTTCAGGAAATAGATTTCGGTGATTTTGAAATGAAGTCGTACGAAGAATTAAAAAACGATGAAAGCTATCAGGAGTGGGTAAAAAAAGAGGTAGACAGAATTCAAGAGTCTGGAAACAAAAAGTGCGAAAATCCCTTTCCCAATGGCGAAAGTTATGAGCAAATGACCGTTCGTGTGATAAAATCTCTTGAAAATTTGCTGAAAAACTATCGTTCGGTCGCATTATTTACTCATTCCGGGCCAATTTCTGCTATAATGCAGCATTTTTTTCCTAACGAACAGAAGTCAATTTATGAATGGAAAAGCGATTTCGGTGAAGGTTACAGGATAAGGGGAAAGCTTGTTTCTGAATCATCGATTTTTTTTGATTTTTCCAGCATAATATACGAGAAAATTCCATGATTTACGAGCAAATCCTTCGTCACCACGCAGTTTTTTCTCTTCTGACAGCCTTTTTACTTGATTTTCTCCTCGCTGACCCGTATTTTTTCCCGCATCCAGTGCGTTTAATGGGGAAAATAATTGATTTTCTTGAAAAATCCCTTTTGAATCTGCAAAATCCGCCAAAAATTCAAAAAATTAAGGGCTTTGTCCTTGTGATTTTAGTGCTTTTAGCGACTTTTATCTGTTCCCTTGCGCTTCTTTTTTTCTCAAAAAGAATTCACCCGATTCTCTTTTTGGCTCTTGAAGTCATTATGATTTATCAGTGCATTGCCGCAAAAAGCCTGTATTCTGAAAGCATGAAGGTCTATAAAAAGCTCAAAAACAATGATTTACAAGGGGCGAGAAGAGCAGTCTCGATGATAGTTGGCCGTGACACAGATATTCTTGACGAAAAGGGAGTTGCCCGAGCCTCTGTGGAAACAGTCGCTGAAAGCACGAATGACGGAGTTATCGCCCCGATTTTTTATATCGCTTTTTTCGGTCCAATCGGAGGAATGGTCTATAAGGCTATAAATACAATGGACTCAATGATTGCATATAAAAATGAAAAATACCTGCATTTTGGTTTTTTTGCCGCCAAACTTGATGATGCGGCCAATTTTTTACCCGCAAGGCTGAGCGCAGTACTGATGCTTTTAACATCCTTCGTTCTTCCGGGCTTTAGCGGTAAAAACGCATTGAAAATCTTTTTGCGGGACAGGTTAAAGCACGCAAGTCCAAACTCAGCCCAAACGGAAAGCGTTGCGGCCGGCGCTTTAGGCTTGCGCCTTGCAGGCGACACGATTTACGGCGGG
>FLNY01001629.1_pt1 | contig 13478 bp, 13 predicted proteins | sample 1140381 | NCBI WGS metagenome assembly FLNY01 (sample SAMEA3878172, study PRJEB12797) | bioreactor metagenome | biome: Moose rumen | place: Sweden | collected 2011-10
AACTGGTCGACAAAGTCGTCAGAATGGCAAAATTACTCGGACGACAAGTGGCATCCAGCGATGAAGCCCGCGAAATATTGAGTTTGAAACGATAATCTTTCACATATACATAACCATGCGTAAAATACTTATCCTACTACCATGCCTGCTCCTCTCAGCATTGGCTATAGCTCAAAACGACAATCTCGGACGCACTCAGATGCAACAATGGTTGTTGCATACTATGCACAAACGAGACGCATCTCAGTTGTACTTGAAAAAAAACTATCCCATCGATGCAGCCTCCCACGACAATAACACTAATAACAACAAAAAACATAAAGGCGGAATATCACGCATGCCGCAAAACACCTGGTTCCCCGGCGAATGGGAAGAAGTACAAGCCATTGTCGTAACTTGCTACTACAACTACCTCGTCCCCGGACACGAGGATGACTACAACTGGTATGCAGACCCTGTGATGACTGGCTACGCCGACTACTACTACGGCTACGGAACCCCACAGGGTGGTGGACCATACATAGCCGTCCCAGACACATCACACAATAGCTTCTGCAACGTATTCTTCTACCTGATGGACGCTATTCAGATGGGAAACGCTGAAGCTTGGGTCAGAATCGAAAACGCCTCTGACAGCTCTATCATCAAAAGAAGACTTCAAACAATGGGACTGCGCAACGACAAAATGCGATTCATCGTCGGCTCTGGCAACTCCTTTTGGTTCCGCGACTGCGGTCCTATATGCTTCTACTATGGCGACAACGACAGCGTTGCTATGGTCGACTTCGAATACTATTCCGGAAGAGCCCTCGACGACTCGCTCCCAGCACTCATCGAAGAACAGTTCGGAATACCTAACTACATAACAGGAATTGAATGGGAAGGCGGTAATTGCATTGTCGACGGAGCCGGATTGGTCATGAGCAGCGACGCCATCTATATCTACAACAGCGACACCATCGGTCAACTCACCTGGAACGGTAGCGACCCCAATACCATAAGACGCACCGGAAAACAACCACTCAGCCAAAATCAGGTACACGACTCGCTGGCTGCCATCATGGGTCCACGCGGTGCCTATATCCTTCCCAGATTCCGCTACGATGGAGGCACAGGACACATGGACCTCTACTGCGAAATGATTGACGAAAACGAATTCGTATTCTCTAAATTCCCTGAACACTACAGCAATTGGCTCGATTACAAGACAGCAACGAAAAACATCGATACTCTGCTTAACCGCAGAAGCATCTTCGGAAATAACTTCAAATGTCACTACATCCCCTTCCCCTGCACCAATAGCGGTAATGACTTCCCAAACCAAACATCTTACAACAATAACTACACCCGCACCTACTCTAACCACACCTTCGTCAACAACGTAATCATACAACCCTGTTTCTCGAATGTCGTCAACGGAAACCCATCTCTGGAATGGGACCGCCTGCGTATCGACTCCCTCAAAGCTGCCTACCCCGGATATACCATCTACCCCATCAACGTAACATCCTTTGATGGTAGCGGCGGAGCCATCCACTGCATCACTAAACAAATCCCTGCCGATAACCCCGTCAGAATTCTTCACCCGTCAATTACTGGCAATACGGAACAATTATACAACTCGACAGACGCACCCATCGAAGCCTTCATCACCAACCGTAGCGGCATTTCTAACGCCACTCTCTACTACAGCTTCGACGGACAACCTATGCAACCGGTTGTTATGACTGCCAACACTGACGACACAACTCATTTCACCGCCTCTATACCCACCGCAGGACAACTGACAGGCAACAGCAAACGCGTGGACTACTACATCTCTGCAATAAGCAACAACGGAAAAACCATCACTAAACCAATGACAGCCGCAAACGGCGGCTACTACACTTTTTGGCTTGGACATCACGACCCCGTCGGCATTCACGAAATCGACCCACAGCAGTCTCTCTCTCTCTACCCCAATCCTGCCAATACTTCTATCACCATCAATGCTGAAGGTCATTGGGAAAAATTATGTATTGTCGACATGACTGGCCGCATGGCCTATCACTCTACTTTCAACAGCACTCCACTCACCATCGATGTCTCGCATCTTCCAAAAGGTCTCTACCTTGTAGTGCTTCAAAGCCAAGATAACCGCATAGCAAAAAAATTGATGCTCCATTAAGACTGACGACATTACTCTCTCTTACAAATGGGCAACACATCTCTACATTACTTGCTTCGCAGCGGAAAAAATTCCAAAGCTCTATACTACCTCCGTGCAGTATTGCTCGACATGCTACCTGACTCTCTTTTCCGCAAACGCCTGAAAAATGAACTTGAAACCTGCCGACAACTATACGACGAAGAATATGTCGCCGATCGTGTCAACTACTACTGCAAGACTCCTGCTTCAAACGATGAACTCTATCCTGACATAACACTGAAACGTATAGGCGACTTTCATCGCAAAGGACACAGTAGCATGTACTACTATGACAGCCGCGAAGTACTCCGATGGTTCAATCACGACCTCTGTTGGCACTACCTTTTCGGAGACATCCGCGAAATACCTCCCTACCCCACCATTGTCAAAAGTCGTAGCACTCAAGTCGACAATACCAACTCTGTATTGCTCAAACTCAACCGCAACCGACATTTCGTCTTTGTCCGCGACAAGATACCCTTCGAGCAAAAAAAAGACCAAGCCATCTTCCGTGGACAAGTGGGCACTCGCCACAACAGACAATTATTCATCAATCGTTTCTCCGGAAACTCACGCGTCGATGCCGCCAACACATTGGCCAAAGGCGGTCTCCTTGCCACCAACCCCGACAAACACCCGACATCACCTCGTCTCTCTATTTACGACCACCTGAAATACCGCTACATCATGGCTCTCGAAGGCAACGACGTGGCCAGCAACCTCAAATGGGTCATGAGTAGTAACTCGCTGGCAGTCTCCCCTCCCTTAACCTGTGAAACATGGTTCATGGAAGGACGTCTGAAAGCCGGTGTTCACTATGTCGGAATCAGAGACGACTTCGAAGATCTGGAAGAAAAAATGGACTACTATAGCACTCATACCAACGAGGCTCAAGAAATAATCCACAATGCAAACCAATGGACAACTCAATTCAAAAACACACGCCGCGAACGATACATCTCACTCCTCGTAATGTTAAAATACTTTAAACTTTATGCCTTGTAAGACACTTCAAAATCCTTAAAATAACCTGATAATACTTTGAACTTTAAATGCTCTCCGCCGTAATAATAACACATAACGAAGAACAAAACATCGGACGTTGCCTGGAAAGCATCAAGCCAATCGCAGACGAAATCCTTGTCGTCGACTCCGGTTCGACCGACAACACCCAACACATATGCGATTCCTATGGCGTACGCTTCATCCATCACGACTGGGAAGGATTTGCCGGACAGAAAAACTTCGCCGACAACTTGGCCTTAGGGGATTGGATACTAAGCATCGATGCCGACGAAGAACTTTCCGACGAACTGAAAACAAGTCTCCTCTCAATGAAGCAGAAAGGATTCGACAACACGACGATATACTCCTTCAAACGACTCAACAACTATTGCGGACAATGGATAAAACACGGCGGTTGGTATCCCGACAGTAAGCAACGCCTCTTCCCTCGTGCATCCGCCCATTGGGAGGGTACCGTTCACGAGACTCTTATCGCTACAAACCACATGAAACAGGAAACCCTCCACGGCAAACTGCTCCACTACACATATAACAGCTTTGCCGAACTACTCGATAGACAACAACACTACGCAACCCTCGCGGCAGAAAAAATTAGAGACCAAGGACGCTCATACTCCCAACTCACCGTTGTCCTCCATCCTCGTTGGACCTTCTTTCGGAACTACTTCTTGAAACTCGGGTTCCTCGATGGTAGAGCAGGCTACACCCTGGCACGCATGTCCGCATACTATACATTTATCAAGATAACATTATGCCGGAAAGAATAATAAACGAAAAAACTCCTTTTAGCAACCTTACGCTAAAAGAAAAAGAAAAACTGTACAACGAGCTCTGCGATATGATTAGCGACAACAAACAGTCGCTGTTCAACCGTTTGGCACCCCTGCGTACACGTCATATTACCATAGTACTCGAAGATGTATATCAAAGCCACAATGCCAGTGCCGTCTTGCGTAGCTGCGACTGTTTCGGAGTTCAGGATGTCCATGTCGTCGAGCAACGTAACCCCTTCAACCCAGCAGGCGATGTAGCCGTAGGCAGCAGCAAGTGGGTAGATTACTACAAACACCACGATATCCTTGCAGCTTACAAACATCTGCACAAACACGGCTATCAAATAGTAGCCACTCTCCCACATGAAAACGACACCATGATTGGAAACTTGGATATCAAGCAACCCACCGCACTCGTCTTCGGTACCGAACTGACAGGATTGACACCCGCTGCCATAGAGAATGCTGATGCCTATGTCAAGATACCCATGTACGGCTTCACCGAAAGTTTCAACATATCGGTCTCTGCAGCCCTCAGCCTTTACAGCACCACCGAACGTATAAGACATTCTGCAGACCTCAAATGGCAACTCAGCAATGAAGAACAACTGGATTTGAAACTCCAATGGTGCCTTCAAGTTATACGTGACGGAAAATCACTACTTGCTCACCTTATCAATAAAGTAAGCAAAATGTAATATTCATTTTATTTTGTAATTATTGTGTGGTATTATTATTTTTTTACTATCTTTGTAGATTGTAAAATCAGATGAAATAATATAAAAATAACTGAAAATGAAAAGAATACTTGCACTAACAGCAGCTATCCTGCTTTGCCAATCAGCTCTATTCGCTCAAAATGGCAAACCAGTTTCGGAACGCGACGTGCCCGAACGCTATGTTAAAGACTTCTCCCGACAAGCACAAGGCGCTAAAGACGTGAAATGGGAAATGGTCGATTCATTGATTTACGACGCCAAGTACGTCAACGAAAACGACACCCGTATGACTATACGCTTCTCGCCTAAAGGTACCGAAACACGCTGGTATGTGGAAGAAAAATACTATCCTCACAGCATCCTTGAAACCATCGAGTCAATGCACCCAGGACACAAGGTGAAAGAACTCTATGCCCTCAGCATCAAAAACAAAGTCACCTACCAAGTCCTCATTGGACAACGAAAGGGTATTTTCGTCAAAAAATGGAAAAACATGCGTATCATGAATTTCGAAACCGATAGCAAATTCATTGACGAGATAGAACTCTAGAATATAATTCAAAAAGCTGTTTCACCACGTTTGCCGCTGAGTATAGCTCCACTTGCTCAGCGGCATTCTTTTTGAGCTCACAACACAACAACTCATCTCCCGTCAGACGTTTCAAACATTCGGCTATATCATCCGGACTGTCAGGATCGGCATAAAGGGCAGCACTACCACCAACTTCGGGAAGAGACGAACGGTCGGACGCCACCACCGGCGTACCACAACATAACGACTCGAGTACGGGTATGCCGAAACCTTCAAAATAGGAAACATATATCGAGACAGCTGCAGCACGATAAAGCGCAGGAAAATGTACAAAGGCTATGTCGCTGCGTAATTGGACCCGCCCCTCAACTCCTAGTTCCATACAAAGTGTTTTGACCTCTTCCGCATATCCCGTCTGACGACCTACAATAAGCAACCGCCAATCACCGGACAACTGGGAAAAGGCTCTCACAACCGCAAGCTGGTTCTTGCGACGCTCTACGGTACCAACACAAAGTATGAACTTGGCTGGAAGGTCGTACAGTCTGCACACCTCCTCCACTTCACCATCACTCACTGGCTCATAAAAGATACGGTCTGCTGACTGTGAAATTACTGTCACGTACTGCGAACCACTACCCTTAATATAGGTTTTGATATCTCTTGCAGTCTGACTACTGACCGCAACTATCGCATCTGCCTTCCTGCAACTGTGACGCTGCTTCTTCTTGTAGATATATCTGTCGACAAAGGGAAAGAGTTCTGGATAACGCCATACTATCAAATCATGCATAGTTACAACAGTACGGACTTTACGTGGAACGAACAACGGCAACTCGTGACTTAGCCCATGAAAGAGCTCCGCTCCTGAACGTCTGATACCTACTCCTAATGTTCGCCACAATGAAGGCACTAACATCCATAAACCCTTGGGAGTAACAACTCTAACGTTCCTCAAGTCGGCAAAGAACTCCTCCCGCCCCTTTGTCGATGGTGTGAAAAGCACTAACTTGTCATCGGGATGGGACAAAGCGTAGTTTTTTATCACCATGCGACTATAGTTGCCAAGACCGGTGTTGTTTCTATATGCTCGTTTTGCGTCGTATGCTACTATCATAGGTGATTGGTGATTAATGAATAGAAATTTGGCAATTTTAATTTTTTTTGTAAATTTGCACTATTAAAGAAATCTAATTTTATTTACAATAAATTAAAAATCAGTTCAATGAAGAAGGTTTTATATTTTTTCGCACTGTCAGCATTCCTTTTCTCTGCCGTCGGATGCAGCAATAACATGAAACGTGATGTTAAACGTCTGTCACATAAGACTACTCAGTGTTTTTCGATGATTGATGCCTCTGAACTCCTAAATCCAACCGACGAATTCAACGAATGTTATTCTGAATTGGAAAAGTTGATGGAAATGTACAATGAGAAATATTCTGACCCTGAACAGGCCCGCGAATTCGGACATATGTACCTGGAAGAACTGCAAAAAAGCGATTTACCACAGGAAATTAAGGATTTGTACGGTTTTCTATATGAATTGGGCGAGGAAGACTAATGTAGGTCTACTCCGATAATATGCATGAATTCCTCTCGAGTCTTTGGACTTTTGAGGAAAGCTCCCGTGAAGTCACTGGTCGTGGTGACGGAATTTTGTTTCTGAACTCCACGCATCGACATACACATGTGTTGGGCTTCGATGACCACCGCCACCCCTAACGGGAAAAGGGTGTTTTGTATACAGTCTTTTATCTGTTTCGTCAATCGCTCCTGTACCTGCAAACGACGAGCATAAGCATCAACCACTCGCGGTATCTTCGACAGTCCTACTATAGTCCCATTGGGAATATAGGCAACATGGGCTTTGCCTACAAATGGCACCATGTGATGTTCGCAAAGTGAATAGAGCTCTATGTCTTTGACTACAACCATCTGCCTATAGTCTTCGTGAAACATGGCAGAGCGAATAATCTCCTCGGGGTCGAGATCGTAACCGTTGGTGAAGAAAAGCATCGCTTTTGCAATACGTTCAGGACTTTTGAGTAGCCCCTCGCGGTTGGGATCTTCTCCTAAAAGACGGATGATCTCTTTGTAGTGGCTGGCAAGTTCAACCACACAGTCTTCGTCGTATTGGTCGACTTTAAGGTATCCTTTAGGCATGTGATTACTGATAAGTGATTGGTGATTTGATTCTATGTGTTATTCTATTTCCAAGAGAAGACCTTTGAGGTATTCTCCCTCGGGGTGATAAATGCTGACAGGATGGTCAATGGCATGTGGCAACTGACGAACTATCCTGACCTCACGCCTGGCATTGGCTGCAGCTGTGAAAATCATCGTTCTGAAATCGTCTTGCGACACCGCCTGCGAACAACTGAAGGTCATAAGCAACCCACCCTGCGGAAGAAGCTCCATCGCTCGCTGGTTGATGGAGCGATATCCCTTGAGCCCCTGTTTTAGGGAACGATGGTTTTTAGCAAATGCCGGCGGATCAAGGATTATGAAGTCGGAGGAAAAAAATCTGGCATCGTCAGATGACAGATATTGCAGCACATCAGCCACTACGCCGCGATGACGACTGTCATCCCTAAAATTCAAACGGACATTACGGTTGCAGAGCTCTATGGCTTTCTTACTGATGTCGACAGTCTCGACACGCTGAGCATTGCCTCGCATCGCAGAGAGAGAAAATCCACCTGTGTAGCCGAAACAGTTCATCACTCGATGTCCGGCACTGAGTTGCTGCACCAAATGACGGTTTTCGCGTTGGTCAATGAAAAAACCCGTCTTCTGCCCCTCATAGAAATTGATGACCAGATGGTTGCCGTACTCTCTAACTTCCCATTCCTGCGGCTCTATCCCATATATGTATGCGTCTTCGGACGACGCAAGTGTGGCACTGCTCTTGTCAAATACAGCTTTCAACCTGCTGCCTAAGAGATTACAAAATAGCTTCACAAACATAGAAAAGCAACGATGCATACCCACTGAATGTGCCTGCATGACGATTATTCCATCATACCAATCGCATATGAGACCTGGCATGTTGTCACCTTCAGCATGGACAAGACGGAAGACATTTGTGTCTTGCATGTCGAAGAAACCGAGTCGACGACGGTGGTATATAGCGGATTTAAGCCTATTGTAATAGAAATCCTCATCGATAACCGGGGTGTCAAAAGAGAGAATTTTGCAGATAATGCTCTGACCAGACTGATAATGGCCTGTCGCCAACCACTGCCCGGAAGATGAATAGATATCGACAAGATCACCATCTTCGGGAACCCCTTCTACACTCTGCACAGCACCGCTGAATACCCAAGGATGACGCCGCAATATTGCACTCTCTTTGCCTTGCGCAATGACAAGTTTGGTACGCTTCATAAAAGAAGATGTTTGATTGTATCAGCAGGATCATCGCTTTTGAATACTGCATTGCCGGCTACCAGCACGTCGGCCCCCGCCTGATAGAGAAGCGCGGCATTCTGCAGGTTAACACCCCCGTCAACCTCTATAAGACAATCAGGCTTTTTTCGGTCGCAGAGTTGACGCAGCTGCCGTACTTTACTATAGGTGTTTTCAATAAATTTCTGTCCGCCAAAACCGGGATTGACACTCATGAGCAATACCACATCACAGAGCTGCACTATATCTTCTATGAGACTGACCGGCGACGAGGGATTGAGAACTATTCCGGCTTTCATTCCGGCATCGCTGATAGCATGAAGCAGACGATCGTGATGACGGCAAGCTTCGTAATGAACCGTTAGGATGTCTGCTCCTGCATCCCTAAAGTCGGCAACGTAACGTGCAGGGTCTTCTATCATCAGATGTACGTCGAGTGGTTTGCGGGCGTATCTCTTGATGAATCTGACTATAGGCTGTCCGAATGAGATATTGGGTACGAAGAGACCATCCATGACATCAACGTGCAGCCAGTGGCAATCTGAATTGTTAAGCATCTCGATATCGTTCGCCAAATGGCCAAAGTCGGCTGACAATAACGACGGGGAAAGAAGTTTCATTGGTAAATTGTGAATTGTAACCTATAAACTATGATTATTCTTACATTTTTAGTTTTTCGAAATTGCGGCCATAAACCCCTTGGGTCTTGGAAACAGAAATAAAGGCATTTTCGTCAATGCGATGAATTACCTGCATTACGTTAGGTTTATCTGTCTTGTGAACCATGACGATGAGTATCTTGGTTGCCTGATGGCTGTAGCCTCCTTCTCCGTCGAGAAGGGTTACTCCACGACCGATTTCGGAAGTGATGGCATCGCTGATTTCCGCATTTCGTGATGAGAACACCATTATCTGGTAGGTCTGTTTGTTGCCATCAAGAACCATGTCGAGTACGTAGGTCATCGTGACCATAACAATATAACCATAGATGACATTGGTAATCTGATGTGATACAAAATATGAACTGCCAATAATGAAGATATCTAGGTACATAATCACTTTGCCTGGCGAGATGTTATAAAACTTGCTCACAATAAGAGCAATGATATCTGTTCCGCCACTGTTTCCACCCATCGAAAATGTCAGTCCTATACCTCCACCGCAGAGAGCCCCTCCAATGATGGCGCACATAAAGGGGTCGAAGCCCATCTGCCCGTCGACAAGGAAAAGATTTTCAACATGTAATATTTGTTGCCAAAGGATGAAACAGGCGGAAGACATAACAATGCCATAAATGGTGTTGGCTCCGAATTTGGACCCGAGGACTTTGAACCCAATAACCAACAGAATACCATTGATAATAAAGTTCAGTATACCTATCGGCAGTGGGATGCCGCATGCAATGTTAAGTACAGATGAAATACCGCTTACGCCACCACCGACTATCTTTGCCGGCAACATAAAGGCTGACCAGGCAAAGGTGTAGATGAGTATGCCAAACGTGATGACAACATAGGAAAGTACTAATTGTGATTTGTTTTTGAAGATGTGCATGGTGTTTATTTACAATGAATAATTGCGAGGGCCGAAGATGGAGGATCCGATACGAACCAACGTAGCTCCTTCAGCAACGGCTATTTTGTAATCGTGACTCATTCCCATAGAAATTTCCTTGAAGTACAGACTATCGGGAAAGCAATCCTGCTTCAGGGTATCGAAAATAAGTTTTAAGTTACGGAATTCCTTGCGTATTTGTTCCTCATCATCTGTCTGGGTGGCCATACCCATCACACCACATATGCGTATATGTTCCGTGGCAGGCATGCTCTTCAGCAGTTGCAGCTCGTCAAGTGAAAAACCGAACTTGGTCTCCTCCTGGGCTATATGGAACTGGAGTAGCACGTTAACCTGACGGTCAATCTTAGCAGCAACTTTCTCAACGGCAAGCAGATGTTCTATGGAATCGACACCGTGTATCATAGAGACGAAGGGAATGTAGTATTTCAACTGTTTCGGCTGAAGATGGCCTATGAAATGCCATTCAATATCAACAGGTAAAAGTGCTTGTTTGTCGCGTAATTCTGTAGCATAGTTTTCTCCGAATATGCGCTGACCTGCATCATAAGCCTCTCTCAGCATCTCGACGGGCTTGGTTTTTGATACCGCTATCAGGCGCACAGTCTCCGGCAACGTGGCTTTTATCGCAGATAAATTTTCTTTTATCATTATTTGATATATATACTGTATTTTGATAACGAAATAGTAGTATTATTATTTTTACATCGGCAATATTTTTTTGAAAATTACGTTTGATGTGTGAATTGGGAGATGTAATTCTGAATTAAAAACAACGGGAATGATAGTATGCATAGCTGAGAAACCGAGTGTGGCACGGGAGATTGCAGCAATACTTGGCGCTAAAACGAGCCATAACGGATATATGGAAGGTAACGGTTATCAGGTAACATGGACTTTCGGTCATCTCTGTACTTTGAAGGAACCTCATGACTACACCGAGATGTGGAAAGTCTGGTCGTTGAGTCGCCTACCGATGATTCCCCCACGTTTCGGCATCAAGCTTATCGCCAACGAGACTTACGAGAAACAGTTTAATATCATCAAGGAACTGATGCTTAAAGCTGACAAAATTATCAACTGCGGCGATGCCGGACAGGAGGGCGAATTGATTCAGCGATGGGTAATCCAGAAAACCGGCACTAAATGTCCAGTGGAACGACTCTGGGTCTCTTCTTTGACCGAAGAAGCTATCACGGAGGGATTCAAGAGCCTGAGACCTCAAAGCGACTATCAGTCGTTGTACGAAGCAGGACTCTGCCGTGCAATAGGTGATTGGCTTTTGGGAATGAACGCCACCAGACTCTACACCTTGAAATACCGTACTCAACAAGGACAGGTGTTGAGTATAGGACGTGTGCAAACCCCAACATTAGCACTCATTGTAAACCGACAGGCAGAGATTGAAAACTTCAAACCACAACAGTATTGGGTACTCTCAACGGTGTATCGCGACACTCTATTCACCCTGAAGGATAACGAGAAAGAAAACGACTCGGATACAGACTCCGCAAAAGAGTCGAAGAAAAGCAAGGGACGCATCACAAACGAAGAGGATGGACGTAAGGCATTGGAGGCTATCAAGGGTCATGATTTCCACATCACAGGTATAACGAAAAAAAACGGCAACGAAGCATCTCCTAGACTGTTTGACCTGACAAGCCTACAGGTTGAATGCAATAAAAAATTCAGCTTCTCGGCCGACGAAACTCTTCGCTACATCCAGAGTCTCTACGAAAAAAAACTTACCACCTATCCACGTGTCGACACCACTTTCCTAAGCGACGATATCTATCCCAAATGTCCCTCCATCCTGAAAGGTCTGCTCCCCTACGCTACACTCACGCAACCTCTTCTCGGTAAGAAACTACCCAAAAGCAAAAAGTTTTTCGACAACAGTAAGGTAACAGACCATCACGCTATTATACCCACCGGCGTAAACCCTTCAAACGGTGACATTTCTATCAACGAGAAAAGGGTTTTTGACCTTGTTGCAAGACACTTTATCGCTGTATTCTATCCGGATTGCAAGGTGGCCACTACCACAGTGACAGGGAAAGTCGAATGTGGGATGAAACTGGAGTTCAAAGCTAACGGGCGCCAGGTTATCGACCCGGGCTGGCGTGTCTGTTTCGGGAAATGGATACAACAGGGCGGAATATGGCAACAGGAGAAGAAAGCCGTTGCCGACGACGAAAAAAAGGAAGAGGAGAAGTCTCTGCCCGATTTCGTCAAAGGGGAATACGGTCCACACCAGCCCACTCTTAGCGAGAAATGGACTACTCCACCTAAACCGTATACCGAAGCAACTCTGCTACGTGCAATGGAGACAGCAGGACGCTTTGTCGACAACGAGGAACTTAGAGATGCACTGAAAGAAAATGGTATCGGACGTCCATCAACTCGCGCTGCCATAATCGAAACACTCTACAAGCGAGGATATATTCGCAAAGTACGCAAATCGTTGATTGCTACCGATACAGGTGTAAAACTGATAAGTCTCATCCACGACGAGCTTCTAAAAAGTGCCGAATTGACCGGCCGTTGGGAGAAGAAACTACGCGACATTGAAGCACACCGATACGATGCACAACAGTTTATCCAAGAATTGAAACAAATGGTGACTGATATCGTCAGATCATCTGCAAATAGTTAATTTCTTGCTGGGTCAGTTCACGTACATGACCTCGCGGCAAGTCTTTTTTAGTCAGTCCCGCAAAGACCACACGATCCAATTTGACTACCTCATAACCAAAATGCTCGAAGATACGGCGTACAATGCGGTTGCGCCCTGAATGCAGAGCCACACCGACAATGCTCTTGTCTTTTGCTCCATCCTGATATTGGACATCGTCAACTGAGATGAATCCATCTTCCAACTCGACACCTTCCACCATCTGTCTCATGTCAGCATGTGTAACAGCCTTGTCGCAGTTGACTTGATAGATTTTATATACATTAGATGAAGGATGTGTCAGTTTGCGAGCCATCTCGCCATCGTTGGTAAACAGCAGCAAACCCGTTGTGTTACGGTCGAGACGCCCCACTGGATAGATGCGTTCTTTGCAGCAATGTTCGACAAGTCGCATGACCGTGTTGCGCTCATGAGGATCGTCGACTGTAGTGATATAACCCTTAGGTTTGTTAAGCAGGAAATAGCGTTTGGGTTCGCTGCGAAGCACTTGTCCACCGTAGCTCACAACATCGCCTTCGTGCACTTTGAATCCCATAGAGGTAATCACATCCCCGTTAAC
>FLNY01004282.1_pt1 | contig 13474 bp, 10 predicted proteins | sample 1140381 | NCBI WGS metagenome assembly FLNY01 (sample SAMEA3878172, study PRJEB12797) | bioreactor metagenome | biome: Moose rumen | place: Sweden | collected 2011-10
TTAGTAGCGAGGTTGATAGATTCGTGGAATATCTCGGCTGCGACTATGAAGACGGCATCCACGGCGTCCTGTCCTCAGAGCCAGACGAGGCAGTACAGTACTACACACCCGCCGGCCAGCGCGTACAGACTCCCCAGCCAGGACATGTCTATGTGACAAAGCGCGGCACCCAGACACGGAAGGTCGTAGCCAAGTAAGACCTTGGTTGTTGGTGAAAGCCCAAAAGAAAAGCCCAGCGTTTTGCTGGGCTTTGCGCTTCAGGATGGGCTTGTTCCGGCTTTGCCGCTTGAGCGGAGCGAAAAAGCTTTAGCTCGACGAAGTCAACCACGACCTCGGTCGGTGGTGAAAGCCCTAAACCTTTTGCGCTTCAGGATGGGCTTGAACCAACGACCCCATGATTAACAGTCATGTGCTCTAACCAACTGAGCTACTGAAGCAGGCTTTTTTGCTTTTCCTTGCAAATGCGGGGCAAAGGTACAACAAAAAGTGAAAAGAGAAAAGGGAAAAGAGAAAATTTTTTATTTATATGGCATTTTTTTTTCTTTTTAGGCTTTATCTTTAAACTTTAAACTTTAATCTTTAATCTTTATTTCGTATCTTTGCAGAAAATTTGCAATGGTATGGAGAAAATAATAGGTATAGGCAATGCTCTTGTCGATATTCTGGTGCGCTTGAAGGATGATTATCTTCTCGAGAAGACAGGATTGCCGAAGGGCGGCATGACCTTGATTGATGAGGCTCGGCAGAGGGAACTGCGCTCCTGCATGGAAGGGCTTCCTATGGAGCAGGCCACGGGCGGCAGTGCCGGCAACACGATGCTTGCCCTGGCTCGGCTGGGAGAAGCTGCGGGCTTCGTGGGCAAGGTGGGCAGAGATGACCTTGGCAGGTTCTATGCCGACAACTGCAAGAAGGTAGGTATCGAGGCACGTCTGCTCGAATGCGACCTGCCGACGGGTGTGGCCAACACGTTCATCTCACCCGACGGCGAGCGCACCTTCGGCACATATCTCGGTGCTGCTGCTACCCTGCAGGCAAGCGACATCACACCAGAACTCTTCGAGGATGTCGGCACGGCACACATTGAGGGCTATCTCGTGCAGAACCACGACCTCATGGAAGCCATCTGCCAGACGGCAACGGAGGCAGGCACGATGCTCAGCCTCGACCTTGCCAGCTATAATGTCGTTGCCGCTGACCTCGACTTCTTCCGGCATCTTGTGCAGGACTACATAGACATCGTCTTCGCCAACGAGGAGGAGGCCTCTGCCTTCACGGGCAAGACAGACCCCCTCGAGGCATTGCGAGAGATAGCGGCCTACAAATGCCTGGCTGTCGTGAAGCTTGGAGGCAAAGGTGCGTGCGCAAGGCTTGGCGAGGAAGAGGAAGTGGTGCCTTCAATGCACATGCCGGTGGTGGACACGACGGCAGCGGGCGACTTCTTTGCGGGCGGCTTCCTCTATGCTTTGAACAGAGGAGCATCCCTGAAGGACTGCCTCAATTGTGGCTCGCTGCTTGCCGGACACATCATCGGTGTGGTAGGAACAAGGCTGCCCGACGAGACGTGGAAAAGCCTCACCCTAACCCTCTCCCGTGGTAGGGGGAACTAAAAAACAACAGCAAATGAAAATATATTTATATATAATAATGTGTATGCTGCCGCTCTCTATGGCAGCACAAAAGAGGGAGAACCACAATTCTGCCATCGGCAGGAACCTGGAACTCTTCAATGACATCTACAAGCAGCTCGACCTCTTCTACGTCGATTCGCTCAATGCCGACACCGTCATTGGTTGGGGCATCCGCTCGATGTTGCAACAGGTGGACCCCTTTACTGACTACTTCCCTGATGACGACGAGGACCTCCGCCAGATGGCAACTGGCAAGTATGCCGGCATAGGCAGCGTGATTCGCTATCATCGGAAGGAACAGAGAGCAGTCATCAGCGAACCCTACGAAGGCACTCCCAGCCAAAAGGCAGGTGTGCAGGCAGGCGACGTCATTCTCTCCATTGACGGGAAGGACGTGAAGGGCATGCTCACGCCCAAGGTGAGCAGCATGCTCAGGGGCGATGCCGGCACGACGTTTGAGCTGAAGGTGCGCCGCGGAGACGAGGAGAAGTCGTTCCTCATCACGCGGCAGACCATTCAGTTGCCGCAGGTGCCTTATGCAGGCATGCTCAGCGATGGGCAGACCGGCTATATCTATCTGACGGGCTTCACCGAAGGAGCCTGCCGAGAGGTTCGCGATGCCCTGGACGACATTCGCCAGAAGGGAGCCCGACAGCTCGTCTTCGACCTCCGTGGCAACCCTGGCGGAGCTGTCAACGAGGCTGTCGATATAGCCAATCTCTTCCTGCCGAAGGGCAAGAAGGTAGTCTATACGAAGGGCAAGATGACGCGCACCAACCGTGAATACTACACAGCCACGGAGCCAGTGGACAGCATGATGCCGGTCATCGTGCTTGTGGATGGCGGCTCGGCATCCGCTTCCGAGATAGTGGCAGGTGCCTTGCAGGACTTCGACCGAGCCGTCATCATGGGCACACGAACCTACGGCAAGGGCTTGGTGCAGATGATTCGCGAGGTGCCTTATCACGGGACGCTCAAGCTTACGACGAGCCGCTACTACATCCCCAGCGGACGTTGCATACAGGCCTACGACTATCGTCACCTCAATGCCGACGGCTCGGCCGGAACGATACCCGACAGCCTGACGAACCTCTTCCATACGGCTGGAGGCAGGGAGGTGCGCGACGGTGGCGGCATCAAGCCGGATGTAGAGGTGAAGCCCGACAGCCTGCCCACCATCATTACTGAGCTGCTCAACAGCGACGAGTTCTTCGACTATGCCACCCACTTCTGCCGTCAGCATCCGACCATACCTCCCGTTGGGCAGTTCCGGCTGAGCGACGAGGACTATGCAGCCTTTGCCGACAGCATCAGCGCCAGTGGCTTCGAGGCAGGCAAGCCCGCCAAGGAGGTGCTGAAGGTCTTGCGAGACGTCATCAAGCGCGAGGGCTATCAGGAGGACACGAAGGAGGAACTCGATGCCCTCGAGGCTAAGCTCACCTACGACGTCAAGGCCGACCTTCTGCGCTTCCGGGAGGAGGTGGAGCCATACATCCTCGATGAGATAGTGCATCGCTACTACTATCAGAAGGGTGGGGCACAGCAGCAGCTCATCGGCGACCCATGCATCGAGCGGGCCTTGCAGGTGCTTTCGGACGGAAATGAATATAATAAGATACTTGGAAAATGAGGAAGTTAGGAATTGTCATACTGTTCAGCCTCAGCCTTCATGTCTGTGCTCAGGTTGATTCATTATTGCAGGACAGCATTGTCCGCGTGCTTGCCATCGGCAACAGCTTCTCGCAGGATGCTGTAGAGCAGTATCTTTGGGAACTGGCTAACGAGGCTGGTGTGAAGATGATTATCGGCAATGCCTATCGAGGAGGGCAAGGCTTCCAGTCGCATTGGATTGACGTGTCGCAGGCAAACAACACCTTCGAGTATCGCAAGGTAGTGGACGGCCGCCGCACCAACAAGCCTCGCATGGCCCTTGCCGACATTATCGCCGACGAGCCGTGGCAGTTCATCACCTTCCAGCAAGTCAGTCAGGAGTCGGGCCTGACTGCCACCTTCGAGCCTTACCTGACCTATCTTATTCAATATACCCAAAGCCAGCAGACCAATCCAGAAGCTACTTATGGCTACCACCAGACGTGGGCCTACTCGCACGACAGCACTCATGGAGGCTTTGCCAATTACGGCAATCGGCAAGAGGTGATGTACGACAGTATCTGTGCTGCCGTCCGACATGCCTTGCAGACGCATCCCGAGCTGAGCTTCGTCGTGCCAAGTGGCACAGCCATTCAGAATGCCCGCACCACCTATCTGGGCGATAACATGAACCGCGACGGCTATCACCTCGACCTCAAGATGGGCCGCTACACTGCTGCCTGCGCTTGGCTGGAGGCCATCACAGGCATCTCGCCCGTCGGCCTCAGCTATTATCCCGACGGCATGGACTTCCTGGCGGCTCATGCCTGCCAGGTGGCTGCCCACGATGCCGTGGCTCAACCCTTTGAGCGTACCGTCCTCGACCGTGAAGGCATGCCCGCCGTCAACGATATCGTGCCGACGGGCTTGGTGAAGCTCAACTTCGGAGGCAGCCACACGTCCGACCCTGCCTGGAACGACATCACACCGGACCTCCGCACGCACCTCAGCATACACGACAGCAACATGACGCCCACGGGCATTCTCGTCACTCTGATTGAAGACTTCGGAGGCGCAAACAAGAACGGAGCAGCCTATACGACCACCAAGATGCTCATGCCTTCCGACGTCTCCCAGTCGGCCCTTTGGGGCTATGCGGCAGGCAGGTTCGGCAGCCGCGGCCCGCGGTCGAGTGCGGCCGTCAGGTTCAGTCATCTCAACCCTGAGCTTGAGTATGAGCTGACCATCTTCTCCTCTCGCACAGGGTGCCAGGACTTCCGCCAGACAAGCTTCGTCGTACAAGGCGACGACACCTGGGCCGACGCCCTCCCCTCCGCAGGCAACACCAGCGAGACGGCTGTCATAAAGCACGTGCGCCCCACGGCCGACGGGCAGCTCACCCTCATCGTCATGCCCGGCGCGTATAACACTAATCCCAATCGCTTCTACTACCTCAATGCCATAACGATAAAAACAAAGAAATAGGGAGCCCCTCTCCCCCTGCCCCTCCCCCAAAGGGGAGGGGAGAGGAAGCTGGGAATCATCAAACTGCCATGCCCCTGCGTGCAGTTCCCTCCCCTTTGGGGGAGGGTTAGGGAGAGGGGCGATACTCATGCAACAACAGAAACAGATTCAGATTCAGTTCCGCCTGATGGACGTCAGGCAGCTGCAGTTCGTCAACCTTGCCAACGAATGGCCGGAGGGCGAGATGCAAATCAACAACCAACTCCAGTTCAACTGCGACACAGCGGCACGCATCGTGCGCTGCAACGCTAACTTCGAGTACAAGAAGAACGACATCACGCAGCTCATCCTGGGCGTGCAGACCGTCTTCGAGTATACGCGCGACAGCTGGAGCTCGCTCTATCAACTTAATGAAGACCAGTGGGTTCTGCCCGCAGGACTGGTGCAGCACATGGCCGACATCACCATTGGCAGTGCCCGAGGCATCATGGCTGTAAGGAGCGAAGAGGCAGGCATCCCCAAGCAGATACTGCCGCTCGTCAATCCCGGGCAGATGCTCCGCAACAACATCGCCTTCAAGCGCGTGCCCCAGCAGCCCGCAGGTCCATCAGGAGGCAACCCCATTCCCTTGGATGGTACGCTGGGCAACGCGTAAAGCAATTTTGCGGTGCGCATGCATGAAAATCCTGTTGTCGGGATTGTCAAAATGAAAGTAAATACGCAAAGCGGCTTTCCATATGTCACTTTTTGAAGTGATGAAAAAGGCTACAAAATACGCCGAATTTGGCGATGCAATGTAGTGCGATTGCTTTTCCCATGTATAGGAAACGCCAAAGACCTATGCCGATTTTGCAAATCCCCTATGCTGCGTTGGGTGAAACTTAACGCCGATTTTGACGGAAAATTGCGGCAAAATGGGTGATTTTGCCAAGTGGAGATGGAGTTTTGATAACTCATAATTCGCAATTCATAGTTCAGGGTCGCTAAATGCCCATTGTAAATCAGATAGTTACAAAGTACTTTCGTTTTAAGCGCATCAAATCGTCTCGGGGTAGAAAAGTGCCAGCGAGAGGATTTTAAGCGATTCTCGCGAGTCGGCCAAAAATCGGAAAGTAAGCAAAACGGCGAATTTAACGACAAAATGTCAAACGGCGATGCTCCTGGGAAGTAATACCTGAGGACTGCCTTTATCTTGTCTGGTTCGTTCGATTCGCAGGTCAATCCCACTTTTCATTATTTCATTATTTCATTATATCATTTTTTTTTCGTACCTTTGTCACGCAATTTATATAGTTATGTCGAACATAGTAGCCATAGTAGGACGCCCGAATGTGGGCAAAAGTACCCTGTTCAACCGTCTGACGGGGACGCGTCATGCCATCGTCAGCGAAGAGGCCGGCACGACACGCGACCGCCAGTACGGCAAGTGCGAATGGGGCAATCGTGAGTTCTCCGTCATCGATACCGGCGGATGGGTAGTGGGCAGCGAGGACATCTTCGAGGAAGAGATACGCAAGCAAGTCAGCCTTGCCACCGACGAGGCCGACGTCATCCTGTTCCTCGTCGATATTCAGAACGGCATCACAGACCTCGACGAGGCTGTGGCCGGCATCCTGCGTCGCTCCAAGAAGCCCGTCATATTGGTCTGCAACAAGATGGACAACAACGAGACTTACCTGGCAGCCGAGTTCTACGGGCTGGGCCTGGGCGAGCCTTGGTGCATCTCCGCTGCCACGGGAAGCGGCACAGGCGACTTGCTCGACCTCGTCGTCAGCAAGTTCCCGAAGGAAGGCGATGCCCTGCCCGACGAGGACATACCCCGCTTTGCCGTCGTGGGAAGACCCAACGCAGGCAAGTCGAGCCTCATCAACGCCTTCATCGGCGAGGAGAGGAACATCGTCACCGACATCGCAGGAACCACGCGCGACAGCATCTACACGCGCTATGACAAGTTCGGCTTCGACTTCTATCTGGTGGACACCGCTGGCATCAGAAGGAAGAACAAGGTGAGCGAAGACCTGGAGTTCTACAGCGTGATGCGCTCCATCCGTGCCATCGAGAACAGCGACGTCTGCATCCTCATGATAGACGCCACCCGCGGCATCGAGGCACAAGACCTCAACATCTTCCAGATTATACAGAAGAACCAGAAGAGCCTCGTAGTGGTCGTCAACAAATGGGACCTCGTTCCCGACAAGGACACCAAGGTGATGAAGACCATGGAAGATGCCATCCGCGACCGCATGGCACCGTTCACCGACTTCCCCATCATCTTCGGCTCAGCCCTCACGAAGCAACGCATCTTCAAAGTCCTCGAGACAGCAAAGGACGTCTTCCTCAACAGACGTAGGAAAGTCTCGACCCACAAGCTCAACGAAGAGATGCTGCCGCTCATCGAGGCCTATCCCCCACCATCCATGAAGGGCAAGTACATCAAGATAAAGTACTGCATGCAAATCCCCGACACCCGCGTGCCGTCGTTCGTCTTCTATGCCAACCTGCCGCAATACGTCAAGGAGCCATACAAACGCTTCCTCGAGAACAAGATACGCGAACGCTGGGACTTCAGCGGGTGCCCCATTAACGTGTTTATCAGGCAGAAATGAAGAAAGCCGTCTTTTGCTGTCTGATGTCTGCCCTCTTATGGTGCTGTGGCGATGGTCGCTATACCCATAAGGCTGCGAGGGAAGCTGCCGAGAAGTACTACACGATGCTCATCAAGGGCGACTACAAAGGCTTCGTCGAGGGCTATGCCAGTTCGGAGAACCTGCCCGAGGACTTCCGCAGTCAGCTCGTGGATGCCACGGCTCAGTTCATGGCAAGGGACGACATGCATCGGCTTGTCTCCGTAGAAGCCCTGAGCGACAGCCTCCTCGAGGACAGTACCGCCTTCGTCATGCTCCAGCTGCACTTCTCCGACAGCACAAGCGAACAGGTGGAACTGCCCCTCGTCCTCGAAGGAGGAAAGTGGCGAATGCAATGAAATACCATAAATAAAACGATAATATGAAGAAGATTTTTATCCTGCTTTGCCTCGGATGGTCAATGGTCAATGGTCAATGGTCAATGGCTCTGGCTCAGCAGATGCCTCCCATTCCTCTTGACCCTGCTGTCAAGACAGGCAAGCTCGAGAATGGACTCACCTACTACATCCGCCACAACGAGTGGCCCGAGAAGCGTTGCGACTTCTACATCGCCCAGCGCGTCGGCTCCATGCAAGAAGAGGACGACCAGCGAGGCCTGGCTCACTTCCTCGAACACATGTGCTTCAACGGCACGACGCACTTCCCCGGCGATGCCCTCAAGCAATATCTGGAGCGCATCGGCGTGAAGTTCGGCGAGAACCTCAATGCCTATACCTCCTTCGACGAGACGGTCTATAACATCAACAACGTCAACGTCGAGACAGCAGGTGCCGTCGACTCTTGCCTCCTCATCCTGCATGACTGGAGCCACGACCTCCTTCTCGAGGACAAGGAGATAGACAAGGAGCGTGGCGTCATCGAGGAAGAATGGCGTATGCGTCGCAGTGCTCAGCTTCGCATCATCGAGGCCGCCCTGCCCACCATCTGCAAAGACAGCAAGTATGCCGAGCGCATGCCTATCGGCACGATGGAGATTGTGAAGAACTTCCCCTACGAAACCCTTCGCAGCTACTACCGCAAGTGGTATCGTCCCGACCTGCAGGCACTCGTCATCGTGGGCGATGTTGACCCTGATGCTGTCGAGAAGAAGCTTCAGGAGATGTTCTCCGACATCGCTCCCGCACCAACAGACGCAGCCGTTCGCGAGGAGTATCCTGTGCCCGACAACAAGGAGCCGCTCGTCTTCATCGGCAAGGACAAGGAGTTCCCAGGCATGGAAGCGTTCGTCATGTTCAAGAGCGACCCGATGCCCCGCGAAATGAAAGGCACGATGGCCTACATCGGCGTGGACTTCATCCAGGATGCTATCTCGGGCATGCTCGACGAGCGTCTCTCTGAGATAGCGCGTCAGGCCGACGCTCCCTTCTCGGGTGCAGGCATCAGCTTTGGCAACTATGTAGTGGCAAAGACGAAGGATGCCCTTTCGCTCGACATCTCCATGAAGGAGAACCGCTACACCGAGGGCATCAAGGCAACCTATCGCGAGTTGCTCCGTGCCTCAAGAGGAGGCTTCACCGAGAGCGAGTTCCAACGTTTCAAGGACGAGTATCTCTCGCAGATTGATGCAGCCTACGAAGCCCGCGACAAACGCACGAACACCTCCCTCGTTGGTGCCTGCGTCCGTCATTTCATTGACAATGAGCCCGCACCTGGCATCGAATGGATGCATCAGACAATGCACATGCTCGTGCCCAACATCCCTCTCGAAGCCATCAATCAGGCCGTTGCAGAGCTTCCGCAAGAGAACCGCGCCATCCTCGTCATGATGCCCGAGAAGGAAGGCCTTGCCATTCCCACCGAGCAGGAAATACTCTCCGCCATGGCTGAAGTTGATGCCGAAGAGATAGCAGCCTTCACAGAAGAGGTAAGCACAGAGCCGCTCGTGCCTGAGCTCAAGAGTAAAGTCAAGGTCAAGAAGATAACCGACGACATCTATGGTTCGAAGCTCATCACCCTTTCCAATGGTATGAAGATACACGTCAAGCAGACCGATTACAGCCCCAACCGCATCAACTTCCATGCAACCTCTTGGGGCGGCAACAGTCTCTACAGCGATGACGAGTTCATCAATACAAACAATGTCGGCCTTGTTCGCCAAGGAGGCTGGGGAAACTTCTCGGCTGTCGAGCTGCAAAAGAAGCTTGCCGGCATCCAGGCCAATGCGTCGCCCAGTGTCGGCACCCGTACCGAAAGCATCGAGGGCAGTTGTGTGAAGAAGGACTTTGAGACGATGCTTCAGCTCGCTTACCTCTGCTTCACCTCTCCGCGACGTGACGATGATGCCTTCACCTCGCAGATGGAGCGCACACGCAACGACCTGAAGAACCAGGAGCTCAATCCTCAGACTGCCCTCGCCGACAGCATCGTCAGCGTCGTATATAATAATAATGTACGTGCAAAGCGCCTGAAGGAAGCCGACCTCGACCGCATCAGCTACGACCGCCTGCTGGAGATTTACCGCGAGCGCTTTGCCAATGCCGGCGACTTCGAGTTCTATCTCGTGGGCGATGTCAATGCCGACTCTGTCGCTCCCTTGCTTGCGAAGTACCTCGGCGCATTGCCTGCGAAGGGCAAGAAGGAGAAGTACGAGGTCATCAACCAGCGCATGACGAAGGGCGAACGCGAGTGCTACTTCACGAAGGAGCAGGACACGCCCAACTCGCTGAACGTCTTCCTCTATCATACTCCCATGAAGGAGACGATGCGGAACAGCATTCTTGTCGACATGCTTCAGCAGGCCATGACGATGCTCTATACGGAGACCGTCCGCGAGGACGAGGGTGGAGCCTACAGCGTACCAGTCGGCGGATACATCATCGACTATCCTGAGGAGATTGCTCAGATGCAGATTATCCTGCCCACAGCTCCCGAGAAGCGCATCGCCATGACGTCTGTCGTCTCCGAAGGCATCAAGAAGATGATGGAGACGGGTCCTTCCGAGGAGAATCTCGGCAAGATAAAGGAGTACATGCTCCGTTCGCATCAGGAGAACCTCAAGAACAACGGCTACTGGCTAAACAGCCTCATCCAGAAGACGCGATATGCTCAGGAGTTCGTCGAGGGCTATGAGGAGTGCGTTCAGGGCGTGACCGTCGAGGACATCAAACAAGTGGCTCAGCAAATCTTCGGCAGCGGCAACCGCCTCGTCGTAGGCATGGAGACGCCGAGTAAATGAAGAATGAAGAGTGAAAAATGAAGAATTTGCTCCCGCCGCAAAAAAAGTAAATCGTCAAATCGTAAATAGTAAATCGTCAAATCGTAAATTAAGAAGGTGTTTATCACGAATTGGCTGGCTGCCTTTGGCAGGTACTTGCAACTGATGGGACGTGTTCTGAGCATTCCCGAGAGGTGGCGTATGTTCTACCGACAGTATGTCCGCGAGATGGCTTCGCTTGGTGTGGACTCCATCGGCATTGTCTTGCTCATCAGTTTCTTCATTGGAGCCGTCATCTGCATACAGATTAAGCTGAACATCCAGAGTGCCTGGATGCCGACCTTCACGACGGGTTATGTCACACGCGAAATCATGTTGCTGGAGTTCTCTTCGAGCATCATGTGCCTCATTCTGGCAGGCAAGGTCGGTTCGAACATCGCTTCGGAGATAGGCACAATGCGCGTGACGCAGCAGATTGACGCTCTTGAGATAATGGGTGTCAACTCGGCTTCGTTCCTCATTCTGCCGAAGGTGATAGGCATGATGACGATGATTCCCTTCCTTGTCGTCTTCAGCATTGTCGCAGGCTTTGTCGGAGCCTATGCCACCTCCATGGCCGGCATCATTACTCCCGACGACCTGACGGTCGGTCTTCTGCACGACTTCAACCCATGGTTCATCTATGCCAGCATCATCAAGAGCACCGTCTTTGCCTTCATCATCAGCAGCGTGGCGTCCTACCACGGCTACTTCGTGGAGGGCGGCAGCTTCGACGTGGGCAAGGCCAGCACAAATGCTGTCGTGTCGAGCAGCATGTTGATTCTCTTCTCTGATATATTCCTGACAAGCCTATTAGCATAAGAGACCCCCTAACCCCCTTTAGGGGGAACAAAACGGTAAATGGAAAATGATTAAATGATAAATGTGAGGTGATTGAAGTACAGCATCTATACAAGAGTTTCGACGGTCGTGACGTGCTGATAGACATCAATATGTCGTTTTGCGATGGGCAGACGAACCTCATCATCGGGCAGTCGGGTTCCGGCAAGACTGTGCTGATGAAGAACATCGTCGGTCTATTCACGCCCACGAAGGGCAAGATACTTTACGACGGACGTGACTTCGTGACGATGACGAAGCGTGAACGTGTAATGATGCGTCGCGAGATGGGCATGATCTTCCAGAGTGCCGCCCTCTTCGACTCGATGACAGTCCTGGAGAACGTCATGTTCCCGCTCGACATGTTCTCCGATATGAACCAATCGGACCGCGTGCGTCGTGCCCGTTTCTGTCTGGAGAGGGTCAACCTGAAAGGTGCCGAGGAGAAGATGCCTGGCGAGATAAGTGGCGGCATGCAGAAGCGCGTGGCCATAGCCAGAGCCATTGCCCTCAACCCCAAGTACCTCTTCTGCGACGAGCCTAATTCAGGTCTCGACCCCAAGACGAGCCTCGTCATCGACGACCTCATCAGTGGCATCACGCACGAGTATGGCATGACGACCATCATCAACACCCACGATATGAACTCGGTGCTCGGCATAGGCGAGAGCATCCTCTTCATCTGCGATGGCCGCAAGGAATGGGAAGGCTCGAAGGACCAGATAATGGGCTCGACCAACGAGAAGCTAAACTCCTTCATCTTTGCCAGCGACCTGCTCCGCAAGGTCAAGGAAGAAAGCATGGCCCCCTAACCCCCTTTAGAGGGAATTAAGATATCTATTGGAAGAAGGAGATATTATGGAAGAAATACATCAACAAGTTACAAATACATCTCTCCCCCTAAAGGGGGATGGGGGGTCCGGAGTTGGCGAGTCTCTTCAGCTCAGAAGCGAAGGCCTGGTCAAGATATATGGCAAGCGAACCGTAGTGAACAACGTCAGCTTCGACGTTCGTCAGGGCGAGATTGTCGGCTTGCTCGGGCCGAACGGTGCAGGCAAGACGACGTCGTTCTACATGACCACGGGCCTCGTTCTGCCCAATGACGGCCATATCTTCTTGGGAGACACGGAAATCACCGACCTGCCTGTCTATAAGCGTGCCCGACTGGGCATCGGCTATCTTGCGCAGGAAGCCAGCATCTTCCGCAAGATGAGCGTGGAGGACAACATAGCCAGCGTGCTGGAGATGACGAATAAGCCTCGCGAGGAGCAGCGCGAGAAGCTCGAGAGCCTCATTCAGGAGTTCCATCTCGAGAAGGTGCGCAAGAACATTGGTGACCGCTTGAGCGGCGGTGAGCGCCGACGCACCGAGATAGCTCGCTGCCTGGCCATCGACCCGAAATTCATCATGCTCGACGAACCCTTTGCAGGCGTCGACCCCATTGCCGTGGAGGACATACAGTACATCGTCTGGAAACTCAAGAAGCGGAACATCGGAGTCCTCATCACCGACCACAACGTGGAGGAGACCCTCTGCATCACCGACCGTGCCTACCTGCTCTTCGAGGGACAGATACTTTTCCACGGCACGCCCCAGGAGCTCAGCGTCAACCCCATCGTCCTCGATAAGTACCTGACCCGCAACTTCGTGTTGAGGCTCAAGGACTTCCAGCAAATGGAGGAGGAACGGATGGAAAGCGGAAAGGATTGACGAGAGAAGTTCCCAAACTTCTCTGCAGAACTTTGCAAACTTCTCTGCAGAAGTCGGGCAACTTCACACGAGAACTTTTAGATTGACTCCGGTCAACTTGAAAGAGTTTTCAAATTATTGGTGTCCGGGGAAATTAAATCATGATTTCTTTGCTTCTTTGATTACATGGGCATTCTATATGAAAGCTGTAGCCAGGGGCTTGGAAGACGATTCAATAGATGGAAAGCCTGGAAGGCTTTACTATGAGTAACCGAGGGCGAAGCCCCCGGAATAGACATGGAGATTCCCTCCCCGCCCCTGCCTGGAAGGCAGTACCACCGGCATCTCATAGTACTGCCTTACAGGCAGCGAGGAGAAGTTTATCTGCACTTTCCGAGGGCTTCGCCCCCGGTTCTTCCCTACGG
>FLNY01004594.1_pt1 | contig 13445 bp, 6 predicted proteins | sample 1140381 | NCBI WGS metagenome assembly FLNY01 (sample SAMEA3878172, study PRJEB12797) | bioreactor metagenome | biome: Moose rumen | place: Sweden | collected 2011-10
TTTATTTTGATTGAACTGAATGACTACGCAGAAAATATTACAGCTGAACGGGTTAAACGTGTCGGCGGCGAATTTAATTTTTACGAAATTGGCGAAAAACTTTTTGACGAAGATGAATTTATAAATGACGCTGTACCGCTTGAAAAAATTTTTGAATATATTTATTTCAGTGAAACTGGCAAAAATTATGTACCGAGTGCAGAAAAAAATTTATTGGGCGTAGACAATGACACGGCTTATTATTTTTTTGAAACTTTGAGTTGGACAACTTTAGCAGAAATTAAAACCCGCGCCGGAAATTATGTAATTTACGCCGAAAGTTGCAACCTTAGCGATAACGAATTGATGAAATATAAAATCACGTACAAGCAAATTCCTTTTGACATTCGGAGGTACTAAATGCTGAAAGAAGTTATAGTTGTTGAGGGCAAAATGGATATTGTCGCCGTTAATCGCGCGGTCGAGGCTGACTGTTTGATTACCGGCGGTTTTCATTTTAACAAAAAAACTTTGTCTAACATTGCGGCGGCGTACAAAAAGCGCGGGATAATTATTTTGACAGACCCCGACAGCGCGGGCGAAAATATTCGCAAGTTTCTAACTCAAAAATTTCCTGCCGCAAAACACGCCTACATTTCCAGAGACGAGGCAACGGCGAACAATGATATTGGAGTGGAGCAAGCAAGCCCTGAATCAATCAGAAATGCGCTTGCGAAAGTTCATACTTTGAATTTAAATCCGCGCGCAGAATTTACGGCGGCTGAAATGTTGCAGTACGGTTTAAGCGGCGGCGCGGAAAGTTCAAAACTTCGTGATAAAATTGGCGCGGCGTTAGGTATTGGTTACGGAAATGTTAAAACTTTTGTAAATCGGCTAAATTCATACGGCGTGACTCGCGCAGAATTTATGGAGGCGTTGGAAAATGTTACACCCAAAAATAGCTGACATTGCGGCAACTCGATACATTTTAAAGGCGTTCAATTTGCGGGCGTCAAAAAGGCTAGGACAAAATTTTTTGATAGATTCAAACGTAGTAGAAAAAATAGTTGAGGCGGCGGAAATTTCGGCGGGCGATGAAGTTTTAGAAATTGGACCCGGAATTGGAACATTGACGCAGGGATTATTGGAGGCGGGCGCAAAAGTTACGGCGGTTGAACTAGATAAAAAATTACCCGCCGTGCTTGAAAAAACTTTGGCGGGTTATGAAAATTTTAAATTAATTCAGGGCGATATTTTGAAAGTTGACGTTGAAAAAATAATGCCGCCGAATTTCAAAGTTGTAGCGAATTTGCCTTACTATATCACGACGCAAATTTTGTTGACGCTTTTAGAAAAAAAATTGCCTGTAACAAAAATTGTAACAATGGTACAGAAAGAAGTTGCCGAGCGAATGACAGCCGCGCCCAATTCCAAAATTTACGGCGCAATGACAGTAGCTGTACAATTTCGCGCAGATGTCAAAGTTGCGTTTGAAGTTTCGCCGGAAAGTTTTTTGCCGCGCCCTGAAGTTACAAGTTCGGTTGTAGTTTGTGACGTTAGAGAATCGCCCGTTAAAGTTTTTGACGAAGAATTTTTTATAAAAGTTGTGCGGGCGTCATTTGGGCAACGCAGAAAAACTTTGCTAAATTCTTTGGTAGGCGCGGGCTTTTTGAGAGAAAATATTTTGGCGGCGTTGGAAGTTGCCAAAATTTCCGGCAACCTGCGCGCTGAAAATTTATCTATTGCTGACTTTGCAAATTTATCTAACGCACTTTTAAAATCGATTTAAACGCCCATATTAGCCACAAGAATAGCCCTTCAAAGTTTTTTTGGTACTTTTTATATATAAAAAAATAAACCGCCCTTAAAATTGAAATTTGGGCGTTTTTTAGTGTAAAAAATTTTGCCTCGTGGAGTAAATTTTTTGGAAATATATTATTTCAAGTAGTAGGATTTTTAGACAATAATTTCAATTAAATTTTCTCCCCAAAAATAAAAAATCGCCGTTACGGCTAAGTTTTTCTTGCATTATAAAACCCGCTGTGTTATAATATCTAAAATTTAAATTTTAAACACTAAATTCATAACCACCAGCGGGGGCAAATTTTCAATTTTTATTAAATTATAGAAAAATTATACCCCGTAAAAGATTTTTTGTCAATGAATTTTAAGGAGGCAATTTTTATGGAAAATCAACTTCAAGTCTTTGAGAATGAAGAATTTGGTTTTCTCCGTGCACTTTTAATGAACGGTGAAACTTGGTTTGTCGGTAAAGATGCTGCGGGTTCATTAGGATATTCAAATACTCGTGATGCACTGATAAAACACGTTGATGAAGAGGATAAAATGATTTTAAATCAAAAAGACCTTGAGAAAATGGCGTCAGAATCAAAAGGTCGCGAAACGCGACTTTTGGAAATGGAATTTGACTCTCCGCGTGGCTTAACGTTTATTAACGAGAGCGGTCTGTATTCACTGATTTTTAGCTCAAATTTGCCGAAGGCAAAGGAATTTAAACGTTGGGTAACTTCTGAAGTTTTGCCGTCAATTCGCAAATATGGTTATTATGTTGCGCCGAATCTTGAAAATATCCTTAGCAACATGGCGCACGAATTAACAAGCGACAGCGCAGAATTGGCTTGCCTTACTGCTCAAACGCCAATGCTTTCTTTGCAGATTAAAGCTATGATGGAAAAAATTTTGAAAGAATATAAGAAAGACCCAAATAAAAATTTTCCGATTATTGAAGATTTGCCTAATGAAATTTGGAAATGGTTTAAAGGTTATGAAGGACTTTATCAAGGCAGTACTTACGGACGCGCCAGAAGTTTTTTCAGAGGCAAATGCAGACTCCTTATACCTTCTGTAAGTCATAGAGGTTATCTTGGAATTTGTTTGTATAAAGGCGACGGCACGCGCAAAACTTTTCGCCTTAGTCGCTTAATCGCTGAAACTTTCATTCCAAATCCTTTAAATCTGCCTGAAGTTCATCACAAAGACGACAACAAGGCAAATAACGCCGTTTGGAATCTTGAATGGGTAACCGGTGAACAAAATAGAGAATACGCGCATAAATCCGGACTTTATTTGAAGGGCGAAAAAAATCCTTCCGCAAAATTGACTGAAGAAGACGTACGCTGGATTCGTGAACATTACAAGGCGAACGACCCTGTATTTGGTAACATTGCACTTGCTGAAAGATTCAAAGTTTCTGACGTTACCATTACAAAAATTGTTACTTTTAGATCGTGGAAACACGTTCAATAACTGAAAAAAGCCCTCGAATGAAGGCTTGAAAAAATTCCAATTTTATTCTAAAGTTTATCCGGTTGGAACGGGTAAACTTTTTTTCTTTGCAAATTATAGCAGAAAAAATTTCACATTGCAAGCTGTCCGGCAAATAAAATCGCCATTAAAATTAACAGCGGGTGAACTTCAGCAAATTTACCGGTACAAAGTTTCAAAATGACGTAAGATAAAATTCCAATACCAATACCGGTCGTGATTGAATAAGTGAAGGGAATTAAAACCAGCGTCAAGAATGCAGGGAACGCCTCGCTGTAGTCATTCCAATCAATCGTGGCAACATTTGCGCACATAAAGCAACCGGTTAAAATCAGCGCGGGAGCCGTAACTGAAGGCAAGGAAGAAATAGCCGCCGCCAAAGGTTGAAAGAAAAGCATTGCAATAAATAAAGCCGCCGTAACAACCGAAGTAAAGCCCGTGCGCCCGCCCGCCGATACGCCTGTACCACTTTCAACATAAGCTGAAGTTGGACTCGTACCGAAAAACGCGCCCACAAAACTTGCTACAGAATCAGCCAACAACGCGCTTTTTAAATTTGGAAATTCGCCTTCTTTAATCAAGCCGGCTTGACGCCCAATTCCCAACATTGTACCTGTTGTATCAAACAAAGTTACCAACAACAAAGTAAAAATTATCGGCGCAAGCGTCATAACGTCGCCAATTTCCACTTGCATAAATGTTTCATTAAAGCCGCTCGGCATTGAAAAAATTTCGTCCGGTAAATCCCACCAGCCCAAAATTTTTGCAACTACCGCCGTTAAAATCATTCCCAAAAATACCGCGCCGCTTATTCTTAAAACCATAAGCAACATTGTTATTACAAGCCCGGCAACCGTCAAAATAAAAACTTGATCTGAAAAACTGCCGAAACTTACCATTGTTGCCTCTGAAGGCATTACAATATGACCGTTGCGAAATCCTATCAAGGCGATAAATAATCCAATTCCTGCCGCTATTGCTTTTTTCTGCGATTCAGGAATTGAATTTATAAACATTTCACGAAAAGAAGTTAGCGATAAAATTATAAAAATTCCCGATGCAATAGCCGCCGCGCCGAATGCTTGTTGCCACGATACGCCCATTCCAATTATTACGGTATATACAACGTAGGCGTTAATTCCGAGCCCCGGGGCTATCGCTATTGGATAGTTTGCAGCGACAGCCATTATCAAAGTTCCTGTAACTGCCGCAACAATCGTAGCGATATAAACGCCGCCAAAATTTACGCCGCCCGCGTCAAAAACTGAAGGATTGACAATGACGATATAAACCATTGATAAAAAGGTGGTTATGCCCGCCAAAATTTCTGTACGCAGGTTAGTTTTGCGCTCTTCAAACAAAAAATATTTTTTCAAAGTTTCCAATTTTTAAGCTCCCATCTAAAATTTTTTTAAAACATTCGTATTCTACCGCGTACAAAATTTATTGTCAAAGTTTATATTTCTGCGCTATAATTGGTTGCCGTTGCTCCTCAATTCCGGAAAATGCGGAAGGGATGGGGTGTTATAATTGGGTACAATAATCACTTTCTTAATCGGTGTAGCGTCCGGCGTTGTTGCCAATTACGTCTACGACAAACTTAAAAGGCTTTTCAAAAAGCAACGGTAAATGGTAATCCCCTACCCTCTGGCTGAAGTCTCACTCGGCTATGGTAACGTCAAGCCCCTAAGCGATGTCTCACTTTCGCTGTCGGGGCTTTTCGTTTGGTGTTATATGGATACTTAAATTTAATCACTTTCTATTTAAAATATTATCATAACTGTAAAACTTTTTCAAGGTAAAAATTTATAAGCCGCGTTGACTTTAAATTTGAATTGCAGTATATTTTTCTAAATAAAATGCAAAGGAGAAAAAATGTATGAGCGAAGAAAAAAAATCTGCAGAGTTAGATTTGCAGGCAATAATCAAAAAAGCTGAAACGCAGACGAATTTTCCTGAAGTGCCGCTTGATGAATTTCCCGTTCCAACTTATGAAGAATGGAAAGAGGCTTGTATTGAACTTTTGAAAGGTGCGCCTTTTGAAAAGAAAATGTACACTAAAACTTATGAAGGAATTACTTTTGAGCCAATGTATTTTCACGATACAACCGAGCCCATTTTGCAAAAAGATTCCTTACCCGGCACAGGCGATTATTTGCGCGGCGCAAAAGTCAACGGTTATGTAAACGCGCCGTGGGGAATTGCGCAAGCTTGCGACGAAACTTTTCCTGAAGAAAACAACGAACTTTTGAAACACGAAGTTGACAAAGGCTCCACAATTTATAATGTTCAGTTGGACTGCGCGACAAAAAGAAATGTTGATGCTACAGTTTGCAAACACCCGGGCAAAGGCGGCGTAAGTCTTACAACGCTTGAAGACGTGGAAATTTTGTTAAAAGATTTAAAACTTGATAAATATCCGCTGTACGTTTACGCGGGCGCGAGTTCCGCTCCCATTTTGGCGTTGATAATTGCGGCAGTCAAGAAAAACGGCGGCGACGTTTCAAAATTGAGTGGCTTTGTCGGAGCTAATCCTATTGGCGAATTGGCGGCGAACGGCGAATTAAATCAATCGCTGGATAAACTTTATGACGAGGCGGCGGCTGTTGCAAAATGGGCAGTCAAAAACGCGCCGGAGCTTAAAACTTTCATGGTTAAAAGTGATGTTTTCAGCAACGGCGGCGCAAATGACGTTCAAGAAATTGCATATACACTTTCGGCGGCGGTTGCTTACATAAGGGCGTTGTTGGAGCGCGGCTTGACGATTGATGAGGCGGCAGAGCAAATTGTGTTTGGACTTTCAGCCGGTGCAAATTTCTTTATGCAGGTTGCAAAATTCCGCGCAATTCGTCCAATTTGGGCAGAAATTATTAAAGCGTTCGGCGGTAGCGAAAAAGTTCAACATATTCACGTACACGCACGCCCCGCGCTTTTCTTCAAAACTGTTTACGATCCTTATGTTAATATGCTTAGAAATACTTCCGAACTTTTCTCGGCGGTTGTAGGCGGGCTTGATTCATATGAAAACGCGCCTTTTGATGAACCTATTCGTAAGGGCGATGAATTTAGCCGACGTATCGCAAGAAATATGCAAATTATTTTACAGGAAGAATTTGGACTTTTGCAACCGATTGATCCTGCAGGCGGCAGTTGGGCTGTTGAAACTCTTACAAAACAAATTAAAGAAAAAATTTGGGCAGAATTTCAACTTATCGAAAGTAAGGGCGGAATTGTTGCCGCGCTCAAGGAAGGTTATCCTCAAGCCGAAATTCAGAAAATCCTTGACGCAAGATTTAAAGCCGTTGAGTCCCGCCGTGATAGAATTGTTGGAAGCAATATGTACGCCAATATGACTGAAGAACGCCTTGATCCTCGCGCAGAAGATTTTGACGAAAATAAAAAAGTTCGCACTGCCGCTATTGAAAAATATTTGGCTAATGTTGACGCAAAAGACGCACTTGCAAAAGTTGACGCGGCTAATTTTGATACAGTAATTGACGCGGCGGCGGCAGGCGCAACTATTGCCGAAATTCGCTCCGCACTCGGTACAAGTGAATCTGAAAAAGTTAAATACATTGAAACGCACCGCTTAAGCGAAAAATTTGAGGCACTGCGCGAGGCAACCGAAAAATTTAAAGCAGAGAAAAACGATAACGTTAAAATCTTCCTTGCGAATATGGGACCAATTCCGCAACATAAAGCGCGCGCAGATTTTACCACAGGATTTTTACAAGTCGGCGCGTTTGAAGTTTTGGGCAATAACGGCTTTGAAACAGTTGAAGACGCGGCGCAGGCGGCGAAAGAATCCGGCGCAGATGCAGTTGTAATTTGTTCGACGGACGCAACCTACCCTGAAATTGTTCCCGCGCTTGCTCCCAAACTTCATGAAGTTTTGCCGAATGCTACAGTTTACCTTGCAGGAACTGCTCCGGCTGAACTTGTCGAAACTTACAAAAACGCCGGTATTGACGATTATATTAACATTCGCTCGAATTGTTATCAGACTTTAATTTCAATGCAACAGAAGAAAGGGATTTAAAGGCTAAAGACTAAGGACTAAAGACTAAGGAAATAGAAAATCCCTAGTCTTTAGGCTTTATTCCTTAGCCCCTAATTTCGACGAAGGAGAAATTTTTATGGCTGAATATAAAAATCCTGACTTTACGCAAATAAGCCTTAGCGACGCCCCAAAAACTGACGCGGCGGCGTGGAAAGCTGAATTTGAAAAAGCGGCGGCTGCCAATTATGACAGCTTGATTGAACGCACAATGGAACATGTACCGGTTAAACCGCTGTACACTCATGACGAATACGAGCATATGAATCATTTGGACTTTGTAAGCGGTATTCCGCCGTTTTTGCGCGGTCCGTATTCTACAATGTACGTTTTCCGCCCGTGGACAGTTCGCCAATACGCGGGCTTTTCCACTGCTGAAGAATCTAACGCCTTTTATCGCCGTAACCTTGCCGCCGGTCAAAAAGGTTTATCAATAGCCTTTGACTTGCCTACTCATCGCGGCTACGACGCAGATAACCCCCGCGTTTTTGGCGACGTTGGAAAGGCTGGCGTTTCTGTTTGTTCAATGTTAGATATGAATATTTTGTTCAGCGGTATCCCGCTCGGGCAAATGTCGGTTTCTATGACAATGAACGGCGCAGTTTTGCCTATTCTTGCATTTTACATTCAAAGCGGTATTGAACAGGGCGTTGATAAAGCAGATTTAACCGGCACTATCCAAAATGATATACTTAAAGAATTTATGGTACGCAATACATACATTTATAAACCCGATATGAGTATGCGTATAATCGGCGATATATTCGAGTACACTACAAAATATATGCCTAAGTTCAATTCAATTTCAATTTCAGGTTATCATATGCAAGAGGCGGGCGCGCCTGCTGATATTGAATTGGGTTATACTTTGGCTGACGGCTTAGAATATATTCGCACGGGAATTAACGCGGGCTTGAAAGTTGACGCCTTTGCAAAACGTTTAAGCTTTTTCTGGGCTATTGGTAAAAATTATTTCATGGAAGTTGCCAAAATGCGTGCGGCGCGTGTACTTTGGGCAAAAATCGTTAAACAAATGGGCGGCACTCAAGCAAAATCTATGGCTCTTCGTACACATTGTCAAACTTCCGGCTGGTCACTTACTGCACAAGATCCTTACAATAATGTTTCGCGTACACTTATGGAGGCTATGGGCGCGGCTCTCGGTCACACTCAATCTTTGCACACCAATGCGCTCGATGAAGCAATCGCGCTTCCGACGGACGCCTCAGCGCGTATCGCACGTAACACTCAACTTTATATTCAAGATGAAACTTCAGTTTGCAAGATTATTGATCCGTGGGGCGGCTCCTATTATGTTGAGGCTTTGACAAATGAAATTATCCGCCGTGCATGGGCGCATATTCAAGAAATTGAGGCTCTCGGCGGAATGTCAAAAGCTATTGCTACCGGTCTTCCCAAAATGCGTATTGAAGAGGCGGCGGCGCGTCGTCAAGCGCGTATCGATTCAAACAATGAAACTATCGTAGGCTTGAATAAATTCCGCCTTGATAAGGAAGACCCGCTTGAAATTTTGGCTGTTGATAATACCGCCGTTAGAAACGCACAGGTTGAACGCCTTAATAAACTTCGCGCAGAACGTAACGCAGATGAGGTACGCGCCGCACTTGAGGCTATTACAAAGGCGGCTGAATCCAGAGACAACGGCAATTTGTTAGAATGTGCGGTTGAGGCGGCTAGAGTTCGTGCGTCATTGGGCGAAATTTCTGACGCTGTAGAAAAAGTTTCAGGACGTTATCAAGCTGTTATGCACACTATCAGCGGCGTTTACTCTTCAGAATTCAGCAATAAATCTGCACTTGAAAAAGCTATTGCTAAGGCTGACGAATTTGAAAAAATTACCGGTCATCGCCCGCGTATTTTCGTTGCGAAAATGGGACAAGACGGACACGACAGAGGACAGAAAGTTATTGCTACTTCCTTTGCTGATATGGGCTGGACTGTTGACGTCGGACCGCTTTTCCAAACACCGGAAGAAACTGCAAAAGATGCTGTAGAAAATGGCGTCGATTTAGTAGGATTCAGTTCACTTGCCGCAGGACACAATACACTTTTACCGGAACTTGTCGAAGAACTCAAAAAACTTGGGCGCGACGATATTTTGGTTGCTATTGGCGGCGTTATCCCCGTACAAGATTATGACTTCTTGTACAAGAGCGGCGCGGTTGCAATTTTCGCCCCGGGTACAAATATTCCTGAGGCTGGTATTAAACTTTTGGATATTTTGATTGAACGTGAAAAAGCTGAAAACGTCGGCTGATATTTAAAACTTTACAAAAAAATTAACCGTCAAGTTTTTAAAACTCGGCGGTTTTTTTATTTTGCAATTTTTTTCAGCAAGTAAAACTTTAAATAAATTTTTAATTTTCTTTAGATTTCAAGATTTTTAGCAATTTTTTTAGCCTCGTCCGCTAATTTATCATACATTTTCAAAAGTGCCGCGTGATTTTCTTTGATATGTTCGACTGAAGATTTTCTTTCACTTTCAGTGGAATTTTCGGCGGTAATTTTTTTGCCTGCAAGTTCCAATTCCCTTGCCGCGTTGAAAGTTTTTTCTGCGCCTATAGACTGCGCGTTTGACTTTAAAGCGTGTACGTAAACTGTATAATTTTTCCAATCGCCCGCCTTGAAACTTTCCTGCAATTTTTGTTTCTTTTCGTCTTTCAAATTGTAAAAAGTCTCCAAAACGTCCTTGTAAAGTTCAATCATTCCCGCGCTATATTCTAAGCCCGTTTCTGTGTTAATTTCGCCCGCGTCATTTGAAATATTTTCCGGCTCTGAAATTTCTTCCTGTTCCTCAACTTTGAATGAAACAATCTCCGGCGGTAAATGTTTTTCCAGCATTAATTCAAGTTCTGAAACTTCAATAGGCTTTGATAAATAATCGTTAAAGCCCTCGCGCAGATAAATTTCACGCATTCCGGCTATCGCACTTGCCGTCAACATTATTACTGAAGTTTTATCGCTAAGAATTTTTTCACGTTTCATAATTTTTAAAGTTTCAACGCCATTCATAACCGGCATCATATTATCAAGAAAAATTATGTGGTAAAATTTTTTCTGCGCCATTTCAATGCATTGCTGTCCACTTTCTGCAACGTCCGGAACAATTCCATTTCGCTTTAATAATCCGCTAATAACTTTTAAATTCATATTGTTATCATCAACGGCTAAAATTTTTGCGCCCGCCGCCACAAGATATTTATTTTCCGGAGTTTTAATTTGTTTAGTTTTTTGTTCTTCGTAATTGCCGATTGGGCTTTTTTCAATAATTTTTTGAATCAGATTAAAAGAAAAAGTGGAGCCTTTGCCGTAAATACTTTCAACTTTCAAAGTGCTGTTCATCATTGCCAAAAGTTTTTGCACAATCGCAATTCCTAAGCCCGTACCTTCGATATTTCTATTTCTTTCCTCGTCAAGGCGAATGAAAGATTTAAAAAGTTTACCAATATCTTCTGAGCGAATACCAATACCGGTATCTGAAACTTGAACTTGTAATTCAAAAGTATCTGCGTCAATTTCCCTGCCGCCAATTTTAAGCGTTACAACGCCTTCATGTGTATATTTTACGGCGTTTGTAAGCAAGTTTGTAATAATTTGCCTAATCCTTACATCGTCGCCATAAAGACTTCTGGGGAGCGCAGAATCAATTTCTGTTTCAAAAAGCAAGCCTTTCTTTTTGGCTTTTTCGGAAATCATATTTTCCAAGTCTTCAATCAAAATGACAGTTTCATAGCGAACGGGGATAATTTCCATTTTGCCATCTTCGATTTTGGAAAAATCTAAAATAGAATTTATCAGCGTCAACAGCGTCCGCCCCGCACTTTGAATATTTGCCGAATAATCTAAAATTGCGGGATTTTTACTTTCACGCAAAATCATTTCATTCATTCCCAAAACTGCATTAATAGGCGTGCGTATTTCGTGTGACATTTGCGCCAAAAATTGAGACTTTGCCGCGCTTGCCGCAACCGCCGTATTCGATATAGCTTTAAGTTGACGGTTAATTGAGTCTTGCCAGCGGAAAAGACGATTAATCAGCATTCCTACAATTCCTACGCAAATTCCCAGCAAAACTATAAAAATTATTCCCAAGAAAAAAATATAGCCGTAAGTATTCCACCAACTCTGCGCGACAATAACCGTAAAATTGGAAGTTTCATTTTTTTTGGCAAGGCAAGCCATATGATTATTCGTGTAGTCTTTGATAGTGTCAACTTTGCCGCTTGAATAAACTTTCCAATATTCCGTACCAAAAATATCTGTCATTCTGTTTATTGACATTTGATAATTTACATTAGGATGATTTATGATAATTCCGTTTTTGTCAACAAGAAAAGCATAGCCGTTTTTACTGTAACTTTCGCCGAGAATTTGAGTTAATCTGCTAAGATAAAAATCAATTCCAAATACCCCCAAAAATTCGTCATTTTCGCCGTAAACAGTCTGCGAAAGGGTAATACAATAGCCGCCTGTCTGATCGTCATAATAGGGCGAAGAAACGCTGCATTGGTTGCGCTCCACTTTTCCTGTCTCAATGTACCAGGGGCGTTGATCTACGCGCCAATTTGGGTCGGGCGACTCCCAGCCGTTGTTCATTATAACTTGATGTTCCTTGTAAGGATTAGCCATGTAGCAAACAGAAATTTCAGGGTAATGTTTAGCAATTCCATTCAGAAAATTTACGGCTGAAGGATAATCTTCCATAAGTTCAGGATTTTCAGCGATAATATTTACAAACATACTTAAAATACTACTTTGTTTTTCAAGCCAATTTGAAAGTTGGTGTTCGTAAACGTCAACTTCACCTTTCATAGCGGTATTTCCCCAATTAATCGTAGTGTCAATACAAATTCCCAAACTTAAAATCATTGAAACGGTTATAACTGCAATAATTCCAATTCGTGACAATTTGCTAACCTTTGAAAGTTCCATATCTTGAGTTTTGTCTTCAGAGGATAATTTTTGCTTGTCATTTGATACAATCGTTGAGAAAGAAAAAAGGTTGTCCAGCATATCTGAAAGTTTTAGCGCAGATTCTCTAACTTTGGCGGAATTTTCATTAGCATTTGAATCTTGCTTTAAAACTCTCTCGCTTGATAAATCTAAAATATCGTGCAAAGGCGTCTTAAGTTCAGTTGAAAGGCGGGATAAAAATTCTTCTTTGACGTGAAGGGCATTTTCAGCTTGCAAGCCGTTTCTCATTGCGTTCAAATAGAAAAAAATTATCGCTACCATCATTGCCAAACTTACGGCGATTGTGAAAAATATTTGGCGATAACTTTCTTGATAAAAAGCTGCATTGTCAACGCTAACAACCATATACCAGCCGTTTTTAGTTTCACTGCTGAAAATTGTATGATCCCGTTTTTCAATCTGCGCAGTAAAACTTTCATGATTTTGCCCCAAAAGTACACGCGCCAAAATATTTTCATATTCGGGAAGTTTTTTAGAAATTTTTTCACCAACAAGTGACATATCATTATAGCCGATAATCATTTGATTTTTCGTAACGATTAAAGCCTCTCTGTCGCTTGTACTGATCATTCTCAAAATTGACTGTTGAATATCTGAAAGTGTAAAATCCAGCCCGACAACTGTTTCATTATCGCCCAGCATTTTTGACATAGTAAAACAAATTCCATTACCGGCGGCGTCAACATAAGGTTCGGTAATGTAAACTTTTTCAGGATTTTCAGCCGCGCCCTTGTACCAAAGTCTTTCCGGCGCGTGATAATCTTCCGGCATATCGAAATCAGGAATTACAGTCCAATTTTTTCCGGTAATGTAAACATTGAAACAAACGCCATTGCTTATAGTTTTTTGTTCCTTTTGCTTTTGGTAAAAAAATATTTCAAGTTCATCTAATGACGCGCCGGAATTTATAAGTTGCTCCGCCTCCATAGCAACTTGCATTGTTGTATTTTCAGCATTTGCCAACGCGCCTTGTAAATCGCCACGAATTGTTTCAAGTTGCATTCTTCCAATTTCTTCAGTTTGATTGGAAGTCATTTGAAAAATCAAGCGGACATTCATTGCTATAACGCACATAAAAATTAAAGTTATCGCAATGATAATGAAAAAATCCGTGCGCCGCCCGCTTTTC
>FLNY01001630.1_pt1 | contig 13438 bp, 18 predicted proteins | sample 1140381 | NCBI WGS metagenome assembly FLNY01 (sample SAMEA3878172, study PRJEB12797) | bioreactor metagenome | biome: Moose rumen | place: Sweden | collected 2011-10
CCATTCAATATGAAACTGTGGTCGAAGTAAAATCAAAATCAATCAAAAACCTGTCCCCATTGATTTTCTGCAACTATTTTCGACATGCACCGTAATGTGGATATCGAACTGTTTGCCTCATCCCTTACGCTGGTCAATAGTGCATACATTATTCAGAAAGCCTATTCAAAAGATATTATGCTTTCAAATAATGTACTAATCCGAGAGGTTTGGTTTATGAGCCCCGTAGGGGCGACATAAACAGAAAAGGGAGCATCCAACCGGATGCTCCCTTTATTTGCTTTTATATCATTATCCAAAGCGTTTCCAATAAGGCGATGAAATCCCCTCGGCTTTTTTATCGCTCCATACAATAATTCCAGCAAGCCATCGTTATATAAGCAAAATCACAAACGATATGGACACCGCGACATATAGCAGCAGTATGGTGGACAACCTTTGGAACGTTATCCAGGGGCTGTCGCTGTCGTCAACCGATCAACGTTGGCTGGCCGATCGCTTGTTTGAAAGTGCCAAAGCCAATGACAATGAAATTCTTGCCCAAGCGCGCAAAGCCATTGAGGAGATGCGCCAGCAAAGCGAGGAGAATGGAAACTCGGAGATGACGCTCGACGAAATCAACGCCGAGATACGCGCGGCACGTCTTGACCGCAAACAATCGGTACAGCGATGAAGCGATACTACGCCGTATTCGACACCAACGTACTGGTGTCCGCTCTGCTCTCACGCAACACAGACTCCCCGACCGTTGCATTACTCGACCATATACTCAACCGTACCATCATCCCCGTTTACAACGAGGAAATTCTGAACGAGTACAACGAGGTGTTGCACAGAGAGAAGTTCGGTTTCGCCACAGAAAGGATTGAAGCCGTTCTTGCCGCCATTCACAGCGGCATCGCCGCCGACCGTACCCCTGCCTTATGTGATTTCCCCTATGAAGAAGATATTGTCTTTTACGAAGTTGCTCTTTCTGTCGACGAAACTTACCTCATCACGGGCAATATCCGCCATTTTCCACACGTCAGCATGGTTGTCACCCCGGCAGAGATGTTGAAGATTATCTCAAAACGATAGGCATCATTGTGGAGTGCTGTAACCGTCTTTGTCCGCCACACATCCATGACGAGCAATGCTCTTCCCCGTCTGGGGCGACGACCGCATCAGCGGCGAGATACAGGTGTAGATAACAAAGCTTATAAGTTATTCTTTTTGCCATATCGGGGAAAAGTTGTATTTTTGCAAATTGAAATCAGAGAAGAAAAGTCTATGAGTACAGAAGCAATGACCAAGATAATAGCCGACTATTTCAAGACGCAACCCGTCCTGAAAGCGTGGCTTTTTGGCTCCTTTGCCCGCGGCGAAGAGACACCACGGAGCGATGTGGATATTCTGGTGGAGTTCGATCATGGTCAGCCCATTGGATTGCTTCGTTACGCTGGTATGTGGCGCGAGATTGAGGAACTTGTCGGGCGCAAAGTCGATTTGGTGGAGGAAGGGACGCTGATGCCATTCGCTGTGGAGTCAGCTAACCGAGACAAACAATTGATTTATGAGAGAGCAAAGTAGAGACATAGAAAGGCTGCGCCACATCATAGACAGCATTGTACACATTGAGGATTTCCTTCAGGGCAAAAGCCTTGAGCAGATGAAAGACGAGGTGATGTGTTACCACGCTGTGGTGTACAATATTATGATTATAGGCGAAGTTGCCAACATGCTGACCAAAGAGTTCCGGGAAAGTCATACTGAAGTTCCCTGGCGACAGATAATAGACATGCGAAACGTGTTGGTGCACGGCTATTACAATACCAGTCCGCTTTTTGTTTGGGAAACTTATACCAACGACCTGCCGTTGTTGAAGCAACAGGTAGAGGAATATATTTCAGAACTATCTGAAAATAACATATTCATACAAAATAGAAAACAATGATATAAAACGAAGAAATAGAATATACATATAGACAAAAAAAGAACAGAAGCATTTCGCTTTCTTTGCAGCACTGAAAATCTGGTAAATTTTCATTCTTACTACGCAAGAAAGAGGAAAGCTCACGATACCGTGAACTTTTCTTGTTTGTAGTAAGGGTTTTACCAGAGCCTCAGTGTTAAACAAAAAAGTTTCACGGCTTTTTTTATTGTCTATTATGAAAGAAACAATAACGTACACTTAAAAAATCAAACAATGAGACAAAAAATATTATTTACAACCTTATTACTGCTGATTACGGCATCAGCTTCAAATGTGCATGCACAACTCTTCTCGGCAGTTTCGCCAAGTGGTCACACTCTCTGTTACCAATGGAACTATGACGACAGCTATTATTCCAGTGGATACCTGCAATACCATTCAGTAATGGTGGTAAATAATAATGTAGCATACAATGGAACAGAAATACTAGGAGATACTTCTTTACACGGTGCAGTGGTAATACCTGATAGCGTAACGTATGGCAGCCAGAAATATGCCGTAACAAGAATAAAAAGCCTATGGGCACCCAATATCACTAATTTGACAATTCCAAACACCGTTAGAAAGATTGATGCAGATGCATTGGATTTGTGTGGGTTCTCAACGTTGACCATACCTGTTGGAGTAACGTCTGTTGGCAGCGGCATAGCCATGAATTGTCCAAACCTCACAACGGTGTACTATAATGCAAAGAGAGCCACTCGACCCACAGGCTCATGTGGAGCCCTGTTCTCTTGGACAGTTAGGAATGTGATAATTGGAGACAGCGTAGAACACATCCCCAATTGTTTCTGTAGCAGTCGTGACAGTCTGCGTACGGTTACAATACATGGGCACGTGAAAAGCATTGGGGAACAAGCTTTCTCATACTGTAAAAATGCGGTCAATTGTTATCCCTTCATCAGTGGAACAGATTGGAGTGGATGCTTTTGTTGGATGCAAGAACCTAGATACAGTATATTACAATGCAATAAACTGCACAACGCGATACTCTCGCTATGATGGACCGTTCCATACTACAAATATATCAATGCTGTTCATTGGTGACAGTGTGCAGAAGATTCACCTCTATACATTCGATACTGTACAAACTGCTTTTTCAAAAAACACAACACCACCTGTTGTGGATTGTTATGCTTGTGATTATAGTGGCTCTAATTCTTATTCATACGTAACGAATGCAAAGATTTTCACAGGGACTGGCACAAATGTAGTTGTGCCGTGCGGTTCGCTATCAGCATATCAATCTCAATATGCATGGAGCAACAACAGCATTTCTGACGATTGTGTCAATGTGGTTGGCGCAGCCAACAATGATTCTTTTGGAATCGTTATTGGTGGATCAACCTGCTCTCCAAATACACCACTTACATTGTATGCTCTTCCATCCGCAGGATATACCTTTGTGGGATGGACAGATAACAATTACGACAATCCAAGAAATGTCGTCTCGGTTGCTGGGGATATCGTATTCACCGCAATCTTCTCACCAAAGGATACGGTGATTCTGCACGACACAACGATTGTCCAGGATACCCTGACTCAATATCTTGAAGTACATGACACCACCTACATAGATGTCCACGACACCACCTACATAGATGTGCCGTATGTGGTGCATGACACCACTGTCGTTGTCGATACGCTGACGTTAACGGAATACGTCCCTGTGCACGATACCACGACACTGACAGACACATTATACCTCCCTGTCTACGTCCACGACACCACGGTTGCAAAAGACACCATTTACCTTCCCGTCTATCTGCATGACACCTCCTTCGTGGCCGTTCATGACACCACATATTTAACTGATACGCTCACTCTGACGGAGTACGTGCCAGTGCATGACACCACCTATTATCCTGTTCACGATACCACCTATGTCACGATGACAGACACCGTTACGCTAACCCAATACGATACAATAATCAATACGGTTTACGACACCGTAATCAACGCTGTATATGATACTATAGACAATTTTGTCTTCGACACTACAACCGTTTATCAGACTGACACTTTATGGCTGTACGACACAGTGTATCTGCATGACACAATCTATATCTACGACACCGTGTATGTGGGTGTGGACGGGGTTGATGCTGTCAATGTCAGGATATTTACCAGCAGAGGACATCTGGTAGTCGAGGGTGCCGAAGGCAATCTGGTGATGCTGTTCGACATCAACGGACGTCTTCTGGCGACCAAGCAGGACGAATACTCGCCATTGCAATTCACTGTCCCGGCTTCGGGGGCATACCTTGTCAAAGTCGGCAGCCATCCTGCCCGTAGGGTGGTGGTGATTAGGTAGTCCGAGAGAGGTATGATGAGGATAATGTCTAATGTTGCATGCCGGAATCAAGGGGACAGGTTTTGATTGGTTTTTTACTTTGTGATATACTATCGGACTTGATTTTCCGCTATCGAATAAAACAAAGTGATATCGACCATCAATGCCAAGGAAAGGGAGGAAAACCAGCAGAAGATGTAACCTGCATTGACATCGGTGAACGGAAGGTGGTGTCAGACGACAGCGTGAGGGATTTGCTGCTGTCAACGAGCGAAATGAGGAAAATTGCAGAGTTTCGACAATTGGATAAACCCGAGCAGAAAACGATAATCCGCAGGGTGATGCAAGAGTTGAGAGCCGGTCCTCGCCAGATGTCACGGGTGACGGGTATGTCCTACAATATTGTTCAGAATATCGGCAAACAATCACATTCAATATGAAACTGTGGTCGAAGTAAAATCAATCAAAAACCTGTCCCCTTGATTTGCTCATAATCCTTTGATGAAATTATGATAATTATCTCGGTTGACAACTGTAAATGTGTGGTCGGGATAGTTTTTAGCAAAAGAATCGGTTAACTTAGGCTGCTTGGAGCCACTCCATTTAAATTCATAGGAATGTAGCACGCCGTCATAGTCTTCAATATAATCCACCTCTTGTTGCTGCTGTGTGCGCCAGAAATAGCTTTTGCCATAAAACGCATTGTAGGCATTGTGTTTCATTCGCTCGCTGATGAGATAGTTCTCCCATAGAGCACCTGCATCTGTGCGCAATGCCAAAGGTTTATAGTCACCAATGAGTGCGTTGCGGACCCCATTGTCGCAGAAATAGATCTTGCGGCTTTTTTTCAACTCGGATCGCACATTGCGACTGAACGACCGCAAGTGGAATATGACATACGACTTCTCCAGCAGGTCGATATACCGTTGCACAGTGACTGAGTTCAAGCCAAGCAGCCTGCCAAGTTCATTGAACGACACTTCGCTACCTACCTGTAATGCCAATGCCTGCAGCAACTGCTCTATGATTTCAGGTTTGCGCACGTCTTGAAATGCGAAGATGTCTTTGTAGAGGTAGCTGCTTACCAAGTTGGTCAGCGTTTCACGCTCCTCACCGGGATTATTGACCACCTCGGGATAAGTGCCATAAATCAGCCTGCGTTCCAGCAGCCTCTGCTCTTCTTGTAGCCCGTTCTCCGCCACCAGCTCCTCGGCCGAAAAGGGGAAGAGGACATACTCGTATTTTCGACCCGTCAACGGCTCGTTGATGTAATTGGATAGTTCGATTGCTGAAGAACCCGTAACAACCACTTGCTTGTCAGGATAGTTGTCGATTATCAATTTCAAGGTGATGCCGATATTCTGTACTCGCTGAGCCTCGTCAATAAACACTATGTCATACCCTGCGGTCTCGTTTCCCAACATAGTAGAGGTTGGCTCAGTAAGTTTGCGACGCACATCGGGCTCGTCACAATTCCACACAAGGATTTTGCGGTCATACTCGTTTGCCAGCATTTTCAGCAGTGTGGTCTTGCCCACCTGACGAGGACCTACGACTATGATAGCCTTGCCTCTAAAGAATTTCCGTTTAATCGTACTTGTAATCAGCCTATTAACCATCTTATAATAGGTTTTATTTTCTCTACAAAAATACAAATTTTTTTGATTATACTAAAAAAATCTTATAATATTTTTTGATTATACTAAAAAAATCTTACCCTCCGGCATCTGTTTCACGAATAAAACCATCAAAGGAATCTGCACATTTCCCGCATTATGATGAAATTATTTTGGCCGGATGGATTATTATTCGTGATTTTGCAGACGACTTTGAAATGAAGAATATGACATAATACTGTATATATAAAATTGAAAATTTGAGCTAACCGCCCATTATTCTCACCTGTGAATCTGGAAAATTCAACGTGCAAGGGAATAAGCTCGCGGGGTTCACGCTTGGGCGTGAATTATTCGCAACTTATCATTGCACCGGCATTCCAGAGCCCACAGGTTGATAAGGAGCACCAAAAGAATAATTGACGTAATGGTCAAAAATTAGGCTGAAATCTTTGTAACGTATGTAATAATAAGCATGATACTGCGTTCAAAGGGTATGAATAAAAAATTTGCATTCACTGCGGCAGCCCTATAACGAAGAAAAATGGCATGGTAAAAGGGCGCCAGTTGTACAAATGCCATGCCTGTGGGAGACAATTTTTAGGAGGCAATCGTATAGATTCAGCCGAATTGTGGCGTGAGTATTCCGAGTTGAAACAGACATATGCCCAGCTGGCGGAAAGGTATGGTTGTTCTGCACGCACCATCAAACGCAAAATAGACGCTTATACACCGCCCAAAGGTGTTGCATCGCCCGGAAAGGTGGTGGTTTTGATGGACACCACCTACTGGGGCAGAAAGTATGGCGTGATGCTGTTCAAGGACGCGCTCACGGACAGAGACCTGCTGTGGTATTTCGTCAGGAATGAAACCAACGCTCTTTATGCGCAGGGGATTGCCGAGCTGGAGGGGATGGGGTATGAGATACCGGCGGTGGTATGCGACGGGAGGAAAGGTCTTCCGAAGATGTTTCCGGACAAGAAAGTGCAGTTGTGCCAGTTCCACCAACAGAAGACTGTGCGCAAATACCTCACAAAACATCCCAAGACGGAGGCCGGCAAGGAACTCAAGCAGATAGTGGACATGTTGACCGAGACCGACAAGGAGTCATTCGAAGGCATGTTCAGGGAGTGGTGCGAGAGATGGGGCAGCTATCTGAAAGAGAGGACAACAGATCTAGAGACCGGCAAAAGCCGCTATACCCATAAGAACTTGCGCAGCGCTTACCTTAGCATCAAGCGCAACTTGCCGCTACTTTTCACCTGGTATGACAACACGGAGATGGGCATACCCAACACGACCAACCGTATCGACGGCCATTTCTCGTATGTCAAGCGAATGCTCTGCAACCACAATGGAATGACGCGTAAACGACGAGACAAGCTCGTCGTTGGGTTTTTTGAGGCATCGAAAGGCAAATCCCAATAAAAGAAAGGCTGTCGCTAACGGCATCCCCTTTCATTGGTGTTTTACCTTGCCGACTATTCCTTGAGGAGTTGCTCCCCAGCAGAGCTCCTCTCCGCTTCATCGACGGTGCAAAAGTACAAACTGTTTTTCACACGGCAAAATTTCAAACAAAAAAACAGCCTAATTTTTGTCCATTAGAGAACATGTCCTCAAAAATAGCCTAATTTTTGTCCATTACACCGAATTGTGAAATAGTGTATGGTAAAGTATCGGTTTTGTATGACAAAACGTTTGAAAAATTGAAAAGATTTTAGGATTTTCGACAGTTTGAGCAGAAAAGATTTTAGGATTTTCGACATTTTTGACAAAATAAATTTTAGGGGAATGTAAAAATTTAATATTTTTGCAAAAAAAACAGGATATGATTTTTAAAAGAAAACTCTATGATGAGATGCTCAAGTGGAAACGTGAGCGTCAAGGGAAAACGGCGTTACTTGTGAAAGGTGCGCGTCGTGTGGGGAAGTCGACTCTTGTTGAGGATTTTGCAAAAAAAGAGTACAAATCATACATTCTTATAGACTTTTCCAAAACATCAAAACAGGTGAATGCTTTGTTTGATGATATGTTGGATTTAGACTATTTCTTTTTGACATTGCAAAACATCTTCAATGTCTCGCTTGTCGTGAGAGAGTCTGTAATCATTTTCGACGAAGTGCAGTTCCAGCCTCTTGCTCGCCAAGCGATAAAACATCTTGTCAAAGATGGCCGCTATGACTATATAGAGACAGGTTCGTTGATTTCCATCAAGAAAAACGTACAGAACATATTGATTCCGAGTGAAGAGACAAAGATGACGCTTCATCCTATGGATTGGGAGGAATTCTATTGGGCTTGCGGAAATACTGTTGCTCCGACACAGTTACGTGAAGCTTTCGAAATGAAACGAGCCATGGGAGATGCCGTTCACAGGAAATGGATGCGCGAGTTGAGACTGTATATGCTTGTAGGCGGAATGCCGCAGGCGGTAGATGCCTATATCAACTATAATGATTTGAGGCAAGTTGACGAGGTCAAGCGAGACATATTGAGCCTGTATGACGATGATTTCAGGAGGATTGACAACAGTGGTAGGGCTTCGAAGCTGTTTGCCGCCATTCCAAGCCAGCTGAACAACAATGCGTCACGTTACCAGGTGGGCAGCGTCATAGAAGGACAGACCAACGAAAGAGTGGCGGAATTAGTGGCGGAAATGGAAGACAGCGAGACTGTTATAATGGCATACAATGTGAACGACCCTGGTGCAGGAATGGGTATGTTTAAAGACTATTCGCGATATAAAATGTTTTTGGCAGACACGGGGTTGTTTGTGACATTGGCTTTCAACAACAAAACATATGTTGAGAATGTTATATATCAGAAACTTCTCAGTGACAAACTGGAGGCAAATCTTGGCTATGTATATGAAAACTTGGTGGCTCAGATGCTATACACTTCCGGCAACAAAATCTATTACCATACATTCCCGTCCAAAACCGGGAACTATAACTATGAGGTTGATTTTTTGCTGACGAAGGGAAGTAAAATGGTACCGATAGAGGTGAAGTCGTCAGGGTATAATACTCATAAGTCATTAGATATGTTTTGTTCCAAATACCCCTCGCGTATTGGTGAGCGGTTGCTGCTTTATACAAAGGACTTTAAGCAGGACGGGCAGACCACCTGCTTGCCGGTTTACTATACGGGGCTGCTGTAAACGGAATAAGATTTTAGGATTTTCGACAGTTTGAGCAGAAAAGATTTTAGGATTTTCGACAATTTCGGGCAAAAAGATTTTGCGATTCTTGCACAAAACGGCAAAAAAGATTTTGCGGAAAAGAGAAAGAAAAAATATATGACGCCATGAAACAGACAGCAATACTATTACTATCGTTGATGTTGGGAAGCGTGGTGATGGCGCAGGTAGACCCTCGCGAGGCCTACGAGCGACAGCGGCAGCAGATGCGCGAGCAGTTCGAGCGGCAGAAAGGCACTGCGCGGCAGCAGTATGACGACGCGAAACGCAAGGCTGAAGAGGAGTATGCGGCTTTCAGGAAGAAAGCCAACGAGGAATATGCCGCCGCCGTGCAGCGTGCCTGGTAGCAGATGGGCGTGGAGCCTGCCGTGCCGAAACCCAAGGAGCCGGCACCGCCACGGCCACAGCGTGCGGATATAGAGAAGCTGCCCACCACCGTGCCGCTGCCACAGGGCGAGGTGGTGGTGCCGCCCGTCAAGGTGGAGCCGTTGCCGCTGCCGCCCATCCCTGAGCCGGAACCTACGGTGCCGATGATGACGGTGCCGTTCTACGGGACTTCGTGTGGCATGCATGCCGATGTCGAAGCACTGGGTTTCACGCTGTCATCGATAGACGAGAAGAGCATTGCTGCGACATGGAAGCAGCTGTCGCTCGAGAAATACGACGGTCTGCTGCATGACTGCATGACGCAGCGCGAGGCACTGCACCTGTCGGACTGGGGCTACCTCTCGTTGGTGGGACACGCCTGCGAGCAGCTTTTGGGCAAGGGCAGCAACGAAGCCGTGCTGCTGCAGATGTACCTTCTCGCGCAGTCGGGCTACCGCGTGCGTATGGCTCGTGCCGACAAGCGGCTGGTGCTTCTTGTGCCTTTCAACCGCAGCATCTACAACTACGCATACGTCAACATCGACGGCATGGCTCACTATGTTATCAGTCTGGAACGGTCGGGGATGCTGATTGCTTGCAGTCGCTGTGGGACTGTTCTTTTTTACCGCCTGCCATCGCGACAAGAAGCAAAAGCCCGTGGAGCCTGTGACGATGGATACGGTGGCGTCGCAGGAGGAGGACACCTTGCGGCAGGACATTGGCGATACCGTTGTCGTCCGTCATCCGCGAAAAGAGGAGCAGACGATGAAACTTGACAGTGCCGAGACGACTAATCTGAAGATTTTTGCCCGCAAGCAGCGGACAATCTACAGTCCAACCCTGATGACGGGCATATGGCATCAAGGGACAGAGTATGAAGAATTTATGGATGGCGGAAAGGGTCGCTACTGGGACACGAAAGAGGATGTGAGCCGCGAGGATGCGCAGTCTTTCCGATGGACGATGGACAGCAACCTGCTGGTTTTGGAGTTCCATTTAGAACTGGGAGGGGTGCTCTTCAGGCAGTATGTGGTGACGTTTGTCGACGACGAGACCTTGGTGTACCGCGATGCTTTCGAGAGGTCGTATATGTGGGACAGGGATGAGGAAGAGCGATAAGCGGGATAGAGTGACTCCGGGACGGAGTAACCTACAATGAGTTGTTGAGGTGAGGGAGAGATGGTTAGAGGGTGGCGGGTTTGTGGTTGCCGGCGAAGAGCTGCTTGATCCATTCGCGGTTCAGTCGGGCGATGTTTTGACGTTTGATTTGTTTCGGACATTCGGCTTCGCAGGCGAAGGTGTTGGTGCAGCTGCCGAAGCCCAGTTCATCCATGCGGCATACCATTTTTTTTGACGCGTTCGTGGGCTTCGACCTGGCCTTGAGGCAGCAGGGCCAGGTGCGCCACCTTGGCCGAGTGCTTCCGCAAAGCCGAATCCACCTTCCGCAAGAAGAAAAACACCGATTGAAAACCAATAGTGTCCAAAATAATTTGGATCTTCACAAAATTGCGTAGGTGATATACAGAGAAAGGGTTCATCAACGTTTTGGTGATCGGACAAAAGATGAACCATGGTGATTTGTACCATCAGCACGGAGTCAGGGAGCAGATATGCACGCGTGCCGAATACGGGTTTAAAACCATTGTACTGCATATCAAAACGAAGAAAGAGATGTTATATTGTGTGCACTGCAAGAGCAAGGATGTGATACGTTCGGGCGTTGTGACGCGTGACTTCCATAGCGTGCCGGTCGGAGGCAAGCCGGTGGTGCTGCGGATGGCGGTGCATCTCAACCTGTCCTGGAACACGGTGAAGGAAATGGTGAAGGGATATCTGGAACGCAACTACTCCAAGCCCGACATATCGGATCTAAAAGTCATCGGCATCGATGAATTTGCCGTGAAGAAAGGGCACGTGTACAAGACCATCGTGACGGCATCCTCGCCTATTTCGACAAACCTATCTCCACCGGCCCCGTGGAAGGCATCAACAACAAAATCAAAACACTCAAACGCATGGCCTACGGCTTCCGTGACGACCGCTACTTCACGCTTCGCCTTTTCGCTCTGCATGACTTCAAATTCTCTTGACTTACCTACGTGAATTTATGATGAACCAAAATCAAAATCAATCAAAAACCTGTCCCTTTAATTTTGATTTCTCTAAGGAAAAGTATGAGCAAATTGACAAAAATCTGGGTAAAAAGCAGAGATTTTTGTTGATTAGCTCATACTTTTTTCCCGGTGGAGAACCCGGGCGGGTTGCATGGGAGGAAATGAAATTCTCGGTTAAGCCGTACCACATCACAGACAGCTACGAGGACACTTTGCGTAACAGGCTGGGAATCTTTCAGGAGAAGACAAGGACGACGAAATCGCTGGTCTATACATTCGTAACGACTTTTGGTGTGGCGAACGGCTCAGGGAGGAGTATAGTCAATAGCGAAGTGACGATGGACGATTTATTTATGAAATGAAGCGGCCGGTGAAAGAGCGAGGATGCTACAGGGACAGGCCGCTGACATCGATTGAACAACAGGCAATAGGACAAGAAACATAAACATTATAAGAATATTAATACAGAAGATATTTATATCAGGCAATAGTGTGTGGCGTAGGCGATGGCTTCGGGGATGTTTTTCACGTTCAGTTTTAGGAACACCTGGCGGCGGTAGAACTTGATGGTGTCGACCGACTTAAACATCAGGGCACCGATCTCGTCCATCGAGTAGCCTTGCATGCTGAGGCGCAGCATCGTCAGCTCGTCGGCCGAGAGGTGCGTCACCACCATCGGCACCCATCCCTGCTCTTCGCTGCTGTAGCTGTACAGATAGTCGGTGCCGAGTATGCCGGCCATCACGCGCGTCTCGTCGCTGTGCACCGACGGCGACACCATCCCCAGCACCAGTCTGGGACGGCCATCGACATCGAAATCAAGCATATGCAGCTTATGGCAAACCATCGGACGCTGCCCGCCCGAAAGGATGTGAAAGTTGAGGTGTACCGACAGCTGGCGTTTGAATTCCGTCGGCATTTCGTGGAAGCCTTGGATTATAGAGCCACCCGCGTTGGTGATAAGTTTTTTTTCGGACTCGGGAACAAAGTCGAGGAGGTAACCCATACCCCTGCGTCGCATCTCCTCCTCGCTGAATCCGCAGCGCAGCAGGGGGTGGTCGGATGTATATATGAACTGGTCGGCGTTAATCTCCAACAAATAGACACCCTGATAGGAGAGGTTGGCGATGGCCTTGGCCATCTCAATGTAGGTGCCGTAACGCTCTTCGATCGACATATTCGTACTGTTTTCCATTGTTTGTATAACGTTTTCGATAAGCCAAATGCCAAAGGCTCACTTTGGCATGGCGAGAAAACGACCGTTTCGAAGAAACGAACCTTTTTCCGATTGCAAAAATACTAATTTATTTTCAAATACGAAATGTCGGCCATTATTTTCATCGTCAGTTCTACCTTTTTGGGTAACGGCGGAGTGGGTGATTATCGCTACTTTTGCAGTCTATATCAACATAGGGTTAAAGCACGGTATTTAACACAAAACCAAAGAGATAAATGATATTCAAATTTTACAATTCGGAATTTATGATTAGACGCAGTAGCACATTGGCTGCGGTCGCCATTGCCGCGGTCCTGACGACGGGGTGCCACAGGTCGGCGCCTGCCGCGAGCGAACGGCCGCCAATTGTGACGGTAGCCGCCATCAGCCAGACAGGCGGCGACTACGATATAGAATACCCCGGGCTGGTGAAGGCAGCCCACGAGCTGGACCTCTCGTTCAAGGTGGCGGGGACTATCGACCGCGTATTCGTCAAGGAGGGTGACCGCGTGCGCAAAGGGCAGCTGCTGGCGCGGCTCGACACCGTCGACTACCGCAACCAACTGGATGCCACCACGGCGGAATACGAAGCCGTGATGGCCGAGGCGGGTCGCGTGGTGGACCTCTACAACGACGACGCTACCACGCGCAGCAACTACGAC
>FLNY01001029.1_pt1 | contig 13430 bp, 2 predicted proteins | sample 1140381 | NCBI WGS metagenome assembly FLNY01 (sample SAMEA3878172, study PRJEB12797) | bioreactor metagenome | biome: Moose rumen | place: Sweden | collected 2011-10
TCACGTCGTTAATAGGCACCGGCAGTCTGAAGCTCAACGAGGTCACAGATATGCAATACATGTTTTCGGATTGTTCATCGCTCAAGGAGATTGACCTCAGTGGCCTCAACACCAAGAACGTGAAGTACATGAGTAACATGTTCATAAACTGCAGCTCACTGGAGAGCGTGAACTTCGGGAGCATCGACACGCGAAGCCTCTTGTCGACAAGATCCATGTTCTATGGAGCCAGCAAACTGGAGAGCGTGGACATGAGCCAACTGGACTTCTCGAACGTGACGAGTATGTCACGTATGTTTCAGGAATGTTCGGCCCTCAAGTCGGTGAAATTATCCAAAGAAAGCACCCCCAACCTGACCGACATGTCGTACCTCTTCTATAAGTGCACCCAGTTGAAGGGTGTGGACCTCTCGGGATTCAACACGCAGAACGTGACCAACATGTCATATATGTTTGAGTTCTGCTCATCGCTAGAGGAAGTGGACTTGCGAACGTTCGACACCAGCAGCCTCAAGGTGGCAAGCGAGATGTTCAGCCACTGCACAAGATTGAAGAAACTCTATTGCGACAAGGACTGGAAAGTGGAGTCCATCCTGTTTTTCAACTGCCCGAGGCTGTCGGGCTCCATCCTGTTCGACCCAAGTAAATATTCCGGCCTTCTCTTTGCCAACACCTACAACGGCTATTTCACCCCCACGTCATTCAACGAGCCGAAGGCCTGCGCCGTATGGTGCGAGGATAGCGAAACGCTGTACCTCACCTCCACCAAGACTCCATTCCGTATCGGCGCAAGCTTCAACGGAACCCATATTACCGATTGGTGGTGGTGCCAGGAACTGACGGACTGCGGCAAACTGGGCAAGTCGGTGTGGCTGAACGGCTATAACCGTACCAGCTTCAAGACAGTGGTGTTCACCAAAGAGTTCCTCAACGCAGCAGACAAGGTGAAGTCCGTGAGAAGCTGGTTCGACGGCTGTTCCCGTCTTCAGTCCGTAACGGGATGGGAGAATTTCGACACCAGCGAGCTGACCGACATGGGCCGAATGTTCAACCAATGCACAAGCCTCAAGTCGCTGGACGGTATCAGCTGCCTGAACACGTCCAAAGTGACCGACATGGACAGCCTGTTCAACGATTGCCAGAAGCTGGAAGATCTCGACTTGAGCGGATTCAACACGTCGAAGGTAAAGAATTTCGCTGACATGTTCGGCAGGTGCTACGCGCTGACCACGATTGACGTGGACAATTTCAGCACAGAGAGTGCTGAGAATTTCAAGCAGATGTTCTACTACTGCACCGGCCTTACCACGATCTACTGCAATCAGAGTTGGACGAAGGATGTGCTATCCGAGAAAATGTTCTACAGATGCGAGAAGCTGAAAGGCAGCATCCTGTACGACAGCAAGAAGGTGGATGCCACCTACGCCAATCCCGATAACGGCTACTTCACAAAGCTTGAGACCTACGACCTCTGGATTTGCGGCACTCAGGTGACCAACCGAAACTGCGCTGACCTGACGGTGATTGACGGTGTGGACGTAACCACCGACGACGGATATTTCTATTACGATCCGGAATCGAACAGACTGAAGATAAAAAACGGAATCGCCTTCTGTAAGGACGATTATGCGCTGTACAGCAACATGAAGGACCTCACCATTGAGACTGACAAGGATGGGACCGCTCTTATCCAGACACAAACGGGCAACAGTGCCATGTTCCTGGAAAAACGCACCTACATCACGGGAGGTCTGCTCATGGCGATTGGAGGCGGATTGTTGGACCCCACCACAACGGGATTGATAGCCAAACACATGATACGTGTCGAAGACGGCATGCTCGTAGCCGCCGGCACCTACGGCATCAGCGGCTACTACGACATGCAGGATGGCATCATGACCTACTATGGAGGACTGGCTATAAAAGGAGAGTCGGGCGTGTCGGCATACGGGACCCAAGCCAGCATCTCCACCCTTGGGTCCTTCTCGATGGACGAGAACATCAAGATTATTGAGCCGGAGGGAGCTGTGTTCAGCAACAAAAACTTCATGCTCGACGGCGAGATCATTAAGAATGCCAGCGTCGTCATGATGTACGTGGAGCCGGAAATCACGGGTGACGTGAACCAGGACGGCAACGTGGATATCTCCGACATCGTGGCCATTATCAACACCATTGCAGGAGACGACACCTACAAGGAGCGCGCCAACGTCAATGGTGACAGCAATGTCGACATCTCCGACATCGTGGCGGTCATCAACATCATCGCATCGAAATAGCAACGAGTTATTAGAGAGACTTTGAAATTTGAGGTTTATTAGCATGATTTTCGGCTGCACTCAACATAGCTCAAGCAAGCATGGCTCTGTGTTCGTTTGCTGGATAATTGAGATTTGAAATTTAACCATCCGGACGAAACAAGAAGACGAGACGATAGTCTGCAATGAACACATAGCAATTTTTATAAAAACAATGATGGTGTGCCGGGGGGCCGACACACCATCATTGTTTTTTAAGGCGAAGATGCAGCAAGCACTTTTGTCCGTTTATCTTACGAGCACCTTCTTTACCGTCTGGCTCTTCTCAGTCTTTCCTCTGACGAGATACATTCCTGTAGGCAGGTGGAATGTTGCCGACTTGGCATTCACGCCTCTTTTCGTTTCAACCAGTTTACCGTCGATAGAGTAGATGTTGACGTTGGTCAGCAAGTCATTGCCCACCGATGTCACTCTGATGACACCTTCTTCGATTTGCGTGATGAGGATGTCGGATTCAGAGATGTTCTCCTTTGCCTTCGGAGAAGTGACGATGAGATAACGTCCATGGGAATTACCAGATACCGTGATTGGCTCTCCTTCCGCAATCGGAATGGTAGTGTCCTCCACCATGTCCTGCAGATAGAGCTGTCCGAAGTTGTCAGTCCCCGTGAATGTGAGCTCCGTCTCCGTGTTGTCAGAGCTGTATATGCCCAACGGCAGGCTTGTGAGCTGGTTGATTGTGTTGATTGCCACCGCGTTTCTTCCTGCCATCGTATAGACATTCGGCAGTTCATAGCTTGTGGACTCGATGAAAGTAGGCGCGTCCTCGCTGATGTCGTAGTTGTTGTCGGCATTCTCGCGTATCCTGACCACAGCGGATGTGCTTAGGCCATTTCTTGTTGCCCTGATGCAAAGCATATTGTCGTTTACGGACGCCCCAAGCCTACCTCGTGCTTTCACTCTGACTGTTTTGGTTCCGTCAGGGTCGACAGCAGAAGAATAGGTTGTCAGCTTCAAAGTTTTTGTAAGACTTTCCGTTTGTGCCTTGTTATAGAATGTGGAATCCACCGACACGGTCGTAATTTCTTTTGAAGGAATGACCTGGCACATCATGTCGGCCGTGAACGTAAGGTCGGTGAGCGTGTTTCCGTCAGTCTTCTTCTTGACAAAGAATCCCTGCCTTGCAGCCACAATTCCGGTCTGTCGGCTGGCAAGCTGGTCGGAGGAGATCCATGTTCCGTCATCCTCCTTCATAATCACCATCTGATGGTCCTCGGTCATGATCCAGTACATCGGGTCGATGAGTTCGGAGTTGGCGTTAAGGAATTTAGCCATGTCGAGTCCACATGGGAACGGATTACCGACCAGGAAGAAGTTGTTGTCACTTTTCTCATTCGTGAACGTGAAGGTGAGAGGTGCCGGACTGTTCGGATTAGCCGGGTTCTTGATGTTGTCGGTGAACAGTTTGTGGTAGTACTCGCTGTGGTTGATATTCGTGTTCCACGCCTTCTGCGTTCCGCTGATGTCGTAATAATCGTAGAACGTGTCCTCTTTAGGCAGTCTGATGATAAGCGAGTCAGCAGGTGTTTCCATATAGACGGTGATGGGCTTGATGGCAAATCCTCCATGTGAGAAGTCCACCGTGACATCGTTGTACGCCCCGCTCCAATCGCCCAGGATGATGACATCGCGTATGCCGTCCTCCAGCAACTCGCTGGTTCCTGCTGAGCCAGGTCCTCCGTAGTTCACGCCGGAGAACTCGTCTGGCACATAGTAGATGTAGGCATGAGCCTTGTCCCATCCCCTTTGGTAGATGGCCGGCTTATACCGGTTGTTGATTTCCTCGTTGTAGGTGACATCATGGAAATAGGTAGTCTGCTGCATTCCGTTGTCCGACGGCGCATACCATTCACCGGAATAGACAGTCTGTATAGGCGATGAGAAGAGTTGCCATCGGCTTTCGTTGCTGACGCCGTCGGTTGATCTTCCATGAGCGTAAATCTTGTATTCCATCCACACCTTGTCGTAATCCAGGAAGTGGGTGTTGAGGATTTCCCTCTCCGACTGCAATGCCAGTCCGTCGCAGTTGTTTGTGTGGAACTGCTCGCAATAGATATTGTCAGGGTCGTTTTCTTTCTTATAAGCCAAGAGGTCGAAGTTGAGGTATTTCGAGCATGTATATCCGTTGAGGATAGGGAATCCGTCGACATCCTCTCCGTAGTGGTACATCACCGGCGCCGCCACATTGATGCTGTCGGTGATGAGAGCGTGTGTGACATAGAGCGGTACGAACCCATGGCTGGTGGTGTTCTCCTCATTGGTCTCATAGTCGTTCAGCCCTCCCTTGCCGGCATAGAGCTCGTGACGGTCGGCACGCCGCCAGTTGTTGTCATTGTTCCAGTCGGTGTTGCCGGCTGCCCCAGTCCACACCTCATAGTCAGGCACAATCTTAATCATCATCAGGAGGTCGCCCGGGCAGGAAGTAGGCGAACTGTCGGGCACTTTCTCGATGAACGGCATCTTCAGCGTGTAGTTGTATCCTTCCCTGAACTTGAACTCAGGGTCCAGTGTGATTTTAGCGTACTTTTCGTCAGCCGGAGTGCTGATGTCTCCGTGAATGTTCACCACCGAACCAACAGTCCTCAGGTAATGTCCGGAATCAGGGTCATCGGCCTCTATCTCATAGTTGATGTCGGTTGTCTCAGACAAGTATATGTTCGTGTCCTGCGGATTCTCTTTCACACCGAGCGCTCCGTCAGAGACGGTGTGAATGTCACGAAGCGGAAGAACCAGGCTTTTCCCGTTCTGAATTTCCTCCACTTGAGATTTTGAAATACGGAGACTGAGCACAGACAATTCCCCCGGATAGTTCAATCCGTCCATACCGTTTTTCAGTGTAGGTGCCTCAGAGTCGAGCTGAATGCTCATCGTCTGTGGCTTCGCACAATACACCACGATTTGCCTTTCCGCCATGACTTGTAGGAATGCCTCATCGTCGACCGGCTGAGTGGTGTAATAGATGACGCGGTCGAACTCCTCAAGCTTTTCGCCCTCCGGCGAATAATGCCACAACGTGTCGATCATCTCCTCGTCCATCTTCATGTTGACGCTAGTTCTGTAAAGATACAGGTCCGGTCTTCCTGTTTTCGGATTGTCAGCCGTAAGCCGTTTGAGGTAGTCTATCATGTGCTGAGAGAACTCGAATTGTTCGTTCGGAACAACATCGTTGAGGTCGACGTCGCCTGGATAGAGTTCCCTGAAGAGCTCTAAAGTTTCCTTCAGCTTGACAACATCAGGACCGTTCTCGGTTTGTATGGTGTCGGCCACGGTTTCGAAATTAGCTCTATTGGCATGCTGGTCAGGATTTCCGAGCCACCAGTCGTAATGTAGGTTGTTGATGGTGGTGGGTTTTCCCGAGTCGTCGATGGTGTATAACTTCATAGAAATGGTAGGCGTCTGTCCGATACAAGCGAAGACACGGTCTGTCGCCTCCTTTGACTCGATGTCTCCGAGCATGATGTAAGGTGCGGGCGATATAAACTCCTCCTTAGCAGAGCATTCGTCGAGTAGGCTGAAGAGTTCGTCCACCTGGTTGTTCTCGATATCCTCGTTGGTGGCCATCTGAGATGAGAAAATCAGATAATACCTCTTGCCCGGTACCCAAAGTGCATCGAAGAACTTATCGTTGAAGACAAGCATCTGAGTTTCATTCTGCACCCTCCTATACACAGTACTAGGTGTGACCACGGTTCCGTCCCTGAGTTTTCCGATTGCATGGTACATGTTGTACTCTGGCTGCACCTCGTCATCCTGGAAATAGGTGCTGAAGGTGAAGTTGTGGAAAGCCGACCTTGGCTGGTTGATGGAGTACTCACCCACGATTGAATTTCTGAACACCTGCTTATAGAGCGCATACCTCTCCTCTTGTGTTGAAAGCTGGTTGACAGCCTCGATTTGCTGGTCGTAGACATCTGCATCCAGCACGCCGTAGGTTACGGAAACCAGGCTGGACTCTTCCTTGTTCACGGCATAGCGTGTGCCGGTGGAACTGAGAATCTGCGCGAACTCCGCGTCGATGAGCGCATGCTGCACTTCGTCTGCACACACTGGTGTGCTCATGCCCATCTGTATTTGCGGAGAGAGCACATAGACATAAATGTCGTCGAGCAAGTAGTCTCCACCGGATGTTGAGAAGCAGTTGTTGTCGATGTCCAGCTCATAGCGGTCGTATTGTTTGGTGATCATGAAATTGAAATAGAATTGCTGCCATACGGCTGCTTCTCCGTCAACACCCTTGCCTACGGTAGTTTTACCGTCAGCTTTTCTTCCTTCGTATGAAAGTTGCCCCGGGCAATACGAATACAGCGTGGTTCTTGTTTCCTCTTTTGTGACAGGGTCAATCATGATTCCGTCAACATTCAGGATGATACTACCTCCGGCCGTATTTCCTTCCGGTTTGTTCAAACTACCCATCCATCCGGTGCAAACCAGTCTGACTCCAGTACAAGTGATATCTCCATGGAAAGCGACATTGGCGACCTTACCCGGCTGCTCGGATGCATCGACATAAAAGAATCCTGCTTTGTCTCCGCTGAGTGTGGGTGTGGGTTCTCCCATAATCAAGCTGTTGAGCTCGTTTATGGTCTTGAATATGCCAGATGCTCCCCACGTAGCTTTCAATCGCCGGTTAATGGAATAGCTACCATATTGATTTTCCCACCATTTGTTATCGCCACCATCTCCGGGTGCTCCATAGTAATCGAAGAAGTATGTGGTTTTAGCGAAAGAAAGCGGTGTTGGCGCTGAGTTGGTGGTTGAAATGGGGTTGTTATGGTGGTCCTTATGGAAGAATACTCCGTCAGGCGTGACATACGGCTGAGTGTCTGGGAAGTCAAAGTCGATACGTGCAGTCGGCTCCCCATAGGTCTCCATCATCGCATACGGAGAGCGTCCGCTCTTCCAGTTACCTTCTTCGGTCTTACCGAGAATATCCGTATATGGCAGCACCGGTTCTTCGTCGAAATAGACGAGGTATTTCGCGATGTTGTATGTGTAATCGCCATCCACGGCCCTGACGTAGATGTAAGCCGAATCTCCCTGTGCAATGTTCACGCCGTCGATTTTCGGATAGAGGAATTGCAAGAACCTGGAGCGGTTATTGGCGTTGACACTTCTCAATTTTTGATTTACGGTAATCCCGGCCGGATTGGAACCTAATGAGACAATACATTTGTTATAATCCAGCTGTGTCAAGTTGTCTTCACTCCAACTGCCAGGAGCCGCCTTATAATAGAAATAGTTCTCCACTTCGTTCTCCAGTCCGAGGAGCTCAGCCGAGGTGAATCCAACAGACTGTTTGGGGTAATGTACCGTTTTTTCCTCGAGCCATTTGTCGCCCGTGCATTCCGAGAGTTTCTTGGCGATGATGTTAGCGTCATGGAGCTCATAGATGACACGTATATTCAAAGAGGGTTCCACCATGTCTCCCTTGTCCCACGTCCCGCTGCGGTATTCATAGTCGGTGAACCGTGACAAGTCGGCTGCAAGCACATACGTGCAATCCTCTTCATAAGTAGCAGGCAGTTTCACGGTGATGGAGGCGTTCAACTGTCCTCCAGTGACAGACTGCACATGGCTTCCCATGACATGTCCTTCCGGATAGAGCAGACTTTTGTTGTACAGGTCCACCACATTTCGGTCGACCGGTCCTTCCGTCTCATAATTATACCACCGCTGATAGTATCCATTATAAGCAATTGCTGTTGTTCCCTGGATAGTAGGTAGATAGATGGTTCTGTTCACCCCCCGTTTCAGGTATTTGTCAACCCTGAAGACCGACACGTTCTGAATCTGGTCGCCAGTAAATTCGTTGGTGAGCCATCCCTGGTCATTCTGCAGGAAGACGGTCCCGTCGTTTTCCCTGGCGTAATTGATAAGATAATTCTGTTTATGGATGATGTGTGGCTGTTCAATCAGGTTGGTTTCCTGAACCGCAATGAGCTTGATGAGGTTGCCGTCAGCCTCGTTCCACTGGCTTGACACCACACTGCCTTGCTTTGCGTCGGTGGACATTGCCTCATTATTGTTGTTTACGGCAATGCGTTTGATAGCCAGCTTATTGGCGCTGGTCCTCACGAACTTAAAACTTTCGGCTTCATTCACATCGTCTGTTGCCACAAAAGATTTCTTAGTGCTGTCGAATTTAAGGTAGAATCCGTTGTAATTTTTTATTTTGAAGCTGGTATAACCATCGCCGACAAAAGCCCATGTCCCCTCTTTCAGATTGGGGAAGGCCTGTGTGAAGCAGGTGGAATACTCGTTGTCGTCGACAACCCAGTGTTGGTTCTTGACCTCCTCTCCGTTAAGGTTGGTCACGTATAGCTGGCTCTTCTCGAACTGAATCTGATACCAATGCGGTGTGGCTTCATCGGTGGTCATCGTGCATGGGTTCAACAAGTCGCCGTTACCCGTTGATTTTGTGATATTCAAGGAAACATTGTCGTTATTTATCGGCCTTCGGAAAATGACATCATTGAAATTCGAGCTATTTTCCCCTATACAATTATTATTTCCGTCCTTGATTTTCCATGTACCTCCAAGACCAGCAACCATCTCAAAAGAAGTTGCCATTGTTTCGTCAGTTGTTCCGACATACCGGTTTCCGTTGTAAGTGAGGTAAAATCCTTCCTTGTTGACCATCTTGAATTCCTGTGCATTGCCCACGAATTGCCACTGCGTCGCTTTCACGGTAGTAACATTGGACAGGAAAGCACCAGAATCATAGCCATACTCGGCAAGATAGTTTTTTCCATTGTCGAACTGTATGTTGTACCACTCATTTTTGTTGATGTCTCCGTCTCGGTAAAGGATTTCAGGGTAGTCGTCGTGGAGTTCTCCTGTGGACGGTTCGAAACTCACGTAGTTTTGGGTACTGCAATTCGCCCTCGTTGTGAGTACCGCATTGACGTTGTTGTTGTTGAGCGACAAAGACTCACCCGTCTTATAATCATATCCGGTCTCGCTAACCTTAATCTCGAAGTATTTTCCCGCCCGCATGATGAGCTGGAACGAGGTGGCATCTGACTCGTCCTCAGTCTTGACATATCGGTTTCCGTTAAGCTTCAGATAATATCCTTTGTCGTTCAGCAGTTTCACGTTGTCAAGGTTCTCTCCGACGAGTTGCCATCTAGTACCAGACAAAGTGTTGTCGTTCTGGGAGTAAGCACCTTCTTCGTTGTCGTCGCGCAAGGTGACAAATTTGTTGTTGAGTCTGAACTGTATGCTGTAACGTGCTGCTCCGTCTTGAGCTGATGTTTTCGGGCACAGAAGGTCGGAATAGACGTTGTGTGCGTCTACTTTCTCAAATGAAACGAAATTATTGAAACTATTGTTACTGCCCCCTTTGATAGGAGAGAATAAAGCAGTTCCGCTTGGTGCTATATTACCTCCATTGTTGCCGGCGTCCGCCCTTTTAATCTCATAAATGCCGTTGTTGGCGACAATCAGCTTGAATGTCACGGTCTTCTTGTCGTTAGCTGACAAAGATTCATAGTTGTCCTCAAATCGGTAGTTAGCGTCACCGGCATTGACATTTCTCAAATAATAGCCGTTATAGTTTTGCAATAAGAAAGCGGAATAAGGACTCGTTCCCTCTTCAGCCACGCTGACCAGCTGCCACTGCGCCCAGACCAGGTTTGGATCGTTTTTTGCGTCCGCTCCGTAAGAGTTATCATGCGTGCTGGTGAGGTAACGTCTGTCGGCCTCAGCATCCGAGTTGGCGTTCATATTCTTATATCTGATGGCATACCAGGCGTCAGCGTTATCAGCCTGGAATCCAGGAGCTGCGGCAGTGAACAATTCCACCCGTGAATTGTTGTCTGTAGCCCTGAATGCCACGATGTTTGTGTTGCTGGTCTGCCCCACTCTCATACTCAATGCCTTGATGGTGTCGTTAATGACGGGCCTAAGCCAAGTCCAGGTGTCCGTTTCGCTGGTTTTGTTCGACCAGTCATAAACGAACGTCTGCGCCTCCTCTCTTGACCTCGTCAAATGCAATGCGTTGTCATAGCCACTTCCGGTTGATCCGGAGTGCTGCTTGATGTACATGCCGTTGATGTTCTTGATGATGAACCCTCTCTCGCTTCCAATAAAACACCATTGCATATCAGGTCTGAAGATAGCCGGCTCAGCCGTTGATGCCACATACCACAGATCCCTGTTGCTGGCATAATCAGTGTGAATGTAATGATTTTGTGCAGAGTGAATGAGCATCCACACCGGTGCGTCCTCGGTGGAGAAAACGGGAGTCCGGCTGCCATTGTTCGCCGTAGCCGATAAAACCGTGATGAATAACGCGGCAATTATCAGGATTAACCGTCTGCTCAGATATGTAAAGACATGTATGTTCATATAATCAAGTCACAGTCTATTTTTTCACAATGAAAACACGGAATCTCAAAACCCGGGACAGAGTCTCGGACAATTTCACCTTGATGGATATGATGACGTAGTTTGTTCCGGTCGTTCCGTCAGATTTGAGTTCACCGATAATCTCGCCGCTTTCGTGCATTTCGGGCGCCAGTGCGTAAATCTCACGTCCTTCCTCACCCAGCTGTATGGTGTATTCCTCGACGATGCTGGTGCGGAAGATCTGAATCCACTCAGTTGTTCCGGACTCACGGATGAATGGCTGGATGACGAACGGCCCTCCGGCAAGGAAAGTCGTGACGAAATCGTCGGTCTCAGCGCGGCTCACGGTAGCAGGCAGTCCTCCGATAGGCGGATAGAAGAGGACTCTCAGATAGTATTCGTAGCTACCCAGGTCCACTGGAATTTTCACCCAGTCGTTACGTCGGAGCTCGTTCATGTCGGTGTTGAGGATGAGGTTGTATCGCTGCTCGGTATCTATGTCCCAGCTCCTTTTGGCATAGACCCTGAGCGCATAGCTTTCCGTCACGTTAGCCGCCTTGTTGTCGCTCTCGTTCACGTAGATATAGTGTGAGCCGCTTGTTGCACCCTTGGCGATGACGATGGGGGATGTGGTCAGCGTGTCCTTCACCCGCTCAGTCGTAGTGGAAGCAGGCAGAGAGAACAAGATCTTCTCATTGTTGTCAAGCCTAGGCATGAGGAACACGGGCGAGTTGGATATAGGTTCGATATTGATGCTGTTGACCATCATCTCCTCCTTTGCGCTGTTGAAGAATGTGAACTCCAGCTTTGCCATGGTTCGGATGACCTCCACAGAGAAATTCTGGTCATCGCCTTCAGTCACGCGTATGGTCTGCCCATCGAGCCGTGAGGTCATCGGGATATTGCCTTTGTAGTTGTTCGGTCTCTGGATGGTCTTGTTGGTGAGGTCGGGCATCTGGCTGCCTTCCGTGATGCCCAGTGCCTGAAACTCACTGTCCTCTATGTTGGCAAATCCGTAGAGGCGGTAAGTGCCTGGTGTGAGCTGGAATTTCTCGCTATAGGTGTGTATCTCCGCCGGCGTCACCGCTCCGCTGCTGACCAGCTTAACCACCTTTCCCGCGTTGTCGGCCACGACAATCCAGTATTTGTGAATCAGCTCAACATCGGCATCTGGGTTCTTGGGCACACCGTCGGTCACACGTGTTGAGATGTTTCCGTTTGCCTTTGCCGCCACGATTGAGAGCGTCACGTCTTGAGGTGTCGGCGTGTTTTCGGAAACCTCGTCGTTGTCATTGCAAGACAGGCATATCGCACAGATGATGCAAGTCAGGATAACTCTATGTAGAAGTCTTATTTTCAAGATAATATATCGCATTATGATTGATTACAAATAAATGATGCTGGTCTCGTAGTAGTTCCATTTGCGAACGAAAATCTTCAACCTCACGTACTCAGGTCCGTCCGGTTCCGGCTTTTCCTCTCCGATTTTCGTGATGTTGTAGATGGCCACTCTGTAGATGTTGTTACGCACGATGCCGTATTCCATGATGCCGGTTCCCTGTTCCGGAGCGTTGTTGCCGTGGCGTAGCCACACATAGTAGTAGCACAAACCATTGGTGTATTCCACGATAGTACCGAATTCTTCGGGATGGGCAACCTTGAAGGCGTTGGCAGTGGCGATGTTGTCGAAGTAAAGTGCTTCTTGCTCGTCGTCATCCCCTAAGGCCCTCACATACCTGTAGAAGGTTGTGCCTTTCGTGTATGTGGTGCTTTTTGTCAGGGTGTTGGTTGAGGCTTCATAGCCGGAGTATACGGTAGCCGGCACGAAAGTGCCCTTGAGTTCGAGTCCGGTCACAAATTCTTTCTCCGAGATGTCCTTGTCCATCGTGTTTTCGTTCACATAGCCCACCACATAGTAGTTCAGTCGGTCCTTGTCGTCGTAGCTTGTTCCGTTAGTGAATGCGTTGCCCGACCCAGTGTGCACACGATCGGCGTCAGTCATATAAGTGAGTTGCATAGACTCAGCCAGTGTGGAACTTCCGAACCAGCTGGTCAGCAGTGCCGTGTTGGTCTGGTTCGACGTGGTTTTGAGGGATGTGGTCGGCTCAATCACGTAGTTGGTGGGCACCCCGGCCGTGGTTGCCGTCTCGTCGCCCAGATAGGTGACTTCGCCTCCGACGGTATTTGCCACCCGTTTGAGCAGATAGGACGGCTTGGTCATCCCATTCACGATTTTGACATGGCTGAGATAGAAATTGCTGCCGTTGGGGGTGGTCAGGTCGTCATTATATATTGGATATTTATATTCGTTGCCGGTAACCGTGGCACCGTCCTTGCAGAAATCGACTCTGGCTGCCATACGCTCGATGGAGACGTGGAGCCGTACAGGGTCGAACTGGCTTCCTTTTCCGGTGATGTATTGTGCATCATTCTCATTCGACATCACGAAACGGCTGTATTTGTCAAATGAGCTGTAGGGCGTCCAAGTCTTTTCGGGTATATAGTCGCGCACCTGGCCTAACAGGGCAAACTTCTTGGAGAGGTCTCCTGCGTTGGCCACGACAATGAACCTGAGTCTTTCCGGACTGATGATGTCTTCCCCTTTGGCATAACGCACGGTCATAGTGAAGTCATAGGACAGGACGTCCTTTCCGTTCACGGTCTCATTGGTCATTGTGGCAGCAGCCACGTCTCCGCTGCTGAAATATTTGGATCCGATGACGGGTACATTATCTCCCGCGTTAACATCGTTGTCGCAGATGA
>FLNY01003818.1_pt1 | contig 13430 bp, 7 predicted proteins | sample 1140381 | NCBI WGS metagenome assembly FLNY01 (sample SAMEA3878172, study PRJEB12797) | bioreactor metagenome | biome: Moose rumen | place: Sweden | collected 2011-10
CCTGCTGGCGGCACTCGCAAGCCTGTGGCTCGCCGCCAGCCTGCTCATCATGCGCCAGCAACGCCCCATGGCCGTCTTGGCAGTAGAGACGAGTGCCGTACTTGATCAGCTCAGCTACGACGAGCGCACGCGCCGTTTCGCCGTCGACGGCCGCGAGCTGAATCTGACGCCTATGCAGCACGACCTCCTGCAACTATTCTTCCAAGCTCCAGACCATCGCCTGCTCCAGCAGGAAATATGCGAACGACTCTGGCCCAAGAAGCCCGACGCCTCTGCCACGCTCTACACGTTGGTACGACGCCTTAAACAGGCACTTGCAGAGACAACGAACCTGCAGGTGGAATGCGACCGCGGGCTGGCTTACCGGCTTCATGCGGGAGAGTAATAAAATACGGCCAAACCCTTCTGAAGTAAAACAACTTGTTTTACCTCAATTTGATTGGCCTAATCAGCCAACACGACTGACCTAATTAGGTGGATCACCAAGGTGGTCCACCGTTTTCTATTGGGCGTGTTGGCCGAGACACCTGTGCGGTAGAGCCCAAAGCTCTTTATTCAAGCCTCAGCGAGGGCGGTCGGGGGCTGCGATTCTGGCAGTAGGGGTGGCTTGTAGCCAACGGGCAGATTACCGCTTTCAGCCAAGGGCCTTACTGATGAGGTCCGTGAGTTCAACGAACTGGGCGAGGGAGAGCTGCTCAGGACGCAGGGTGAGGTCAAAGGCTTCGGTGAGGGCTGCGGGCACATGCCCGTCGGCCAGGAGGCCAAGTTCAGCGAGCAGCGGTCGCAGATTCACCCTCAGCATCTTGCGGCGCTGGTTGAAGGTTGACTTCACGACGCGGCGGAAAAGAGCTTCGTCGCAACCGAGCGACTGCGTGGCATTGCGGGTGAGGCGGATGACGGCAGAGCGCACCTTGGGCGGCGGGTTGAACACGTTGGGCTCAACCGTGAAGAGGTATTCGGGGGTGTACCAGGCCTGAATGAGCACAGAGAGGATGCCGTAGGCCTTCGACCCCGAAGAGGCGCAGATGCGGTCGGCCACCTCTTTCTGTATCATGCCCGTGCAGCAGGGAATGAGGTCCTTGTTGTCGAGCATCTTGAAAAAGATTTGTGAAGAGATGTTATACGGGTAGTTGCCCGTCAACACAAACTGCCGGCCGCCGAAGGTGCGGTCGAGATGCATCTTCAGAAAGTCGTCCTCGATGATGTTGTCCTCCATCTGCGGCCACGTGCGACGAAGGTATTCAACGCTCTCATAGTCAAGCTCTACCACCTTCAGCTCACGCGGTTTCTGCATCAGGAACTGCGTCATGACACCCATGCCAGGTCCCACCTCCAGTACGGGCAGGTCGGCGGCCGCATCGACGGTGTCTGCTATGCGTCGTGCGACATCTAAATCCGTTAAGAAGTGTTGTCCGAGAAACTTTTTTGGCTTAACTGTGTGCATGGGCGAGAATATTTGATTAATTTTGCGCTGCAAAGGTAAGAAAAGATTAGAGATTAGAGATTAAAGATTAGAGTTTTTACAGATAAAAACCTAAAAACGTATCCTCCGCCTTCTCTTTTCTGTGCCTCAACCTGGCAACGTAAATAAGATGTCGCGTCTGCGTTCCATAATGCAAATCCTGCTGCCGCTCGTCCTGGGCGGAGCGATACTCTGGTGGATGTACCGGGGGTTCGATTGGGCCACGCTGCAGGCGGCCATCAGCGGCGGAGTCGACTGGACGTGGATGTGGCTCTCATTCCCCTTCGGCATTCTGGCCCAGGTCTTCCGCGGTATACGCTGGCGTCAGGCGCTGCAGCCGCTGGGCGAGCATCCTCGCCTGCACACGAGCATCAATGCCATCTTCCTGAGCTATGCCAGCTCGCTCGTCGTGCCCCGCTCGGGCGAGGTGCTGCGTTGCGGCGTGCTCAAGCGCTACGACGGCGTCAGCTTCAGCCGGGGTGTGGGCACCGTGGTCACCGAGCGCGTCATCGACATGGTCATCATTGCCGTGCTCTCCGCAGTGGTGTTTCTCCTGCAGCTGCCGGTGTTCATGGACTTCTTCGCCCGCACGGGAGTCTCGCTGAGCGCCTTCATGGGCCAGTTTACGCCAACGGGTTGGATCGTGACGGCCGTAAGCGGACTGCTGATAGTGCTCACGGGCATCTACATGCTGCGGCGCTACGAGCTGTTCACCCGTACACGCTCGGTACTCACCGACCTGCGCGATGGTCTGCTGAGCATTCGACGGATCGATGGAATGGGCTATTTTCTCTTCAACAGCGTCGCTATCTGGGTCTGCTACTTCCTGCATTTCTACCTCACGTTCTTCTGCTTCAAGAGCACCTTAGGCTTAGGACTCGACGTAGCGCTCGTGGCCTTCGTGGTCGGGACCTTTGCCGTGCTGGTGCCCACGCCCAACGGCGCCGGTCCCTGGCACTTTGCCGTAAAGACGGTACTCATGCTCTATGGCGTTGAGGGCACCGACGGCGCCCTCTTTGCCCTCGTGGTGCACTCGGTGCAGACACTGCTCGTAGCGGCACTCGGCCTCTACGCCGTGGCTGCCCTGGCTGCTACAAAACCAAGGAATCATCATTGAACCTCAAACTTTAAACTTTAAACTCATAACTACTATGACAATTCATGAACTTGAGCCGAAAGCTATCTTCGGCAACTTCTACAAACTGACCCAAGTACCGCGCCCGAGCGGACACCTCGAAAAGATTCAGCAGTTCCTGCTCCAGTGGGCAGCCGAACGTGGCATCGATGCTTACAAGGACGGCGGCGACAACATCGTGATGCACAAGCCCGCTACGCCTGGCTACGAGAACCGCAAGTGCTGCACGCTGCAGGCACACATGGACATGGTGCCGCAAAAGGTGGACGAGAGCACGCACAACTTCGAGACCGACCCCATCGAGACGTGGGTGGACGGCGAATGGCTGAAAGCCAAAGGCACTACGTTAGGTTCCGATGACGGCATGGGCGTAGCAGCCATCATGGCCATCTTCGAGGACAACACGCTGAAGCACGGCCCGCTGGAGGCCCTCATCACCGCCGACGAGGAGACCTGCATGTGGGGCGTCAACCATCTGGCTGCCGACACGCTGAAAGGCGACATCCTCTTGAACATCGACAACGAGACCGAGGGCGAGTTCTGCATCGGCTCAGCCGGCGGCGTCAACGTGACCGCCTCGCTCGAATATAAAGAAGTTGAGACCGACAAGAGCGACATCGCCGTGAAGGTGGCCATCAGCGGTCTGAAGGGCGGACACAGCGGTCTGGAAATCAACGAAGGACGTGCCAATGCCAACAAGCTGCTCTGCCGTCTCGTCCGTCAGGCTATTCAGGACGACGATGCCTGTCTGGCCTCTTGGAAAGGCGGTAATATGCGCAACGCCATCCCTCGTACGGCAGAGGCCGTGCTGACCATTCCTGCCGAGAACGAAGCCGACCTGCGCGAGCTGGCCGGCTACTGCCAGAAGACCTTCGCTGCCGAGTTCCGTGGCGTCGAGGAAGGCGTGGAGATCAGCGTGGAACGCGTAGCCCTGCCCGCCATGCAGGTGCCCGAGGAGGTGCAGGACAACCTCGTCAGTGCTATCCTGGCCTGCCACGACGGCGTGCTGCGCAATATCCCGTCGATTCCGCACGTTGTAGAGACGAGTTCTAACATGGCCATCATCGAGATCGGCGAGGGCAAGGCAAGCGTGCTCATCCTGGCCCGCTCGTCGTGCGACAGCTATCTGGAACTGGAGCAGGAGATGTTCGAGAGCACCTTCGGCATGGCCGGGATGCGCGTGGAATACGGTGGCGAATACGGCGCTTGGCAGCCCAACTTCGACTCGCCCATCGCCGCGCAGATGGCAGCCCTCTACGAGCGTCTCGAGAAGAAACCGGCCAAGGTGGAAGTAGTGCACGCCGGGCTGGAGTGCAGCCTGATCGGACAAGTCTATCCGAACATGGATCTCATCAGCTTCGGTCCTACGCTGCGTTCGCCGCACACGCCCAACGAGCGTTGCAACATCCCCAGCGTAGGCCGTTTCTGGACCTTCCTCAAGACCTTGCTCGAGGAGATTCCTGAGAAATGATACAAATTGATCCCCCTTGCCTGCGCAGGTAAGGGGGATTACTCCCCTCCACAGAAGGGAGTTAGAGAGCGTTAGTGAATATCTATCAAACGGCAATCATGAAAAAAATCCTCCTCACTATAGCTATGAGTTTAAGCGGTTTAATGGCTTCCGGCCAGAGCTACGACAAGTTGTGGGCCGAAGTGCAGCAGCTTCAGGACAAAGGCAAACCTCAGTCAGCCTACGCTGCGACGGAGAAGATTCTCGAGAAAGCCCTCACCGAGGGCCAGCAGGGACAGGCCTTGAGTGCACGAATGCTTTTAGCCTGCCTGCATCAGCAGTGGGCGCCCGACAGTTTCTTCACCGATGTGGCCGAATTGGAGCTCCTGCGCCGCGAGGAACAGCGTCCCGAGGCACGTGCCATCTATGCCTCTATCCTTGCTGAGATCTATCAGGCCAACCGCCATCGCTCGCAGGCAAGCGGTCTGCAGCTCGAGAGCGAGGAGATGAAGGAATGGACGGTGGAGCAGTATGACAGCGCTGCCATCAAGAACTGGCGCCTCTCACTCACCGACATCCCTGCCTTAGCAGCCGCTAAAAGCAAGGATTGGTTGCCGTTCATCGTGCAGCACAAATGCTCATCCTACTTCGGGCACGACTTGCTGCACATCATTTGGCAACGGGCACGCGACCAACGGCAAGACCTGTGGAGCAAAGAGGGCGAGAACCTTACGGCCACTTTGCAACCCATCATCGAGCATTATCGCCGTCAGAGTAACCGCGAGGCTGAACTGCTGCTGGAGTACGACAGAATCTCATTAAGAACAAATGGTTTCTGGGACAATACCTCATCAGCCGTCGACGCCCTGCTTCAACTGAAAGAGCGCTTTGCCGATCTGCCGCCTGTAGCCGAAGTCTACCTTGCCCTCATCGACAACACCGACGAGAAGATCACGACCGCCCAGCGTGTGGCATGGGCAGAAGAGGCTATCAAGCGTTATCCCCGCTACGAACGTATCGCCAACCTGCGCAACCGCCTCAACGACCTGCAGCGCCCGTCCGTCATGTGGAAGGGCAAGCAGACGTACTACCCTCACCAGACCTACACTTGGACGCTGACGACACAGAATGCCAATGCCGTTGAGCTTCAGATTTATCGTCTCAAAGAAGATTTCAAGGAGGAAAATAGCAGCAAGAGCAAACTCTCTGCCACCGAATATTTCCGCCGCAACGGCACGCTCGTCGAGACTCTCCACCCAGCCCTCACCGCAGGCAAACCTTATGAGTCGAAAGAGGACAGCCTCGAATGGACAGTTCCCGATGCGGGCTTCTACGCCATTCTCTATGCGCCCTCGACCACCGAACGCGAAGCCCTGCGCAAGAAGGCCGACAATCAGTATCAGCTGATTAACGTGACGCGGCTGAAGACGATGACGCGCTCTGTCGACAACGAGCTGGAAGTGGTTGTTGTCGATGCCGAGAGCGGGCATCCCATCAAAGGCGCCGACGTGAAGATTCAGGTTGAAGATCGCTCAGGCAACCTCTCGTCCATCGCCACCATGACCACCAATGCCGAGGGACGCGCCCTCTTCCGCAACTTGTCGAAAGAGAATCGCCGCCGGCTCGTGGTGACTGCCACTACTGCCGCCGACCACTATCTGCCCGCGGAAAACCTATGGGCGAATGGCGGAACATGGCGCGACGAGCAGCCGTCCACGACACGCCTTCAGCTTTACACCGACCGGGCCATCTATCGTCCAGGACAAACCGTACACCTGAGCGGCATCGCCTACGACCAGAAGCATTGGGATGCCACCGCCTGCGAGGGCAAGACATACGAACTGCGCATGCGCGATGCCAACTGGAAAGAAGTAGGCAAGCAGAGCGTCACAACTGATGCCTTGGGCGTGCTCACGGCCGACTTCATATTGCCCGAAGGCGGACTCCCTGGCCACTATAACATCCAATGCGACGGCGCAGGCGTCAGCTTCCGCGTAGAGGAATACAAGCGCCCGACCTTCGAAGTAAAGATGGACGAAGCGCCCGCCCTGCAATGGCCGCAAGACAGCATCTCGCTCACGGGTAAAGCCATGGGCTACAACGGAGTGCCCATCCGCAACGCCCGCGTCACGGGCAACTACCAGTTTACCTACCCCTACTTCTGGTGGTTCCGCCACGACGACTCGCCTCAGCTACCCATTGACACGGTAGAGACCGACGATCAAGGTTCGTTTCTCGCGCGCGTACCTTTAAAAGATATTCCTTCCGAAGCTATGCGCCACGGCCTCGTGCTCCGTCTTAACGTCGAGGTGCTCAGCACTACAGGCGAGACGCGTGAAGGCAGTCTGAACGTGCCATTATGTACGACGCCCTTACGGCTGAACATCGCAATGCGTGAACAGCAAGACCGCGACCGCCTGCTGCCGCCAACGTTCACTCTCATCACCTCTACAGGAAAAAGCATAGAGGGCGACATCCGTTGCGCCATCTATCCTGCGCCCAATGAGACGACTGCGACCGGCAACGATGGTCAGGCCGCCAGCAACGGAAGCAACGACGAAAAGAAAGCCTTGGTGTCTGATGTGTCAGCATCGGACCTTGAAGCCGCCCTCCGCGACCTGCCTTCAGGTGATTACGAACTGCGCGCTAAGGCCACAGCAGGCAACGACACCGCCAGCGCCACAGCACGCTTTTACCTCTTCTCGATGGCCGACACTCGCCTGCCTCGACACACCGACAGCTGGCTCTACTGCCCCACCGATACCTTTGATGCCGCTCACCCCGCTCGCATACAAGCGGGTAGCAGCCTCGAGGACGTCTCGCTCTACTATACCCTTGTCGGCAAGGAGGGCATCATCAAGGATGAACTCATCAGTCTCTCCGACGAACTGCGCATCTTCGAGATTCCTTATCGCCCCGAGTACGGCGACGGCGTCAACGTCCACTTCGCCTTTGTTAAGCACGGCACCTGCTATGCCAAGAATAAAGCGCTGAAACTCACGCAACCTGACAAACAATTGCGCTGGCAGTGGACAACATTCCGCGACCACCTGCACCCTGGCGACCACGAGACATGGACACTCAAGTTGACCACCCCCGACGGCAAACCGGCCACCGCCAACCTGATGGCAACGCTCTACGATGCCTCGCTCGACCAACTGACGTCCCACTTCTGGGGCCTCGCCATCGAGCGTTATCATCACCTGCGCTCCCTGCCTTGGCACTCAGCTGACATCTTCGGACAGGATGCTTACCAGCACCTCTATTTCCCGATGAAGGACTACAAGCCCAGTGCATTCGCCTTCGACTCCTTCGACGAGAATTGGTTAGGAGGCCTGGCTTTCCCCTATTTCCGATTCAACAACTCGCGGCGTATGATGAAAGCCAGTCGTGCCGGCGGCGTCATGGCTGTCGAGGAGAGTGCCCAGATGAACGATGCTGTTGCGATTATAGGTGCTCCCGCAGAAGCGCCCATGATGATGGCCGCCAGCGCCAAGATGACAGCCGACTATGCCGAAGCAGAGAGCGACGAGGACAAGGGAACTATGGAAGAAGGCGCGATGCCCACCGCATCACCAGCCATTGCCGCCCTGCGCACCAACTTCAACGAGACGGCAGCCTTCATGCCTCGTCTCCACAGCAACCCCGCTACAGGCGAGGTCACGCTCTCCTTTACGCTCCCTGAGAGCCTAACGACATGGCAACTGCTGGGCGTAGCACACAGCAAAGACATGATGACGGCCAACATCCAGGCTCAAACCATCGCCCGCAAGGAACTGATGGCACGCCTCTACCTGCCGCGCTTCCTCCGCGCTGGCGACCAAGGCAGCATCCGTGCCTCCGTGCAGAACCTTACGGAGCAGCCTCTCAACGGACAGGCCCGTCTCGAAATCTTCGACCCAGAGACAGAGCGTCTCATCCTCAAGAAAGAACAGCCCTTCGAGGCTGTAGCCAACGGCGAGAGCATACTCGCCTTCGACTACACACCCACTGAGGACTATCCCATCGTAGCTGTCCGCTTCACAGCCGAGACGACACCCGCTGGCAAAGCCAAGGGAAAGAAGCGTAAGCAATCTGCCGAAGGCTCCTTCTCGGATGGCGAACAGCACTATCTGCCGATCCTCTCCGCGAAGGAGTACATCACCGAGAGCATCGAGATTCAGGCCAATGGCGAGGGTTCGTTTACTACTGACCTCACGCCGCTCTTCAACCACGACGCCGCCTCGGCAACACAACGCCGCCTGACAGTTGAGTATACGGCCCATCCCATCTGGAATGTCGTGCAAGCACTGCCTGCCCTGCGCGAACCGCAGTACGACGACGTGCTCTCGCTGACATCCGTCCTCTATGCCAACGTCCTCTCAGCCCACATCGCGACCACCACGCTACGCCTGCAAGACATCATCACGCTCTGGAAACAGCAAGCATCTGCTTCTTCGTCCGATGACAACGCCAAGGTCGCAGGCAAGAGTCCGCTCGCCCGCAACGAGGAACTCAAGCAGATTATCCTCGACGAGACGCCATGGCTGCGCGAGGCCGACAGCGACACTGAGCGACGCGCTCAGCTCATCGACCTCTTCAACGAGAACCTCCTCGAAAGCCGCCTCAGCGCTTCGCTCTATAAACTGCAGCAACGCCAGGAAAGCGATGGCGGTTTCTCGTGGTTCCCCGGCATGCGAAGCAGCGAACTGATGACGCGCCTCGTCTGCATCGAACTGACGCGCCTGCGCTCGCTGACCAACGAGTTCTCTTCGCTGAGCAACGACCATCGGGCACAAGCCAACGCCCTTCTGCAGCGCGCCTTTGCCTTCATCGCCAACGAGAATGCCAAGGCCATCAAAGAGATGAAGAAAGCTGAGGCCAAGGGCGCTACCATCAACACGGGCACGCTCATGCACCTCGACTACGTTTACATCACACAACGTGCTGGCATCAAGCTGACGAAGGACCAAACAGCCGATGTCCGCTACCTGCTCGACCACATAAAAGGGTCGGTGGGCGCGATGGCCAACAACGAGCGCGCCGTGGCTGCCATCGTGCTGAAAGGTGCGGGGCGCAACGCCGACAGCAAGCTCTACTTCGACTCCATGTGCGAGCACCTTACGACAACCCCTCAGCACGGCACCTTCTTCTACTATGCCGGCGGCAGCTTCACGCCGACAGGACATAAGGTCATCATGCACACAGCCGCCATGGAAGCCGCCCGCGAGCTCACCCCTGACGACGAGGCGCTGAACAGCGGGCTGCGCCGTTGGCTGCTGCAGCAGAAGCGCACCCAGATGTGGGAGTCGAGCATCTGCACCGTTGATGCTATCTACGCCCTGCTCTATGGCAGCGCTGCCACGGCCGACCTCCAGAGCACAGCCAAAGATCTGCTTACCCTCGACTACGGCAAGCGCCGCGTTGCGGTGTCGGCATCTGCCTCACCTGCCGCCCTTGGCTACATCAAGCAGACCTACACCGACGGCGCAGCGCCTAAGAATATGAAGATTCAGCGCAACGCCACGTCCGAGGCTTGGGGCGCGGTCTACGCCCAGTATCTCACGCCCATTGCCGATCCCTCAGCGCAGGCCAATGGCCTCACGATCCGTCGTGAGCTCAGCAACGCTGCGCCGCGCCTTGGCGACAAGCTTACGACCCGCTACATCATCACTGCCGACCGCGACTACGAATATGTCTGCCTGCGGGCTGACCGACCAGCAGCTGCCGAGCCATCCGAACAAGTGTCGAGCTATCGCTATCAAGGAGGTCTTGGCTACTACCGTGCTGTCCGCGATGCCCACACCGACTACTTCTTCGATCGCCTGCCCAAAGGCACCTACGTGCTCGAGGAGACAGCCTTCATCGATCGCGAAGGTCGTTACACCACAGGTCTTGCCACCATCCGCTGCCTCTACGCTCCTGAATACGGAGGGCATACGTCGGCAATGGAACTGACCGTGGAGAAGTAAATCATTTTTCACTTCTCATTTTTCATTTTTCACTTTTCACTTTTCACTTGAATACTCCTCTCATCCTCATCACCAACGACGACGGCTTCGCTGCCGCGGGCATCCAAGCTCTGACGCGGGCCGTAGCCTCATTAGGCGACATCTACGTTGTAGCCCCCGATGGGGCTCGTTCTGGTGCCGCCTGCGCCATCACAGCTACGACGCCTGTGACCTATCGTGAATTACATCAACACCCAGACTATCCAGCCAACATTCACCTCTTCGCATGCTCCGGCACGCCTGTCGACTGCGTGAAACTTGCTTGGGACAACATCCTGCCACGCACGCCCGACCTGCTGCTCAGCGGCATCAACCACGGCGACAATGCCAGCATCAGCGTCCACTACAGCGGCACGATGGGCGCCGTCTTCGAGGGCTGCATGAAGGAGATCCCGTCCATAGGCCTCTCGCTCTACCTCAAACGCAGTCAGCGCTACGAAGATTATCCGGTATGTAAGGATGCCCTCGCTGCTATCGCTCTGCTCTGCCAACGCGTCATCGAGCGGGGCTTACCGCAGGACGTCTGCCTGAACATCAACTTTCCTGTCGCAGAGACGTTCCGTGGGTGGCGCGTTTGCCGTCAGGCTCGCGGGCGCTGGACAGCCGAGTGGGCATCGGCCACCAATCCCCACGGACTGAACGCCTACTGGCTCACCGGACAGTTCACAGACCTCGAGCCCGAAGCCACCGACACTGACTTCGCTGCCCTCCGCGCCGGCTTTGCCTCCATCGTTCCTGTTACCATAGACATGACAGCACACGGTGCGCTGCAACAGATCAACGAATTAACAGATTAATATGTTCTTTGCTGTCTGTTAATCTACTAATCGTTAATATCTCAATATGTTAATCCGTTAATATGTTAATTCGTTAATATGTTAATTCGTTAATATGTTAATTCGTTAATATGAAGTACTATCTCATCGCAGGCGAGGCCAGCGGCGACCTCCACGCCTCGCATCTCATAACCGCCCTGAAGCATGAAGACCCCAAAGCGCAGTTCCGAGGCTTTGGGGGCGACCTGATGGCAGCTGAGGGCATGACGCTCGTGCGACACTATAGCGAGCTGGCCTACATGGGATTCGTGGCTGTGGCCCTCCACGCACGCACCATCCTCCGCGGACTGCGTCAGTGTAAGGAAGACATAGCTGCTTGGAAGCCCGACGTAGTCATCCTCGTCGACTACCCCGGCTTCAACCTCAAGATAGCAAGATTCGTCCATTCCATCGCTCTTTGCCCCGTCTTCTACTACATAGCACCCAAGCTATGGGCTTGGAAAGAGTATCGCATCAAGGCCCTGCGCCGCGACGTCAACAAAATCTTCTCCATCCTGCCTTTCGAGGTCGATTTCTTCGAGGGCAAGCATGGACTAAAGGACATACACTATGTGGGCAATCCTACGGTCGACGAGGTGGAGGCATGGAAATTAAGGAATGACAAATTACGAATGACGAATGACGAATCAGTTCAACCAAAAAGTCAGGCAAGTAATGCTTCGTCATTCGGAATTCGCCATTCGTCATTTAATTCTTCTGCCATCGCCCTCCTTGCCGGCAGCCGCAAGCAAGAGATTCGCGACAACCTGCCACGCATGATTGCTGCCGCGCAGCCATTCGCGGATAAGTATGCTATCGTCATTGCTGGAGCTCCGGGGATTGAGCCCGATTACTACAATAAATATATAGGTTCGCACAAGGTCGAGATTGTCTATGGCAAGACCTACGAGCTACTCTCCAAGGCCACTGCGGCCCTCGTCACATCGGGCACAGCAACGCTCGAGACGGCACTCTTCCGTGTGCCGCAAGTAGTCTGCTATTTCATGCAGGCCCGCTGGCTCGCGTCACTCGCCCGCAAGCTCGTCATCAAGACGCCTTTCATCTCACTCGTCAATCTGGTGGCTGGGTGCGAGGTCGTTCCCGAACTCGTTGCCGACCAGATGACCGTCGACAACTGCCGCCGCCACCTCGAGAGCATTCTGCCGGGAGGCGCTGCCCGCCAAGCACAACTCGAGGGCTACGAACTGATGGCACAGCGCCTCGGCCAGCCGGGAGCGCCCCAGCATGCAGCACACCTGATGGCCCTAAGCCTTTCCCACAAAACCCTTAAGCCTTTCTCCCCGCCCTCTTGAGGGAGGGGTCGGGGGTAGGTCTCAAGCCTATTCGTCATTCGTCACTCATCATTCGTCATTTTTATTTAATCTCTAATCCAAATAACTATCATGGCACAATTCAAACGCATCCTTCTCAAGCTCTCGGGCGAAAGCCTGATGGGCGAACAGCGCTACGGCATCGACGAGCACCGCCTGGCCGAGTACGCAGAACAGATCAAAGAAATCCACGACCTCGGCGTCGAGATAGGCATCGTCATCGGAGGCGGAAACATCTTCCGCGGCCTCAGCGGTGCCGGCCGCGGCTTCGACCGCGTCAAGGGCGACCAGATGGGCATGCTCGCCACAGTCATCAACTCGCTCGGCCTCAGCTCGGCACTCGCTGCCGTTGGCATCAAGAGCCGCGTCCTCACCGCCATCCGCATGGAGCCTATCGGCGAATTCTACACAAAGTGGAAAGCCATCGAGGCACTCGAGCAAGGCGAAGTCGTCATCATGAGCGCAGGCACCGGCAATCCCTATTTCACCACCGACACAGGCTCCTCGCTGCGCGGCATTGAGATAGAGGCCGATGTCATGCTCAAGGGCACACGCGTCGACGGTGTCTACACGGCCGACCCCGAGAAGGACCCCACCGCCACCAAGTTCGACGACATAACCTTCGACGAGATCTACAACCGAGGCCTCAAAGTCATGGACCTCACCGCCACCACGATGTGCAAGGAGAACGGCCTGCCCATCTACGTCTTCAACATGGACGTGCGAGGCAACCTGCGCCGCGTCATCGATGGCGAACCAATAGGCACTCTCGTACATAAGTAAACCGCCGCTCATTTATCCATCAATCATCATTCGTCATTAATCATTCGTCATTCGTCACTCATCACTCGTCTACCCGATGAGAATGAAATATAGAAACCTCATCATAACTCTTGCCGTCACGGCCGCAGCCATCGCGGCCGTGACTATATCCATTGTTCCGAAGAAGCTAGCAGTTCGTCAGCACTACCGCGCCCTGCTCGCTCGGGCCGACTCCCTGATGACCGTGCAACCCGATTCAGCCTACGCCCTGCTCTGCTCAATCGACTCCGTCGACCTCCAGCGTCAGCGGAAGAGCGTCCGCATGCGCTACGAGCTGCTCCGTGCCGAAGCGCAGAACAAGCTCCTTATCCCATTCACCACAGACTCCCTCCTGCGCGAGGTTGCCGACTACTACAACCGTCATGGCTCCTCTAACGACCGCCTTCGCTCACGTTATGCTCTTGGCTGTGCCTACCGCGATATGC
>FLNY01001777.1_pt1 | contig 13420 bp, 13 predicted proteins | sample 1140381 | NCBI WGS metagenome assembly FLNY01 (sample SAMEA3878172, study PRJEB12797) | bioreactor metagenome | biome: Moose rumen | place: Sweden | collected 2011-10
GGACATTCGCTTAGCACCGACCGGAGTGGAACGGAGACAGGTGCCATGCCGAGCTTAGGAGGTACCGCTTTAGCGGTAGGTTGCCTAAGCGAAAGTATGGAAGGTGCCCTCCGGGAAATGAGTAATATTTTCCAAGCTTGCGCAGGAAAATGTTGCTCTAGTAAGCGGAGCTTACATTGGGAGCATGTCATACTTGGAAGAGTGGCTTAGTAAACTTTATTTTTGAAAAAAATTTGAAAATCTACTAAAGTTTTGTAAATATAAGTCGATAAATGAAATGTAAAGAAGAATGTATCTCAAATGCATAAGGACAAAAAAGGGAGGAAAGGAGTGTGACGATATGCGTATAGAGGCTTATAATCAGGTAGCTCAGCTCTATCAGACATCAAACACTAAAAACGTATCGCAGACTGCAAAAACTAATGGAATGGGCCGTGATGAGGTTCAGATTTCATCAACTGGTAAGGATTACCATGTTGCAAAAGCAGCAGTTGCTGAGGCTGCAGACATCAGAGAAGACTTGGTTGCTGACATCAAGGCCAGAATTAAGGCCGGCACATATGATGTGAGTCCGGATGACTTCGCTGAGAAGCTACTGTCTCAGGGCGGATTAACACTTTAGTTTCGTGAGGATGAATGCGTGGCTAGTTTAATGGATGAATTGCTCTTAACTATGGATGGTGAAACGGAGCAGTATGAAAAGTTAATTAATCTTAATGGAGAAAAGAAGGAATCTATTATCCATAAGAAGCTTGACGTACTGGAAGCTATTACCGCTCAGGAGCAAGCCATCGCAGACTCCTTGTTGGAGCTTGAGAAGAAGCGCGCCGGATTGCTGAGATCAATAGCAGCAGTCATGGGGCACGATGGCGAGCAGATTACCGTATCATGGATGATAGATAATTTGGCGAACCAGCCTGTAGAAAGAAAACAATTGATAGACGCAAAGGGCAAGCTCAAGGAAGCAGCGGATAGTGCCCAGGTGCTAAATTTCCAGACTCAGAATCTCCTGCGTCAGGCGCTGGAGATGGTGGAGTTTGATATTACTTTGATAAAGAGTTCAAAGCAGGCACCACAGACCTCCAATTATGGTAGGGATGCGGAGACTACAGGAAATATATTAGGAAAATCAGGATTTGATGCTAAGCAGTAGGAAACGGATGTCCTTGAAGTATTAGCAGGGTTCCGATGGTGGAATTCATATTACTTTGGAGGAGAACCTATGGCTAATAGTTTTGGAAGCTTATATGTAGGAGCATCGGGACTGCAATCAGCATCACATGGTTTAAATACAACAGCAAACAACCTGTCAAACGTAAATACCGAAGGGTACGTACGTGAACAGGTTGTTTATGAAGATTTGGATTACAGAAAAATAGGGAATGCCTCAGTCAGCACACAGTATGCAGGATTGGGCGTTCAGGTAGGTACAATCGTCCACGCTCGCGATATCTTTTTAGATAAAGCATATCGAAGTGAGAATGGACGATATTCTTTTTATGACGCTAGCTCAGAAGCAGTGCAGGAGGTTTACACACAACTGCAGGAAGCCGACGGCGAAGCCTTTGAAGGTGCCATCGAAAATTTCGAGGAGGCCTTTGAGGAGTTTGCCAAGGATCCTTCAGATACGGTAAACCAGAATCTTGTGTTGCAGAAGGCTAGCCTTTTTTTGGCCAGAGCACAGGCAGTAGAAGATGGATTTGAAGACTACCAGACTATTATCAATTCCAAGATTACAGAAGACTTGGAGCGTATCAACAAGATAGGAAAAGAGATAGTCGAATACAATAAAAAGATACAGGCCATAGAGGCTGCAGATGTAGAGAAGGCTATGGAGCTGAGGGACAAAAGAGACCTGCTCTTAGATGAACTCTCAGGACTTGCAAAGATCACATACCGGGAGGACTACATGGGTGTAGTACATGTGGACCTGGAGGGAGCAGAGTTTATCGATGAGGTAAAGTACTACGAAGTAGGTATTCTGACAGACAAAAAAACAGGTTATGTCACACCTTACTGGCCACACTTGTCAGATATAGTCAGCGAGAATGAATCAGAAAATTATTACTATCCTATATTTGATACGACAAATGTCAGCGCCGAAAAGGATACAGATATCGGTGAGATAAAAGCTCTTATCATGGCCCGCGGCACAGGCTGGAGCAACTACTGGGGATTCTACGATGACAATGGGGAGGCTCTCACAGCAGATGCCTATGAAAACGGCATAGCAAATTCCATTATGATGAATTCTGAGGCGGAGCTCGATACCCTTATCCATCAGATGGTTACCACCATAAACGATTTGTTTAGTCCTCTTACCACGTTGGCAAGTGCATATGAGAGTGAGTACGGAGAAATATCATCTGCATCTTATGTGGATAGCGAGGGTAATACGGTAAATGTAGACCCCTCCACCCTTAGAATACTTGACGAAGCAAACTGTTCGGTGGGTACCGATGGCACTCTTCCACCTAGAGAACTGTTTGTAAGGACAGGATGCGCTAGATTTACAGATCCCATTGAAGTTACTATTACGGTACCAAATCCGGCTAGTGATGGAAGTGACCTGTCATCATCTACCATGGAAGTGACATTGACAGTGTACATGTACAATGAGGAAGATATCAATGATACCTCAAAATGCTATACCCTCAAGTCTCTCACTGTAAATGAAGACCTGGTAAAGCAGGAATCATATCTGCCACATCTGAAATACTCCGACCAGGATTCCGTAGACTACGAGCTTGGCACAAACCTAAGTCTGATGTGGTCAAAGCAGGAGTTCAATCTCAATCCAAGTGATACTACGCCATGTGGTTTCTCAGGATTTTATGTAAAGTGGATTGGAGAAATCGGAAATACAGGAAACGTCTACAAGACTACAGCCGAGTCCTTGGAAGGCACAAAAGAGGAAATAGAGTTTAGCAGGCAGGGCGTTATCGGAGTATCTTCTGATGAAGAATTGACAACAATGATCAAATACCAGTCAGCTTATAACGCAGCAAGCCGATATATTAATGTGATAAACGAAATGATAGAGCATCTTATCACATCACTAGGTCACTGATTAAGAGGCGGAAAGGAATAGCCTATGTCATCAACATTTTTTGGTCTAACAATTGCAGCATCCGGATTGAACACAGCTCAGGCCCAGATCAATACAACTGCAAACAATATCTCTAACGTAAATACGGATGGCTATAGCAAGCAGGTGGTAAACACAGTTGCTTCTTCGGCTCTGAGGTGTTATCAGAATTATGGAACCACCGGTACAGGTGTTGAGGCAAAATCAGTTACCCAGTGCAGAGACATATACTATGACGAAAAATACTGGAACAACCAGTCAGCCCTTGGCTTTTATGAGAAAAAGCAGTACTACATGAATCAGATAGAAAATTATTTTTCTGAGACATCATCAAGTACAGGCTTTTCTACCATCTATGCAAAGATGTTTAACGCTATGAGCACACTCCAGGGGGACCCCGGTGATGATACAGTAAGAAAGCAGTTTATTTCCAGCGCCAAGCAGCTTACCGAGTACTTCAACCAGTTGGCTACCAAGTTGGACGATTTGCAGAATTCTATCAATGATGAGATAAAGACAGCAGTGGATGATATCAATGCCATTGCTCAAAAGACTGCCATACTGACAAAACAGATAAATGTAATCGAGCAGGGCGGAGGCCATGCAAATGAACTGCGTGACCAGAGAGCGCTGCTTATTGACCAGTTGGCAGAGATAGCAGATGTATCTGTATCAGAGGTGGATGTAAAAAATACCAACAATCCGGATATGAATACAGGTGCTACATATTATACCGTATATATCAACGGACAGATATTGGTGGACACCTACGAGTACAACCAGCTGACTGTCACATCCCGTGAGACAAATGAGTCACATAATCAGTCGGATATAGACGGACTCTACGATATAGTGTGGAGCGAGGACGGCAACAAGTTTAACGCTACACCTTCGTCAAGCGGAGGCAACCTCAAGGCTATGTTTGAAGTCCGGGATGGCAACAACAACGAAAATATGCATGGCAAGGTACAAGGTACTACTAATAAATCTATCACTATAAAAGATCTTAGCATTACCGATGTCAATGAGTTGAATATGCCGGCAAAGGGTTCCTTGTCTGTAAACAATACAGACTATACATACGACAGTTTTTCATTTACTACCGATAGCGATGGAAATGTATCTACAGTCACATTTTATATCAATGAGACCTTGACGGAGACAGATAAGAGCAATCTATTAAATAAGGACTTGCAGGCCGGAGATGATGTTGATTATATGGGCATTCCTTATTATCAGAATCAGATGAATCTGTTTTTGAGAAATTTCTGCCAGGCATTTAATCAGATAGAGATAGGCGCTGATGATGAGACAGATGAGGCCCACGGTGTGGATCTAAACGGCGATCCTATGAACGCATTTTTTATCGCAAAGGATACCATAGATTCCAGCATAGAGCATCAGATGAGAGATAAGCTCACCGTCACCACCACTACAGGAGAAGGAGAGTCAGCTACCAGTACTACAAGTGGTGTAACCATCTACAGTGGTGAGGATGATGAGGATGATACAAAAAATTATGAGAGTTATTATCTTCTGACAGCAAAAAATGTATCCATAGCAAAAGAAAGTGACAAGGACGCATCAAAATTTGCCACTACTATACTGGGTAACTATTCATCCGGCGTAGATGCAGCAGACCTTGTGGTAAAATTACAGGCCCTTCAGAGCAAGACGACACTCTTTAGAGGAGGCGGTGGAGATGCATTTTTGCAGTGTATTTATTCTGATGTCACGGTAGATACTCAGGAGTGCAAGATATTCACCACCAATTTTACAAATATACAGACCACTATCTCGGAGCAGAGAATGTCTATTTCCGGTGTAGATGAAGATGAAGAGGCACTGGATTTGATAAAATTCCAAAATGCATACAATCTGGCATCTAAATGTATTTCTGTTTTTTCCGAAATATATGATAGATTGATTTTAAATACCGGAGTGTAATCACTATCGGATAATAATTAATGGCAGTGCTTTCCGTATAGAAATTCAGAGGTAAGTATTATGAGAGTTACAAACAAGATGATAATGAACAACGCAGCTTCCAACATCAACACTACTAAAGAGTGCGTCAACACGAGGAACAAGCAGATGACCTCTCAGAAAAAGATAGACAGGCCCTCTGATGACCCGGTAGTAGCTGTACGTTCTCTCAGACTGTCCACCACACTTTCCCAGGTGACACAGTATTATAAGAAAAATATCCCGGATGCCACCAGTTGGCTGGATGTTACGGAGACTTCTCTTATCAATATAAGAGATATTATGAAGGATTGTCGTGACCTGGCGGTAACAGGTTCTACAGACACCTACAACCAGGACGATAGAAATACTATGATTACTCAGCTGGAGTCGCTCCAGAAGCAGATATTTGCAGAGGGCAATGCGGACTATGCTAACCGTACGGTATTTACCGGATACAGGACCAATTGCAACCTGACATTTACAGAGGATGAGCTGGAGACCAAGTATCGCATCACCCAGAGCCTTACCATAGAAGACAATATGGAGGAGCACAGATATTATGCGGGAGTGATAGATGCACCAAGTACGGAGTCGGACATAGCCAATGTAGCAGCTATAGCCGAGGATAAGCAGATTGAGCAGACCAATTATTATCGTCTCCGCCTAAATTATGCTGACTTGGATTCTATTAATAGCCTTACGGTGAGTTATGAAAATGGAACTTCTTATACTTTTTCTTATGAATCAGAGATAGATTCAGAGACAGGAGAAGAGACATATATTAATACAGAGAATGTTGGGACAGACCCGGATATAGTTACCAGACCCAAGGCTGTGTCTGGTGGAGGTTTCACACTGTATACTTTTGAAAATGAGACCGAGTGGATGGAAGCTTCTCTTCCATATGACACCTCCTCAGATGATGATATTACAAAAAAGGCAGGAAAAAAGACTGTACCTGATGACGCCATTATCATTATAAAAGAGACCGGCGATATCATACTTGGCGATACTGTGGCTTCTACTTTCAAGACCAACAAGGCCAGCATAGAGGCTGAGTATGACAAGACAGGGTTTGACGAGGGCGAGTTGAGACCTGAGTATTATTACAATTGTACCAAGATGGAAGACCCTAAAGATGTCAATGTGCCTGTAGAATATTATAAGTATGACAAGAATACCGGCGATTTATTGCATTTTGATATCCAATACACAATCGCTGCCAACCAGACCATCACTATTAATACCGAGGCATCTGATGTATTTAACAGCGATATCCAAAGAGACATAGCTGAGATGATAGATGCTGTTAAAAAGACTATCAACGCCCACAATAAGCTGGATACTATCGACAAGATGATGGGAGAAGTACAGTTCCAATCTGATGAGGATCAGGAGTATCTGAGCCAGTGGAGAGAGGCCATCAAAAAGGAAGCAGATTACTTTGATGACAACATGCAGAAACTTTTTGATACAGAATTAGGCAAAATTGATACATATTATGCTAAAATAAGTTTAGGAATTACTGATTTGGGTTGTAAGGTTGATTCGCTGAAGCTCACCGAGACTCGTGTGGGGGATCAGAGAGAGACAGTGCAGGATCTTCAGTCAAATAATGATGATTTAGATTTATCCCAGATAATCATCGATTATACAGCAGCCTACACCGCTTATCAGGCTTCGCTTACAGCCGCTGGAAAGCTGAGCGAATCTACGTTACTGAACTACATTTAATATCACACAAAGGAGAAAGGGATAATGCGCGTAAAAACCAGACTGTTCGGCGAAATTGAGATTTCCGATGAAAAAGTCATCAATCTTGTTCATGGGCTTATAGGTTTTCCAGACATGAAGAGATATACCCTCATTTTCGACGAAGAAAAAAAGGACAAAGGCAATATCATGTGGCTGCAGTCTCTGGATGAGACAGATTTTGCTATGCCGGTTATGCTTCCACACGTTGTTAAGCCGGACTATGCTCCGGCACTAAACGAGGATTCTCTTGAGCAGTTGGGGGCACTCACAGAGGACAATACCTATGTGCTTGTCACAGTGAGAGTACCAAAGGATCCAAAGGAAGCTTCTATCAACCTCAAGGCACCAATCGTTATCAACACAGATAACAACATCGGTGACCAAATAATTATTGACGGGAACGAGCCAGTGAGGTACCTTATTCATGATGCTTTACATGGAAAGGATGGTGAGTAGCGATGTTGGCATTAACTAGAAAAACAGGTGACGCTATCATGATCAACAACAACATCGAGATTACAGTCCTTGAAGTTCGCGGTGATCAGGTCAAAATAGGTATTTCGGCACCCAAAGAGGTGTCTATCTATAGAAAAGAAGTATATCTGGAGATCCAGAAAGAAAATGAGGCAGCTCAGCAGATCAGTATGGATGATGTTGAAGCCCTCAAGAATTTACTGTAATGCGTACTGAAGTATATTAGTAAGAGATGTAAGCTAAGCCACTCCACATAATGTGGGTAAGCGCGAGGAGGGAGGCGCCATGCCGAGCTTAGGAGGTACCGCTTTAGCGGTAGGTTGCCTAAGCGAAAGTATGGAAGGTGCCCTCCGGGAGCACGGAGTACTCAGAAGAGTGGCTGGAATATTGTAATAATGTTTAGTTTGTTAGCCAACCCTTAGGGGTTGGCTTTTTTACGTTATAGGAAATTATTTTGTAATTCCTATAGAGTAAAACGCTTTCTTGTAATTGAAATCATTACACAATCTGTGTAAGATATTGTTAGAGGTATACGATATGGAACGAAATAGAATGAAAGAAATAAGGTTACAAACTGGTATGTCCAGACAACAATTCGGTGATTATCTAGGCATTCCACGTGGAACCATTAGAAATTGGGAACAAGGTGTATCGAAACCAGCTGAATATATCGTCAATATGGTTGAAAAATTATTAAAGCATGAAGCCAAAATCCATATTTATGATGGAAAATATATGAATATACAATATTATTGGAGCAAAGATGATAACGGATTTCATTTATTTATATTAGTTGATGAAAAACCTGTTGAATTGGTTCTTTATCCGGTTATATATGTACAAGATTATGATACATTCTATCGATTAGAAGCAGAAATACATATTGAAAAATATTTAGAAGATTGTGAGGCAGATAAATATTATGAAAAATTATATACTGATGCACAAAAATAAAGAATGTGGAACATTGTCATTAGATGACGTTACCGGGAAGTTTGATCGATACAAAGATAATGGTGCAGGTTTGTCGCCTTTTTTGGGCGCTGCTACCCGTGAAAATATGAAAATATGGTGGGAATCCAGGGCTATTCCCCTCTCCCGTGACATGATAAAAAAACTAATTAATGATTTACAGGTGACAACCGCAGAAGACTATTTAGCAAAAAATTTGGCGTTGTCTATTACTGATACATATTGGATTAAACCAATAGATATGAACATTAATTATGATAATGTCAATTTGTTTGATAATAAAGCCATAAACAAGTTGCCATATCATAATGCTACATCATATGATGCTAATGCATCACTTGGTGGTCAAATGGAAAAATATTGGGATTTGGTCAATGATACACCGGTATTGGTAAAGGAAGCTTTTAAATATTTTGGGCAACAATCTATTAATGAAGTTGTTGCAACAGAATTACATACTAGACAAAACAATAATATTGCTTTTGTAAAATATACCGCTGAATCTTTAGATAATGGCAGCATATTATCATATTGTAATGCTTTTACAAATAAAGACATAGAATTTGTATCAGCATATGAAATTGTGTCATCTCAAAAAATATCTAATGATATGAATTATTACGATGCTTTCATAGATATATGTTCAAAGAATGGAATGGATAAAGAAAGCGTTCGGGATTTTATGGATTATCAAGCAATGACAGATTTTATATTGAGTAATTCCGATGAACATTTAGCAAATTTTGGTGTTCTTCGTGACGCAAATACAATGCAATTGATAAAACCGGCACCAATCTTTGATACCGGAAATAGTATGTTTTATTCTGATTTAAAGAAAGTTCCATTTACGAGAGTAGAATTATTGGAACGAAAAATCACTTCTTTTTATACAAGTGAAGAAAAAATGCTTAAAAACGTGAAAAATAAAGATTTAGTAAAAGTAGATTTGTTACCATTACCAAATGAAATAGCAGAAATTTATAAAGAGTATGGTCTGAGAGATGACAGGGCTGATATGATTGCTAAAAATTACGCTAACAAATATATAATGTTTGAGGAATTTCAACATGGTAAAAGGATTTCATTACATAATGAAAAGAAAAAAATTTGAGGCAGACTATAAACTTCTTAAATAAACGGACGATATACAAATTAGAAGACTAGACGTTTTTGTTTTTTTATAAAACAAAAACCTAAAAAAGATTTCCCATATTACAAGGATGTATATAGTCCATAAGGATTGGAGAGTGGGACTTTTATCCTTAGGGCGTTAGGAGGAAAGCAATGAAAATAGGCGAAGTAAGTAGTGCGGTAAGCAACTACCAGGGACAGGGAAGTTCAGTAAAGACGGCGCCAGTACAGCCAGTGCAAAGAGAAAGTGCAACAGTAGATTTCCAGGCTGCAGCTAAAGAGCTCCGCGGCGAGGACATTGATTATAAAGGCCCTAATGCTAATGCTGAAGACGAGGTTGACAAGAACGCAGCTTCCCAGGCTACATCTTCACTACGTGAGGCTGTAGAAAAAATCAATTCGGCAAATGGTAATGCCGAAGCAGTATTTGGTATTCATGAGGGCACAAACCGTGTGACTATCAAGATGGTAGACAAGAGTACCAAGGAAGTCATAAAAGAATTTCCGGCCGACAAGACTCTCGATCTTATCGCAAAGGCATGGGAGTTGGCAGGAATCATGGTTGATGAGAAGAGATAATAGGGGGTAGTATATGCCTATTCGTATTTCTGGTTTACAATCCGGACTGGATACAGAGTCCATCGTAACGGCTCTTGTTTCAGCATATAGCTACAAGAAGGACAAGTATGTCAAAGCTCAGACCAAGCTGTCTTGGAAGCAGGATGCCTGGAAGAGCCTCAACAGCAAGGTGTATAGCTTATATACATCTGTTGGTAGCATGCGTTATTCTTCTAACTATTCTTTGAAGAAGAGCACCGTCAGCGACACAACCAAGGCTACAGCCACTGCCAGCGGAAGTGCCATCAACGGCACACAGACCCTGGAGGTAAATCAGCTGGCTACCACAGCCTATATTACAGGCGCTGACTTAGGAGAGAATGTCACAGGTGATACTACACTTGCTTCTCTTGGTATCAAGACCGGTACCGCCACAGGCAATGGTGTCATCCAGGTCCGTACAGGTACCAGCACTACCAAGATAGAGATAGACAGCACCATGTCCATTAGTTCTCTGGTAGGAAAGCTGTCTGAGGCGGGAGTGCAGGCAAACTTTGACGATAAAAATCACAGATTTTTTATCAGCTCGAAGACTTCAGGAAAAGCCGGGGATTTCTCTATTTCCGCTAATAATACACTTGGCCTTACCAGTCTCATAAAACTGGGACTTATGTCAGACAGTGAGGTATCTTCTATCAAGTCTACAGCTACAGGTTCTACACTTGCCAAGAAGACATTCTCATTTACAGAGGATGATAACACTTATAGTTTTACTAATAACACATCTGACTGGGCTACTACGTTGGCCGATATGAAGACGGCTCTTAGCACTGCGGAAGAAGACAGGACAGATGAGCAGAAAAAATTGGTAAAATTGGCTGATTATCTCAGCACAAAATATGCCGATAAAACATATGAAGTCACAGAAGATGACGGCGAAGGTGGCGAGACCACAAACACATACACCTACGGCACAGACGGCGCCATCGACTGGGACACCATCAGTGATGAGGCACTTTCAGCACTGACAGAGCAGATATATGCAGATTCTTCATATGATGATGCAGCAGCTTCAGCTACAAGCATCGAGATAAATATGGCGGTCAATGCCGTGCGAGATGCTTATGTGGCATTGGCAAAGGCTCAAAGCGATACATACGATTCAGATGATGCCAAGACTGCAGCAATCAATGAAGCCAAGACAAATCTGGCAACTGTCTTGAGTGATGAGACAAATGCCAAGTGGGCGTCCTACATAGAAGAAAATTTTGGCTCACAGAATTCGGAAAATGACACAAGCTACAGTAATTTCTGGGTACAAAGCGACAACTTAGAGCTGTCACAGAGTGTATTTTACAGAGTGGACCTGGCATCAAATATCGCAGCAAACAATACGGACCTTACAGTTTCCGATGATATGACAGCCACCAAGATAGACGGTAAGGATTCCAAGATAGTGCTTAACGGAGTGGAGTATTCATCAAGTACCAATTCCGTCACGGTAAACGGACTTACCATCGAGGCCTTAGGTCTCACAAATGGTTCACCCATTACCGTAAGCGTATCTTCCGATACAGATGCTCTCTACGACAAGGTAAAAGATTTCCTGACATCATATAACAGTCTGATAAATGAGATGCAGACCTTGTACAACGCAGATTCGGCAAAGGACTATGAGCCGCTGACCGATGATGAAAAGGCGGAGATGTCAGAGTCAGAGATAGAGAAGTGGGAACAGAAAATCAAAGACTCCCTGCTTCGCAGAGACAGCAGTTTGAGCGGATTGATTTCCACTATGACCATGGCCATGATGAAGACCTATACAGTCAATGGCAAGACTTATTCCTGGTCAACATTTGGAGTACATACATTAGGCACATTAAATGCCGAAAAAAATGAAAATTATGCTTACCATATCGACGGAGATTCCGAGGATTCATATACATCCGGCAATAACGACAAGCTGAAGGCAGCTCTGGCAGAAGACCCGGATGGTGTTATCGATTTCTTGAAGCAGATGACCAGTGGTCTCTACTCTGAGATGGATAAGAAGATGAAGTCCACTGCTGTAAAATCCGTATATACGGTATACAACGACAAGGAAATGGCTTCAGAATACTCTAACTACACCAAGTTGATAAAGACCTGGACCGACAGAGTAACAGATATGGAAGATGCATATTATAAAAAATTCTCAGCAATGGAGTCAGCACTGGCGACATTACAGAGCAATTCCTCTTCAATTTCATCGCTGCTAGGCGGATGATAAGCATTGAAGTAAAGTAATGGAGTACGCAAGGGGGCGAGAACTATGACACCAATGAATGGTTATGATGCTTATGCAAAAAACAGAATTTTGACAGCAAGTCCGGCAGAGCTGACTTTGATGTTGTACGAAGGAGCAATAAAGTTTTGTAATATTGCCATCGTAGCTTGTGAGAATAATGATATAGAAAAGGCACACAATAACATCCGCAAGACGGATCGCATCATCGAGGAATTTGAAATCACACTGGATGATAAGTATCCGGTATCAAAAGATTTTCACGCAGTATATTCTTATCTGAGAAGCTGCCTGAGACACGCCATAGTAGACAAGGATCCTGAGACATTGCGGGAAGTGCTGAAGCACCTGCGCACCATGCGTGACACCTGGAAGGATGTCATGAAATTGACCGCAAACGGAAAAAAGCTGGACGGTGAGACCAATAAAGCGGTATGAACTGAATAATAAAAATCGGCTCCTCCAGGCGAGGAGCCGATTTTTTTTAGGTGGCACTTGACAATATTCTTTGGTAAAGCTAATTTTAAATTATACAGATTGGGGGTATTTTATGGAAAATATGGATTATGTAGTGATGCTTAGAGAGTCATTGGAGAAAAAGGCGGATATTTTAAGGGTGCTTCTCATCAGAAACAAGGAGCAGGCAGCTATTTTAAATGACCCCAACACCTCACCTGATGACCTGGAGAAAAATATCAATATGAAAGCTGAGCTGGTGGACAGGCTGGTGATGTTAGACGACGGATTTGAACAGTTATTTAACAGAGTCAAGGACATCATCGAGGCTGACAGGGATACCTATGCTGACGAGATTAAGCTCATGCAGGATCTCATTAGACAGGTGACGGATCTGTCTGCGGATGTGCAGGCCAGCGAGTACAAAAACAAAGAGTACGCCAAGGCACGCTTTGCTAAGGTGAGAAGTGATGCCAGAGAGATTAAAAAATCTAACGATGTAGTCACCTCTTATTATAAAAATATGATGTCGGTCACCACACCGGACCCTGCATTCTTGGATAAAAAGAAGTAGATTTTTGTAAAAGTGGCAAAATGACTCTAAAATTTCATGCAAAAGTGGCAAAATTCAATAAAAACTTATTGCAAAAGTGGCAAAACCATCAAAAATCCTATTGAAAAAGTGGCATTTTGATATCGCTATACTGGGTGCGGTGTAGGTCTTATAGGCTGGG
>FLNY01004326.1_pt1 | contig 13415 bp, 9 predicted proteins | sample 1140381 | NCBI WGS metagenome assembly FLNY01 (sample SAMEA3878172, study PRJEB12797) | bioreactor metagenome | biome: Moose rumen | place: Sweden | collected 2011-10
ACGGCGCCGTCACGGGCAGGCCCCGCCGCACCGGGTGGCTGGACCTCGTGGCGCTGAAATACGCCGTGATGCTCAACGGCGTCACCGACCTGGTGATGATGAAGGCCGACTGCCTCGACGCCTTCGGGGAAATCAAAGTATGCACCTCCTACATGCTGGACGGCAGGGAAATCCACGAAGTGCCCGCGGAGACGGACGCCCCCGTACAGCCCGTTTACACCACCTTCAAGGGCTGGGAGCGCAGCATCGGCGGGATTACCGACGAAAACGCCCTCCCGAAGGAGTTCATCGACTATGTCTCCTTCATAGAAAAGGAGACGGGAGTGCATATCGGAATAATTTCGCTCGGGCCCGACAGGGAAACCACCATCGAGCGCTAGAAACCCGTATAGTTCCAGGGAGTGAGGGCGCGCATCTCCTCCTTTACCGCTTCGCTGACTGAAAGGCCGTCGATGAAATTCTCGATGGTCTTTTTGTCGGTGGCTGCGCCGGTACGAGTGAGCGCCTTGAGCGTCTCGTAGGGATTGGGACAGCCTTCGCGGCGCAGTATGGTCTGCAGGGGCTCCGCGAGCACCGCCCAGTTGCGCTCCAGGTCCGAGCTGAGCGCCGCTTCGTTGAGGATGAGCTTGTCCATGCCCTTTTGGATGGAGGCGAACGCGATGAGCCCGTGCGCGAGCGGCACGCCGACGTTGCGCAGCACCGTGGAATCGGTGAGGTCGCGCTGCAGGCGCGAAACCGGCAGCTTCATGCTCAGGAAGGTGAGCACGGCGTCCGCCATGCCCAGATTGCCCTCCGCATTCTCGAAATCGATGGGATTCACCTTGTGCGGCATGGCCGAGGAACCCACCTCGCCCGCAACCACCTTCTGGCGGAAGTATTCCATTGAGATGTAGGCCCATACATCCCGGCAGAAGTCCGTGAGGATGGTGTTGATGCGGCGCAGGCAGTCGAATATGGCGGCCAGGTTGTCGTAGTGCTCTATCTGCGTGGTGGGACTGGAACGGTGCAGGCCGAGGGAGGCCACGAAGGAGTCCGCGAACGCGGGCCAGTCCACATCCGGATAGGCAACCCTGTGGGCGTTCATGTTGCCGGTGGCGCCCCCGAACTTGGCGGGATACCGCATGGCCGAAAGCTGGCGGAGCTGCTCCCCGAGACGCACCGCGAACACCCTGAATTCCTTCCCGAGGCGCGTCGGGGAGGCGGGCTGGCCGTGCGTGCGGGCAAGCATGGGCACGTCCTTCCATAGCTGTGCGCGGCCGTTTATGCCGTCCACAACCTTCTGCAGCTGAGGCAGGTACACCTGCTCCAGCGCTTCCTTGAGCATGAGCGGCTGGGCGGTGTTGTTGATGTCCTGCGACGTGAGCCCGAAGTGCACGAACTCCGCACAGGAATCCAGCCCCATGGAACGGAACTTTTCCTTTATGTAATATTCCACGGCCTTCACGTCGTGGTTGGTGGTCTTCTCTATCTCCTTCACGCGGAGGGCGTCCTCCGGAGTGAACGTCCGGTAGATGCCGCGCAGCGTTTCCGGGCTGACGGGAGCGCCTTCCAGCTGCGGGAGGGGAATGCCGCGGAGGGAGATGAAGTATTCCACCTCCACCCTTATGCGACAGCGGATGAGGGCGTATTCGCTGAAATATTCCCGGAGGGGTGAGGTCTTGGAGGCATAGCGTCCGTCAATGGGACCGATGGCGGTGAGGGGGCTGAGATTCATGCTGCAAATTTACAAAATACCCCGTTTTTTATTGGCATCGCGTCCAAAAATATGCTATATTTGTGACTTCATTTTCCAACCCATTCGATGCAAGTTATCAAACACACCGATTTCAGGCTCCCCAACCAGGGAAGCAAGTATGTCGGGAAGGTTCGCGATGTCTATTGCATCGGCGAAGACCTGCTCGCCATGGTGGTCACGGACAGGATTTCCGCCTTCGACGTGGTTCTCCCCGAAGGCATTCCGTTCAAAGGCCAGATTCTCAACCTCATAGCGGCCCGTTTCCTTGACGAGACGGCCGACATCCTCCCCAACTGGAAAATCGCGGTGCCCGACCCCTGCGTAACCGTAGGACTCCGCTGCGAGCCATTCAAGATAGAAATGGTCATCCGCGGCTATCTCACCGGCCACGCGTGGCGCGAATACAGCGCGGGCAGGCGCAGCCTCTGCGGAGTGCCCCTGCCGGAAGGCATGGTGGAAAACCAGAAATTCCCGGAGCCCGTCATCACCCCCACCTCCAAGGCGGTCGAAGGCCATGACGAGGACATCTCCCGCGAAGAGATAATCGCCGCCGGGCTCGCCACCGAAGAGGAATACGCCCAGCTGGAACGATACACCCGCGCCATCTTCAGGCGCGGCACCGAAATCGCCGCCAGGCGGGGGCTCATCCTGGTGGACACCAAGTACGAGTTCGGCCGGCGCGACGGGAAAATCTACCTCATGGACGAAGTGCACACGCCCGACTCTTCCCGCTACTTCTACGCCGACGGCTACGAGCAGCGCCTGCGAAAGGGCGAACGCCAGCGCCAGCTCAGCAAGGAGTTCGTGCGGGAATGGCTCATGGAGGGCGGCTTCCAGGGACGGGCGGGGCAGAAGATTCCCGAAATGACGCCTGAAGTCGTATCGGGCATAACGGACCGCTACATAGAACTTTACGAGCATCTGACCGGCGAAAAGTTCTCGCGCACGCCCTACAGCCCGCAGTCAGTGGAACAGAACCTGGTCTCCTATCTGCAAAACAAATGAAAAACATTGCGGTCTTCGTCTCGGGCAGCGGTACAAACTGCGAAAACATCATCCGGCACTTCGCCGGAAGTTCCGGGGCAGGGGTCGCACTTGTAGTGAGCAACCGGAGCGACGCCTGCGCCCTGGTCCGCGCCGCCCGGCAGGGTGTCCCCTCCGTCGTGGTTTCCCGCGGGGAACTCTCCGACAAGGGCTACATGTTGCGCCTCATGCAGGATTACAGCATAGATTTCATAGTACTGGCCGGTTTCCTGCCCGTGGTGCCGGACTTCCTCATAGAAGCCTACCCGCGCAGGATAGTCAACCTGCACCCGGCCCTGCTGCCCCGTTTCGGCGGCAAGGGCATGTACGGCCGCCACGTGCACGAGGCGGTGAAGGCGGCCGGCGAGAAAGAGACCGGCATGACCGTGCACTACGTAAGCGCGACCGTGGACGGCGGCGAAATCATAGCGCAGTTCCGCACGCCGCTGGAAGAAACGGACACACCCGAAGACATAGCGGAGAAAGAGCACGCCCTGGAAATGGAGCACTTCCCGCAAGTCATTGAAAATCTCATAAACAAACTATAGCATGAAAGTATCCATCATAATGGGATCTGCCAGCGACTACGACGTAATGTCGGGCGCCGAGCAGATACTCGGCTCGTTCGGAGTACCCTTCGAGAAGAAAGTGATAAGCGCCCACCGCACCCTGGACCTCACCATCGAATACGTGTCGGGCGCACGCGCACGCGGAGTCGGCGTCATAATAGCCGGAGCCGGCGGCGCCGCCCACCTGGCCGGAGTGGCCGCCGGCATTACCACCCTGCCGGTGGTGGCCGTACCCATCCAGACCAAAGCGCTCGGCGGGCTTGACTCCCTGCTTTCCGAAGTGCAGATGCCCACCGGCATCCCGGTTGCCACAGTGGCCATAAACGGGGCCGCGAACGCAGCCATCCTGGCGGTGGAAATCCTGGCCCTGCACGACGGGGCCCTTGCCGCGAAGCTGGAAGAATACCGCGGCGCCATGGCGGAAAAAATAAAGAACACCACCATATAGCGAAGATGGCAAACTACAGGGTATTCGCAGAAAAGAAGGAGCTCTTCAGGGTGGAGGCCGAAGCCCTGAGGGCCGAACTCAACGAGAACCTGCAGCTGAACCTCGGTTCCCTGCGTCTGGTAAACGTCTATGACCTCTTCGGCTTCAGCGCCGCCCTAGTGGACAAGACAGCGTACGGAGTGTTCGGCGAGAAGGTGACCGACCTGGTGACGGTAAGCACGCGGGCGGAAGTGCCCGCCGCCGCCCACGTGGCGATAGAGTGCCTGCCCGGCCAGTTCGACCAGAGGGCCTCCTCGGCGGAGGCATGCGTGAAGCTCGTCGAACCCGGAGCCGACATACGCATAAAGAGCGCGCAGCTGCTGCTCTTCGGCCCCGGCGTGGGAGAAGCGGAGCTCGCGAAGATACGCCGCTATCTCATTAATCCCGTGGACTCCCGCGAAAAGGACCTCTCCGTGCTCGCCGAAACCGCACAGCCTCCCGTACGCGGCGTCAAGGTGCTGGAAGGCTTCCGCGCCATGGGAGACGACAGCCTCGCCCCCTTCTGCGGCAGGATGGGGCTCGCCATGAGCCCCGCGGACCTCAGGGAAGTGGTAAGCTACTTCACGGCCGAAGGGCGCGACCCCTCCGAGACGGAACTGCGCATACTCGACACGTACTGGAGCGACCACTGCCGCCACACCACCTTCAGCACCGTGCTCACCGGCATAACGGTGGAGGACAGCTTCATAAAGGACGACATCGAAGGCACTCTCCGGCTTTACCTGCGCATGAGGCGCGAACTCAGGCGCGAAGACAAGCCGCTGTGCCTCATGGACATTGCCACCGCGGGAGCGAGGTACCTGCGCACCCGCGGCCTGCTGGACGACATGGAGGAGAGCGAGGAGAACAACGCCTGCAGCATCTATGTGGACGTGGACAACGACGGACGCACGGAGCGCTGGCTGCTCATGTTCAAGAACGAAACGCACAACCATCCCACCGAGATAGAACCTTTCGGCGGTGCGGCCACCTGCCTGGGCGGAGCCATACGCGACCCTCTCAGCGGCCGTTCCTACGTTTACCAGGCGATGCGCATCACCGGCGCCGGCGACATCTGGAAGAGGGTTTCCGACACCATGCCCGGCAAACTGCCGCAGAAGGTCATCAGCCGCAAGGCGGCGCAGGGCTATTCAAGCTACGGCAACCAGATAGGCCTGGCCACCACCCACGTGCACGAGACGGTGCATCCGGGCTACACGGCCAAGCGCATGGAAATCGGTGCAGTGGCTGGAGCCGTGAAGGCGGACCAGGTGAGGAGGGAGTCCCCCGTTCCGGGAGACGTGATCCTGCTTCTGGGCGGCCGCACCGGGCGCGACGGCATAGGCGGCGCCACCGGCTCCAGCAAGGAACACACGCAGCAGTCGCTCGAGACCTGCGGCAGCGAGGTGCAGAAGGGCAACGCCCCCGAGGAGCGCAAGCTGCAGCGCCTTTTCAGGCGCGCCGACGCCTGCCGCCTCATCAAGAAGAGCAACGATTTCGGCGCGGGCGGGGTGAGCGTGGCCATAGGAGAGCTCGCCCCCGGCCTGGACATATGGCTGGACCGCATCCCCACCAAATACAGCGGCCTGGACTACACCGAACTCGCCATAAGCGAGAGTCAGGAGCGCATGGCCGTGGTGATTTCCGCAAAGGACGAGCAGGCCTTCAGGGAAATCTGCAGGCAGGAAAACATGGAAGTCACCCATGTGGCCGAAGTTACGGACACGGGGCGCATGCGGCTGTTTGGCGGAGGCGTGGCGGTGGCCGACCTGAAGCGCAGCTTCATAGACAGCGCCGGGGCCCGGCACTACGCGTCCGCGACCGTCCAGGCGGTGCAGGACAAGGATCCTTTCGCCGCTTCCGTCCCTGCCGGGCAGAATCTCCGGGACAGCCTGAAGGCGCTGATGCGCAGGGCGGACATCTGCTCGCAGGAAGGCCTGGTGGAGATGTTCGACTCCACCATAGGCCGCTCCACCGTGCTCATGCCCTACGGAGGCAGGTACCAGGCCAGCGAAACCCAGGTTTCCGTGCAGAAACTCCCGACCGGCGGCTACACCGACACCGCCAGCATGATGAGCTGGGGCTTCGACCCCTTCCTGAGCGAATGGAGCCCCTACCACGGGGCCGCCTACGCCGTGGTGTCGGCCTGCGCCAAGACCGTGGCCGCGGGAGGAGACTGGTCGCGCATGCGCTTCTCCTTCCAGGAATATTTCGAGCGCATGGGAGAAGACCCGCACACCTGGGGCAAGCCCCTCGCCGCCCTTCTGGGCGCGCTCAAGATGCAGGACGCCCTCGGGCTCCCCTCCATCGGCGGCAAGGACTCCATGAGCGGCAGCTTCGGGGAGACGCTCCACGTGCCGCCCACCCTCGTAGCCTTCGGAATCTGCACGGTGAACGCCGGCAAGGTGATTTCCACCGAATTCAAGAAACCCGGAAACAGCATATACCTCTTCAGGCACCGGCCGAGGCGCAACCGCATGCCGGACACTTCCGCGCTCCAGGCCATGTGGAACGGCATACATGCCCGCATCGGGGACGGCACCATAGTGTCCGCCTTCGCATGCGGGGCGGGAGGAGCCGCCGAAGCCCTGTGCAAGATGGCCTTCGGCAACGGCCTGGGCGTGAAGGCGGATGTGCCGGAAGACGCGCTCTTCCGCCTCGCGCCGGGCTCGGTGCTGGTTGAAAGCACGGCGGAACTGCCGGAAGCGGAATTGCTGGGCACCGTCACCGGCGACGGCACTATAACGCTCGGAGGCACCTCCGTCCCCACCATGGAACTGCTGGAAGACTGCCGCGGAGAGTGGGCGAAAGTTTACAGGGTGCTGCCCCTGAGCGCGCTGGACGACGCCGCGCCCGCCCCGCAGACGAAGGCGGAAGGGGGCGCCCGGCCGCTCGTATATATCCCAGTATTTCCCGGGACCAACTGCGACTACGACACCGCCAAGGCCTTCCGGGCCGCGGGGGCGCGCGTGGAATTCGGCGTGTTCAGGAACCTCACCCCGGAGGACGTCTCATCGTCCATACGCGACATGGCGGATGCCGTCTCCCGCTGCGACATCCTCGCCCTAAGCGGGGGCTTCTCCGCAGGCGACGAACCCGACGGAAGCGGAAAATTCATAGCCAACGTGCTGGGAAACAGCGTGATAGCAGCGGAAGTGGAAAAGCTCATAGGGAGGAAGGGGCTCATACTCGGAATCTGCAACGGATTCCAGGCGCTCGTAAAATCGGGCCTCCTCCCCTACGGGCACACCGGCTGCCTCAGGGAAGACTCCCCGGTGCTCTTCCGCAACGACATCAACCGCCACGTCTCCCGCATAGTCACCACGCGCGTGGAATCGGTGGACTCCCCCTGGCTCGCCGGTTTCACGAAAGGCCAGACCTTCAACATTCCCATAAGCCACGGGGAGGGCAAGTTCACGGTGGACGAAGAGTCGGCCAGGGAACTCTACGCCAGGGGCCAGGTAGCCTTCAGCTACGTGCAGAACCCCAACGGCTCCACCCTCGGCATAGAAGGCATACTCAGCCCGGACGGCCTCATACTCGGCAAGATGGGACATTCCGAACGCTGGGAGGAGAACCTCCTGAAGAACATCCCCGGCAACCGCAAGCAGCCCCTTTTCGAAAACGCAGTAAAATACTTCAGTTCAAAAAATGAATAAACTCGGCCTCATACACGACGGCGTGTCCATCAAGGTTTACGACACCGACGAACCCGGAACGGCGATTATCCATTTCACCGACGACATCACCGCCTACTACAAGATAAAGAAGGCGGTAATCAACGGCAAGGGCGTGGTGTGCAACAACATAGCCTGCATCACTTCAAAGGCGGTACAGGACGGCGGGGTGCCCACCTACTTCATAAGGCAACTCTCCGACGACGAGCAGCTCTGCCACAAGGTGAAGCTCATACCGCTCGAGGTGATAGTGCGCAACGTGGTGGCCGGCTCGCTGGCGCAGCGGCTGGGGCTCGAGGAAGGACTCATCCCTTCCGAACCCATGTACGACCTCTGCTACAAGAGCGAGGAACTCGCAGACCCGCTCATCAACGACTACCACGCGCTCGCGCTGGGCATCGCCACCCGCGAGGAACTGGACCAGATATACTCCATGACAAAACGCATCAACGCCATACTCGTGCCGCTCTTCGACAAGGCGGGCATAATACTCGTGGATTACAAGATAGAGTTCGGGCGCACGGAGGACGGCACCATCATGATGTCCGACGACATAACTCCCGACAACGCCCGCTTCTGGGACAAGCAGACGAAGAAGCGCCTGGACAAGGACCGTTTCCGCAGGGATTACGGCCACGTCGGGGAATCCTACAGGGAAGTAATGGACAGGTTACACAAAGCGGTATATGGAGTTTAGCGGATTACACGAAGAATGCGGGGTTTTCGGCATCTGGGGCGTACCCGGAGCCGCCGAACTCACCTACTACGCACTGCATTCCCTGCAGCACAGGGGGCAGGAAGGCTGCGGCATAGTCGCCTGCGACGACGGAGAACTCCGCCGCGTGAAGGGGCTCGGGCTCGTGACCGAAGTGTTCAACGGGGACAATCTGTCCTCCCTCACCGGACAGAGCGCAATCGGGCACGTGCGCTACTCCACCACCGGAGGAGGAGGCATCGAGAACGTGCAGCCCTTCCTCTTCCGGCACAACACCGGAAACTTCGCGCTCGCGCACAACGGCAACCTGGTGAATTCAGCACAGCTCAAGAAGTATCTCGAAGACCGGGGAAGCCTTTTCCAGAGCACCTCCGACAGCGAGATACTGGCCCACCTGATGAAGAAGGACGCCACGGAGCGCAACAAGCCGCGCATCTACCCCATCATGGAAGCGCTCAACATGATAGAGGGGGCCTTCGCCTTCCTCATCCTCACCGGCCGCAGGATATACGCCGCACGCGACAAGTACGGCCTCCGCCCGCTTTCCATAGGCAAACTGGGGGACGGATACGTGGTGAGCAGCGAGACATGCACCTTCAGCGTGATCGGCGCCGAATACCTGCGCGACATAGAGCCGGGCGAAGTGGTGACCATCGACCGACACGGGCTCTCCAGCCGCAAGTTCAGCGAATACCAGAGGCACGCCATGTGCGCCATGGAATACATCTACTTCTCGCGCCCCGACAGCGACATCGAAGGGGCCAACGTCCACGCTTTCCGCAAGGAGAGCGGCCGCCGGCTGTTCAGGGAATCCCCCGTCGATGCGGACATAGTGGTGGGCGTGCCGGACTCCAGCCTCTCCGCCGCGCTGGGCTACGCCGAAGAGAGCGGTCTCCCCTACGAGATGGGACTCATAAAGAACAGGTACATCGGCCGCACCTTCATCCAGCCTTCGCAGGCCATGAGGGACAAGGGCGTGAAGATGAAACTCTCGCCGGTGGCGTCCATAGTGAGCGGCAGGCGGGTGGTGCTCATCGACGATTCCATAGTGCGCGGCACGACCTCCAGGAGGATAGTGTCGATGCTGCGCGACGCAGGGGCCGCCGAAGTGCACGTGCGCATAGCCAGCCCCATGATAAAATTCCCCTGCTTCTACGGAGTGGACATAAGCACCTACGAGGAGCTGCTGTGCGCATCCAAGACGCTCCCGCAGGCTTGCGCGGCCATAGGGGCCGACTCCCTGGCCTTCCTCTCGGAGCAGGCCCTGTTCGAGGCAGGAAGACGCAGCGACCTGTGCCTGGCCTGCTTCAACGGCAACTACCCCACGGCGCTTTACGCCAACATAGAAGACGCCAACAAAGACGGAAAATTCTAAAACAATACAGAACAGATGGCCATAGATTACGAGAAAGCCGGCGTATCCCTCGAGGCGGGATACGAGGTTGTAAGAAGAATCCGCAAACATGTCGCCTCAACTTCGAGGCCCGGAGTCATGGGAAACATAGGAGCCTTCGGCGGGATGTTCGACTTCGCCTCCCTGGGCTACCGGGAGCCGGTGCTGGTGAGCGGCACGGACGGCGTGGGCACGAAACTCAAGATCGCCTTCGCCCTGGACAGGCACGACACCATAGGCATAGACGCCGTGGCCATGTGCGTGAACGACGTGCTGGCCCAGGGAGCCCGGCCGCTGTTCTTCCTGGACTACATCGCGCAGGGCAGGACACGCCCCGAGGTGGTGGAGGCCATAGTGGCCGGAATAGCCGAAGGATGCCGCCAGAGCGGCTGCGCGCTCATAGGCGGGGAAACCGCCGAGATGCCCGGAATGTATTCCGACGGAGAATACGACATCGCCGGCTTCACCGTGGGCGCCGTGGAAAAGAGCCGGCTGATAGACTGCAGCAAGGTGGCGGCGGGCGACACGCTGCTCGGCATAGCCTCCTCGGGGGTGCATTCCAACGGTTTCAGCCTCGTGCGCAAGATACTGGCCGACAACAATCTGGACCTGAAGCGGGAATTCCCGCAGCTGGCGGAAGGAAAGAGCCTCGGGGAAGTTCTGCTCACCCCCACCAGGATATACGTGGAGGCCGTGCTGGACGTCATCGCCCGGTGCGACGTGCACGGGGTGGCGCACATCACCGGCGGCGGCTTCGACGAGAACATCCCCCGCATCCTGCACGAGGGGCAGGGCATCGAGGTGCACGAAGGCAGCTGGAGCGTGCCGCCGGTGTTCCGCTTCCTGGAGGAATACGGACAAATCGGCCACCGCGGGATGTTCAACATCTTCAACATGGGAATAGGCATGGTGCTGGCGCTGCCGGAGAAGGACGCCGCGCGCGCCGCGGAAATACTCGCATCCCACGGGGACAAGGCGTACCCGATAGGAAAAGTAACCGACAAAAAGGGAGTCAACATACAATGAGAGCACTCATAAGCGTATCGGACAAGACGGGCGTGGTGGAATTCGCACGCTCGCTGAATTCACTGGGCTGGGAAATCATCTCCACGAGCGGCACGATGAAGGCCCTGCAGGCCGCAGGGATACCGGTCACCGCCGTAAGCGAAGTGACAGGATTCCCCGAAATCTGCGACGGGCGCGTCAAGACGCTGCACCCCCGCATCCACGGGGCGCTGCTGGCCAGAAGGGACGTCCAGGACCACATGAAACAGCTCGCCGACAACAATATAGACACCATCGACCTGGTATGCGTGAACCTCTACCCCTTCCGCGAGACCGTGGCGAAGGGGGACGTAACGATGGAAGAGGCGGTGGAGAACATCGACATAGGAGGCCCCTCCATACTGCGCTCCGCCGCCAAGAACTGGGCTTCCGTAACCGTGGTCACCGACCCGGCGGACTATCCCCGCGTGCTGGAAGAGATACGCTCCGGGGGGAACACCGGCGCGGCGCTGCGCCTTCAGCTCAGCGCGAAGGCCTACACCCACACCGCGGAGTACGACATGGCCATCGCCGCGTTCATGCGCGAACGGGCCGGCCTGCCGGAGAAGCTCTTCCTGGAGTACGACGTCGCACGGAAGCTCCGCTACGGGGAGAATCCCCACCAGAAAGCCACATTCTACAAGAGCCCGGAGCCGGAACCGTTCTCCCTCGCCGGCGCGGAGCAGCTGAACGGAAAGGAGATGTCCTACAACAACATACAGGATGCGAACGCGGCACTCTCGATAGTGCGTGAATTCCCTGACACCCCCTTCTGCTGCGCGGTCAAGCACATGAACCCCTGCGGCGCCGGCACGGGCAGCACGGTCAGGGAGGCCTGGGAGAAGGCCTACGAGGGCGACAAGACCTCCATCTTCGGAGGCATCGTGGCGGTGAACCGCGAACTGGACACGGCCACGGCCGCGCTCATGAAACCAGTTTTCCTGGAAATAGTGATGGCGCCTTCGTTCGCGCCCGGGGCGCTTGAACTGCTGCGCACCAAGCAGAACCTGCGCATACTCAAGGTAGATATGACTCCTGACAATTCGGCGCGCATGCAGCTTCTGGGCGTAACCGGCGGGCTGCTGGTGCAGGAAAGGGACCTGCAGACAGTGCGTGTCTGCGCGCAGCAGTGCGTTACGACGGTAAAGCCGGACGCGCGGCAGCTCTCCGACCTGGACTTCGTATGGCGCATCGCAAAGCACGTGAAATCCAACGCCATAGTGGTGGGCAGGGACGGCATGACGCTAGGCGTGGGCGCCGGACAGATGAACCGCATCGGTTCCGCCGGAATCGCCCTCGAGCAGGCCAGGGCCGCCCTCGCCGCCGGGGGCAGGGACATCCGGGACGAGGGGCTCGTGCTCGCTTCCGACGGATTCTTCCCCTTCGACGACTGCGTGGAGATGGCGGCGTCCTACGGCATTTCGGCCATAGTGCAGCCGGGCGGCAGCATACGCGACGGGGATTCCATAAGCAAAGCCGACGAAAAGGGCATCGCGATGCTCTTCACCGGAGAAAGACATTTCAAACACTGATATCCATGCCTGTTATACTCAACAACATCGACCAGGTTTCCAGAGTGGTCAAAGAATCCGGGCAGACATTCAACCTGGAACATCCCAAGGAGGCCACCGTGCTCGTAGTGGGCGGGGGCGGCCGCGAGCACGCCATCGTGGACGCACTTTCGCGTTCCCCCCTCACGGGAAAGATATATTGCGCCCCCGGCAACGCGGGGATAGCGCTGCAGGCCGAGTGCGTGCCCATCGCGGACCACGACGTGGACGCCCTGCTGTCCTTTGCGGAAAGCCACGGGGTGGACCTTACGGTAGTGGGGCCCGAAGTGCCGCTCTCCGCAGGCATCGCCGACGCTTTCCGTGCCGCCGGGAAGAGGATTTTCGGACCTTCCGCGGCTGCGGCCCGCATCGAGTCCAGCAAGGATTTCGCGAAGCGCCTCATGAGCAAATACGGGGTGCCCACCGCGTCCTACCGCACTTTCGAAGACTTCGGCGAAGCGCTCGCCTACGTGCGTTCCAGACCTTTCCCGCAGGTGCTGAAATACGACGGCCTGGCCGCCGGCAAGGGGGTAACCATCCCGCAGAATCTTGAGGAGGCGGAGGCGGACCTGCGTTCCATGCTGCTGGAAGACCGTTTCGGAAAGGGAAAGGTTGTGGTGGAAGAGTTCCTGGAAGGGCCCGAGTTCAGCCTCCTGGCCCTTGTTGACGGCGAACGCGTATTCCCGCTGGCCCCGTCGCAGGACCACAAGCGCGCCTTCGAGGGCGACAGGGGCCCGAACACGGGAGGCATGGGCGCCTACTCCCCCGTCCCGTTCATTACGGAGGAAGATACGGACTATGCCGTGAAGCACATCATGGAACCGGTGGCGAAGGGTTTGGCTGCGGAGGGCTGTCCCTTCAGGGGCCTGCTTTACGGAGGGCTCATGAAAACCCGCGACGGTATAAAAGTGATAGAGTTCAACTGCCGCTTCGGCGACCCCGAGACCGAGGTGGTGCTGCCGAGGTTGGAATCCGATTTCTACAGGATGCTCTCGGCCGTTGCAGACGGCACCGGAATGCCGGAAATCAGGTGGTCGAAGTCGGCCACGCTGGGATTCGTGCTCGCCAGCGAAGGATATCCCGGCCGCTGCCGGAAAGGCCTGCCCCTTGAACTGCCGGAGCAGCTGCCGGAAGGGGTGCGCATCTACCACATGGGGACCGCCTCCGGCGACGGAGGGCTGCGCACGGCGGGAGGCCGCGTGCTGATGGTGGTGGGCAGCGGCGACGACCTCGCCCAGGCCCG
>FLNY01004112.1_pt1 | contig 13409 bp, 11 predicted proteins | sample 1140381 | NCBI WGS metagenome assembly FLNY01 (sample SAMEA3878172, study PRJEB12797) | bioreactor metagenome | biome: Moose rumen | place: Sweden | collected 2011-10
GGATGATCCTCATCCTCGGCTGGCTCTTCGTGCCTTTCTATCAGTTGCTGATTAACAAGATGGGTAAGATCATTACGATGCCCGACTTTCTGAAGTTCCGCTACACCCAGCGCACAGGTTCTTGGCTCTCGATCATCACCCTCGTAGCCTATGTGTTGACAAAGGTCTCTGTAACAGCCTTTACAGGTGGTATCTTCTTCAAGTATCTGCTTGGCATACCTTTCTGGTATGGTGCCATCGGTCTGATCGCCATCACTGCCGTGTTCACCGTATTTGGTGGCATGAAGGGTGTGATGACGCTCTCCTCTATCCAGACGCCGATCCTGATTATCGGCTCGTTCCTCGTGCTCTTCCTGGGTCTCTCCGCTCTTGGTGACGGTAGCATCACACAGGGTTGGAGCAATATGATGGCTGTATGTAATGCCGCACACGATGGTTATGGTACTACTCACATGTTCCATACAGATCCGGGCGATCCCATGTATCCACAGTTTCCGGGCTACGTGGTGTTCCTCGGAGCCTCGATCATCGGCTTCTGGTACTGGTGTACTGACCAGCACATCGTACAGCGTGTTCTCGGACAGGTGCCTGGTGAGGATAATGCCGTCGTGATGGCCCGCGCTCGTCGTGGTACTATCGCCGCTGGTTTCTTTAAGATCCTTCCCTGTTTCATGTTCTTGATTCCTGGTATGATTGCCTATGCTCTGTCGCAGAATCCTGACAGCGGTATCGTGATGGATATCACCAACCACGAATCGACTGACGGTGCCTTCGCCATGATGGTGAAGAACATCCTGCCTGCTGGTATCAAGGGTATCGTGACCATCGGTTTCGTCTGCGCCCTCGTGGCTTCTCTGGCTGCCTTCTTCAACAGTTGTGCTACTCTCTTTACTGAGGACTTCTACAAGCCCATGAAGAAGGGCATGAGCGAGGCTCACTATGTATTCGTAGGCCGTATGGCTACAGTGGTGGTCGTGTTGCTCGGCTTGGCCTGGATGCCTATCATGATGAACATGGGTAACCTCTACAGTTATCTGCAGGATATCCAGTCGCTGATTGCTCCTGCTATGGTAGCCGTCTTCACGCTGGGTATCTTCTCGAAGAAGATCACGCCAAAGGCTGGTGAATGGGGTCTTATCGGTGGTTTCCTCATCGGTATGGTACGTCTGATCACCAACGTCGTCACCGATTCTGGTAAGGCTGCTATGGATGGTGCATTCTGGAATGCTACCTCATGGTTCTGGCAGACCAACTGGCTCATCTTTGAGTGCTGGCTGCTGGTGTTCATCATTATCCTGATGGTGGCTGTGAGTTGCTTCACGCCTGCACCTTCGAAAGAGCAGATCGAGGCCATTACCTTTACCCCAGAGTTCAAGAAGAGTATTCGTGAGAGTTGGGGCTTATGGGATATCGTCGGCACACTGGCCGTCGTAGGTCTCGTCAGTTGCTTCTATTACTACTTCTGGTAAGCCATAGTTCATGACACATGACATTCTATAATGATCATTCCAAAGTCTGGCTGTCCGTTGACTGTATCATCTTCGGGTTCGACGAGGGCAAGTTGAAGATCCTCATCGGCAAGCGCCAGATGGATCCGGGACGTGGCGAATGGAGCCTCTACGGCGGTTTCGTTGATGACAACGAGAGCGTCGATGATGCTGCCAGCCGCACGCTCTACGAACTGACTGGACTTCGGAATCTATATATGCGCCAGGTGGGTGCCTTCGGTAATGTCGATCGTGACCCAGGCGAGCGCGTGGTGTCGATTGCCTATTATGCGCTGATCAACGTGAAGGACTATGACGATGCCTTGCGCCGTGAGCATGGTGTGGAGTGGATGGATATCAACGAGATCCCGCAACTCTATTCCGACCACAATGAGATGGTGCGCAAAGCGCGTAAGATGATGCAGCAGAAACTGGCGCAGGAGCCTGTAGGCTTCCGATTGCTTCCCAGCCTGTTCACCCTCACCCAGTTGCAGAAACTCTATGAGGCCGTCAATGGTGAGGAACTCGACAAGCGCAACTTCCGCAAGCGTATCAAGGATATGGACTTCATCGAGAAGACGGAACTGATTGATAAGACCAGTTCCAAGCGCGGTGCATATCTCTATCGATTCAACAAACGGGTCTATAATGAGGATCCCTCCTTTAAAATGTAAATACAAAGACAAATAATTATGCTAGAAGAACTTAAAGAAAAAGTATTCAAGGCCAACCTCGACCTGGTGAAACAGGGTCTGGTGATCTTCACATGGGGAAACGTCAGCGGTATCGACCGTGAGCACGGTCTTGTGGTGATCAAGCCCTCAGGTGTCAGTTACGACGAGATGAAGGCAGATGATATGGTAGTGGTAGATCTTAACACAGGCGAGGTGGTCGATGGCGACCTGAATCCCTCCAGTGACACGCCTACCCATCTGGTGCTATATCGTGCCTTCCCCAATATCCAGGGCGTGGTTCACACCCACTCTACCTATGCCACAGCCTTCGCACAGGCCGGCCGTGATATTCCCAACATCGGCACGACCCATGCCGACTATTTCTACAAGGATATCCCCTGCACCCGTGATATGACGAAGGAAGAGGTGGAAGGTCAGTACGAACTGGAGACGGGCAATGTCATCGTGGATGAGATCCTGAACATCCGCAAGATTAATCCCGATCACACCCCTGCCGTGCTAGTGAAGAACCATGGTCCGTTCTCTTGGGGAACATCACCCGACAATGCCGTCTATAATGCCAAGGTGATGGAGCAGTGTGCCAAGATGGCGTTCATCTCATTCTCCGTGAATCCGAACACGACGATGAATCCACTTCTGGTGGAGAAACACTACAACCGCAAGCATGGTCCCAATGCCTACTACGGACAAAAGAAGAAATAAAACAATTTATTAATTTTTAAAAACTTACACACAATGATTAAAGCATTTGATAATTACGAGATTTGGTGGGTGACTGGTGCACAGTTGCTCTACGGAGGTGACGCTGTCGTAGCCGTTGACGGCCACTCAAAGGAAATGGTAGAAGGACTTAACAACAGTGGTATCATCCCCATCAAGGTGGTCTATAAGGGCACGGCCAACAGTTCTAAGGAAGTTGAGGACGTGATGAAGGCTGCCAATAACGACGATAAGTGCATAGGTATCATTACCTGGATGCACACTTTCTCACCTGCCAAGATGTGGATTAAGGGTCTGCAGGATCTTCAGAAGCCCCTCCTCCACTTCCACACACAGTATAACGCCGAGATCCCCTGGGAGACGATGGACATGGACTTCATGAATCTGAACCAGAGCGCTCATGGTGACATTGAGTTCGGACATATCTGTACCCGTATGCGTGTAGCCCGCAAAGTGGTTTGCGGCTACTGGAAGGACGAGGCCGCCCAGAAGCAGATTGCCGTATGGGCCCGTGTGGCCGCTGGTGTGGCCGATGCCAAGAACGTGCGCTGTCTGATGTTTGGTATGAACATGAACAACGTGGCCGTGACGGATGGCGACCGTGTGGAGTTCGAGCAGCGTCTGGGTTACCACGTGGATTACTATCCCGTTTCTTCCCTGATGGAGTACTTCAAGAAGGTCACTGACAAGGAGGCTGATGAACTCGTTGAGGAGTACAAGAAACAATACACCATTAAGATCGACGAGAGCGGCGAGCAGGTCTATTGGGAGAAGGTGAAGAATGCCGCCAAGGCTGAGATCGCCCTCCGCCGCGTGCTGAAGGACGAGGGCGCTACTGCCTTCACCACCAACTTCGACGACCTGGGTGATGCCGACATCGACGCACCTGACTTCTGCGGCTTCGACCAGATTCCTGGTCTCGCTTCACAGCGCCTGATGGCTGAGGGTATCGGTTTCGGTGCCGAGGGTGACTGGAAGACGGCCTGCCTCTATCGCACACTCTGGGTGATACAGCAGGGTCTGCCCACAGGTTGCTCCTTCCTCGAAGACTACACCCTCAACTTCGCCGGCGACCGCTCGTCTTGCCTCCAGAGCCACATGCTCGAAGTATGCCCGCTCATCGCTGTCGATAAGCCCAAACTCGAGGTTCACTTCCTCGGTATCGGTATCCGCAAGCAGCAGACCGCCCGTCTGGTGTTCACCTCAAAGACGGGTCGTGGTATCAAGGCTACCGTCATCGATCTCGGCAACCGCTTCCGCCTGATTTCTCAGGAGGTGGAGTGCATCGAGCCGAAGCCCATGCCCAACCTGCCTGTGGCCTCTGCCCTCTGGGTTCCCCAGCCCACATTTGAGATCGGTGCTGGTGCATGGATCCTCGCTGGTGGTACGCATCACAGTGCATTCTCCTACGACATCACCGAGGAGTACTGGGAAGATTTCGCTGAGATGCTGGGTATCGAGTATGTCAAGATCAACAAGGATACGAAGACCTACGAGTTCAAGCAGCAACTCCAGAATAACGAGATTTACTACATGTTGAACAAGTCACTGAAGTAATATATGACAGCAAAACAGACAATCGAAGCAGGTAAGGCCATTCTTGGTATCGAGTTTGGCTCTACCCGCATCAAGGCCGTCCTCATCGACGAGGAGAACAAGCCCATCGCACAGGGCTCACATGAGTGGGAGAATCAGTTGGTGGATGGTCTATGGACCTACTCCACCGAGGCTATCTGGTACGGACTGCAGGACTGCTATGCTGAACTCCGCAAGGATGTCCAGAAGCAGTACGACTGCGAGATCGAGGCCCTTGCCGCTATCGGCTTCTCTGCCATGATGCACGGGTATATGGCCTTCAACGCGCAGCAGGAGATCCTCGTGCCCTTCCGCACGTGGCGTAACACCAACACGGGCAAGGCTGCCGCTGAACTCTCTAAACTCTTCAACTACAACATCCCCCTGCGCTGGAGCATCAGCCACCTCTATGAGGCTATCCTCGACAACGAGGAGCATGTAGCAGATATCGAGTATCTCACCACCCTCGCCGGCTATGTGCACTGGCAGGTGACAGGTCAGTTCGTCCTTGGCGTGGGCGATGCATCAGGTATGATTCCCGTCGATCCCAACACCAAGACCTACGATGCCACAATGGTCAAGAAGTTCGACGAACTCATCGCACCCCGCGGTTTCTCATGGAAGTTGCTCGACATCCTGCCCAAGTCGCTCAACGCTGGTGAGAACGCAGGCTTCCTGACACCCGAGGGTGCTAAGAAACTCGATGTGTCTGGCCATCTGAAGGCAGGCATCCCCGTCTGTCCTCCTGAGGGCGATGCTGGCACGGGCATGGTGGCCACCAACGCTGTCAAGCAGCGCACGGGTAATGTCTCCGCAGGTACGTCATCATTCTCCATGATCGTACTCGAAAAGGAACTCTCAAAGCCCTATGAGCCCATCGATATCGTCACCACGCCTGACGGAAGTCTCGTGGCTATGGTACACTGTAACAACTGCACCAGCGACATCAACGCCTGGGTGGGACTGTTCAAGGAGTATCAGCAGTTGCTGGGTGTACCCGTGGATATGAACGAACTCTACGGCAAACTGTTCAACAAAGCCCTTGAGGGCGATGCCGACTGCGGCGGCCTGATGGCCTACAACTACGTGTCAGGTGAGCCTGTCACCGGTTTGCAGGAAGGTCGCCCGATGTTCGTGCGCTCTGCTAACGACAAGTTTAACCTCGCCAACTTCATGCGTGCCCATCTCTACGGAGCCATCGGCGTGCTGAAGATCGGTAACGATATCCTGCTGAAGGAAGAGAACGTGAAGGTGGATCGCATCACGGGTCATGGCGGCTATTTCAAGACGCCTGGCGTGGGTCAGCGCATGCTCGCTGCAGCCCTCAACTCGCCCATCTCCGTCATGGAGACTGCTGGTGAAGGTGGTGCCTGGGGTATTGCCCTGCTGGCTGGCTATGTGGTGAACAATCCCAGGAAACTCAACCTCGCCGACTACCTCGAGGAGGTGGTGTTCGCTGGCAACACTGGTTCGAGCATCGCTCCTACGGCCGAGGATGTCGCAGGCTTCAATAAGTACATCGAGAATTACAAGGCCGGTCTTGCCATCGAGCAGGCCGCCGTCGATAACAAGAAGTAATTTAAACAGTAATCCCCGCGAGTCCAGCGGGGATTATTGTTTATAACAGCGAGAAGGCTACATCCATCATGTGAGTGAAGGTGGTCTGACGCTCCTCAGCCGTAGTCACCTCACCAGTGACAATATGGTCGGAGATGGTGCAGATGGCGAGAGCATGCTTGCCTGCACGGGCAGCATTCATATAGAGGCCTGCCACCTCCATCTCGACAGCCAGCACACCCATCGAGATCCACTTGTCGTTATGGGCGTTTTCGGTATAGAACGTGTCCGAGGAGAACACATTGCCCACGCGGTATCTGTAGCCCAGGCGATCGCAGGTGTCAGCAGCCTTGCGCGCCAGGTCGAAATCGGCGATGGGGGCAAACGTACCAGGCAGTTCATACTGGTCGGCATAGTTGGAGTTCGTACAGGCCCCCTGAGCAATCACGAGATCACCCACATGGAGATCCGTCTGAATAGAACCTGCCGACCCTACGCGGATGATGGTATCCACGTCGTAGAAGTTGAAGAGTTCGTAAGTATAGATGCCGATCGAGGGCATGCCCATGCCGTGGCCCATCACACTGACGCGATGCCCCTGGTTGGTACCCGTGAAGCCGAGCATGCCACGCACATTGTTGAACTGTACAGGATTCCCCAGGAAATGCTCAGCCATAAACTTGGCGCGCAGGGGGTCGCCTGCCATGATGACGGTCTTGGCGATGTCGCCATACTTGGCCCCGATATGGGGCGTGGGAGTCTTAGGTTTTTCCATTGTCGATTGATTATTTGAGTTTGATGGCACAAAGATACGAAAAAAACGAGAAAATCAAGCGACCCGCACAAAAAATTGCAAAATATTTAGGGAATCTCTTCGCTGTCTCGTATTAATTATGTATATTTGCAATCGCTAATTATAATTATTGTAATAAGACGAACTATATGAAGAAATTGCTATTAGCCGCATTCACTGTTTCAGTCTTTGCCGTGACGGCTTCTGCTGAGAACGCCCAGGTCACCATCCATGCCGACCAGACTGGAGCGAAAATCAATAAAGAAATCTACGGACAGTTCTCCGAACACCTCGGCTCCTGTATCTATGGCGGCCTTTGGGTGGGTGAGAACTCCCTGATCCCCAACATCAACGGCTACCGTAAGGACGTGTTCGAGGCTCTCAAGGCCCTGAATATCCCCGTACTGCGCTGGCCAGGCGGTTGCTTTGCCGACGACTACCACTGGATGGACGGCATCGGCCCCAAGGAGCAGCGTCCCTCGCTGCGCAACAATAACTGGGGCGGCACCATCGAGGATAACTCCTTCGGCACCCATGAGTTCCTGAACCTCTGCGAGATGCTTGGCTGCGAACCCTATATCAGCGGTAACGTAGGCTCCGGCACGGTGAAGGAGATGGCGCAATGGGTGGAGTACATGACCAGCGACGGCGACACACCGATGGCCCGTTTGCGCCGCCAGAACGGGCGCGACAAGGCCTGGAAGGTGAAGTACTTCGGCATCGGCAACGAGGCCTGGGGCTGCGGCGGCAATATGACGCCGGAATACTACAGCGACGAGTTCCGCAAGTTCAACACCTACCTGCGCGACCAGGGCGACAACCGTCTCTACCGCATCGCCTCGGGTGCCTCCGACTACGACTATAATTGGACGAAGGTACTGATGGAGAGGATAGGCCGACAGATGAACGGCGTGAGCCTGCACTACTACACCTGCTCGGGCTGGAGGGGCTCCAAGGGCTCTGCCATCAACTTCGACAACGACCAGTACTACTGGGCCTTGGGCAAGTGCCTGGAGATTGAGGAGGTGATCCAGAAGCACAAGGCCATCATGGACGAGAAGGATCCTGAAGGCAAGATCGGCCTGCTCGTCGATGAGTGGGGCACCTGGTGGGACGAGGAGCCTGGCACCATCCCTGGTCATCTCTATCAGCAGAACGCCCTCCGCGATGCCTTCGTGGCAGCCCTCTCGCTCAATGTGTTCCATAAATACACGGATCGCGTGAAGATGGCCAACATCGCCCAGGTGGTCAACGTGCTCCAGTCGATGATCCTCACCGATCAGGAGGGTACGGGTCACATGGTGCTCACGCCGACCTATCACGTCTTCGAGATGTACACCCCGTTCCAGGAGGCCACCTATCTCCCACTCGACCTCGAGACAGAGACTATTCAGGTGAGCAAGGCCTACTTCAAGGAGAAGGAAGGTGCCAAGGATGCCGGTTATCGCCCCTGTCCGCTACTCTCGGCCTCTGCTGCCAAGACGCAGGACGGCTCCATCGTGCTGGCCGTTACCAACGTGAGCCTTGACAAGGATCAGGCCATCGACGTCCGTATCGACGGCTTCACTGCCAAGACTGTCAGCGGCCGCATCCTCACCTCGAAGAAGGCCGATGACTACAACGACTTCCTGCACCCCGCCGTGGTGGCTCCCAAGGCCTACGACGATGCCAAGTTGAAGAAAGGCATCCTCACCATCAAAGTCCCCGCTAAATCGATTATTGTATTAAACATCAAATAATTTTTATTATGAACGACAACAAAGTAATGGTAAAGGCAGCCGACAATATCCGTATTCTCGCTGCTGCAATGGTTGAAAAGGCAAAGTCGGGTCACCCCGGCGGTGCCATGGGTGGTGCAGACTTCATCAACACCCTCTACAGTGAATTCCTCGTCTATGACCCCGAGAACCCCGAGTGGGAAGGACGCGACCGCTTCTTCCTTGATCCTGGTCACATGGCCCCGATGCTCTATTCACAACTTGCCCTCATTGGCAAATACACCCTCGAGGACTTGCAGAACCTCCGTCAGTGGGGTTCTGTGACCCCTGGTCACCCCGAGCGTGAACTGACCCGTGGCATCGAGAACACCTCTGGTCCCCTCGGACAGGGTCACACCTTCGCTGTGGGTGCCGCCATCGCCGCCAAGTTCCTCAAGGCCCGTCTGGGCGACGTGATGAATCAGACCATCTACGCCTACATCTCCGATGGTGGCGTGCAGGAGGAGATCTCTCAGGGCGCTGGCCGTATCGCTGGTAACCTGGGCCTCGACAACCTCATCATGTTCTACGACGCTAACGACATCCAACTCTCCACGAAGACTGAGGTGGTGACCTCCGAGGATACTGCCAAGAAGTACGAGGCTTGGGGCTGGTACGTACAGAAGATCGACGGTAACGATGTCGATCAGATCCGTGAAGCCATTAAGAAGGCACAGGCTGAGAAGGAGCGTCCGAGTCTGATTATCGGCCACTGCGTGATGGGTAAGGGTGCCCGTAAGGCCGACGGCTCTTCCTACGAGTCCAACTGCGCTACCCACGGTGCTCCCCTTGGCGGCGACAATTTCGTGCAGACGATGAAGAACCTGGGTGCCGATCCTGAGAACCCCTTCCAGATCTTCCCCGAAGTAAAGGAACTCTATGCCAAGCGTGCTGAGGAACTGAAGAAGATCGTGGCTGAGCGCTATGCCGCCAAGGAGGCTTGGGCAAAGGCTAACCCTGAGAAGGCCCAGCAACTGAAGGACTGGTTCAGCGGCAAGGCTCCGAAGATCGACTGGTCGAAGGTCGAGCAGAAGCCGGGCAGTGCTACCCGTAGCGCCTCTGCAGCCGTTCTGGGTCAACTTGCCGAGCAGGTGCCCAACATGATTTGCGCCTCGGCTGACCTCTCTAACTCCGACAACACCAATGGCTTCCTGAAAAAGACCCACGACCTGGTACGCGGCGATTTCTCGGGTGCCTTCTTCGAGGCTGGCGTGGCCGAACTCACGATGGCCTGCTGCTGCATCGGTATGGCTCTCCACGGTGGTGTCATCCCCGCCTGCGGCACATTCTTCGTGTTCTCCGACTACATGAAGCCCGCCGTCCGTATGGCAGCCCTTATGGAACTGCCTGTGAAGTTCATCTGGACCCACGACGCCTTCCGCGTTGGTGAGGATGGTCCTACCCACGAGCCTGTGGAACAGGAGGCTCAGATCCGCCTGATGGAGAAACTGAAAAACCACCATGGCAAGAACTCCGTGCTCGTCGTTCGTCCTGCCGATGCCGAGGAAACCACCGTCTGCTGGCGCATGGCCATGGAGAACGTCGATACCCCGACGGCCCTTATCTTCTCTCGTCAGAACATCGACATGCTGCCCGAGGGCAACGACTACACGCAGGCTGAGAAGGGCGCTTACGTGGTGGCTGGCTCCGATGCTGACTACGACGTGATCCTGCTCGCCTCTGGTTCAGAGGTATCTACCCTCGAGGCTGGTGCCAAGTTGCTTGCTGCCGACGGCATCAAGACGCGCATCGTCAGCGTTCCCTCCGAAGGCCTGTTCCGCTCGCAGTCGAAGGAGTACCAGCAGAGCGTGCTGCCTACTGGCAAGAAGAAGTTCGGCCTCACCGCTGGTCTGCCCGTCAACCTCGAGGGTCTCGTAGGTGCCGACGGTTGCGTTTGGGGGCTTGAGAGTTTCGGCTTCTCTGCTCCTTACAAGGTGCTCGACGAGAAACTCGGCTTCACGGGTCAGAACGTCTATAACCAGGTAAAGAAACTCCTTGCATAAGATGGAAATGAAGACAGTAGGCATTGCCAGCGACCACGCTGGCTTTGCCTTAAAACAGTTCGTCAAGAAGTACCTCACCGAGAAGGGCTATCCCTATAAGGACTATGGCACTTATACGGAGGACTCCTGCGACTACTCCGACTTCGGCCATGCGCTGGCTGAGGGCATCGAGCAGGGCGAGGTCTATCCTGGCATTGCCATCTGCGGCTCTGGTGAGGGCATCAACATGACGCTCAACAAGCACCAATCCATCCGTGCAGGTCTCTGCTGGATTCCTGAGATCGCCCACCTCATCCGTCAGCACAACAATGCCAATGTGCTGGTGATGCCTGGCCGATTCATCGACGAAGAGACAGCCCGTCAGATCATGGACGAGTACTTCACCACCGAGTTCGAAGGCGGCCGCCATCAGAAGAGAATTGATAAGATTCCAGTGAAATAAAAGGAAACCCTCGCCAATCGGTGAGGGTTTCTTTTACTTAACCTTGAAGTTGTTGACCCATTCACGGAGAGGCTCGACGGCCTCGGAATGGTTGGGGTCATAGCGCAGCATGACGGTGACGATGCGCATGGTATCGTCGTCGATCACCTTGCCATAATAGTCCCAGTCCTCGTCACAGCCAGCCTGGATGCTGTAGTTATCGCCCACCTCCACGAGGTCTGCCCCCATGCCCATCATCTGCTGGCCGGCACTGTAGTTCATGCCGTTGAGGGAATCAACAATGATAGAGATGGAGATGTCGTCAGCGATGAACACCTCCTGGGAGGACTCGCTCGGCAACGGCTGGTGATTGAGAAACGAGGGATAGTTGATGTCCATGCCAAGTTTGTCGCTGTGGTACTTCAGGAGTTCCCACTGTCCCATCTTGATGGTCATACTGTCGTCGCTGGTCAGTTCAACGGCATACGCCTTGGGCTGCTGCTTTCCTCCGCAACCTCCCAACACAGCCCCTATCATCATGATATGGACTACAATCGATATGAGTCTCAGTTTAGTCATACTAATATTTCATCTTTTTTATTTTTCCTCCCTTTCTTCCGCAGCCATGAGCATGCCACTCTCTTCCTCCAACTTTGGATAAGGCTTTCCTATGACTGCATGCTCCTCCAGCCAGATTTTGTTCAGCGTGAATGCCAGCGACTTCAGCGTCTGCTCCCTGACCTTCGGCTTCAGTTCGCACTCCCACACGGTGATGCAGTGCCATCCCATTTCCGCCAACCGCTGTTGTTCTTCGATATCCCGTTGCTGGTTCCTGCGAATCTTCGCCACCCAGAACTCCCTGTTCGTCTTTGGAATCTTACAGCACGCAGAACTTTTCACTTCCAGTTTTTCACTTTTCACTTCTGCATGGTGCCCATGCCAAAAACAACCATTCACAAAGATGCACGTCCTGTACTTCCTCATCACGAGATCAGGATGCCCTGGCAATCCTCGATGATTCAGCCTGTATCTGAATCCCCTACTCCACAGCCCTTTACGCACGATCATCTCAGGCTTCGTATCCTTCGACCGAATCGCCGCCATGTTCCTGTGTCGCTGTTGTGATGAGAGTTTGTCCATATTTGCACGTCTTTGCTGGCAAAGGTAGCCAAAATAATCTATTACACAAAAGATTTTCTCAATTTTATTTGGAACTTACATAATAATGCTGACGTAGCAAAGTGATTTTGGAAGATTAACGCAGTTCGCCCCATAAATAAAGGCATTTCGAGGAAAAATGAGGAAAATTCGTGAAGTGCCATTAAGCAAATCGAGGCGGATTGCGGAACGAGTTAGGTATGTTATTCGGACTCGGCTATGCCGCTTGCCAGAGCAAGAACCCAGACAGGGCTGTTTCTGAAAGTTAAACTTTCTTAACGACCTACGCAATTCGTGACATATCACGGCAGTTCAAACCGCTTTATCGGCATGTCTGCCCACATCGAAAGAACCATACAACTGAAGAACGCCGACCCGACAAGGACGCGCCTCAACCAAGAACTCATCCCGTTCCCCAATGGTGTACGTAACCGCACGGCAGCCATCCAGCACCGCCTTGACACGGCAGGACTGAAACGCAAGATAGGCAAGAACCAGGTACAGGCCATCCGTATCGAACTGACTGGCACCCATGCCGATATAGAACAGATAGAGCAGACGGGCAGAATGGATGAATGGTGCCAAGATAACCTTGAATGGCTCCGAAAGACCTACGGGGCGGATAATGTTGTGTCAGCAGTCCTGCACATGGACGAGGAAACGCCACATATCCATGCCACCATCGTTCCTATCGTGCAGACAGAGCGTAAGAAGCAGAAGGGAGGGGTCCGCGATGTTGATAACATCGTGGAGGGTACCAGGAGCAGACCGCCAAGAAAAGATATAGGACGAAAGCCCCAGCACCCCGCCTTTGTGCCGACGAGGTGATGAGCCGTGCCAACTTGATACGCTATCAAGACAGTTTCAAGCATGGGTTTACACCAGACAAAGCAAAAGTTATTGCTGACCATTGACCAGACACCCATCGTACAATGGCTGAATCAGCAGTTGGAGAAAAGACGTATGCAGCGGGAAGAACAGCAACAAACGCAAAGAAGAGGACATCATTTATAAAAAAAAAGTGCTACTGCCAGGACATACTCTTGGCAGTAGCACCCTTTTAATCTAAAGGGATTCTACAATTTTGTTACTATCCCTCCGGCAGAGGGCGCGAGTCTTTATGGCCCTTGCGTCCTTTCTGTAACAAGCGACCTTTAGCGGTCGAGCGCGACTTAGGGTGCATATTAACTTCAGTCTAATCCTTTTTCATTTCTGCAAGAAAAGCCTTATATTGACGCGCGGA
>FLNY01002483.1_pt1 | contig 13401 bp, 5 predicted proteins | sample 1140381 | NCBI WGS metagenome assembly FLNY01 (sample SAMEA3878172, study PRJEB12797) | bioreactor metagenome | biome: Moose rumen | place: Sweden | collected 2011-10
TGCTGCGGCCATTGCCAAGGCCGTGGAGACCGGAGAGACCGCCACCACGGACAGCTACTACATCAAGGGTATCGTCACCGGCACGCCGGATCTTAGCGCCCAGTACAAGAACGCCACCATCAAGCTGGTGGATGCCGAGGGCGGCGCTGAGTTCACGGCCTTCCGCATCAAGGGCTTCGAGGGGGCCGACATCACCGGCAACGAACCCATCAAGGCGGGTGACGAGCTGGTGGTCTATGGCCAGATTGTGAACTACAAGGGCAATACGCCGGAGACCACCCAGGGCGGCAAGCTCATCAGCTGGAACGGTAAGACCAGCTTCGACGGCGACACGCCGGATACCCCTTCAGGGGAAGCCTCCGGCACCGGCACGGCGGACGATCCGTTCAACATCGCTGCGGCCATTGCCAAGGCCGTGGAGACCGGAGAGACCGCCACCACGGACAGCTACTACATCAAGGGTATCGTCACCGGCACGCCGGATCTTAGCGCCCAGTACAAGAACGCCACCATCAAGCTGGTGGATGCCGAGGGCGGCGCTGAGTTCACGGCCTTCCGCATCAAGGGCTTCGAGGGGGCCGACATCACCGGCAACGAACCCATCAAGGCGGGTGACGAGCTGGTGGTCTATGGCCAGATTGTGAACTACAAGGGCAATACGCCGGAGACCACCCAGGGCGGCAAGCTCATCAGCTGGAACGGCAAGACCAGCTTCGAGGGCGGCGACACCCCGGACACGCCGGACACCCCGGGTACGGGCGGTTCCTACGACAGCAATGTAACCTGGAACCTGGACGAGTCGGCTTACTCGCAGGATGCTGTGGTAAACGGCACGGAGGACGTGTCGGTCCTTAAGCTGGGCACCGGCACCAAGATTGGTTCGGCCAGCTTCACCGTTCCTGCCGACGCCACCTCCGTCTCGTTCTATGCCATTTCCTGGAACAACGCTCCCGCCACCCTCACCGTCAAGGAGGACGGCACGGTCGTCAAAACCATCGAGCCGGCTGCCAACAGCGGTCTCAAGGGCAATCCTCCCTACACCCTTACCGTTACGGATGCCGACTACTATACGGTGAGTCTTTCCACGGCATCCGGCACCATGGTGAATTACGCCTGGGCCGGTCCCCTGTTCAAGAAGACAGGGGAGAAGACCGTAGAGGTAACCACGGAAGGCAGCTCCAATCCGCGCGTCGCCCTGTTCGGCATCCAGGCCGGCGATGGCACGCCGAGCACCCCGGATACACCCGACACCCCGGATACGCCGGACACCCCGGACACCCCTTCAGGGGATGCCTCCGGCACCGGTACGGCGGACGATCCGTTCAACGTGGCGGCGGCCCTCAATGCTACCGCGGGCCTCACCTGGACTTCCAACTCCTCCTACGACAAGGTGGGCCCGTACTACGTAAAGGGCAAGATTAGCAGGATTGCCAACAATGGTACCTTCACGGAAGGCGGAACGTACGGAAACGCTTCGTTCTACATTTCCGACGACGGAACGGAGACCAATGAATTCTATTGCTTCCGCGTCCTGTACCTGGGCAACCAGAAATATACTTCCGGAACGGACATCAAGGTGGGTGACGAAGTGGTTGTTTACGCAGAGCTGATGAACTACAAGGGCAACACGCCCGAGACGGTCTCCAACTCCGGCTATCTGTATAGCCTGAACGGAGAGACGGAGGGCAGTGGCGGCGAAACCCCGGATACCCCGGACACGCCGGACACCCCGGGTTCGGGCGGCGAATTCGACAGCGCCGTAACCTGGACGCTGGTATCGTCGGCCTATTCAGAGACGGCCACGGTGAATGGAACGGCAGACGTAAGCGTCCTCAAGCTGGGAACCAGCTCCAAGGTGGGAACGGCTACGCTCACCCTGCCGGAAGGCACCACTTCCCTCACGTTCTATGCCGCTTCCTGGAAGTCCAGGCCCACCACGGTGCTGTTCTTGCTGGACGGGGATGAGGTGGCCTACGTAAATCCCGCCGCCAACGACGGCCTGGCCAATACGCAACCCTACACGCTCACTGTCAAGCAGAACAAAGACCAGTACACGGTAACGTTCCCGGCCACCAACACCATAGACGTGGCCACATCCGGCACCAACACGCGTGCCGCCCTGTTCGCCATCCAGCCGGGTAACGAGGGTGGCGGCAGCACCGGCGCCCGTCCCATCTCGGTTACCGTCCAGGAATTCAACAATGCCGAGGTCTCCAATACCCAGCCCTATAAGATTAAGGGTAAGATAACCAACCTCACCAATGCCACCCTGGGTATCTTTGACCTTACGGACGACACGGGCACCGTGCACGTGAATGGCCTCACCAGCTCAGACCTGGGTTACGGTGCCACGAACGACAGGTCCTTCTCCAAGCTGGGCCTGAAGGAAACCGACGTCATAACCCTGGCCGGTTACAGGAGTTCCTTCAACTTCAACCCCCGCATGGACTACGCCTACTTTGTGAACCTGAACAAGTCCGGAGCCGGTGTGCTTCCCGGTGCAAGCGGTGACGGCACCCTGGCCAACCCGTTCAACATTGCCGGCGTCATCAACTACATCAACGACCAGGACGATCCAACCCAGGAAAGCCCCAAGGACGTGTACGTGAAGGGTAAGGTCTCCAAGATAGCGACGGCCTTCACTGCCAGCAAGAACGGACAATACTGGATTTCCGACGACGGAAACTACAACAATGACAACACCAAGGACTTCGAGGCCTACAACGTGAAGTGGCTGGAGAACAAGGCCTGGGTCACCGGCAACAACAAGCCGGCAGTCGGAGACGATGTAATCCTCTGCGGCCGGGTGACAAAGTATAGCAAAACCGGCGTGTTTGAAACTTTCAACGGCAAGGCCTACATCTACTCCTGGAAGGGCAACACCACAGATCCCGGCACGGGTGGCGGCGGCGGAGCATCCGCTTCCGGTACCGGCACCCTGGACGATCCGTTCAACGTGGCTGCGGCCATTGCCAAGGCCGTGGAGACCGGAAAGACCGCCACCACGGACAGCTACTACATCAAGGGTATCGTCACTGGTACGCCGGAGCTCAGCGGCCAGTACAAGAATGCCACCATCAAGCTGGTGGACGCCGAGGGCGGCGATGAGTTCACGGCCTTCCGCATCAAGGGGTTCGAGGGGGCCGACATCACCGGCAACGAACCCATCAAGGCGGGCGACGAACTTGTTGTGTATGGCCAGATTGTGAACTACAATGGCAATACGCCGGAGACCAGCGCGGGCGGCAAGCTCATCAGCTGGAACGGCAAGACCAGCTTCGACACCGGCGATGATCCCGATCCGGGCACTGGCGGCGGATCGAGCTTCACTTCCATTGCCACACTCAACTCTCTGGCGAGTAGCACTGCTACAGAATATACGGGCACTTTGACCAATGCGATAGTTTCCTTTGTGCCCAGCACCACTAATGCCATCATCAAAGATGACACGGGTTCCATCCTTCTTTATAAGAAAAATCATGGCTTGCAGCAGGGGCAGACTTTCAGTGGCGAGACCACGGTAAAGGTTGTACTCTACCTGGGTGCCGGAGAACTGACTGCCATTGACGCCACCTTCACGGGGGCCCAGACAGCCGTTGATCCCGAAACCGCCACATTGGCTTCCATTGCGGCCGATTTTAACAAATGGCAGAACGCCTATGTGGAGGTTCCCAACCTGGAAGTGACGGCTGTGAATGGGAAGAATATAAGTGTAAAGGATGGCAATGACACCTATGTGGTGTTCTCCAATGCCGGAGATGCCACGTGCTCTGTAGGAGATGTCCTCAAGGTGAAGGGAACAATTTGCCAGTTTAATGGAACGTGTCAGATTAAGGCCTGGACAGCCTCTGATATTGATGTTGTTTCCACGGGTGGCGGCGGCAGCGATCCGGATCCCGATCCGGGCACGGGCGGAGATCCGGATCCAGGCACGGGCGGTGGCAGTTATACCATATCACTTACTTTCCCGGATGAAAACAGTGCTAATAATGGAATTAGTGCGTATACGGAAGAGTGGGAAGCTACAATTGGGGATTATAACTGGACTATTGCCAATTTTAACAATTTTAAATGGAATAATTGGACATATATCAGATGTGGAAGAAAAAATAATGCTTCAATAGCGTCCATCTCCACCAGTCAGGCTATATCCGGAAAAGTATCTTCAGTTGTTGTGACAGTAGATAAAGTAACTGCTGCAAGTGTTAACTCCACTAAGCTTGTTGTTGCATCGGATGCCAATTTCTCCACGGATGTTCAAGAGATTCCTGTGTCTATAGCGACTGGGGATGTGACATTTACTGTGACATCTCCTATGAACAATGCATATTACAAATTGGTATTTGATTGTGCTTCTGCTTCAAGCAATGGTATAGTTCAGATATCCAAAGTAGTATATAACGTTCAGTAAATGCCCTGCAAGTCCCTATATCGCATGGCCTTAGCCCTGGCTGCGCTGGCAGCCGGGGCGGCGGCGTGCGGGCAGCAGGACAGCTACGACTCGGCCACGGCCGTGGTGCTTCGCCAGGCCGAACTGGACCAGGCGGGCGGCAGCGCATTTGTTTCCGTCACCTGCCAGGGCGACTGGACTCTGTCGGCCCAGTGCTCCGACGCAGGCACCTGGGCCACGGTTTCCCCGGCCTCCGGCAGCGGAAACAAAGGCGACATCCAGCTCTCCTACCAGGCCAACCCTGGAGAGCACTCCCGCAGCGTCACCCTCACCCTGAAACCCGCCAACGGAGCCACGGCCACCGTGACGGCCTATCAGGCCGGTGTGCAGCCGGAGCCGGAAACTCCAGCCTACGGCTACGACGTGGCCCCCATGGGCTGGCTGGAACTTCCCGCCACCCAGGCGGGGGACGGCCGGGAGCTGCTGGCGCACGGCGGCGACGGCGGCCTGTACAGGAGCGGCGTACGCAACTGGAGCTGCTATTGGGACTACGACGACCGGGTCTCCGTATGGGTGGCCTATCCCCTTAACAACAACCTGAAAGGCTCCGGTGAAAGGACCAACGCCTGGGGTTACGACCCCCTGCTCCCGCAGGACCTCCAGCAGTCCATCACCCTGCGCTTCAGCAGCACCAACCGCTATTACAGCGACCCGCTGTACGACCGCGGCCACCAGATCCCGTCGGCCGACCGCCTGGTCTATTCGGCCAACGTGTCCACCTTCTACGCCACCAACATGACCCCCCAGAGCAACGCCTTCAACAGCGGCATCTGGGCCAACCTGGAAGGCGCCGTGCGGGGCTATGCCGGCAAGGCCGACACCCTGTACGTGGTGTCGGGCTGCATAGTGGACAACACCCAGACCTTCGTGCGGGACGTGGCAGGGCACCAGATAGCCGTCCCCACGGCCTACTTCAAGGCCCTCCTGTTCAAGGGAACATCCACTTATGCCACCAACGGGTACATGGCGGCGGGTTTCCTGCTGCCGCACGACGACGCCATCTCCGGAAAGGACTACCGGGACTACATCTGCTCCATCGACCAGCTGGAGAAGGAGACCGGATGGGATTTCTTCCCCCGGCTGCAGCAGGTGCTGGGAAAGGAAAAGGCCGACCAGATAGAAGCCCAGGAACCCTCCAAGTGGTGGAAATGAGACAATTAACAAACACTGTATATGAAAAGACACTTTTACCTGTTGATGGCCCTGGCGCTGATGGCGGCCGGTTGCGGCTCAGCCTCCAAGACCGCCGGGACCGGAAACTATACCAAGAGCCATGTCATAGGGTTCTACAACCTGGAGAACCTCTTTGACACCTACCACGACGAGGGCAAGAACGACTACGAGTACCTGCCCGACGGCGGCAACCAGTGGACCGAGGCCAAGTACCAGAAGAAGCAGCAGAACATGGCCCGCGTCATTGCCGAAATGAAGGCCGACAACGGCGTCTGGCACACGGTGCTGGGCGTGTCGGAGGTAGAGAACCGCCACGTGCTGGAAGACCTGGTTTCCCAGCCCTCCATTGCCGAGGCCAACTACCAGATTGTCCATTACGACGGCCCGGACCGCCGCGGCGTGGATGTGGGCCTGCTTTACAAGCCGGAACAGTTCAAGCTCCTTGCCAGCGAGAGCATTCCTTTCACCTTCGCCCCCTCCAGCATCGACTTCAGCGCCTGGACACAGGAAGAGATGGACGCCTTCCGCACCCGTGACATCCTCATGGCCCGCGGCACCATCGATGGGGAAATGTTCGCCTTCTTCGTGTGCCACCTGCCGTCCCGCCTGGGCGGCAAGGGTGCCGACCTGCGCCCCCGCGGCGCCGAGATTGCCTACCAGCGGGCCCTGGAGCTGCAGCAGGAATTCCCGGGCATCAAGATTGTGGTCATGGGCGACATGAACGACAACCCCACGGACATTTCCATGACCCGGTACATGCACGGGCAGGAGAACATTGCCGATGCCACCGGCGACGAATTCTTCTCTCCCTTCCTGAGCATGCTCAAGGCGGGCTTCAGCTCCCTCTATTACCAGGGCGCCGGCAACATCTACGACATTATCCTGGTGAACAGCTCCCTGGCCAACGCCGCTCCGGGCACCTTCCAGATCCAGCCCATCGTGAACGGCAAGTTCTACGGCCGCGTTTTCTCCAAGCCCTTCATGACCAACCAGAGCGGCCAGTACAAGGGCACCCCGTTCCGCACCTTCTCCAACGGTGCGTTCGTGGGAGGGTATTCAGACCACTATCCTACTTACATTGTGATAAAAAAGTAGATTCTTCGCTTCGCTCAGAATGACAAGAGAGCTGCTCAGAATGACAATAAAACTAACCGATATATGACAAAGAGAATAATTCTGGCATTTGCCGCCCTTCTGGGTTCCGTGGCCCTGTTCGCGCAGGAGCCCTCCGGAGGCGTGAAGGGTACGGTCATCGACCGTAACGGCCGGCAGCCGGTGGAAAAGGCCCGTCTGGTGCTCATGAAGGGCGCGGCAGAGATTGCCCAGGTCCAGTCGGCCCCGGACGGCACCTTCCTCATCCCCGGCCTGGAAGACGGCATGTACACCCTGCTCATCTCGGCCCCCGACTACCTGGAAACCCAGGTGCAGGTTACCGTGAACGACGGTTATGTGAAGAACATGTTCAACCTCTCCCTGTCGGCCATACAGCAGATAACGGAGCTGGACGACGATTCCTTCGACGCCTTCGACATGGATGACAGCGGTTACAACGACAACCCCACCATCCTGTTCGGCAGCAACGACGTGTTCAACAACATCGCCGGCTACAACTTCAGCTCCGTGCGCTTCAACGCCCGCGGCTACAACTCGGAGACGCAGGACGTGTACCTGGCCGGCATCAAGATGAACGACGCCATCACCGGTTACTCCCCGTATTCGCTCTGGAGCGGCCTGAACGAGGCCATGCGCTCCAAGGAGACGGTGAACGGGGCCGAGGTGTCGGACTACGGCTTCGGCGGGTACAACGGCCTCACCAACATCTTCGGCACGGCGTCCCAGGTGCGTAAGGGCCTTCGGGGAAGCGTCCTCACCAACAGCAGCCTGTACCGGCTGCGGGTCATGGCCTCCTACGCCACCGGCGTCATGGACAACGGCTGGGCCCTGGCTGCCAACGTGAGCGCCCGCCTGGGCGGCAACGACTGGATAGACGGCGTGTACTACCGTTCCTTCGCCTACTACCTGGCGGCCGACAAGGTGCTGGGCGACGCCAACAAGCTAAGCTTCGTGTTCTTTGCCACACCCGGCCAGCGCGGCGCCCAGAACGCCTCTACCCAGGAAGTGTACGACCTCATGGGGGACAACATGTACAACTCCAACTGGGGCTACCAGAACGGCAAGGTGCGCAACGCCCGCGTACGCAAGACCAACGAGCCCGTGGCCATCTTCAAGTACGAGTTCACCCCGTCCGACAAGTTCCTGGGCAGCTTCACCGCCCTGTACCGCTTCGGCTCCAACGGCTACACCGCCCTGGACTGGTACGACGCCCAGGACCCCCGTCCGGACTACTACCGCAACCTGCCCAGCTACTTCATGGACGACAATGCCGACATGAACCGCTACAATGAGCTCAAGTGGGGCTGGACCCGGGAAGTGTGGACCCATTCGTCGGAATATCCCAACCTCACCCACGTGGACTGGGACCGCCTGTACAACGTGAACCGCATGCAGGAAGGCCGCCGTTCCAAGTACGTGCAGGAAGAGCGCCATGTGGACCAGCAGGACCTGAACCTGGCCCTCAACTTCAAGGCCCGCTTCAGCAACGCCTTCACCCTCACCGGCGGCGCCAGCGCCCGCATCAACCGCACGGAGTACTTCAAGACCATTGCCGACATGCTGGGCGGCCTGTATTTCGTTAACATCGACAACTTTGCCGAACGGGACTTCGCGGCCACGCCCTACAAGCTCCAGAACGACCTGGACTACTACATGACCAACGGCAAGGCCGAGAAGATTGGCGTGGGCGACAAGTACGGCTACGACTATTACGCACAGGTGCGCAACTACGGCGGCTGGCTCAACGGCGCCTTCTCCTTCGGCAACTTCGGCCTCACCCTGGGCGGCCGCGTGAATTACGAGAGCTTCTGGCGTGAAGGCTTGGTGCGCAAGGGCCTGTTCCCCGGACTGGACCAGAACGGCAACAAGCTGGTGGTGGACGGGGTCACCGTGGAACCCACCTACGACCCGGACGGTTCCGTCACCACCTCCCTGGGCAAGTCCAAGACGGCCAAGTTCCTCACCTACGCCGGCAAGATGGGCCTGAACTACGTGATCGGCGGCTCCATGCGCGTGTACGCCAACGTGGGCTATTTCACGGAAGCGCCCAAGTTCAACCAGGCCTTCCTGAGCCCCCGTACCCGCAACACCATGATGGACAACCTCAAGACAGAGAAAATCTTCTCCTCGGACCTGAACTGGCAGTACAGCGCCAACGGCATCAACATCCGCGCCACCGGCTACTACACCACCATCCAGGACCGCAGCAAGGTCATGAGCGCCTACGACGACATCCAGAACGCCTTCTCCAACTTTGCCATCAGCGGCATCAACGAACGGCACACCGGCCTGGAGCTGGGCTTCAAGGTGCCCACCTACCTGGTGCCCAACCTCAGCTTCCAGGGCGTTGTGGCCCTGGGCGAGTACGTCTATACCTCCAACCCCCGCATGACCCAGACCGTGGACAACAGTGCGGAGGTGGTGATGTCCAACACCTACGTGGCCTACTGGAAGAACACCCAGCTGCTGGACGGCACCGTGGTCCAGAAGCACTATGTGCCTTCCACCCCGCAAACCGCGGTGAGCCTGGGCCTGGCCTACAACCACAACTACTGGTTCATCGACGGTGACGTGGAATACTTCGACCGTTCCTACCTGGACATGAGCCCGCTGTACCGCACGGACTACGCCGTGGCCGGCCTGGACAACAACATCACCGACGAGGAAATCATCTACATGACCTCCCAGGAAAAGTTCGCTCCCGCCTGGCTGGTGAACATTTCCGTGGGCAAGTCCTGGTACATCCACTACAAGTACCAGCTGGGCTTCTCCCTGAACGTGAAGAACATCCTGAATAACCGGAACGTGAAGACCGGCGGTTACGAGCAAACCCGCATGGTGGACAACACCGTGTCCAAGGAGCGCTACTACCGCTTCGACTCCAAGTACTTCTACATGGCCGGTACCAACTATATGCTAAACATCTATTTCAGATTCTAAAGCCATGAAAAAGACCATTTTCGCCCTATTTGCGCTTGCGGCGCTAGTAAGTTGCCAGAGTCTGAAAGAAGAATGGCAACCGGTGCTCACCTGCGACAGCAACCTTCCGGGCAAGTTCGTCCCCTATACGGAGGGCACCCTTCCCGGTTTCTCCGGCACCTTCACCACCATCAAGGACCTCAAGTCCACCTACCGGAGCGGAAAACCCGCCGAGGTTACCGGCAACGTGTGGATCAGGGGCCAGGTAGTCTCCAGCGACAAGACCGGCAACATTTACCGGGAACTGTACATCCAGGACGAGACGGGCGGCATAGACCTCAAGCTGGGCAAGTCCTCCCTGTACAGCGAGTTCGCCCTGGGCCAGTGGGTCTATGTCTATTGCGACGGCCTCACCCTGGGCGCCTACAACGGCATGCCGCAGCTGGGCGTAGAGGCCGACCAGACCTCCACCAACGACTACGAGACCTCCTACATAGACGTGCAGGCCATCATCGACCAGCATGTGTTCCGGGGCCAGTTTGACAACCCGCTCAGCCCCACCGTGGTGACGGAGGCCGATGTGAAGGCTTCCATCTCGGCCGGCTTCCGGGGAGAACTCTGGGGCAAGCTGGTTACCATCAAGGGCCTCCAGTACAAGAACGAGATTTTTGCCCTGTTCTATCCCAACTCCAACCTGCCGCACACCAGCGCCAATCCGGAGAACCGCGTCTTCCTGTCCGACCAGGGAACCTGGGGCGTGAACACCTGGGCCTGCTCCAAGGCCAAGTATGTGGAGTACCTGGAAAGCGGGGTCTGGGATGCCGCCACGGTGGGTTCCGGCAACACCAAGTACGGATCCATCAAGGGAAAGCCCTCAGACTACCTGCAGGAAGGAAAGACCCTGGACAGCTTCGGAGCCGATGCCGACCTCACCTACAAGGAAATCATGATCAAGTATGCCAACGGCAACTACATCTCCCACTATTTCCAACTGGGGTCCACGGACATCCAGGTGCGCACCAGCGGCTATTCCCGCTTCGCCGACACCCGGATGGATTCCCGCATCCAGAACGGTGCCCTGGTAGATATCACCGGCATCCTCACCATCTATAACGGCTCGGCCCAGTTCTCGCTGGTGGACGATCCGTCGGTTTCCGTCGTCCTTGAGTAAATGACCGTATGTTAAACAGTTTTCGTCATGCCCGGCTGCATCGGCCGGGCATCGGCCTTTTTATTGCCGCCTGCCTGCTTATGGCCTGTAACAGCAAACCCCAGAACATCTTCCTGGAAGAGTGGGACACCCCCTACGGGACGGCTCCCTTCTCCCGGATAAGCCTGGCCGACTACCTGCCCGCCTTCCGGGCCGGCATCGCCCAGCAAAAAGCCAACATCCAGGCCATCGTGGCCTGTCCCGACGCCCCCACTTTCCAGAACACCATCCTGGCCTACGAGATGGCTTCCCCCATCCTGGACCGCGTAGAGGGCGTTTTCTTCAACCTGGCCGAGAGCGACTCCACGCCGGAGATGCAGGCCCTGGAAGAGGAAGTGACCCCCATGCTCACGGAAGCTTCCAACCAGATTTTTATGGACGAGGCGCTCTTCGCCCGGGTAAAAGCCGTCTATGACCAACGCGAGAGCCTCACCCGCGAGCAGCAGATGGTGGTCAAGAAGCTGTACCAGGCCTTCGAGCGCAACGGCGTGGGCCTGGATGCCGACGGCAAGAAACGCTTTGCCGAAATCAGCACCCGCCTCAGCAGCTTGTCGCAGAAGTTCGGCCAGAACTTGCTGGCCGAGAACAACGCCTTCAAGGAGGCCACCGGCATCACCGTGAGCGAGTATTACGACTTCATGAGCTCCTGCCCCGACCGCGAGCGGCGCGAGCAGGTGTTCAAGGCCTATTCCTCCCGCGGCAACAACGGCGGCGAGCACGACAACAATGCCATCGTCCTGGAAATCCTGAAGCTGCGCGCCCAGATGGCCCAGCTCCTGGGGTACCCTTCCTTCGCCGCCTTCCAGCTCTCCGACAAGATGGCCGGGGACCCTGCCACCGTGGACAACTTCCTGCAGCCCATCATGGACGCCGCCATGCGCAAGGCCCGGGAAGAGATGGCCGACATGCAGGCCCTTGCCGGCCACCCCATCGAGGCCTGGGACTACGGTTACTATGCCGAGAAGGTGCGGGCGCAGAAATATGCCCTGGACGAGAGCCAGACCAAGCCCTACTTCCAGGCCGACAGCGTGCTAAAAGGCGTATTCACCGCCGCCGGACGAGTGTATGGCATCCGGATAGAGGAGGCCCCGGAGGTAGAGGTGTACAACCCGGAGGTGAAGGCCTACCGGCTCACGGACGCCGACGGCTCCCTGCTGGGCATCTTCTACCGGGACTACTATTCCCGTTCCACCAAGCGCGGCGGCGCCTGGATGAACAATTTCCGTGACCAGTGCGTCGTCCCCGGCCCCACCGGAGACCAGGAGGTCCGCCCCGTCATCGTGAACGTTTGCAATTTCCCTGCGCCTACGGCGGAGGAGCCCTCGCAGCTCACCATCGACAATGTGCAGACCGCCTTCCACGAATTCGGCCACGCCCTGCACGGCTTCCTCACGCAGTGCCACTACAAGACGGTTTCCGGCACCTCCGTGGCCCGCGACTTCGTGGAAATGTTCTCCCAGTTCAACGAGAACTTCGCCTTCGAGCCGGAAATCCTTTCGGCCTACGCCAAGGATTACCGCAGCGGAGAGCCCATCCCGGAAGCCCTGGTGCAGAAAATCCGCAGTTCCCTCAAGTTCAACCAGGGCTTCACCACCGGCGAGCTTTGCGCCGCCTCCATCCTGGACATGCGCTGGCACGAACTGTCGGCCGATGAGCTCTCCCGTTTCAACGGTCCGGAAGACATCCGCGCCTTCGAGGAGCAGGTGTGCCGGGAAATGGGGCTGGTGGACCAGATTATCCCGCGTTACCGCACCACCTACTTCAACCACATCTTCAACAGCGGCTACAGCGCCGGCTACTACAGCTACCTCTGGAGCGAGGTATTGGCCGTGGATGCCTGGGAGAAGTTTGTCTCCGACGGCGTGTTCAACCAAGCTACGGCCGCTTCTTTCCGCAGCACCTTCCTGGAGAAAGGCGGCAGCGAGGAACCCATGGCTCTGTACCGTGCCTTCCGCGGTGCCGATCCCGACCCGGCCGCCCTCATGCGCGCCCGCGGCCTGGACTAGGTCCTGCAACACTTTGCCACCAGACCTGCGGCAGTTGGCAACCGACCTGCGACACTGCAAGGCGCTGGGTGGCCATTTCCCGTCGCAGGTGAGAACACAGAACGTCGCAGGTCCGCAAAAATCGGCCGACCTGCGACGCTGCGGGGCACTGGGTGGCCATTTCCCGTCGCAGGTCAGAACGCGGAACGTCGCAGGTCCGCAAAATTCGGCCGACCTGCGACACTGCGAGGCACTGGGTGGCCGTTTCCCGTCGCAGGTAAAAGCACGGAACGTCGCAGGTCCGCAAAAATCGGCCGACCTGCGACGCTGCGGGGCACTGGGTGGCCATTTCCCGTCGCAGGTGAACGGAAAAACGCAGACCTGCGACACTTTGCCCCCTGACCTGCGACAGTTTATGGCAGGACCTGTGACAGCACCAACGAGACCGGCAACGATTAGCTGGTCGAAACGGAGATATAGAATACGAATAACAACCTAATTGCAAGGACGTTACGCGGTTGGGAGGGGTGTGGGGTGCCGGGGAGCTTGTG
>FLNY01003086.1_pt1 | contig 13393 bp, 8 predicted proteins | sample 1140381 | NCBI WGS metagenome assembly FLNY01 (sample SAMEA3878172, study PRJEB12797) | bioreactor metagenome | biome: Moose rumen | place: Sweden | collected 2011-10
TTACCAGAAGATTTATACATAACTGAATTGCAAGATTTTATGTGCACAAGATACGAAATTTTGTAGACATATGCAAATTTTCGAACTATTATTTTATTGGCTGTTAAATAATTAAATAGTTTTCAAGGGACGACTAATTAACTATTGAAAACAAAAATAAAAATTTAATTAACCCCTAAACTAACTGAATAAACTTTTTGTTATGCTGCAAATATATACGTCTTGTCTGTACGAGTCAAGTATTTTAGCGGCATCTATCTTTCATTTTGCGAATGTTAGTCTTTCATTTCGTTGTTTGATGGCGTGAATTTCTTTCACTTTCGAACTAAAGTTTTAATTATAGTCCATTTTCGTAATAATTTGTGGTTTTGTGTGATTATTCTTTCACATAGAAAATCGGCTCGTCAGTCTGAGGGTCCTCCTCGTAGTAGTGTACAGCCGAGTCATTCATCTTGATGCTGTTATTTTTCAGCAGTTGATAGATTTCCGCTCCAGCCCATATCACAGGTCCATATCCGTGTGCAGCGAAGTTGCTTATCGGTCTGTATGCGTAGAAAGCTGGGTCGAAAGCTAGTCCAGTACCCACGCAAGTCCCTTCCACCTGTCCTAAGCTGTTGATGTGTTCATTTATGTAGTTCCATGCCAACAGAGTCTGTCCTATGTAAGGCTCCGGCTTGATCCATCCTTTGTTGATGGCGTGAGCGAGGCAGTAGCAGTAGATGGCGGTGCATGATGTCTCAAGGTACGTGTCGTTGCGGTCCAGCAGCTGGTGCCATGCTCCGTCATTCCCCTGCAGTCCCATCAGTCCGTCGAGATGCTCCTTGAAAAAAGTGAGAACCATGGCGTTGTCAGTGCAGTCGAGCAGCTCACATGCTGTGAGCAGCGCCCATCCATTGGCTCGTCCCCAGAAGAAAGAAGGGTGGTAGTTACCCGGTGTCCATCCGTGTCTGTACAGTTTCTTCTCCGGCACCCACATCTTCTCGTGGAACAGGTAGAATTGTCTCACGGCGTCTTCCGTCTCTCCGTGCAGGCATAGAGAAGGTATACCCATGAACATGTCGTCCAGCCAGCAAGTGTTTTTCACAGGTCTCAGTCTGGCGAACTGTCCGTCGCTATATCTGTATTGTTCTTTACTGATGAACGTGTAATAATTCTCGATTTGCTTATCCAGCAACTCGCGTTGTTTCTTTGACAGCTTGATGTTGTCCTTGCCGTCAGACAGTCTTCTCATCTTTATCATTGATGCGCATATCGCACCTGCGTCGTCGAGCGCCTCAGGCTTGACGACTTGTCTCATCAGTGGGTCTATGTCCTCTCCCTTGTCCAGTCTGTCTCTGAACCTTGGAGCCTGTTCGCAGAGAAACATAATGCGTTCAGTGGCGTAGCGTGTGTACGACTGGTCGCCAGTCAGCTCGCCGGCTCTCAGCATGGCGGAGTAAGTGACTCCCCACTCGTAGCTTGTCAGTCTGAAGGTGCCTCGTTTCAGTTCCGTTCCGTTCTTGTCCAGTTCGCAGAACGTGTTGTCGTACAGGTAATCCTTAATCCTGTCCATGGATTTCTTCACCTCGTCCGCCTTAGGTACTCCGTAGCGGTATGTGTAGTTCGGAGTCAGCAGGTGGAGGGGAGTGTTAGCGTCGTTCTGTGCGTTCTGCGCCGCTGCTGTCATCGTTGTTGTCAGCAGAATTGTTGAGATCAGTATCTCTCGTATTTTCATATTCTTATGTATTAGTTTATTTGCGTGTCGGGACAAACGTGTCCGTACCTGTTTATGCAAGTATCTGTTCGCTGTCGTGTGTTATTACATGAAAGTCACCACGGTGATGCCGGCACCTCCGAACTGCGGATGCTCGTCGTGGTAGTCAGCCACGGCGGGAACCGTGCTGACGTACTGTCGTATCAGTGTTCGTAATATGCCGGAACCTGTGCCGTGAAGTATTCTCACCATTGATGCGCCCGCCACAAGAGCGTCGTCGATGAAGTACGTGACGGTCTGTATTGCCTCGTCGCCCCTCATACCCCTCACGTCGATGTCCTGTGAGAAGTTCAGCGTCTTCTCCCTGATCTCGTCACGTGTCTGGCTGCTCACGAACGTGGCGGTGAGCGTCTCCTTCTTCTTCTGTGGCGGCTCGCACGTCTCCAGTCTGCTGATCTTGACGTTGCTTCGTATGTCGCCAAAAGCCACGGACGCCTCGTTGCCGCTAATCTTCATGACCTGCCCCACACTGTTGGTGCCTTTGAGCTTGACCCAACAGTTCTCCGTTATAGGTTTCATCTTGTTGTCTGCCTTTCCCGTCTGTGGCGTGTCATTGTCCTTGCGTGTCAGCGTGACATTCTGTTGCTTCTTGCTCTCTCCTCTCTCCTTGCGTTCCTTTCTCGCCTTTATCTTATCCATCTGTCGTCGTATCTTCTCCTCCATCTCATCAGGGTTGACGGCTGCCACCTCCTGTTTGAAGTCAGCGAACTCACGGCGTATGTCGCGAGTCCTTTCCTTCTCCGCCTGTGCCTCCTTAATCTCTCGTATGGTTTGCTCGATACGCGCGTTGGAGTTTCTCAGCATCTCCTGAGCCTCTTCCTTGGCTTTGGCGATGATATCCTTTCTCTCGTCGTGCAGCTTACGTATCTCCGCCTCGTAGCGTTCTATCGTCTGCTCCATCTGCTTCTCGTGCTGTCGTATGGACTGTCGTTTGTTTTCCCAGTAACGTTTGTCCCTCACGATATCCTGCAGGTACTTGTCGCTGTTGATATACTCCTGTCCCACCATCTCGGAAGCGTCGGCGATGATGTCCTCCGGTATGCCTATCTTTCTGGCTATCTCGACGGCGAATGACGAGCCGGGGTTACCGATTTGCAGTTGGAACAGAGGGTTCATCTGTTGTCTGTCGTACAGCATGGCTCCGTTGATCATTCCGTCTGTCTCCTGAGCGTAGTGTTTGAGGTTCTGGTAGTGTGTGTTGATCACGCCATAGGCATGATGTCTCACGAAACGTTTCAGCACGGCCTGCGCTATGGCTCCTCCTATCTGTGGCTCAGTACCCGTTCCGAACTCGTCGATAAGGATCAGGCTTGCCCCGTCGGCGCTTCTCATCATATTCTTCATGTTCAGCAGGTGGGAGGAGTATGTGGACAGGTCATTCTCCAGACTCTGCTCATCGCCGATGTCGATGAAGATACTCCTGAAGATGCCGCACTTGCTGCTTTCCGCCATGGTCACCGGCATGCCGCACTGCAGCATATACTGCAACAGTCCAACAGTCTTCAGACACACCGACTTACCGCCGGCGTTAGGGCCGGAGATAAGAAGTATCCTCTGTTTGTTGTTTAGCATGATGTCGAGCGGCACCACCTTACGTCCGCTCTTCTTGAGAGAGCGTTGCAGCAGAGGGTGTACAGCCATGCACCAGTCTATGAGCTGCTTGTCAGCGATGTCCGGTTCCGTCGCTCCGTTGGCGATGGTGTATTTGGCCTTAGCTCTTATGAAGTCTATGTCGGCGAGAAACTCATAGCTGTTCATGATGTCGGCCACCTCTGGACGTACGGTCTCAGTGAACTCCATCAGGATCTTTTTTATCTCTTGTCTCTCAGCTGACTCCAGTTCTCGTATCTTGTTGTTGGCCTCCACCACCTCGGCAGGCTCTATGAACACGGTCCTTCCCGAGTCGGACTCGTCGTGGACGATACCCCTGATCTTCCTTTTCAGTGCCGGGGCAACAGGGATCACCAGACGTCCGTCACGTATGGTTGGAGCGGTGTCCTTGTCTATCAGACCGTCTCCCTTGGCTGACTTCATGATGGTGGCGAGTGTGCGTGAGATGCTGCCGGCGGTGTCGGCCAGCTCACGTCGTATCATCATCAGCGTCGGTGACGCCGTGTCCTTCACCTTCCCGTATTTGTCGAGTATCTGGTCTATTCTCTTGACAAGGTTCGGGAACGTCCTCACGTCGTCCGTCAGTGTGTGTAACTGTTTGTACAGCGGTATCTCACCGTCTTCGTCAGATGATTTCTTGAGAAACGTGACGATCTGGCATATCGTGTCGAGTGAGCGTTGAAGGTCGAACAGCTCTCTCTCTTCAAGAAAGGTGTTTTGAATGCGAATACGTTTGAGTGATGGGCGTACATCGTAGAAATTCTGGTCGGGAAAGTCTTCCTCCTGCAGTATGCGTACGAACTCCATCGTCTGTCTTATCTGTCGACGTACCGTGGCATGGTTGGACGAGAATGCCATCTCATCGACTCTCTGGCGGCCCAGTCCGCAAAGACACAACTCTTTCAGGTCGTCACGTACCACGTCAAACGATATCTTCTGTTCAAAAGTATTTGGATAAATCATCTGTAGTTATCGATAAAGTGCTGTTTTATAATGTGAGGTTACCGACGTTCTGACCCAGCGGGCGGTATGTCGTGGAGCGTGTACCGTGTGTCGTGTGCTGTCGCATTTGTCGTGTCCTGTCTCCAAGCGGCCTAAGCGTGTTTGCCGTAACCCGCACAAAGGTCGTTAAGTTTTCGGAGAAAAGCAAACAAAGTCGTAATTATCGTCTTGCTGACGCCCGTATGCTCATGGTGTGTTCAGTCTGTAACTACGTTTGTGTCTGTTTCCGCATGTCACTCATTCCGACGTCTTCGTCCTATATGTTCAAAACGACTTCCACGCATTTGTTGTGGGAATGGAAAAATAATTGAAAAACATTGAAAAATATGCCTTTTTATTTGATGGTTTGTTTTTTTTACATTATCACGTGTCAACGGGAAAAGGGGAATATCGAACAATAGAAAATGTGCGGAATGGGATGGGGATTTTGTCCTATGTTTTTCTGTGTCCTCTTGTGGCTCATCTCCGAGCTTACCGTTAAAAGTCAGGCGCATATAGTCGTCACCGACCATATGCGCCTGTCTGCTGTACACCAAGTTCTTAGTATAATGTCAGATATTCGCTCCATGACAAGTGTGGAACGAGCTGCCGTCGAAGCAGTGTGTGCATATCTTACACTTAGGCAATCCTATGGCTTCCACAATAGTCTCGAGTTTACTGAATTTCAAGCTGTCCAGCTCAAGACGTTTGGCAATCTCATTTACCATCGTCTTGTACTCCGGTGAGTCCGTCGTGGCGTATGCCTTGATACGCTCATCAGGTATACTGGCCACATTCTGGGTTGTCAGCGTGTCGGAGAGGAGCGTCTTCTTATCGTTTCCTGTCTCGAAGTCCTGAATGACACGACGTGTGATAAGCTCCAGCTCACTCTTGCTCGCAGAGAAATTGATGAAAGGACAAGCATAAATAAGAGGCGGACACGCGATACGCATATGTACCTCCTTAGCTCCGAGCAGCTTCAGTGCCTTGGCACTGTCACGCAACTGTGTTCCTCTCACGATCGAGTCGTCACAGAACAGGCAACGTTTACCTTTGAGCATATCCTTGTTAGGAATCAGTTTCATCTTCGCCACGAGGTTGCGCATCTCTTGATTGGCAGGCATGAAAGAACGCGGCCACGTAGGAGTGTACTTGGATATCCCTCGCTGATAAGGCACCTTGCTGCCGGCTGCGTAGCCGATGGCCATGCCGATACCTGAATCAGGTATTCCGCCTACGCTGTCTATCTCCGTGTCATCACTTTCTCCCATCACACGACCGGTGGTGAAACGTACGTCCTCCACATTCTTTCCTTCATAGCATGATGTCGGGAAACCGTAGTATATCCACAGGAAAGAGCAGACCTGCACTTCCTTCTCCGCCGGTCTCAACGTTTCGATGCCGTTAGACCTCAGACGGACAATCTCGCCCGGTCCGACAAAATACTCTGTTTCATATCCGAGATTAGGAAACGCCGTGGACTCGCTCGTGGCGGCATAGCCTCCTTCTTTCTTACCGATGACAATCGGCGTGCGCCCCCAGAAGTCGCGGGCTGCGATGATACCGTCCTCAGTCAACAGCAACATTGAGCATGAGCCTTTGACATTCCTATAGACATTCTCGATGCCCTCCACGAAGTTCTTACCTTTGATGATAAGCAGCCCGACCAACTCAGTCGGGTTAATCTTTCCTGAGCTGAACTCCGACAAATGCATGTTCTCCTTCAAGAGAGAATCAGCAATCTCCTCCATGTTGTTGATCTTAGCTACGGTCACGAGAGCAAAACGGCCAAGATGTGAGTTCATGAGCATCGGCTGGGCGTCTGTGTCGCTTATGATGCCTATACCACTCTCACCCTTGAACATGTCGAGTTCACTCTCAAAACGTGTCCGGAAATACGTGCTCTCCAGATTGTGTATAACACGATAGAATCCATGCTCCTTACTAAATGTCGCCATACCGCCGCGACGAGTGCCGAGATGAGACTGATAGTCTGTACCATAAAACAAATCAGCCGCGCACGGTTCACTTAACACTGTGCCAAAAAAGCCACCCATAAACTTACTTCTTACTTAAAAAAAGAACTTTTAAAGTTCCCATATCAATGAAAAAAATAATACAAAAACACTCTAAAACACTTATACACCGACCACATAATCGACAGACAAGTCGTACGGACAACGACTCAGGACAAAACACTTATGAGCACACGTTCCAGTCACACGAAACAGTCTCAGGAGTCGTGGAAAAACAAAATGTCAACGTTAAAAAACAAATAATGTGGCATATAGCATACGCTACAATACCACATTATTATAATATCTACTTCTCGAAATCATCGAGCTTCTTAGTATAATAGTCACGCAAATCCGACCACTTGTAATACGGATACATATCCGTCTTCACAGGCATAGTGGCCTCCTTCTCATTAAGCAACGCCTTGACCAGTATGTCACCATTTCCCTTCTTCGGACGATAGAACACCAACTGGACGTTAGCCGCCATAGGATAAATCCTGTAGTTGACCCAGTAATCCTCGAGATGGTCGAGGTCACTGACTGCTCTGCCACACGAGTCGAGCTCCAACAGACAAGCCAACGGCATCACACACACCTCATGTCCGAAACGCAACGTCGCCCCGTTGAACTTACGATTGCCGACCACCGTATCCGCCGTGTGTATAATGTTACGGAGGAGATTACGCTGGCTGAAAGGCATCACGCTCTTTGTCTGAGGCGCCGGTCCGTAGCCCAGATACCACTCGATGTTCCTGTATTTCCACATGTCATAACACTCTTCCTCGGTGAACAGAGGATAGAAGTCGATATCCGTGTCGTGACTCTGCATATTCGTGGTCACATAGAAGATGGAACGCATGAGTGAGGAAGCGTTGATACTGTCCTTGACATACTGAGGATCAGAGAACAGCGTCGACATCAGCCTATCCGGGTGAGTATATTTGTTCTTGTATCTGTCGATGATATCATAACGTCCCTTTGACGCATCACGAACCTTGCCGTCCCAGTTCTGATTCAGGTAATACTGGAAAGCCTCACTGACATCATTGTGCATTTTCACCTTACCGTTGAATGCCATAATCTCTTCGCACTCAGCCTCCATAGACAAGATACAGCGTATGACGACGGTGCTGCGAGCGTCAACCTGAGCGTCGTCCTTGAAAACCTCAGGGAAATGTTCCGTCATTCGCTTGCCGATACCATGATGCTGACGCTCTCCGACTGACGTGAGGTCACCAAGACGATTTATCGTGCAAGGATAGAAACGCTCCATGTCAAGCAGGAAACGCTTTCCCGTCTCCGTCAGCTTGTCCTGAGAAGCAGCCTTCCTTAAGGTACTTATAATTCTAGAGTAGTCTCCGTCGCCCAATAGCCAACGAGAACCATGACGACCATAGTGGCTGATATAGAACGGCTCGTAACCCTTAGGCGCAGCAGTGAGAGGCTCGGTCGGAGCCACGTACGCCATGTGATTACTTGCGGAACGGAGAATATTCTCGTGTATCTCATCACGAGCTGTCTGCGCACTCAATATTAACGGTGAAGCCAAGAGCGACAAGAAGAAAGCGGTCTTGACAAGACTTTTATTTATTTCCATATTTCATTTATATTGTCCGGCACGTGTAGTCACACCGACAAATCTGCACAAAGATAAATATTATTCTTAAATATTTCCTTACTTTTGCACAAAAATAACACAGCTTTAATTTATGAACTATCTTATCACCATTGGACTACTCGTCATTTCCAATATCTTCATGACGTTCGCATGGTACGGACATCTCAAACTGCAAGAGATGAAAATCCTTCCTGAGAACACTCCTCTCTACGTTGTCATCCTTTTATCCTGGGGTCTTGCCCTGGCAGAATACTCGTGTCAGGTTCCGGCGAACAGGATAGGATTCCGCGGAAATGGCGGTGAGTTTTCACTCATGCAACTCAAGGTGATCCAGGAGGTTCTCTCCCTGATTATCTTCACGGTCTTCACCACAGTGTTCTTTCGCGGTGAGGCACTGCACTGGAATCACCTTGCGGCTTTCTGCTGCCTCATCTTAGCGGTGTTTTTCGTGTTCATGAAATGACATGGTCCCCAAAGAAGAGCAACGCACATGCTTATTGGCAATCCGTCACTCATTGACCATAAAATGTCCTTTAGGGTCCATACCCTCAACACTGATATACATCTCGTGACAGGAGCTGTTATTCCAGAACTCGACTCTCGCCTTACCTTCTGAGTCAGTCTTCACATTCGGCTCCCAATATAACGTACGCCTAAAATCGTCCATTGCAGGCAAGGCACTGTAGTCGTCCATCTCAAACGTACTGGTCTTGTTGTACCCGCTGAAGTAGGTCTTCCTTATTCCCTTCGGCTTATATTGCAGTGTGGTGTGAGTGTACAGGAACACAGTGACAGGATTCTTTCCTCTCAGGTCCGGGCAAATGAGGTACGGAGAATATGCGCCCGGCTCCTCAGAGACATAAGCCGACTTAATCTCATCAATGAACAACGGCATGTCCTCGATGCAACGCTCCAGTACCTCAAAGGTTGAGAAAGATGAGCTGACACCAAGATTGGTTATTGCCGCATAAGTGTTATTGAGAATCCAGACTATCGGTCTGTTTTTGTACCCGAGACCATCCGTAAAGACACGATGCTGCTTATCCGTTGACGAGAACTGCTCAGTGAACTCAGTGTCGTCAAACCCTTTGTCGTCTCCGCTGGTCATCTGTGAGGCCTGTATGGCGTCATTCTCATTCGCCATGTCTCCAGCCAGCTCACCTAAAGACACAGTTCTGTCCATGGCGTAAGAAGCGTCGACCGCCTCGGTGGCTCCACTCTCCGTCAATGAGAAGTCCTTGTCACCACCGTCAAAGAACGGGTTTCTCATGTGCAGCCATGAAATAACCGTAGGAACTTCCATGCCCAGATCCTGGAATCTGTCGGCGTCCATGTCTGCGTTGTAATACATAGTAGCGTAGTACTTGGCGCGTTCCTCCGACCTCCAAGCAGCTCCCGCACCCTCAGTGAAATGTCTCTTTGACTTCACCACGATGGTAGGCAACACATGGTCACGTTTCTGTATAGGCACATACACCTGATCTCTGACGGCAGCGTCCCTCGACGCCTTGTCAGCGAAGAGATTGGCGGGCACCAGCTCAAGAGGTTCCATCTCACCTGCCGCCAACAGTCGCCTCTTCGGGGAGAAGTGTCTGTTTATACCAACATAATAATCCAAATCCTTCCAATATCCTTCTTTGTCCTCCTTACCAGTGTTAATCGACAAGACCCAGTCGCCGTTGACATCAGGCAGTCCGAAAGCGTAAGACCCAAGAGAGTCAGTTTTCGCCGTACCCTTAAGCGACTGTCCCGACTTATTGTATAAGACAGCCTCCAACCACACATTCTCCACCGTGTTCTTCTTCTTTTTCGGTTTGAGCGTGCCGAAGATATACAACTTATCCTCAAGCGGTTCTTTGAACTTAGCTGTCAGGGTGTCGAAAAGCGAATAACCGGCGTTGACGTCAACCGCATCAGCCATCAGGGCCCAGTCATAACGTCGCCATCCCTGCACCATCATGAGCAAATCGGCCGCCATCCTGTGCGCCTTATCGTCAGACTCAAAATAATAGTCAGGGTTAGCGATGTAACCTTTCACGTCACTTGTCAGCAACATCCATGTCAGTGCATTGCCCTCTTTTCCGTTCACCATCGTAGCCCTGTCCATGACAGACATGGACAGGCTGGAGTTTGGACGCGCCGCAATGTCGAGTATCACCTTCTTACAAGGCTTGGGATAAGCCTGGGGCGTAGTCACTCTGACCGTGTCAGCCACACTACTCTTCGGGCAGATGAAAAACTGTCGCTCCGCCTGCACACGACCATCAGACGTGAAGAATGTTATCTGGCTCACTCCGCCGGGCAGCGCAGCCCTATCATATGGTATGCGCACGGCCTGCGAGCACGTGACTGTGTCCGCATTGATAATCCTACCATTATGCATCAACGTGTAGCCGAGCAGACGTCCGCTGAGAGCCTGTGATGTCCTCACCACGACAGACACCTCATCGTCTCTCATCATGTCGACATTTATCACCACACCTTCCTTCTCCGCCTGAGGCAACAAGAAGTCATGCTGCTTGCCGTTGGTGTCCTGAACACGTAAATATTTCGATTTAGAGTCAGGAGTAAGCTCAAACACTCCCATTCCGTCATGCTGAGTGTTCGCTGCTGCCACGAACTCCTTATTCTCGTCGAGCAAGGCGCCGCCGTAACTCTCATGCTTGCCAGCCTTGTCGGTGACGAGGAAAGCCACACGTGAGGTCAGTCCATCCACGAGCTTGCCGCCCTCTGGATAGAAATGAACGCACAGCTTTCTATCCTTCTGCACCGTACCCTCATTCACGTCATTCGAGCGAATGTTAGGCAGTCGACGGTTGTAATTCTCTTTTCTCATCGTCATGTTAGAGTAGTCGCCGTCTGTCTTCGGGGCCTCGAAAATAGGAAACACCCTTGAGAAGACGCCTCCGTTGCCCCAGTTAGTCATATAACGAGTATAGGCTCTGACCTCATAGAAACCAGACCCCAACAATCCCTCCAACTTGATATCACCATTAGCCACACCATCGATGACTGGCAGTTTCCTGGTCTCCACCACGTCACCTGTCGGGTCGACCAGCTCGACATATACTATACGGCTGAGGTCTGTAGGCAAGGAATTGTCAGCCCTGACGACATACGCCTTGAACCATATTGTCTCTCCCTTGAAATAACCGGTATTGTCGAAGTGAAGGTAAACTTTCTCCTGAGGTAACGACTTGTTGAACATCATCGCTCTTTTCATATACGTCAACACGTCCGTCATCTCATCATTTGTCCTCGCCTTAGCTGTTGTGGCGCACAGACATACACATAGCACAATTAGCTTAGCTAATATTTTTCTCATGGTAAAGTACGTAGTTTAGATTAAAGATTCGTCCCGGTTTCCGGTTCAGACAGGAAGAGCCTAAACGTAAAACCGGGACATATAATGTATCTATTTATCACATCTGTGTCAGACGCATGCTCTCATCATTGACGAGAACATACAAACGGTCATTGAGTCGCACTCGCTCATTAACCTTGATACTAATCGTATCACCTTTAGCAGCCTCCGACACCACGTCGTAGTCGAGTCGTATCTCTCCCACATTCTGAATCAGAGCTCCCGTCGTCGGTCCTGTCACCAACATCTTGTCCGTGTCGGATATTCCGCAGTTCTCCACGAGGAACTCCGCCACGCCAATCTTTGCGAAGTACTTAGTACATCTTCCACAATACACTTTTTTCTCCGTAGCCTTCGAGCCATACACGTCACACCACTCACCGAGCTTCTGTCCCTGATAGTAGCCATCCCAGAAGCCACGGTTGAACACCGTGCTTAGACTCTTATCCCACGCATCCTTGGCGTCATCAGTGAACTGCTTCGGCTCGCCTGGCTTGTCCATGTCATGCAAAACGGCGTTGATGGCCTGGTCATAAGCCTCGACGACGACCTTGACATACTCCGGTCCTCGTGCTCGTCCCTCAATCTTCAGCACTCTGACACCCGCATTCATCATCACATCGATAAAACGCACCGTCTTCAAGTCCTTCGGCGACATTATGTACTTATTGTCCACAAGCAACTCTGTGCCAGTCTCACGGTCACGCACGTCATACGACCTGCGACATATCTGCACGCACTCTCCTCTGTTGGCAGAGCGTCCCGCGTTCTGAAGGCTCAGGTAGCACTTACCTGATATAGCCATACACAACGCACCATGGCAAAACATCTCGATACGTATGAGCTGACCGTTCGGACCACAGATATTCTGTTTCACAATCTGTTCATATATATCGCGCACCTGCCACATGTTCAACTCACGAGCCAATACCACGACGTCAGCGAACTGGGCATAGAACTTCAACGCCTCAACATTCGAGATGTTGAGCTGAGTGCTCAGATGCACCTCTTGTCCCACCTGAGCGCAATAAGTCATGACAGCCACGTCACTCGCTATCACCGCACTGATCTTCGCCTCTTTTGCTGCGTCAATAACCTCTCGCATTGTGACGAGGTCCTCACCATATATAATAGTATTGACAGTCAGATATGACTTCAGTCCATGTTCATGACAAATCCTGGCGATATCCTTCAAGTCGTCTATGGTAAACGCATTGGCGCTGTGAGAGCGCATGTTGAGTTTACCAATACCGAAGTAGACGGAATTAGCACCAGCGTGAATCGCGGCAGCCAGACTCTCACGTGAGCCGACCGGCGCCATAATCTCAAAATCTTCTCGTTTCATAAGTTGTTTGTTGGACATGCAAAAGTACACATAAAAACGTAACAGACAAAATCACAAACCCGATTTAATGAATTTATTGCCGTTCGCAAAAGACAAATGCTGACCATTAATATTTTTGTGTCACCCACATGCCACGCTCTCTCATGCCTGAGGCACGGTAGCCACGTGGCTCCGTCAGTCATAAAAAAAAGCATGAAACATTAAGGAGAATCCTATAAGCAAAAAATGGGGGATGTCAAATTCAGACATCCCCCTCTGATATAAAGTGAGAAAAAAATGATTATCACGCATGATGATAATCCACGCATTTACCTGATTATTCTCTTCACGCCATTGATTATGTACACCTCATTCTTCTTCATTTCAGTCACTCTTATTCCCTGAAGCGTGTAAATAACACAATCCTTAGTCACATTCTCAATGGCATCCACAGCATCTGGTACGTCCTCTTCCCATATGGCGGTGTAAGTCACATCGTTTGCAGGAACTGTTGCACCGGTCTCGTAACCGCTCCAGCCTGTGAATGTGTAACCTTCCTTAACTGGGTCGGTAGGAAGGGTAATCTCTGCGCCGTAGTCAAGAGTGACGTCAATCTTGTTGTCATCGTCGATGACGAACGTCACTGTATACTGGTTAACTGACCATGTGGCGGTGTAAGTCACGTCATTGGCAGGAACTGTCGCACCGGTCTCGTAGCCGCTCC
>FLNY01003184.1_pt1 | contig 13370 bp, 6 predicted proteins | sample 1140381 | NCBI WGS metagenome assembly FLNY01 (sample SAMEA3878172, study PRJEB12797) | bioreactor metagenome | biome: Moose rumen | place: Sweden | collected 2011-10
CCCCCCGCCACGAGACGCGCCCCGCTAAGGACATGGTGGCCGGCATGGAGGAAATGTTGCAGAAGGGCATCTCCTTCTCGCTCTACATGACCCACGGCGGAACCTCGTTCGGCCACTGGGCAGGTGCCAACAGCCCCGGCTTCGCACCCGACGTCACCTCGTATGACTACGATGCACCCATCAACGAGTACGGCCAGGCCACGCCCAAGTTCTGGGAGCTGCGCGAGATGATGGCGAAATACGATGAAAGAGGTTTCCCCCTCGGGGGACGGAAGGGGGGCTTGTCCGCCGTGCCCAAGGCTCCCATGCCCATCATCACCGTACCGAAGTTCGAACTGACGGAGTTTGCCCCCTTCTATAAGAACCAACATCTTATCCCCAGCGTCAATCCGCAGACCTTCGAAGAGATGGATATGGGTTGGGGAATGACTTACTATGTTACATCCCTTCCTGAGGTTCCCGTGCAAAGTGTACTCACAGCAGAAGTTCACGACTATGCTCAGGTCTTCATCGACGATCAGTATATCGGAAAGATTGACCGCGTGAAGAACGAGAAGTCGCTTTCCCTACCTCCTATCAAGAAAGGACAGAAGTTGGCTATCCTCGTTGAAGCGATGGGCCGTATCAACTTCGGACGTGCCATCAAAGACTTCAAGGGTGTCGTTGGAGATGTCGTCATCAGCGCCGAGGGTGATGAATATGGCAACGAGGCAGCATGGACACTGAAGAAATGGACCATGACACCCATTCCCGATGACTATGGCAGGGCAGTGAAGGCATTCGACGCTGACAAGGTAGAGCGTCCACTCAGCGATGGTTTTGCCAAACAGGAGAACGGTCGCGGCTACTACCGCGGCTACTTCAATATAAATAAGGTGGGCGACACGTTCCTCAACTTCGAGACGTGGGGCAAGGGTCAGGTCTATGTGAACGGTCACCCCATGGGCCGCATCTGGTCGATAGGCCCGCAACAGACGCTATACGTCCCCGGCTGCTGGCTGAAGAAGGGCAAGAACGAGGTCATCGTCCTCGACGTCGTCGGCCCGCGTGAGGCCGTCGTCTGGGGACAGACCGAGCCTGAGCTGAACAAGCTGCAACTGGAAAAGACCGTCAAGCACAACAACATCGGCGACAAGCCCGACCTGAACAGCGCCACGCCGGCCGCTGTGTCCGGTGCTTCTCCGTCGGGTGCCATCACCGCCGCCCCCGGCAACGGCTGGCAGACCTTCCGCTTCGCCGCCCTGCAGAAGGGCCGCTACCTCGCCCTGGAGGTGCTCTCCACCCAGAAGGACGGCGACCGCTTGGCCATCGCTGAGCTCTACCTGCAGGGTCCCGACGGCAAGCGCCTCTCACGCGAGCCTTGGACCACGAAGTACGCCAACAGCGAGGAGGAGAACGGCAACCACACCGGCGACAAGGTCTATGACCTCCAGGAGTCGACCTACTGGCAGACGGAGCGTGGCGCCTCGGCCCCCCACCTGCTCGTCATCGACCTCGGATCAGAACAGTCCGTCAGTGCCCTCGAGTACCTCCCCCGAGCCGAACAGGGTGCTCCCGGCAGCATCAAGGACTTCAGGGTGTACGTCTATTAAAAAATTACAATTTTAGCCTTTTGTAAGCCACGCGCTGGCGACGCCAGGTGTAGGTGATGTGCAGCGAGCCGTCGCGGCCCTCGATGACGGCGGGATAGCTGTATTCGCTGATGGGCGACGACTCGAGGGCGCAGACCTTGCGCCACGTCAGACCGTCATCGTCGCTGACGGCCACGCAGAGCGGCGTGCGCGGGCCCTTCGGTTCGCCCGGCAGCGTCGCGAAGTCGTTGTAGACCAGCACGTGGCGACCGTCGCGGAGCGTCACGGCGTCCGTGCCACTTTGGTTGTTGGGTAGGTCGGTCAGTTCCACCTTCGTCCAGGTCTCACCGCCGTCGCTGCTGTACGAACGGGCCAACCGGCCGTTCTGCGAGCGCATCAGCACCATCAACCGCCCGTCGCTGAGCTGCAGGATGCTCGGCTGGATGCAGCCGATGGGCTTCAGCTTATCAGGAGTCTTCGTAGGATGGGCCAACTCGGCCTCAACGGGGCCTACGTAGTGCCATTCCTTCGTCTTTAGTTTATAGATTTCGACATGGAATCGCCAGCCGTCCTGCTCGGTCGACGAGCCGCAGATGAGGCGGTCGCCCAACAGCAACGGCTTGTTCTTCACGGGTCCGAGATAGCCCTCGGGCAGGGGTTCCTTCTTACTCCATGTCCGGCCGCCGTCGCGTGACTTCGTGAGCCAGCCGGTCCAGTCCTTCACGTTCGCCCCGATCTTATAGAACAGCCACAGTTCGCCGCCCGGCATTTCTGTCAGCACGGGGTTGTAACAGGCCTTGTCGGGCAGACTCTCACCGGCCAGCACAGGCTTCGACCACGTTCCCGTCCCCTTCTTCTTGATGCTTGTCCAGATGCGCACGTCGGGACAACCCTCATAGCTGCCGCCAAACCAGGCGCACACCAGGTCGCCGTTCTTCCGTTCTACAATTGTCGTGGCATGGACGGAGGGGAAGGACCCGTCCTGCGCATAGACGAACTCATCGCTCAGGATATGCTCGTCGCCTGTAGGAATGTCGACGTCGAGCGTATGGCTGCCCGAACCCACCTCGCGCCGTGAGCCGTCGGGCAGGTGCAGCGTCGCCGTCACGCCGCAGGGAATCTCAACCTCCCAGTGCAGGCGTTGCAGCGTCTTGCGCCAGCGGCTGCCGACGGGGCCGTAAGGCGTCTTATAGCTCATGTTGACCCACGAGAGGTTCTGCAGCGAGAAGTCGGGCTGCAGGTCGATATGTCGATAAGCCGACGTCGTTCGGATGCCGCCCAGATACTGATAGCACCAGGTGACAAAGTCGCCGAGCAGCATGACGTGGTTGCCGCTGTTCATGCGCGGGTCGGCCTTGTCGCCGTTCCACAGTTCCCAGATGGTCGTGGCTCCCTGGCTGGCCATATAGCCCCACGAGGGATAGGCCCGCTGGTTGGCCACGCGCAGGGCCACGTCCGAGCGACCGTTGTCGCTGAGCGTGCGCAGCAGCCACGACGTGCCGATGACGCCCGTCGTCAGTCGCCATTTGTTCAGGTAGAGCGCCTTGACGACGTTGTCGACGACAGCCTGCCGGAGCGAGTCGGGCACAATATTGAAAGCCAGCGGCAGCAGGTTGGCCGTCACGGTGTTGTTGCCATAGAAAATGCTGTCGGGATAGAGCGGATGACCGGGCACTGGCGACGTGCCGGGGCGGAGGGTCAGGAAGCGCTCGTTGAAGCGGTCCTGCATCTGGATCAAAGCGGTCCGCCAATCGTCTTGCGGAAGCCCCTCGATGGTGGTGAAGCGGTCCATCAATTCCAGCACGCGAATCATATAGGCGGCCGCGATGAGCGCCCCGTCGGTCTGGCGGTCCGGGTCCTGCGCATGAATCAGTTCCAGGCGCTCGGGCGGCATGCACCAGTCGCCGTACTTATCCTTTGTGACGAGCCCGTCGCGCAGGTATTCGCTCACCATGTGCTCCACCCACCGTTTCATGGCGGGATAGCACTCGCGCACCACCTGCTCGTTGCCGAACTGCCGCCAGAGCATGTCGCATGTGAAGGGCAGACAGGCGGGCCACGTGACGTCGTCGGAATAATAGTTCCAGAAAGCGGGGGCCACGTCGGGGATGCAGCCGTCGGAGCGCTGCGCCTCGCAGATGTCGCGCATCCATTTGGCATAGAGCCGCTCATTGTCAAAGAGATAGCTCTCGCCCAGGGAACCGGCGGTGCGGTCGCCTAACCACGGCTGGCGCTCGTCGCGCTGGGGACAGTCGACGGGCAGACCCTTATAGTTTGACAGGATGCCCCACCACGCATTGCGCAGCACCTGGTTGATGGTCGTGTCGCTGCACTCTAACTGGCCGATGGGCTCCATGTCGTCGCTCACCACATGGGCCGCCACCTGCTCCACCCGGGCGCCCTTAATCTCGACATAGCGGAAGCCGTGATAGACAAACGAAGGATGCCAGGGAGAGGCGGGAGACGGGCCGCAGACGTAGACATCTTCGGAGCGGGCATGCCGCAGATTGGCCGTGTAGAGGTGGCCTGCACTGTCTAAGCGCTCTGCATAGCGGATGCGGATGGTGTCGCCCGGCTGCCCTTTAGGCACAAAGGAAATCCAGCCGGCCATATTCTGGCCGAAGTCGTAGACATTGCCGTTTCGGCTGACAGGGGCTATCGGCTCGCCCATCGTCATCGATGCTGTCGGCTGGGCGCGGAGCGTGCCCTGCGGGATGGCCGTGCGCTCGGCGAGGCGCCACCCCTCCTCCTCGGCAGAACTGAGGAGCACACTCTCGCGGCGGGCTTCGTACTCTTCGCCGTCGTATTCGTTGTTGGCGCGGATGGGACCATCAGTGCTCACCTGCCACGTCTCGTCGCTGACGAGGCGCTGCGTGCGGCCGTCGGCATACTCGACGATGATGTTCATCCGGCACTTGGGCAGACCGAACGTCGTGTTCTTGTAAGGCTTGTTCTGTCGCGGTGCAAAGTATTTGCCGTTCCCCAGGACTACCGTCACCGCGCAGGTGGTGTCGGTCAGGAGGGGCGTCACGTCGTATGCATTATAATAAATCGTCTTGCGATAGTCCGACGGCACAGGCTTGAGCACCTCGCTGCCGCCCACCTCGCGACCGTTGACGAAGAGACGATAGAGGCCCAGCCCAGCGATGTAGGCTGTCGCGCGTCGGACGGGCTTAGGCTCCAACGAGAAAGTCTTGCGCAGATAGCGTGCGGCCAATCTGCTCCTCCCTCCTTCTGGGGGACTGATGGGGGTGCTTTCCAAGCCGATCCAGCGGCCTCGCCACTGGCTCTCGTTGAGCAGGCCGATGCCGAAGTGCTGTTCAGCGCTCCAGTCGCTCTCGCCTTTGTTCGTGTAGACCTTTACGCGCCACGTCAGGTGCTGACCGCTGCGCAGTGGTGCCCCCTCGTAGGCGACCCACTGCTGGCGGTCGCTCTCCATGCGGCCGGAGTTCCACACCTCGCCCTTGTCCGAAGCGACGATGATGTGATAGGCCGTCTGCACGACGTCGTTCTGGTCGCTGGTGATCTGCCACGAGAAGCAGGGCCGGTCGGTGTCAATGGCCAGCGGGCAAGCCATGTTCTCTGTGCGCAGGTTGGTGGTGCCCACGTGAGCCTGTAGGGCCATTGTCAGCAGGAAACAGGAAGCAAGAAGCATAAACTTTTTCATCGCGCCGTCTTTTTACTTTTTTACCCTTTTACCTTTTACTCGTAACTACTCATTCCTGTCGGTGGCACGGCCGCCCAGCGTCTGTGCATCGGCATGGGCGGCGGGCGTCATGATGGAAGTCTGTTCAGGCGACAGATAGCTCTTCGTGGTATCAACGGCGATGAGCACACCGTCCTCGATGCCCGGGCCGACCTTGTGTGGCCGGAATGTGAGCACCTTGTTCGGATGGCGGCCCAGATAGGTCAGCGCCCCCGTGCCGGCGTTCATCCACCAGACATGCTTCTCCGCGCCACTGATCTTGCCGAGGTCGAGCTTCATGTCGCGGCTGGTGTAGTTATAGACGAGCAGATAGTCCTTGCCGCGGGTGGCCGACAGACGGTCGTACTGCGTGCCGTTGTCCACGACGATGCTCTGGTCGGGCACGCGGTCGAAGTAGGGCAGGGCGAGCATCAGCTGCTTGAGGAACTGCATCTGATTGAATCCCGGGTCGTAGAGGGCCTCCGTCCAAGGCTCCGTGCAGTGATAGGCCGGCGGCATGCCCTCGCGGTAGAACTGCATGATGGCGTTATGGCCGTAGGTATGACCGCATGAGCCGGCAAAGACACTCCAGTAGGCATAGCGGCGAATCTCGGTGGCCGTCCACAGCGGTTCGTCGGCGTCGTGCAGACCCTTGGGTATGCCCTCATAGCTGGGTTCGTCGTCGAGCACGGGTTTCAGGGGCTTGTAGGCCCAGGTGGAGTCGACGTACATCCAGTTGTCCTCCTCGGTGTTGTCTGGGATGGGATAGTCGGCATTGCCCATGCGCTGGCCGTAGCGACGGTGCCCGCTCTGGAACGTGTGGAAGTCGATCCAGTCGGCCTTGGCCCACCAGCGGGCCGATGTGTAGCGGCCACGGGGATGATAGGTCATCAGGTGGTTGCGGTCGATGGCCTTGATGCTGGTGGCCAGTGTCTGCCACACATCAGGCTTGACGTCACCCTGGATGTCGCCCCCGATGATCCATACGATGTTCGGGCGGTCCTTGTAGCGGTTGGCGAGGAACGTGCCGTAGCCCTTGGCCTGCTCGACGCTGAGCTTGCCGGCCTTCACCACGCCGCCCCAGATGCAGACCATCCCGACGTAGATGCCACAGCGGGCGGCCTGGTCGACGATATAGTCCAGATGGTCCCAGTAGCCGTAGGCAGCATCGGTCACGAGGCGCCCCTGGCGGTCGTGCGACGGCTGGCCGTAGATGTTGAACGAGGGCACATCGTTGAGCACCTGCACCTGCACCATGTTGTAGCCCGCGCGGCCGCACGTCTGCAGATAGTAGGTCACCTCGTCGCGGTTGAGCCGCTGAGGCATCAGCCAGGCTGTCTCGCCCTGCCAGAAGAAGGGTGTGCCGTCCTGATGCATCAGGAAACGATGGTTGTCCGAGACTGTGAGCCGACCGTGGCTCCAGGGCTTCTCCGCCCCGACAGCCGTCCCCAGGCTCAATAGGACCATTAGCGTAGCAAACAGATGTTTCATATCATTAAAACGCAGTCCCGCGCCTGTTTATTGTATATTCAAGGGAAGTTAAAGGGCCGATGGGTGAGGACGAGCTCGAGGCTTTGGCCCTCAATGCCTTCAACGTGCTGAGCGGCAAGCGCGAGGCCAAACCCTACAATTAAGCATCGCCGTCCGTAGTACCTTATACGGAGAAATGGCGCTTTTCAAAGGTAATATACCCCTATATTACCTTTGAAAAGCGCCACTTCGTTTGCGGAAAAGCACCGCTTTGTTGATTAAGAAGTGTCGCTTTGTCTATCCAAACACCCCTCCTTGCGCAAGAGAATCTATATAGTCTCAGCTGCTCACATCCTGCTGCCCCGGAAAAAACTCAGTGAACCATTTGCACATTCGCAGTAAAATATGTGTCTGTGTATTATTTGTGTACTGAAATGTTTGACCGTTTGGCAGATTTTTGCTAACTTTGCAACTGATATGAACAAGCAAAAACTATGCATCGCGCTCCTGATGCTGTTGGGCGCTCTCTATGCGAGGGCCCAGCAGCAGGAACTGTGCATCTGCCGTCAGGACAGCTGCGACGTCTTTGAGGTGCGACATATCGGCTGCATCAACTTCGCCAACGGCATTATCAGCGTCGACCGCCTGCGCTCCTACAGCGTGCAGGGCTTCGACAGCATTGTCTTCACCCGCCCGCAACTCACCGCCACGGAGCTCGGTTGGTGGGGCGATCTTGACGAGGGCCTCTCCCGCTATGAGTTGCATTATTACGACGCTGAACTGCAATCTACCTATCATGTGAGTTTTGAGATGGCAGACTCCGCCGGAATATGCCAGGGCGCTGCATGTACAATCACTTTCAGCTGCAAGGAGCAGAAAGAACTATTCTATGAGCAATATTTCATGAAAGCCACATCTGAAGCGAACAACGACCCCTATATTTACGTGAAGGAGACGCTCACAGGGCCTCGCAAGTTCGAAGTGTGGGTCATGGGCAGTCCGCTGTTGCCAGTTGATGCCTTGCTTAACGCGAGAGAGATTGACTTTATATCTGACAGTGAGATGATAGTCGTTCCTCTTGCCAATCAACTCGCCGGTCGGACGATGGCTGACGTGAAACTTATCATCGAGGGCTGGGTTTATAACCCCCTCAAGCAAAGAGACAATCCGGATTACAACCCCAATAAACAATAGATTGATGATGAAAAAGAATATCCACAGGCTGTTCACCGCCATGCTGCTGATGACTGCTAACAATGTTTTTGCACAGGACGACTACAATGAGGCGCCGCAGATTTCGCTCTCGCAACAGGAACGCCAGCTCGTTGAGAGCAACAACGACTTTGCCTTCCGACTGTTCCGCGAGGTGCGCGGACAGGTGAACCGGGTGGTGTCGCCCCTGAGCATCACCTACGACTTGGGCATGCTGAACAACGGTGCCGCCGGAGTGACACAGCAGGAAATCAACCAGACGCTGGGCTTTGGTGAGGCCGGGGCCGACGCCATCAACCAGTTCTGCCGCAAGATGCTCACCGAGAGCCCCCTGCTCGACGAGCAGACGCGGGTGATGATCTCTAACGCCATCTTTCTGAATGAGCCACGCCATCTGAAGGCCAAGTTTCAGGAGAAGGCCGAGACCTACTACGACGCCACCTGCCAGACGCGCAACTTCGCTGACGGCGAGACGATGGACGTCATCAACCAGTGGGGCAGCGACCACACCATGGGCATGATCCCCCGCATCCTCAACGAGCAGACGTTTAATCCATTTGCCGACAGCTATCTGCTCGATGCCGTCTACTTCAAGGGTACGTGGACGCTGAAGTTCGACAAGGATGAGACCCGCGACGAATCATTCAACGGAGGCGAGCCGGTGCCGATGATGCACATGCGCAATCAACTGTATTATGATGAAAATGAGAACTGCCAGATGCTCGCGCTGCCATACGGCAACGGGGCCTACCGCATGACCATCCTGCTGCCACGTGAAGGCAAGACGATCGGCGACGTGGTGGCTGGTCTTGATGGTCAGCAATGGTCTTATTGCCAATGGATGCCCTTGGAGGATGTTGACGTGAAGCTGCCCCGCTTCGAGACCATGAGCAACGTCAACCTCGTCGAACCCATGTCGGCCCTCGGCATGCCCAGCGCCTTCAATCCCTATACGGCTGAAATCCCTGACTACTGCGACGTGCCGGAATACATCAGCAACATGTTTCAGGTGGCTAAGATACGCCTCGACGAGGAGGGCACCGAGGCCGCTGCGATTACGGTCATTGAGACTGAAACTACCAGCATAAACCCCTCGGAGCCAAAACACTATCAATTCCATGCCGACCGCCCCTTCCTCTACATCATCAGCGAACTGTCGACGGGCGTCATCTTCTTCATCGGACAGTACATGGGCGAGGGGCAGATGGCTCCTGAGCCCGACGGCGTCAATGCGCCCGACATGGTGCGCCCTGCGCCGGACAAGGTCTTTGACCTCGGCGGGCGCAGGCTCAGCCGTGCACCTGAGCGCGGACTGAATATCAATGACGGTCGGAAGGTTGTCAGGAAATGAGCTATGAGACGAATAGCCATATTAGTTTTTCGGTCGTGCTGATGGTCTGCGCGTGCGGACGGCGGCAGGCGGCGTTTAGTACGAGAAGGACAGGATGAAATACATTTCATCGGTGCAAAAATATATTTCACCGCCGCTGAAATAATCTCAACCGGCAACTGTTCGAAAAAAAATTGCTACCGCGCTTGTGTAATTCCATTGCAGCGGTAGCAAATTTTTCACTTTTCATTTTTCCATTTTCCCTTTTTCTTACGCATCGATATTGGCGTAGGTGGCGTTCTTCTCGATGAACTCACGGCGGGGCTCAACGTCGTCGCCCATGAGCATAGAGAAAATCTCGTCGGCCTCGGCGGCATTCTCGATGGTCACCTGCTTCAGCAGTCGGTTCTCAGGGTTCATCGTGGTTTCCCAAAGCTGCTCGGGATTCATTTCTCCCAGACCCTTGTAGCGCTGGGTGTGGAGAGCGTTGGAGTTCTCGTCGCCGGCCACGTACTTGTCGATGAAGGCCTGACGTTGCTGCTCGGTGTAGCAATATTCGGAGACCTTCTTGTAGGTGCACTTGTAGAGTGGGGGCGTGGCAATGTAGAGGTGACCACCCTGGATGACCTGCGGCATGAAGCGATAGAACAGCGTCATGATAAGCGTGTCGATGTGAGAGCCATCGACGTCGGCATCGGTCATGATGATAATCTTGTCGTAGCGCAGCTTGTCGATATTGGCCTCGCGGTCGCCCTCGCCGTCAACGCCGAAGCGCACGCCGATGCTCTGGATGATGTTCATCACCGACTCGGCCTCGAAGACGCGGTGCCACTGCACCTTCTCGACGTTCAGGATCTTTCCGCGCAGCGGCAGGATAGCCTGGAAATGGCGGTCGCGGCCCTGCTTGGCTGAGCCGCCTGCGGAGTCACCCTCGACGAGGAAAATCTCGCAGTCCTTCGGGTCCTTGTTGGAGCAGTCGGCCAGCTTGCCGGGCAGTCCGCCGCCCGTCATGGGATTCTTGCGCTGAACGCTCTCACGGGCCTTGCGGGCGGCGATGCGGGCCGTGGCGGCGAGCACCACCTTGTCGCAGATGAGGCGGGCCTCCTTCGGGTGCTCCTCGAGATAGTTCGTCAGCGCCTCGCCGACGGCCTGCTGCACGGCGCCAGCCACCTCAGAGTTGCCCAGCTTCGTCTTCGTCTGGCCTTCGAACTGCGGCTCGGCCACCTTGATGGAGATGACGGCCGTCAGACCCTCGCGGAAGTCTTCGCCGGCAATCTCAATCTTGGCCTTCTCAATCTGCTTGGAGATTTGCGGGTCAGCGTCGGCATATTTCTTCAGCGTGCGCGTCAGAGCCATGCGGAAGCCCACGAGGTGGGTGCCGCCCTCGATGGTGTTGATATTGTTCACATAGGAGTGGATGTTCTCGTTGTAATCCGTGTTATACATTACGGCCACCTCGATGGGCACGCCCTGCTTCTCGGTCTTCAGGTAGATGACATCGTCGAAGAGGTGAGTGCGATGACGATCCACGTAGCGCACGAACTCCTTCAGACCGTCCTTGGCGTGGAACACCTCCTCGCGCAGGTTGCCCTCCTCGTCGGGTCGCATGTCCTTCAGCGTGATGGTGATGCCAGCGTTCAGGTAGGCCAGCTCGCGCATACGCTTGGCGATGATGTCGTATTTATATTCCGTCGTGGTGAAGATGGTGGGGTCGGGCCAGAACTGCTGGCGCGTGCCGGTCAGGTCGGTGTCGCCGACAATCTTCACGTCGTAGAGCGGTTTTCCTTTCTCATATTCCTGCTGGTAGATATGTCCGTTGCGGAACACCTGCGAGAGCATGTGGGTTGACAAGGCATTGACGCAGGAGACACCGACGCCGTGGAGACCGCCGGACACCTTATAGGAACCCTTGTCGAACTTGCCGCCGGCGTGGAGCACGGTCATGACAACCTCGAGGGCCGACTTGTGCATCTTCTCATGTTCGTCGACGGGGATGCCGCGGCCATTGTCCTGCACGGTGATGGAGTTGTCCTCGTTGATGGTCACTTCAATGTGTGTGCAGAAGCCTGCCATGGCTTCGTCTATAGAGTTGTCAACAGTCTCGTTCACCAGATGGTGGAGACCCTTTTCGCTGATGTCGCCAATATACATGGCCGGACGCTTGCGCACGGCCTCCAATCCCTCAAGCACCTGGATGTTGCTCGCTGAATAGTTCTGCTGTTCTTGCTGAATCTGTTCTTCTGCCATTTGTTTTTAGTCCTATTTAAATAGGGTGCAAAGTTACGAAATATTTCTGACAATGAAGAATTTATTCGGGTGTTTTTTTGTCGTATAACTTACATTTTTTCCTATTTTATGATGTGTGGCAAAAGAAAGCGGGGAGGAACCGCTGTATGTGGGTTCCTCCCCGCTGAGGGAACGACCGTGGACCAATCCTCGGAGTGGCGGATTATTTCAGCACGGTCTTCTTGCCGTTGATGATGAAGAAGCCCTTCGTCGGGTTGCCCTTCACCTGCTTGCCGTCGAGGGTGTAGATGCCCTTCAGGCCATTCTGGCTGGCCGTAATCGACTCGATGCCGACGGTGGTGTCTATGAGGAGGTCGGCCACGGAGCGCGGTGCAATCTCGTAGGTGATGTCGCCCGTATTCTTGGGCTGGTAGGGGATGACGATACCGGTGATGCTGAGCAGCTCCTGTCCCTCCTCGAGGGTGTAGTTGGCTTTGAAGGTGTCGTAGATCTGAACCTTGTCCTCGCCGGCCACAGCATACCACCTGTTGCCTTCCTTGGCGATGGTGGCATTCTCAATGGTTACCAGCTGCAGGGTGTTAGCCTCGTCAGCCACCTCAGGAATGGTCATCAGCGTAGCCTCGGGATCTTCACTTTCGGTGATGGTGATGTCGGTATAGTCGCCACCGGCGGCAATCTGCGGGGTGCCATTGTATTTGGTGTAGGTGCCTTTCACAACGCCGTTGAGCTTGCTGCCCACAACCACGTCTAGGCCGCAGCGATAGAGATTCAATGCGCCCGTGCCGTCCTTGACAATGGTGTAGCCGTTGCCGACAGCCAGCACGATAGCGTTCTTGAGGGTCAGCTCCATGGGCGTGTCGAGGTCACAAGCCTTGGCGAAGGCGATGTTCTGGGCCTTGATAATGCTGTAGATGATGTACTTCTGGCTGACCACTTTGCTGGCATTGCCGGCAGCGTCGAAGGCGATGGCCTTCACGGTCGTGGTCTTGTCAAGTGCTATAGGCTCCGTGTAGAGAGTGCTCTCCAGGGTGGGCTCGCTTTCGTCGAGGGTGTAGTAGATTTGGGTATCCTCGGTAGCGCAGCTCAGTTCGACGGTCTGAGGCTCGTTGTAGGTACCGCCTGCGAGGCTGAACTCAGGAGCAGCCACGGTCACCACGACGGGATTATCGCCGCCCGGCTCTTCGCTGGTTGTGCCGGAAATGACGACCTTGCTGATTTGAGTCGTGCCGTTACTAGTAGCAGCCGTACTGTTGATAGTCAGTCTGTAGGCATAGTTCACGGCACCCTCGGTGAAGTCGACCTCGACGTCGCCAACAACGAAGTCATCGGTGATGTCCTTCGTGGCTACGACATTATCGTCGTTGAGGATTTCGAAAGAGACTGACGCGATGTTGCTGGTCTTGTCGACTGTGACAATGAACTTGTCGGCCTTGAAGGCTGTTGCGGGCGAAGTGAGAATGGCGGTGTGGTCATTGTTCTTCCTGCCGCATCTGACGAAATCCCATCCATTATTGTTGTTGTTGAATCCGTCGAGTGTCCAGACAGCGCCATCAACGGTTGCTGTCCAAGTGGTTGTGTAACTGCCAACTTTCTGGTCGTTGTAGTCGGGGAATGTGAGAGTGATCGACTCGGTCTGTGCGAACATGCCGGCACAAACCATCATCAACATTGAAACGAGTGAATAGCGTAAATAATTAATCATAATTCAATTGTTTTTATTAAGTTAATGGTTATTCCTAATTAAGGCCACTTCTATATAACTAAAGTTATTTCACTGGTTCGCATTGGTACGCAGGTGTCTCACCTGCGATTTGGCCGCAGGTGAGACACCTGCGTACCAATAGTTGGCTGCAAA
>FLNY01003087.1_pt1 | contig 13364 bp, 10 predicted proteins | sample 1140381 | NCBI WGS metagenome assembly FLNY01 (sample SAMEA3878172, study PRJEB12797) | bioreactor metagenome | biome: Moose rumen | place: Sweden | collected 2011-10
TTTGAATCGAGCATAGACTCTAAGTCCCAGAAAAGAGATGACTGTCGGACGTTACCAGAAGATTTATACATAACTGAATTGCAAGATTTTATGTGCACAAGATACGAAATTTTGTAGACATATGCAAATTTTCGAGCTACTATTTTATTGGTTGTTAAATAATTAAATAGTTTTCAAGGAACGACTAACTATATCGGCAATGTCATAAATGAGAGTATATGATATAAAGATAATCCACCTAAATTCATATAATATCAAAAAGAGAACATTAATAACGATAGTGTTGAAAAATCGTTTAACAACTGATGAGAAACCGCAAATAAAATGATGATAAAATAATGATAAAGTGTTAATACAACACTAATAAAAAAGAACAAAATAATTTGGAAAATAAATAACGGAAGCTGGTAAGAAATAAAAATAAAAAACAAACAATAATTTTCATTTATTTTTAAGTGTAATTTCAACATTTTATAAACACTTATATACACCATCAGAACATAAAACTTATCATTTAATAACTATTTATAAAATTAATAACACAGATGATAAGTATCACATACGAAGTGAAAATGAATAATTTAAGAAAAAAAGGTGTGTTTACAAGGTGTTCATAAGAAACTGCTACAAAACAATAACTGAAAAAAAAAGAATATTAAGAAAAAATTATCATACATATCAACAGCCTATATATATAACAATAAGTTATTTTTTTAAAAAGAATAAAGAATAATTGTTATTATTGTTTTTGAGGATACAAACCGAGTAACTGAAAAAAATGATTTATATTTGTACCTTGAATATAACATAACAAATTAAGATGGGAAAAGTAATAATTATTGGTGCCGGAGGTGTGGCTTCCGTAGCTGCGCATAAAGTGGCACAGAACAGTGATGTGTTCACTGACATTATGATTGCCAGCAGAACGAAACAGAAGTGTGATGCTTTGGCAAAGTCAATAGAGGATAAGGGATTAGTTCCTGCCGGTAGCATAAAGACTGCTAAGGTTGACGCTGATAATGTTGACGAGCTTGTTGCTCTTTTCAATGAATACAAACCTGACATCTGTATGAACCTTGCTCTTCCTTATCAGGATTTGACTATAATGGAGGCATGTCTGAAGAGTGGTGTCAACTATCTCGATACAGCTAATTACGAGCCTAAGGATGAAGCTCATTTTGAGTATTCATGGCAGTGGGCATACATGGACAGATTCAAAGAGGCAGGACTGACTGCTATATTGGGATGTGGCTTCGACCCGGGAGTGACATCTATATATACCGCTTATGCGGCAAAGCATCATTTCGATGAGATTAACTATCTTGACATCGTGGATTGTAACGCTGGTGACCATCATAAGGCTTTCGCCACTAATTTCAATCCAGAGATTAATATTCGTGAGATTACTCAGAAAGGTCTTTACTGGGAGAACGGTAAGTGGGTGGAGACTGCTCCGCTGGAGATTCACAAACCACTCAACTATCCTAACATAGGGCCTAAAGAGTCTTACCTGCTCCACCATGAGGAGATAGAGTCTTTGGTGAAGAACTACCCTACTATTAAGAGAGCGCGTTTCTGGATGACTTTCGGACAGCAGTATCTTACTCACCTCGACGTCATTCAGAACATAGGTATGTCACGTATTGACGAGATAGAATATGAGGCTACGTCAATGGACGGCAAACCTGTCAAGGTTAAGATTGTTCCTCTGCAGTTCCTCAAGGCTGTGCTACCTAATCCGCAGGACCTCGGTGAGAATTATGAGGGACAGACATCTATAGGATGTAGAATACGCGGTATGAAAGATGGTAAGGAACACACATATTACGTATATAACAACTGTTCTCACAGAGCTGCATATGAGGAGACTGGCATGCAGGGAGTGAGCTACACTACGGGTGTGCCTGCCATGATAGGTGCCATGATGTTTTTGAAGGGACTGTGGAAACGTCCGGGAGTATGGAACGTGGAAGAGTTCGATCCGGACCCATTCATGGAGCAGCTGAATAAGCAGGGTCTCCCATGGCATGAGATCCATGACAAGGATATAGAGTTTGACAAATAATTAAAGGACAAGGCATTGCACAATGCCTTATCTGTATATACTTAATAAAGATATTAAAATGGCGGAAGATAGCAAAATGAAAGCCCTTCAGGCTGCCATGGAGAAGATAGAGAAAAACTTCGGTAGAGGTTCGATAATGAAGTTGGGTGATGATAATGTGGAGAAAGTTGAGGTTATCCCTTCAGGTTCTATCGGACTGAACGCGGCGCTTGGCGTGGGTGGTTACCCAAAGGGAAGAATAATAGAGATATTTGGTCCAGAGTCATCTGGTAAGACAACTCTTGCCATTCACGCAATAGCTGAGTGTCAGAAACAAGGTGGTACTGCCGCTTTTATTGATGCTGAGCATGCCTTCGATCGTTTCTACGCTGAAAAGTTGGGTGTTGACGTCAATAACCTGTGGATTTCTCAGCCTGACTGTGGTGAGCAGGCTCTTGAGATTGCCGACCAGCTCATACGTTCGTCAGCCATCGACATCATTGTCATCGACTCAGTGGCAGCGCTTACTCCTAAGGCTGAGATAGAGGGTGACATGGGAGACAATAGGGTAGGTTTACAGGCGAGACTCATGAGCCAGGCGTTACGTAAACTGACTGGTTCTATAAGCAAGACAAACACAACATGTATATTCATCAATCAGCTGCGTGAGAAGATAGGTATCATGTTCGGAAATCCTGAGACCACTACAGGTGGTAACGCTTTGAAATTTTATGCGTCTGTCAGAATCGACGTCCGTAAGGGCTCACCTATCAAGAATGGTGACGAGATATTGGGTAACCTTACTAAGGTGAAGGTGGTGAAGAATAAGGTGGCCCCTCCATTCCGTAAGGCAGAATTCGATATCATGTTTGGTGAGGGTATATCTAAGAGCGGTGAGATTGTCGACTTGGGCGTTGCCGCAGGCATCATAAAGAAGAGCGGAAGCTGGTTCAGCTATGAGGGCAACAAACTCTCTCAGGGACGTGACGCCACTAAGAAACTCATGGAGGATAACCCTGAGCTTGCCGAGGAGATAGAGAAAAAAATCATGGATAATATTTCTGGTATAGACATTGAGACTACACCGGATGAGCAGGATAACGACAGCGTAGAAAATAATGAGTGATTGAATTGTCTCTCTCTACAACGACAAGGTGTATCCTTAAATAGATAAATAATTATTTATTACAATATTTGTTTAAGATATGTTATTAATATATTACTAAAAGTAGATATTTGTAAAATATATATTACAAATATGTAATAAAAAGTTATTATGAACGTGAGTTATATTTTTATTTTGAGAAAAATAAAATAATTCACGTTCATTTTATTTTATATTAATAAACAAAATCATTACCTTTGCAGTTGAGTAGGTAGAAAAGCATTTTCGTTTTAGGATAATGTAATTTTAGCTAATAGCATTTTTAATTAATTATTAATATATATTTAATACTACTATGGCATTAGATTTGACACAGTATGGCATCACAGGTTCTACAGTGATTGCTCATAACCCTTCTTATGAGGTACTTTTTCAGGAAGAGACTAAGGCTGGCCTTGAGGGATTCGAAGTAGGTCAGGTTACTGAACTCGGTGCAGTAAACGTAATGACAGGTATCTTCACTGGTCGTTCTCCTAAGGATAAGTATATCGTAGACGATGCACAGAGCCATGACAAGGTATGGTGGACTTCTGACGAGTATAAGAACGATAACCACCCAATGTCTGAGGCTGTTTGGGCACAGGTTAAGGATATCGCAAAGAAGGAGCTCTCTAACAAGAACCTCTATGTCGTCGATGCTTTCTGTGGCGCTAACAAGGCTACTCGTCTTGCAGTGCGTTTCATCGTTGAGGTAGCTTGGCAGGCTCACTTCGTAACAAACATGTTCATTCAGCCAACTGCTGAGGAGCTTGCTCACTTCGAGCCAAACTTCGTTATCTACAACGCTTCTAAGGCTAAGGTTGAGAACTACAAGGAGCTCGGTCTGAACTCTGAGACTTGTGTTGCGTTCAACACTACTTCTCGTGAGCAGGTCATCATCAACACTTGGTATGGTGGTGAGATGAAGAAGGGTATGTTCTCTATGCAGAACTACTACCTCCCACTCAAGGGTATCGCTTCTATGCACTGTTCTGCAAACTGCGACATGAACGGCGAGAACACAGCTATCTTCTTCGGTCTCTCTGGTACAGGTAAGACTACTCTCTCTACAGACCCTAAGCGTAAGCTTATCGGTGACGACGAGCACGGATGGGACGACGAGGGCGTGTTCAACCTCGAGGGCGGTTGCTACGCTAAGGTTATCAACCTCTCTAAGGAGAACGAGCCAGACATCTACGGCGCTATCAAGCGTAACGCTCTCCTTGAGAACGTAACAGTTGACGCTAACGGTAAGATTGACTTCAACGATAAGTCAGTTACTGAGAACACTCGTGTATCTTACCCAATCAACCACATCAAGAACATCCAGCCAGGTTCATCAGCACCAGCTGCTAAGAACGTTATCTTCCTTTCTGCAGATGCTTTCGGTGTTCTTCCTCCAGTATCTATCCTTACTCCAGAGCAGACTCAGTACTATTTCCTTTCTGGATTCACTGCTAAGCTCGCAGGAACAGAGCGTGGTATCACTGAGCCAACTCCAACATTCTCCGCTTGCTTCGGTCAGGCTTTCCTTGAGCTTCACCCAACAAAGTACGCTGAGGAACTTGTTAAGAAGATGAAGAAGTCTGGTGCTAAGGCTTATCTCGTTAACACTGGTTGGAACGGTACTGGTAAGCGTATCTCTATTCCTGATACTCGTGGTATCATCGACGCTATCCTCGATGGTTCTATCCTTAAGGCTGACACTAAGAAGATTCCTTTGTTCGACTTTGAGGTTCCAACAGCTCTTCCTAAGGTTAACCCTGCAATCCTCGACCCACGCGACACTTACGCTAACGCTTCTGAGTGGGAGGTTAAGGCTAAGGATCTTGCAGCACGTTTCATCAAGAACTTCGCTAAGTATACTTCTAACGAGGCTGGTAAGGCTCTTGTTGCAGCTGGTCCTCAGCTCTAATAGGAGACACTCATTAATATATAAAGACTGCACTTTTCATAAGTGTGGTCTTTTTTTGATGTATCGCTTGTGTCAACAATCATCATTTCATTTTACGACTGTAAATATTACATGTTTGTAATTTATGAAAACATAGCTTTGTAAGTCTTTGATAAAAGTCTTATTTCAATTAAATTTGCGTCTGATTATCATCTATTAAAGACAGTCATGTCTTAACTCTTATACATTGTATGGCTAATAAAGAAAGTTATGGCTTTATGTGCCTTTACGATGACTCTGAGTCTGTCGTGAAAGGCAAGGGACTAAACATTATACCACAACCAGAGGAAGAGCCTTTGTGGAGACAATACGCGCGTAAATTTAAGGACCCTTTGATAGTTATTCTTATTATTGTGCTTCTGTTCTCAATAATAACTTCATTGTATGAGTATTGTGTATTAGATAAAGAGTATGAGGTGCTGTTGGAACCTTTGGGCGTTCTAATCTCAATCTTGCTGTCTACAGGTGTTGGGTTTGTCTTTGAGGTTAATGCGGACAGGGAATTTAATATTCTTAACCAGGTCAAGGACTCCAGAAGCGTTAAGGTGATAAGGAAGCGTAGGACTGATGGTGACGAGGATATTGTGGAGACCATTGAGGTCAAAAAGTCAGACGTCGTGGTGGGGGATGTAGTGTGTCTTGAGAGCGGCGACGAGATACCTGCTGACGGAAAGGTCATCGACTCATGCCAACTTAAGGTTGACGAGTCAGCGTTCACTGGTGAGCCTTACACTAACAAAGATGTAAATGACAATGACCATGAGTCTACTTATCCGTCTAATTACCTGCTGAGAGGAACGACAGTAATCGAGGGAAACGCAATAATGAAGGTGGAATATTGCGGAACGGACACTGAGGAAGGAAAAGGATACGCCAGGGTAAAGGAGAGTGCTGAAGTCAAGACCCCATTAACGATACAACTGGAGAAAATAAGTAAGTGGATATCAACATTCAGTGTCATCGTGGGATTGATGGTGATAATCGTGCGTCTTCTCATCTATTTCTTTGGCGTAACGGATGACAGTCACGACTTTTCTTTTACTGACGATGAGAGTATCGTAAGGTGTGTGGAATACGTCCTTGGTTCTTTCATGATAGCTATCACACTCATCGTGGTGGCTGTGCCTGAGGGACTGCCAATGAGCATCACGGTTAGCCTTGCCATGAGTATGCGTAAAATGCTAAAGGAGAATAACCTCGTCAGAAAGCTTCATGCCTGTGAGACTATGGGAGCCGCCACTGTCATATGCACGGATAAGACCGGCACGCTTACTAAGAACAAGATGACGGTGACAGAGAGTCTTTTCTCCGCTGACGTCCAGATGGACTTAATAGCTATGGGAATAGCAGTCAACTCAACAGCTGAGATTACTGAGTTGTCTGACGGAACAGTGCAGAGAATAGGTAATCCTACGGAATGCGCTTTGCTTGAGTGGATAATGTCAAAGGGATATGACTACAGGGCGATACGTGAGAGAGAGAAAATAAAAGAGAGGATGCCGTTCTCCACAATGAATAAATATATGATAACGTCAACTAACAGTGGACATGTGTTCATGAAGGGAGCGTCAGAGATTCTCATAGAGAAATGTGAGCATGTTTGTAGTGACATTACAAAGGACAAGATATTCGACAATCTGAGGCGTATGGAGTCGAAGGCGATGCGTACGATCGGATTCACTGTTGATGGTACTTTTGTGGGTGTAGTGGGCATCACAGACCCAGTGCGCGATGACGTGAAAGAAGCTTTAGACACGTGCATCAACAAGGCTGGAGTACGTGTCATCATCGTTACTGGAGACACTCCTGGCACGGCAGGTGAAGTGGGAAAACAGATAGGTCTGGTAAAGAACACTGACAGCAACTGCGCATTATCTGGAAGTGATATGGACGCATTGACAGACGACGAGTTATCTGAGAGACTTAAACAGAGAGGTGACGGCAGTATAAAGATTATATCAAGAGCCAGACCAGAGCATAAAGAGAGACTGGTGAGACTGCTTCAGTCTAATGGCGAGGTTGTGGCAGTCACAGGCGATGGCACAAACGATGTTCCTGCGCTCAGCAGGGCACAAGTTGGACTGTCTATGGGAGATGGTACCGCCAGAGCTAAGGAGTCATCTGACATAACGATTATTGACAATTCGTTCTCAAGCATCAACAAAGCCATTCTGTGGGGTAGGACCTTGTATGTCAACATAAGACGTTTCATTATATTCCAGACAACAATCAACGTCTGTGCGTGCCTCATGGTGCTCTTCGGTGCTTTCACCGGCTCAGAGTCACCTTTGAAAGTTGTGCAGATGCTGTGGATTAATCTCATCATGGACACGTTTGCCGCTATGGCCCTCTCATCCTTACCAGCTGATGAGAAACTCCTTAACGAGCGTCCTCGTGACCCTAATTCAAATATCATAAGCAAGAAATTGGCTGGTAATATATTCTTTACAGGTTTTTCTTTCTTCATTTTGCTTTGTGCAGTATGGATTTATTTGCCTCATAAATATTTTTTCACTATATTCGTGATGATGCAGTTTTGGAATATCTTCAATGCGAGGTATCACAATACTAACGATTGTCTGATAACTAACACTTATCTGTTGTTTTCCGACTATTCGAAGGTGAGAAGTAAGATTAGTGTCAACTTCATGTTGATTGCCCTGACAATTGTGATAGGACAATTACTGATAGTAAGCTATGGAGGTGTTATGTTTGAGATAGAGACACCTCTCAATTTCAAAGAGTGGATGTACATAATACTGTTTACAAGTCCTGTACTCATAGTTCCTGACGTGGTAAGGTTTGTAAGACAATTAAAAGTTAACTGACATAATGGGTATATATACTGATTTATTTGTCACCTTCTCCAAAATCGGGGCTTTCACGTTGGGCGGCGGATACGCCATGTTTCCGATAATGGAGAAGGAGATTGTGAACGAGAAGAAGTGGTTGACGAAAGAGGAATTCATGGATATTCTCGTCATAGCTCAGAGCACTCCCGGTCTGTTTGCCATCGACATGGCGTCTCACATCGGTTACAAGTTCAAAGGAGTGCGAGGCGGCGTAGTGTCAGCCATGGGAGTCGCTGGTCCTTCTATCCTGTCCATAATCCTCATAGCGATGTTTTTTCAGACATTCAAGGATAATATCTACGTGGAGAAGTTCTTCATGGGAGTACGTCCGTGTGTGGTGGCTCTCATCCTCGCTCCGTGTTTCAGCATGGCAAAGTCAGCCAAGATAAACAGGCACAACTTTTGGATACCGATACTTTGTGCCCTTCTCATTAATTCATTCGGTGTCTCACCTGTTTGGTGTATCATAGCCGCTGGACTGGGAGGTTATCTCTATGGATTAAGCAAAAGTAAAAAATAAATTGTCATTATGGTATTTCTAAAACTCTTCATAGTATTCTCCAAAATAGGCATCTTCAATTTCGGTGGAGGATACGCCATGCTCTCGCTTATACAAAACGAGGTGGTGTACAAAAACAAGTGGCTTACTGTCAGTGAGTTCACAGATATTGTAGCTGTGAGTCAGTCCACACCTGGTCCGATAGGCATAAACTGCGCCACCTATTCCGGTTATACCGCTGTCATCAACGAGGGCTACCCTGTGTGGGCAGCCGTTATCGGTGCTGTGCTTGCCTCACTCAGCATAATGTGGCTTCCTTTCATCCTCATGATATGTATAAGTAAGGTAATGCTCAAATACTGCAAGACAAACGCCATACAAAGCATATTCCAAACGTTGCGTCCAGCCATTGTGGGACTGCTTATAGCAGCATCGCTCATGCTCATGACAGAGGAGAATTTCGGACATCCTAACGACAGCACCTTTGTCTTCATCGTCAGCGTGTCCCTGTTCATGCTCTCATTCATCGGTACGAGAATGTATAAGATCCATCCTATACTGATGATTCTGATGTGCGGGTTAGCCGGGCTCATCATATACTAACGCTTTTTTTGTTTTGTTCTTAGTCTGTTAGTAAAAATAACATAGTAAAGATATGTCTCGTTAAAGATGGCGGGACAATCACGGCATGGTATGAGACAAGACATTTACGTGTGTTCATACTATTTCAGATAATAACACTCATAGATGAAAGAAATATATAATACTTTTACACTCGAAAACGGATTACGCATAATACATATCTCCTCTCCTACCAACGTGGCTTACTGCGGCATCTCCATAGATGCTGGCACCAGGGACGAGAACGAAGATGAGTTTGGCATGGCGCATTTCTGTGAACACATGATGTTCAAGGGCACTGAGAAACGCAAGTCATGGCATATCATCAACAGGATGGAGTCAGTGGGTGGAGACTTGAACGCATACACCAACAAAGAGGAGACCGTCGTCTACGCTTCCTTTCTCAAGCAACACTTCAGCAGAGCCGTCGAGCTCTTGGCGGATATCGTCTTCCATAGCAGTTTTCCCCAGAATGAGATAGACAAAGAGTCAGAAGTCATCATAGATGAGATTGAGAGTTACAATGACACTCCCTCCGACCTTATCTTCGACAAGTTTGAGAACATCATATACGATAAGTCACCGTTAGGTCACGACATACTCGGAACGCCGGACAACGTGAGAAGCTTCGACACTGACAAGGCATTACGTTTCGTCCGTCGTATGTATAAACCAGAGAACATGGTGTTCTTCGTCTTCGCTGACCTTGACTTCAAGTTAGTCAAACGGACAGCCGAGAAATACCTGAACGAGAACAAGTCTTTGTCATGCGACAGACACCATCATGACACTACGGATGATGACAAAGAAGAGAATTCTGACGACAATGAGCAAAAGAAGCTTGACTTTTGCGAGTCAGCTGGTAAGACAATAATACTGGAGCACGGAACACATCAGACACATGTCATGATTGGTTGTCCGGCCTACTCCTCGCATGACAAGAGAAGAATAGTGCTCTACCTTCTCAACAACATCATTGGCGGTCCGGGAATGAACTCTCGACTCAACATAGCGTTAAGAGAAAAAAAAGGACTCGTTTACACAGTCGAGAGTTCTCTTACCAACTATACCGACACAAGCACCTTCGCTATATATTTCGGATGTGACGACGTGGACGCCGAGAAATGCCTCTATATCGTCCGAAAAGAGCTTAATATGTTAATTACCCACGGACTGACTAAAAATCAGTTTAAGGCGGCATTAAAGCAGATTGAGGGGCAGATAGGTGTGGCTTGTGATAACTTCGAGAATTATTCTCTTGATATGGCTAAGTGTTTCCTTCATTACAACCGTTTTGAGGGAATGGACGACACCATACGACATCTGAATGAGATAACGCCGGAGATGTTACATGAAGTGGCTAAAGACATATTGCGTGAGGATCGTTTGGTAACACTCATCATCAGATAGTCTCATCACCATTTCATTGTCATCATTTATGACTTATCCTAAATAAAGAAAGAGGATGCTCATTTGAGCACCCTCTTCTTTTTGTAGTTATGTGAACAGATAAATTACATCATACCTCCCATGCCTGGAGCGCCGCCCATTGGCATTTCTGGCTTGTCTTCCTTTGCGTCGCAGATCACGCACTCAGTAGTGAGGAACATGCCTGCGATAGAGGCAGCGTTCTCAAGAGCCACTCTGGTAACCTTAGCTGGGTCGATGATACCTGACTCACGCAGATTCTCATAAGTGTCCTTACGAGCGTTGTATCCGAAGTCACCCTTCTGGTTACGTACCTTCTCGACAACCACAGAACCCTCGAGTCCAGCGTTCTCAACAATCTGACGAAGAGGCTCCTCGATAGCGCGCTTGATGATGTTGATACCTGTTGTCTCATCAGCATTCTTGCCCTCAAGACCCTCAAGGCTCTCCAAGGCGCGGATGAGTGCCACACCACCTCCAGGGATGGTACCCTCCTCTATGGCTGCGCGTGTAGCGCACAAAGCGTCATCAACACGGTCCTTCTTCTCTTTCATTTCAACCTCAGAAGCGGCGCCTACATAGAGAACAGCCACACCACCGGAGAGCTTAGCGAGACGCTCCTGCAGCTTTTCCTTGTCATAGTCAGACGTAGTGTTCTTAATCTCATTCTTGATTTGGTTCACACGGTCCTGGATAAGGTCTTTCTGACCCTTACCGCCCACGATAGTTGTGTTGTCCTTAGAGATAGTCACCTTCTCAGCTGAGCCGAGCATCTCGATTGTTGCCTGCTCAAGTTTGAGACCCTTCTCCTCAGATATAACGATACCGCCTGTGAGTATAGCGATATCCTCGAGCATAGCCTTTCTGCGGTCGCCGAATCCAGGTGCCTTGACAGCGCATATCTTGAGCTGTGTGCGGAGACGGTTCACAACGAGTGTTGTGAGTGCCTCAGAGTCTACATCCTCAGCGATGACGAGGATAGGACGTCCTGTCTGTGCGGCAGGGTTGAGGATTGGGAGGAACTCCTGCAGATTAGAGATTTTCTTATCGTAGATAAGGATGAGTGGGTTCTCCATCTCACACTCCATCTTCTCAGTGTTAGTGACGAAATAAGGAGAGAGATAACCACGGTCGAACTGCATACCCTCAACAACGCCGATAGTTGTCTCACGGCTCTTAGCCTCCTCAATAGTTATGACACCATCCTTAGACACCTTCTTCATTGCGTCAGCGATAAGTTTACCTATCTCGCTATCATTGTTTGCAGACACGGTAGCCACCTGTTCTATTTTGTCATAGTTGTCGCCGACCTGCTCGCTCTGTGACTTGATGTGCTCAACGACCTTAGCGACAGCCTTGTCGATACCGCGTTTCAGGTCCATAGGGTTAGCACCCGCAGCCACGTTCTTGAGACCAGTAGTGCAAATGCACTGTGCGAGCACAGTAGCTGTTGTAGTACCATCACCAGCGTCATCGCCAGTCTTGCTTGCCACGCTCTTCACCAGCTGTGCGCCTGTGTTCTGGAATGGGTCAGCAAGCTCAATCTCCTTAGCTACGCTCACACCGTCCTTAGTGATGTGTGGCGCACCGAATTTTCTCTCGATGATGACGTTACGTCCCTTAGGACCAAGTGTAACCTTAACTGCGTTAGCGAGTGTGTCCACACCCTGCTTCAACTGCTCACGTGCCTCAATATTGAATTTCAAATCTTTTGCCATAATTGTATATTTTTTTGAGTGTCGCCACCCATTGTTCTTTATCGTGATAGTAAGCTATATGCCAATATTACCTTATTACTTAATAATAGCGAGTACATCAGACTGACGCATGATAAGATACTTCTCACCTTCATACTCAAGCTCAGTGCCAGAGTATTTTCCGTACAGTACCTCATCGTTTAACTTAATGACCATTTCCTCATCCTTAGTGCCGTTTCCTACAGCTACTACCTTACCGCGCAATGGCTTTTCCTTTGCTGTGTCCGGAATGATGATTCCGCCTATTGTTTTCTCTTCTGCTGGTGCAGGAAGAACAAGAACTCGATCTGCTAATGGCTGAATGTTCATAATATTATCTCCTATTTTAAATTGTTATATTTTAAATTGTTATACTTTTTCTTTCTTAATTGATTCTGTATTAACTTTCGCAAATCACATGCCATTTGCGTTTTTTGTCAGTTGACTGACAAAAAATCATTTTCACTATGCCGTTGATACGACAATTTGTCACTTTCGTTTTCTTATTCAGTCATTCTTTTTTGTTTGTTTGTAGTAAATCTATTTTATTCTATTTAGTGTATATATTAAAAATGTGTACTTTTTCAGCTTTTCATTTATTTTTTTTCAAGACGCTCTTTTAGTTATCCACCTCTCGTCTTCTCTCTCTTTTTTTGTTTACTTATCTTTCATGAGAGTTATGAATAGGTAATAATGGACAATTCAGTGTGTGACGAAATTTCTTATGCCTGTTTTTTTGCTAGAAATAGGTTAACTTATTGATAACCACAAAACAAGACTTCTGAAAATCTTAGGTGTCTTTTTTGAAATTCTTAGGTTAGGATATAGTCTACAAACAGGTCTGCTGTTTTAAAAATCCTAACCTGAACTTTTCAACGTCCTAACCTAAGAATTTCAGTTGACGAATAAGACATCGAAAAATTTCAGAAGTCATTTTTTTGGTTCATCCGACATTTCGAGTGATGATATGATAGAGAAGTGAAGAAAACCGCTGTTATTTTGTATATTTGAGTTTGCAAGACCAAATGTACAAAGATGAACAGCAGTTTTCTATATCACGCATGGGGGCTGTACACCCTTGAATGC